>Ga0310823_100069_pt1 | contig 182847 bp, 175 predicted proteins | sample P4_ome_3_FD_201316 | JGI IMG/M metagenome (GOLD analysis project Ga0310823, IMG submission 201316) | Sorghum-adapted microbial communities from Joint BioEnergy Institute, Emeryville, California, United States - P4_Day56_Rep3 | ecosystem: Engineered > Bioreactor > SSF (Solid state fermentation)...
AGCGAGGCACCCCTCGTGCAGTCGCCGTCGATGAGGCTCGACCCGTCCAAGCTCGAGCGGCCGAGCAGCTGAACGGCATGGAGGCCAAGAGCGGTGGAGGGCGGGGGGAGGGTGCCGCGGACGGCATCCTCGACCGCCTGTTGGACGCCGTCGCCGCGTTGAGGCGCTACCCCTATCCGGAGCGCGCACCGGCGTGGCGGGCGCGGTTGGCGATGAACGGCCCGGAGCTGGCGCGGTTTGCCGCGCTCGGCGATCCGGGTTGCGATCCGATGCTGCGACCGGCACCGGCACGCGATGCGGCGCCCAGTCTGCCGGAACGGGCGCCGATTCTCTCCTTCGCCGACGCCGTGCGTGGCGGCCGGATCGACGCGCGCGCGCATGCGGCCGCGGCGCTGGCGCGCGCCCGCGAGGCCGCTGATCTCAACGCGTTCACGACCTTGAATGACGATGCCCCGGCCGAGGCGGCGGACCGGCGCGACGGCGCGCTGGCTGGCGTGCTCGTCGCCGTCAAGGATCTGATGGCGGTGCGCGGCCTGCCGCTGACGGGCGGGACGGGACGGCGCGATCCGGATGTTCCCGAGCGAGACGCGACGGCGGTGGCGCGGCTGCGTGCGGCCGGGGCGGTGGTGATCGGCGCGGCGAACCTGCACGAGCTGGCCTATGGGGTCACCAGCCGCAACCCGCATTTCGGCGCCGTGCGCAACCCGTGCGATCCCCGCCGCAGCGCGGGCGGATCGAGCGGCGGCTCCGCCGCCGCCGTCGCCGCCGGCATCGTGCCTGTTGCGGTGGGGACGGACACGGCCGGGTCGATCCGCATTCCGGCCGCCTGCTGCGGCGTGGTCGGTATCAAGCCAAGTTACGACCTCGTGCCGCGTGACGGTGTCCTGCCGCTCGCCTGGTCGCTCGATCATGTCGGGCCGATCGCCGGCAACGTCGCCGACGCGGCGGCGGCGCTGGCGGTCATGGCCGGCGGACCGGGCCGGAGTCCCTTGCGTTCCGCAGAGGCGGGCCGCATCCGACTCGTGCGGCCGAGGAACTTCTTCTTCGAAATCCTGGAGCCAAGCCTGCGCCTCGCGCTCGAGACAGCGCTCGCGCGCCTCGAGGAGGCCGGGATTTCGCTGATCGAACGGCCGATCGAGGGGGTCGAGGACGCCGCCGCGATCCAGTTCCAGACGATTTGCGCCGAGGCCGTGGAGGCCCACTGGCCGCGCCTCCTCGACGCGCCCGAGGCGCTCGGCGAGGACGTGCGCGTGCGCCTGGAGATCGGCCAGTTCCTGCTGGCCAAGGATTACGTTCGCGCCCAGCGCCTGCGCCGGGCGCTCGCGGCGGCGATGGCGGCCGCGCTCGAGGGCGTCGATGCGCTTGTCACGCCGACGCTGATTGTCGGCGCCCCGCCGGTGGGGGCCGACGAGGTCGAGGTCGATGGCCAGCGCCTGCCGGTCCACACCGCGATGACCCGCTGCACGGCGCCGTTCAATCTGACCGGTCTGCCGGCGCTCACCCTTCCTTGCGGCCGCGACCGCGACGGCCTGCCGGTCGGGCTGCAGCTCGTCGGCCGGCCGGGCGGCGATTGCGCCCTGATCGAGGTTGCGCTCGCAGTGGAGGCGGCGCTCGGTCAGAGCGGGAAGGGCTGACGGCGACATGCTCGTTCTCGACCTCGCCGTGCAGGGGCTGATCACCGGCATCTTCTATGCCCTGATGGCGATCGGTCTGACGCTGGTCTTCGGGATCCTCAAGGTCGTCAACTTCGCCCACGGCGAGTTCTACATGGTGGGCGCCTATACCTACACCCTCGTCGCCACGCTGCTCGGCGTGCCGGTTTGGCTGGGGCTGCCCATGGCGATCCTCGTGGGGGCGCTCCTCGGCTACGCGACCGAGCGCGCGCTGATGCGCCCGCTCTACGCCGGCTACGTGTCCTGGGGCGGCATGAAGGACGAGTACGCCATCATCGTGACCTTCGGCCTGTCGCTGCTGCTCATCAACCTGGTCGACAAGGTCATCGGCCCCTATCCCTATCGCGGCCCCGAGCTCGTCGAGGCGTCGCGCGTTGCGATCGGACCGCTCATGGCCAGCGGCCACCGATGGGCGACGGCGGCGATCGGCGTCGTCGTGATCGCCGGCGTCGTCGCGTGGCTGCGCTACAGCTTCTGGGGAAAGCAGATCCAGGCGGTCGCCCAGAACAAGCTTGGCGCGTCGCTGGCCGGCATCGACACGGGAAGGGTGAGCGCCATCGTCTTCGCGATCTCCGGCGGCCTGGCGGCACTTGCCGGCGGCCTGCTCGCGCCGCTCATCAATGCCTCGCCCGATGTCGGCATCTTCGCCGCGCTGAAGTCCTACGTCATCGTGGTGATCGGCGGCATGGGGTCGGTCGGCGGCGCGGTGATCGCCAGCCTGCTGCTCGGCGTCTTCGAGAGCTTCGCGGCCGTCTACATCTCCTACGACTATCGCGACACGTTCGCCTTTGTCTTCCTCGTCCTCGTCCTGCTGCTGCGTCCGCAGGGCCTGATGGGCGAGCGGAGCCGGGAGGTCTGATGGGCAATTCGGAAACCCGCATCCGGGTCGAGTTCTGGACCTCTCTCGGGCTGCTGGCCCTCGTCGCGCTGGCGCCGCTGGTCGTGACCAATCTCTACTGGCAGGGCGTTCTCGTCGTCTGCATGTATTTCGCGATCCAGTCGGTCGGCTGGAACCTGCTGACCGGCTACACCGGCCAGATGTCCCTGGCGCCGGCCGCCTTCGCCATGGTCGGCGCCTATGGCACCGGGCTTCTGTCCTACCACCTGCAGGCGCCGCCCTGGATCGGCGTTCCGTCCGGCGTCCTGGCCGCCTTCCTGATCGGCTGCGTGCTGGGGCGGGCGGCGCTTGCCCTGCGCGGGCCCTATCTCGCCCTCACCACCCTCGCCTTCGCCGAGATCCTGCGTCTCGTCATCAGCAACTCCTACGGCTTCACGCGCGGGGACCTCGGGCTCAACGTTCCCGGCATCTTCGACGACCGGCTCGCCGACTATTACCTGATGCTCGGCGCGCTGGTCGCCGTCCAGATCGGGGTGTTCCTGCTGCTGCGCTCGAAATACGGCCTCTTCCTTCAGGCGATCCGCGACGACGAGACGGCGGCGGACAGCCGGGGCATTCCGGTCGTCTTCTGGAAGACGGCCGCCTTCGCCCTGAGCGCCGCGATCTGCGGTCTGGCCGGCGGCCTCTACGCCCATTTCGCGCGCCTGATCAGCCCCGAGCTCGGCCTCATCATGCAGACCGGCTTCGTCATCTCGATGGTGGTGATCGGCGGCATCGGGACCATGAGCGGCCCGATCATCGGTGCCTTCCTGGTCTATCTCCTGTCCGAGGCGCTGCGCGAGGCGGGCGGCTACCACCTGGTCGTCTTCGCGCTCTTCGTCATCCTGGTGGCCCGCTTCTTCCGGGCCGGGCTGTGGGGACTCGTCCGGGCGCTCGCGCGCGGGGCGCTGCCGCCGGCGGAGAGGGCCTGACGCCCATGGCGGTGCTGGCCCTGGAGGCGGTCACCAAACGTTTCGCCGGCCTGACCGCCGTCGATTCGGTGACCTTCGCCGTGGAAGAAGGCGAGCTCGTCGGCCTCATCGGCCCGAACGGCTCGGGCAAGACGACGCTCCTCAACATCATGAGCGGCCTGCTGCGGCCCGACGGCGGGCGCGTTCTCCTGGACGGCGCCGACGTCACCGGCCTTCCGGCGAACCGTCTGGCGCGCCGCGGGCTGCTGCGCATGTTCCAGCTGACGCGCCTCTTCCGACAGATCTCCGCCTTCGACAACCTGCTCGTCGTCGGGCGCGCGCTGGGAATGGACGCGGCCGAGGCGGCCGAACGCGCGGAGCGGCTCTTCGCGGACCTCCAACTCGCGCATGTCCGGAATCTCGACGCGGGCCAGCTCTCCGGCGGCCAGCAGAAGCTTCTCGAGTTCGGCGCCTGCTTCATGCGTCCGCCACGCGTGGCGCTGCTCGACGAGCCCTTCGCGGCCGTCCATCCCACGATGCGGCAGATCATGGCCGACTTCGTGCGCCGGCACCACACCGACGGCCAGACCTTCGTTCTGGTCAGCCACGACATGCCGATCGTGAAGGAGCTTTGCCCGCGGGCCGTGTGCATGAACGCCGGCACGGTGATCGCCGATGGCCCGACCGATCAGGTCCTCGCCGATCCCGCGGTCATCGAGGCCTATCTCGGAGGCCACGCGGCATGAGCGCGCTTCTCGAGATGCGGAACGTCACCGCCGGCTACAGCACGGACATCGAGATCCTGCAGGACCTTTCGCTCACGGTCGAACGGGGAACGATCTGCGGCCTGATCGGCCTCAACGGCGCCGGGAAATCGACCGTGCTGAAGACCGTGGCGGGGTTCCTCAAGCCGAAAAGCGGACGGATCCTGTTCGACGGCGAGGACATCACGGCCATCGCGCCCTCTGATCTCGTGGCGCACGAGATCGCGATGATCCCGCAGGAGTCCAGCCTGTTCGGCTACATGAGCGTGCGGGACAACCTGCTGCTTCCTCTGCGCCGGCGCAACCAGATCCTCAAGGGGCGGCCGGTCGACGAGCGGGCCGTGCTGGCCGGCATCTTCGAGCGCTTTCCGATCCTGCGGGAGAAGGCCGATGCGCACGCCGCTTCGCTGAGCGGCGGCCAGCAGAAGCAGCTCGAATTCGCCAAGGTCTATGCGCTCAAGCCCAAGTTCTGCATGATCGACGAGCCGAGCGTCGGCCTGGCCCCCGCCGTTGCCGAGCAGATCTTCGAATGGATCCGGCGTTTTGCGGCGGAGGGCGTGGCGATCCTGCTGGTCGACCACAACCTGCGGCGCGTGATCGAGATCGCCGACTACACCTACGTCCTCAGCCTCGGCCGCATCGCCGCCGAAGGTCCGCGTGCCAGCTTCGAAGGGGACATGCATGCCCAGGTGCAGGAGTGGCTGGGGCTCGCTTACTGAGGCCAAGGGCCTCGGGATCGCCGGGACGGGTCCGGCGGCATCGCAAGGTTTACGTCCGGGGCCGCGACGCGATATAGCACGGGGCGAACAGGGATGGATGAGAGAGGCATGACTCCGAACGAGATCGCCAGGGTTCAGGAATACCTCCGCAGGACCTTCGCCAACGACCGGATCGCGATCGATCCGCCCGCCAAGCGCGGTGCGCCCATCGAGGTCCGGATCGGTGACGAATTCATCGGAGTCCTCCACCGCGACGAGGAGGAGGGCGAAGTCTCCTACGCCCTGCACATCACCATCCTGGAAGAGGATCTGCCGCCCGCGAGCCCCGCGCGCGCGCCGCGCAAACCGGCGAGATAGGCCGCGGGCCACCCGCAATCCGGCCGCGTCTGCCGAAGGCGAAGCGCGCCGCGCGCCGGCGCCCGAAAGGCGCAATCGTGACGGGTCACCCCTCCAGCTTGAGGGCGTCACCGATCATCATGACCGTCCCGGCCTTCGATCCGTCATATCCAGGCAGCGAGTTCACGAAGCCCCTGAACTCGGCTCCCCTCAATACGCTCAGGAGGTTCTGGAAATCCGGTTGCTCGACGGTATCGGCCCTTGTGAGCAGATAATAGTCCTCTGCAAACAAGGGAATGAACGCCATGTTCAGCTTCCGGGCGGCCGCCTCGATGCCCAGCCCGACATCCGCGACGCCGCCCGCAACGGCCGCCGCGACGGCGAGGTGCGTGAATTCTTCCGAATAGTAGCCGGTGATCTCCTCCTTATCGATCCCCTTCTCCTCCAAGAGTCGCTCCAAGGCCAGCCGTGTTCCCGATCCCCTTTGCCGATTGATGAACCGCGCCTTTGTCTTTGCGATGTCAGACAGGCCGTATATCCGCTTTGGGTTGTCGGGGGTGACGATGAGTCCTTGGGTCCGCCTGACGAAGTGGATCAGGCGCTGGAGGCGAGGCTTGAGCCAAGGCCTGTATTTGCGGCTGACTTCATCCCCGAGGGCCCCTTCAGGAATGTGAAATCCCGCAACGTCGCAGCGCGACTTGCAAAGGGCAACGACGCCATCCAGGCTTCCGACGAACCGAAGGTCGAGCTTTGGGCCGTTCTGGATTCTCAGAAAGTCCCGCAGTTCCGTCAGGGCGAGATCATGACTCGCATAGATGCATAGGGCCGAGTCCGGGACGCTCAACACCGTGCTCAACTGTCGCTCGGCTTCGGACGCGGCGCTCTCCAGATGCGGTGACAACCGGGCATTGATTCGCTCCCGGATCCAGAGCAGCCGTTCGCCCAACGGGCTGAGGCGCGTGCCGCGCCCCTGCTCCTTGATGACGAGCGGCTGTCCCATGGTCTCCGACCACTTGGCGACCAACCCCCAGGCCTTTCGATAGGGGAGGCCCACGCGGGCCGCCGCCTCCGTCAGCTTTCCCGTCAACCTTATCGCGTCAAGCACGGCAAAGAGCTCCGGATCGACGGCATGACGCGGCTGCGCTCCGGCGGTCCATACCAGATCCAGATCGAGCATGAGGCGGTTACCAGACATATGTAAAAATTCGCCTATTGACGCGATACACCCACAGAATAAGCATAAAAACAATTTGGGACCGGAAAGATATGAAAGAATCAACATATTTTCCCACTCGGCGCAACATTCGGAACGCCGGGTGCGGCTTCGAAAGGGCGGCAAGGGAAAGGCCTGCCTGCGCAACCGAGGCGATGATCGCGGGCTTGGGGCACGGCGAGATTCGCGGGTTACGAGCCGTCACGACCCTCCGCCTTGCGGGGGTGAGCGTGTCATGCGTGCGGTGACCTGGAATCGCGAGTTAGCGGAGAGCCGAATCCGGGAATTGCAAGAGCTGCCCGGGGCGCTGCTGCCCATTCTCCACGCCTTGCAGGATGAGTTCGGCTACATCGACAAGGCTGCGGTGCCCCTGATCGCCGACGCGCTGAACCTGTCACAGGCGGAAGTGCACGGGGTCATCAGCTTCTATCACGACTTCCGGACTCGCCCTCCGGGGCGGCACGTCCTCAAGATCTGTCGCGCCGAGGCCTGCCAGTCGATGGGATGCCGCGCGCTGCTCGACCACGTCCGGAACCGCTTTCAGGTGACGCCCGGCGAAACCGCCTCGGACCAGAGCCTCACGGTGGAAGCGGTCTACTGCCTTGGGAATTGTGCCTGTGCGCCGGCCGTCATGCTCGACGGCAAGCTTTACGGGCGGGTTTCGACGGAGATCCTCGACCGCCTGATCGATCGGGCGCGGAGTGAAACATGACGATCAAGGTCTATGTGCCGGGAGACGCCGCGGCCCTCTCCGTCGGCGCCGACGAAGTCGCGGCGGCGGTCGCGCGCGAGGCCGGCAACCGTGGCTTGACCATCACGGTGACCCGAAACGGGTCGCGTGGCCTGTTCTGGCTGGAGCCGCTTGTCGAGGTGGAAACCGCCCGCGGGCGGATTGCCTATGGCCCGGTGACCGCCGAAGAGGTTCCCCATCTCTTCGACGCCGGCTTTCACGAGGGCGGCGAGCACGCCCTTTGCCTCGGCCCGACCGAGGAGATTCCGTATCTGAAGGCGCAGGAACGGCTGACCTTTGCGCGCTGCGGCGTGATCGACCCTCTGTCGCTCCCGGACTACTTGGTCCATGGCGGCTATCGCGGCCTCGAGCGGGCGCTCACCATGCGGCCGGAGCAGATCGTCGAGGAAGTGACCGCCTCTGGGCTCAGGGGGCGCGGGGGCGCCGGCTTTCCGACCGGCATCAAGTGGCAGACCGTGCTGCGGGCCGAAGCCGATCAAAAATACATCGTCTGCAACGCCGACGAGGGCGACAGCGGAACCTTCGCCGACCGCATGATCATGGAGGGCGATCCCTTCGTGCTCATAGAGGGGATGACCATCGCCGGCATCGCGGTTGGCGCCACCCGCGGTTACGTCTATGTCCGCTCGGAGTATCCGCACGCGTTCCGCATGCTCAAGCGGGCGGTCGACCTCGCTTATGATCAGGGGTATCTCGGCGCGGACGTCTGCGGCAGCGGCCGGGCGTTCGACCTCGAGATCCGGCTCGGCGCGGGCGCCTACATTTGCGGCGAGGAAACCTCCCTTCTCGAAAGCCTGGAAGGCAAGCGCGGGGTCATCCGGTTCAAGCCTCCGCTGCCCGCGATCAAGGGCTTGTTCGGAAAGCCGACCGTCGTCAACAACGTCCTGTCCCTGGCGACGGTCCCGATCATTCTCGACAGAGGGGCGTCGTTCTACCGCGACTTCGGCATGGGGCGGTCGCGGGGCACCTTGCCGGTCCAGCTCGGCGGGAACGTAAAGCGCGGCGGGCTCGTCGAGACGGCGTTCGGGCTCACCCTGCGCGAGCTGATCTACGACTTCGGCGGTGGGACCGCGTCCGGCCGTCCTCTCCGGGCGGTCCAGGTCGGCGGTCCGCTCGGCGCCTACTTCCCGGAGTCGCTGCTCGACACGCCGCTCGACTATGAGGCCTTCGCCGCGCAGAAGGGCATGCTCGGCCATGGCGGGGTGGTCGTCTTCGACGACACCGTCGATCTGGCGCAGCAGGCGCGCTTCGCGATGGAATTCTGTGCGATCGAGAGCTGCGGCAAGTGCACGCCCTGCCGGATCGGCTCGACGCGCGGCGTCGAGGTCATCGACAAGATCATCGCCGGCCGGGATCGCGAGAGCAATCTCGAACTTCTCAACGACCTTTGTGATCTGATGCTGGATGCATCGCTTTGCGCGCTCGGCGGGCTCACGCCTTACCCGGTGCTGAGCGCTCTCCGTCATTTCCCCGAGGACTTCGACCGACCGAAGGGGGCATCGCGGCAGGGGAACGGAATGCGCCGTCCCTCTCACGCGCGACCGACAGGCGGGCCGTCTCCATCGGCCGGCGTCGCCGAATAGCTATCGGAGGTCATCCATGACGTTGATCAAAGAGACCGACTACGGCACTCCGGCGCGAACGTCGCAGACCACCGTGACCGTCGAGATCGACGGCAAGCCCGTCACGGTTCCGGAAGGAACCTCGGTCATGCACGCGGCCGTGCGGGCTGGCGTCAATCTGCCGAAGCTCTGTGCCACCGACAGTCTCGAGCCGTTCGGTTCCTGTCGGCTCTGCCTGGTCGAGATCGAAGGCCGGCGCGGCACGCCGGCATCCTGCATGACGCCGGTCGAGCCGGGCATGAAGGTTCGGACCCAGTCGCCGCGTCTCGCCAAGCTTCGGCGCGGCATCATGGAGCTCTACATTTCCGATCATCCGCTGGATTGCCTGACCTGTTCCGCGAACGGCGACTGCGAGCTTCAGGACATGGCCGGAGTCGTCGGGCTGCGCAACGTCCGGTACGGCTATGACGGGGCCAATCACCTGGACGCGCAGAAGGACGAATCGAACCCCTACTTCACCTTCGATCCGGCGAAGTGCATCGTCTGCTCCCGTTGCGTACGGGCCTGCGAGGAGGTGCAGGGCACCTTTGCCCTCACGATCGACGGGCGCGGCTTCGCCTCCAAGGTCTCCGCCGGGGGCGAATCGTTCATCGACTCCGAATGCGTCTCCTGCGGAGCCTGCGTGCAGGCCTGCCCGACGGCGACGCTCATGGAGAAGACCGTCATCCAGCAAGGCCTGCCCGAGCACAGTGTCGTCACCACCTGCGCCTATTGCGGGGTCGGCTGCTCCTTCAAGGCGGAGATGCAGGGAAACGAGGTCGTCCGCATGGTTCCCTATAAGGACGGCAAGGCCAATCACGGCCATTCCTGCGTGAAGGGGCGGTTCGCCTGGGGATACGCCACGCACAAGGACCGCATCCTCAAGCCGATGATCCGGGCCAAGATCACCGATCCGTGGCGGGAGGTGAGCTGGGAAGAGGCGATCGCCTACGCCGCCAGCGAGTTCAAGCGCATCCAGGCGAAGTATGGCCGGGACGCGATCGGCGGCATCACGTCGTCGCGTTGCACGAACGAGGAGACGTTCCTGGTCCAGAAGCTGGTCCGGGCCGGATTCGGCAACAACAATGTCGATACCTGCGCGCGCGTCTGCCATTCGCCGACCGGCTATGGCCTGAAGACCACGTTTGGCACTTCGGCCGGGACCCAGGACTTCGATTCCGTCCGCGATGCCGACGTCATCATGGTGATCGGCGCGAATCCGACGGACGCCCACCCCGTCTTCGCCTCTCAGATGAAGCGCCGGCTGCGCGAAGGAGCGCGGCTCATCGTGATCGATCCGCGGCGGATCGACCTGGTCAAGTCGCCGCACATCAAGGCCGATTATCACCTCGCGCTGCGGCCCGGCACCAACGTGGCGATCATTAATGCCATGGCCCATGTCGTGGTGACCGAAGGGCTGGTTGACGAGGCCTATGTCGCCGAGCGTTGCGAAGTCGAAGACTTCGAGATATGGCGGCGGTTCATCGCCGAGCCGCGCAACGCGCCGGAGGCGGTCGAGGCGATCACCGGCGTTCCCGCCGCCGACATTCGGGCGGCGGCGCGCCTCTATGCCACAGGCGGCAACGCGGCGATCTACTATGGGCTCGGCGTCACGGAGCACAGCCAGGGCTCGACCATGGTCATGGGGATGGCGAACCTTGCCATGGCCACCGGCAATATCGGCCGCCGCGGCGTCGGCGTGAACCCGCTGCGGGGCCAGAACAACGTGCAAGGTTCCTGCGACATGGGATCGTTCCCGCACGAGTTCTCGGGCTATCGCCACGTTTCCGAAGACGCGACCAGGGCGTTGTTCGAAGAGGTCTGGAAAACCACCCTCGAGAGCGAGCCCGGGCTGCGGATTCCCAACATGCTCGATGCCGCGATCGAGGGAAGTTTCAAGGGCCTCTACATCCAGGGCGAGGACATCGTTCAGTCGGATCCGAACACCCGGCACGTGACGGCCGGGCTGGAGGCGATGGAATGCGTCGTCATTCAGGATCTGTTCCTGAACGAGACGGCCAACTTTGCGCATGTCTTCCTGCCCGGATCGTCCTTCCTCGAAAAGGATGGCACCTTCACCAATGCCGAACGACGGATCAGCCGCGTGCGCAAGGTGATGCCTCCGCTCGCCGGTCTGGCCGACTGGGAGATCACGATGGCCCTCTCGAACGCGCTGGGCTACCCGATGCATTACAACCATCCGTCCGAGATCATGGACGAGATCGCCCGCGTCACGCCGACCTTTGCGGGCGTTACCTACGCCAAGCTCGATGAACTGGGCAGCGTCCAGTGGCCGTGCAACGAGACGGCCCCGGAAGGGACGCCCATCATGCACGTCGATCGGTTCGTGCGCGGGCGCGGCAAGTTCATGATCACCGAGTTCGTTCCTACGGAAGAGCGGACGTCGAGCCGCTTCCCGCTGATCCTGACCACGGGGCGCATTCTTTCCCAGTACAATGTCGGGGCGCAGACCCGGCGTACGTCGAACATCGTGTGGCACGACGAGGACGTGCTGGAGATTCACCCGTTCGACGCCGAGAGCCGCGGCATCCGGGACGGCGATCTGGTGGCGTTGACGAGCCGGACCGGAGAAATCTCCCTGCGGGCTCAGTTGTCGGACCGGATGCAACCGGGTGTCGTCTATACGACGTTCCATCACGCGGAAACGGGCGCCAATGTGGTGACGACCGAGTTCTCGGACTGGGCGACGAATTGTCCCGAGTACAAGGTTACGGCCGTCCAGGTCCGGCGCGTGAACCACCTGTCGGAATGGCAGGAACGCTACCGCGAGAAGACGCGTCTGTCGCGTCGGATCCTGAGTCCGGTGGATGCCGCCGAGTAGCACCATGGCCGCCTTCGATCCCGGCCTGGGCGGCGACGCCGGCCCGCCTCGCGCCAAGGTCGCCACTTGCTTCCGCCTCTGCGGCGGGGCCATCGCACCGCTAGAGGCCACCATCGCCGCCGAGGTTCCGGTCGCGCTCGTCTATAACGGAATCCCGCATGTCGTCATGATGGCGACCCCGGCGGACCTCGAAGACTTCGCCCTTGGATTCAGCCTCAGCGAGGGTCTCCTCGCCACGGCCGATGAGCTGCAGGGCATTGAAATCGTGGAAGGAGACTCCGGGATCGAGGCCCGCATGCAGATCGCCCGGCATCGCCTGGCGGGGATCGCCGACCGGGACAGGAACCTCACCGGGCGGACCGGCTGCGGCCTGTGTGGCGTCAACACGCTTACGCAGGTGACGCGGCCGATCCCGCGGGTCGAGTCGGACCTTCGCGTGGGTGTCGACGCCTTGCATCGGGCGCTGGCGGACCTGCCGGTGCGGCAGACGGTGAACCGGCAGACGGGCGCGGTCCACGCTGCCGCCTGGGTCGATCCGGACGGCAACATCCGTCTCGTCCGGGAAGACGTCGGGCGGCACAATGCGCTCGACAAGCTGATCGGCGCCCTGGCTCGGACACAGGCGGATCCGGCCGCAGGATTTGCCGTAATCACCAGTCGGTGCAGCTTCGAGATGGTGCAGAAGGCCGCCGTGTTCGGAATCGCGATCCTGGTCGCGATTTCGGCTCCGACGACGCTTGCGCTGAAGGTCGCCGAGCAGTCGGGCGTGACCCTTGTCGCATTGGCTCGGGCGGACAGTGTCAACGTCTATGCGAACCCGGGACGGATACGGGGTGTGATCGGAGTATAGGTCTATGAAGCCGCAGCATTTGGTTCATATGGCGAATCAGATCGCGCTCTACTTCTCAAGCTACCCGCGCGAACAAGCGGTCGCCGGCATCGCCGATCATCTCAAGAAGTTCTGGGAGCCCCGGTTGCGGCAGCGGATCATCAGCTACGTCGCGGAAGGCGGGCAGGGGCTTCACGAGTTGGTGCCGGAAGCCGTGAAGCGCATATCGTGACGCGGTATTGATAAACACCGCGATTGGCAACCAAGACCTTAAGTCCTTCGCCCGATGCAAAGTGACGGATCGAATCTTCCGTCTTTGCATCCGGCGAGGTGCCCTACAGCCCGGTGAGCGCCGGGCAGGTTGGCGAACCGGCAAGGTGGACCGTCCGTCCGGCGACGATCGTGGCCGCGACGCGCGGCAGGTCGGGCCGCCGGTCATCGACCAGCAGCAGGTCGGCGCGCTGCCCTGCGGCGATTTCGCCGCGGTCGGTCAGCCCGACGGCGCGTGCCGGGTTCGCAGAGACGAGGCGCCACGCCTCTGCCAGGCTCGCCTTCCCCTCGCGTGCAAGACGGAAGGCCGCGTGGAGCGGGGCCGGGTAGTAATAGTCCGAAGCAAGAACGGTGCAGAGGCCCGCCTCGATCATGCTGGTCGCGCAGACCGCGCCGTTGTGGCTGCCGCCGCGCAGCACGTTCGGCGCCCCCATCACCACCGCGTCGCCGAGCGCGCGCGCCGCCTCCGCGGTCTCCGCGTTCTCGGGGAACTCCGCGATCCGGCAACCAAGCCCATGGTAGTAGTGGCGGAGCGCCGGGCTGTCGTCGTCGTGCGACATGGTGCATACGCCCTGCGCGGCGGCGGCCCTGGCCAGGCGCTCGACCGCCGCCGGCACCGCCTCGCTCCGCGTGTGGACCTGCTCGACCAGAAGCCGGAACTCCTCGGGCGCGAGGCCCGACCGCTCGGCGTATTTCTGCAGCTTGCCCGGGTCGGTGCGCGCCGCGTGGATCTCCGGCAGATGATTGTTGAACGCGAGCACGCCGATTTGGCCGCGCTCAAGCGCGTCCTCGACCTCCGCCACGGCGTCCAGGTTGAAGGTTTCGAACCGCAGGTGCAGTCGGGTGTCGCAGGCCAGCGTGCCGTCGAGCGCCGCCAGCGCCTCCGCGAAGGACGCGAATGCCTCCCGGCTGCGCAGGCCCGGCTCCCAGGAGTTCGTCACGCCGTGGAAGGCGGTCGTGATGCCGTTGGCGACGAGCTGCCGGTCGGTCTCGGCAAGCGCGAGGTCGAGTCGGATCGCCACGCCCGGCCGCGGCATGATCTGCCGCTCGAACGCGTCGCCATGCACGTCGACGATGCCCGGGAGGACGAGGAACCCGTCCACCCGGATGGTGCGGTCGCCCGGGGCGGCAGCAACGCCCGGCCCTGTGCCCGGCGCCAGGACGCCGTCCTCGATGACGACGGAGCCTTCGCCCACGAATCCCTCCGGCCACAGCACGCGATCGCCTTGCAGTACGGTTCTCATCCGTTCCTTCCCAATTTCGCCCCGACATGGGTTCGCCCGCTTTCCTAGCAGGATCGGATGACGGGCGTGTGACGGCCGGCGGCGGTCGAGCAAGCATCGCGCAAGGATCACCGAACCGTCACCGCGGCGCCCCCGAATTGGCCTAGAGATTCAGGCAATGTCACCATTGCCCAGACGCTTGCCGATTATCGACTCGATTGCCGAGCGCCCTTTGAGGGCGCCGGACGGCCGGTCCGGCGCTCACGGCTCGAAGACGAGTTGAACGCGCTCGCCCGCCATGCGGGTGACGCTGAACTCGATGGGATGGCCGTCCGCATCGACGTTGACGTTCTCGGTGACGATGACCGGCTGCGACTTGGCCTGCCGAAGGTGATGGGCCTCGTCGGCGGTCGGCATCCGGGCGGTCACCCGTGTCGTCTTCCGGAAGTAGTCGCCGATGCCGTGCCGGGCCAGCGCCTTGGTGATGGATCCGGTTTCGCGATAGCTCTCGATCAGGCCGTCGCAGCGTGGCTTCGGGAAGTAATGGGCGCCGATGCTGACCGGCCGGCCGTCCACCAGGCCGATGATCTCGAGCAGGATCACCTTGCGCCCCGGCCGGATCTTCAGGCCCCGTGCGACCTCCGCCGTCGCCGGAACTTCGGCAGCGCGGAGGAGTTGACCTCCCGGGTGGCGGTGGAGGCGGGCGATGTTCTCCGAAAACCGGGTGCGCCGGGCGACTCGATAATCGATGACGTCCTCCTGCACGAAGGTGCCGCGGCCCTGCTCGACCCGCAAGAGACCGGCGTCCTGCAGCGCCGACACGGCGCGCCGGAGCGTGTGCCGGTTGACGCCGAAGCGGTGGGCCAGCTCCGTCTCGGTTGGCAGGCGTTCGCCCGGCTTGAAGGCGCCGGCGGCGATCTCGGCCTGCAGGGTCTGCTGGATCCGGCGCCACAGCGCCACGCCGGCGCCGTGGATCGCGTCCGCTTCCATGTCACGCTCTCCCGTAAAAAAACTTTCTCATTTTGCCGCTTTACAATCGGAACCCTTCTCGCGCAGGATCATCTCATAACATATAGACATATAGACGTATAGATGAATATGCAAAAAGATCCACCCCCGACGGAATCGACCGTCGACGCCGCGACCGCCGCCCGGAAGCGCTGGATGGCCGTTCTGGCCAAGGCTCCTGCCGATGCACTCGCTGCGGCCTGGGAAGAGCTTCCGGAGAAGCCGGTGTTTCGCCATCTCCGTCGGCCCGAGACGGGCCTCGTGATGGTCCGCGGACGGGTCGGTGGAACCGGCCGGCGCTTCAACCTGGGCGAGATGACCGTGTCGCGCTGCGCCGTCGAGCTGGCGGGCGGGATCGTCGGCCACGGCTACGTTGCCGGGCGCGATCGGCGCAAGGCGGAGCTGGCCGCCCTCTTCGACGCGCTTCTCCAGGATGCCGGCCGACGGCCCGAGATCGAGGCGCGCGTGATCGAACCGCTCGCCCGCGACCAGGCCGCGCGGAAGGCCGAACGGCAACGCAAGGCTGGGGCGACGCGCGTCGAGTTCCTGACCATGGTTCGCGAGGGCTGAGGCGATGACGATGACGAGCACCTCTGCCGGCGGCGCGATCGGCCCCGGTTTCGCCGACCCGGTCCTCGACGCGCAGCGGACGTTCCGCGTCGCGCTCGAGGCGCTGGCGCGCCCCGGCCGGATCGGAACCATCCGCGACGCGTTTGAGCCGGCGCCCGGACTCGGGACCGCGGCGACCGCGCTCTGCCTCGCGCTGCTGGATCACGACACGCCGGTCTGGCTCGATCACGCGGCGGCCGGGGCGGCCGCCTATCTGCGCTTCCATTGCGGCTGCCCGATCATGACGAAGACCGACGCCGCCCGGTTCGCGGTGATCGCGGACGGTGCGGCCTCGCCGCCGCTGTCGCGATTCTCCGACGGCTCCGACGCCTATCCGGACCGGTCGGCAACGTTGATCGTCGAGACGGGCGGCCTGCGGGAAGACGGTCCGCTGCGCCTCACCGGCCCCGGCATCGAGACGGAGCACCGGCTCACCGCGACCGGCCTGCCCGACCGGTTCTGGCAGGACTGGCGGGCGAACGTCGCCCGCTTTCCCCGGGGTGTCGACCTGTTCCTGACCTGCGGCGCGCGGATCTGCGGCCTGCCGCGCACGACGAGCGTAGAGGAGGGCTGAGCCATGTACGTCGCGGTGAAGGGCGGCGAACGGGCGATCGAGAACGCGCACAAGCTTCTCGCGGAAGAGCGTCGCGGCGATCCGGCGGTGCCGGAGCTGACCCTGGCCCAGATCGACCAGCAACTCGCCCACGCGGTGGACCGGGTCATGACCGAGGGCTCTCTCTACGACCGCGGGCTGGCGGCGCTGGCCATCAAGCAGGCGCGCGGCGACCTCATCGAGGCGATCTTCCTGCTCCGCGCCTATCGCACGACGCTGCCCCGGTTCGGCGCGTCCGAACCGATCGACACGGCGGCCATGCTGGTGCGCCGGCGGATCTCCGCGACCTTCAAGGACGTCCCCGGTGGCCAGGTCCTGGGTCCGACCTTCGACTACACACACCGGCTGCTCGACTTCGATCTGGAAGGCCCGACGGCCCCGCCGCCGGCGGAAGAGGGGGAGGCCGCGCCCGGGGCAATGCCGCGGGTCGTCGATGTCCTGTCCCGCGACGGCCTCCTCGAAACGGACGAGGAACCGGAAATGTCGGGCGACGATTCCGTCGGCGACGTGACCCGGGACCCGCTGGAGTTCCCCGCCGACCGCGATCTCCGCCTCCAGGTTCTGGCACGCGGCGACGAGGGCTTCCTGCTCGCGCTCGGCTATTCGACCCAGAGGGGCTACGGCAACAACCATCCCTTCGCAGGGGAGATCCGGCTTGGCGAGGTCGCGGTCGAGTTCGTTCCCGAGGAGCTGGGCTTCCCCGTCGAACTCGGAGAGATCACCGTTACGGAGTGCCAGATGATCAATCAGTTCCGTGGCTCGGCGACCCGGCCGCCCCAGTTCACGCGCGGCTACGGCCTGGCCTTCGGTCATTGCGAGCGGAAGGCGATGGCGATGGCGCTCGTCGATCGGGCGCTGCGCGCCCGCGAGCTGGGCGAGGAGGTGACGGCGCCGGCGCAGGACGAGGAGTTCGTCCTCTCCCACGCCGACAACGTGCAGGCGACCGGCTTCGTCGAGCATCTGAAGCTGCCCCATTACGTCGACTTCCAGGCGGAGCTGGTGATGATCCGTGCCATGCGCGCCGCGGCGGAGGAACAAGCCGCCGCGGCGGGAAAGGCGGCCGCGGAATGAGCGACGATACCCTCACCCTGCCGCCGCGCGAGGACGCCTCAACCGCCGCTGCGGCCGGCGCCGCCGGGCGCCTCTCCGGCTACAACTTCGCCTATCTCGACGAGCAGACGAAGCGGATGATCCGGCGCGCGCTCCTCAAGGCGATCGCGATCCCTGGCTATCAGGTGCCGTTCGGTTCGCGAGAGATGCCGCTGCCCTATGGCTGGGGGACCGGCGGCATCCAGGTCACCGCCAGCGTTATCGGCCCCGACGACGTGCTCAAGGTGATCGACCAGGGCGCCGACGACACGACGAACGCCGTCAGCATCCGCAAATTCTTCGCCCGCACCGCCGGCGTCGCGACCACGGAGCGGACGACCGAGGCGACGCTCATCCAGACGCGGCACCGGATTCCCGAGACGCCGCTTAAGGAGGGGCAGATCCTCGTCTACCAGGTGCCGATCCCCGAACCCCTCCGCTGGCTGGAGCCGCGCGAGACCGAGACGCGGCGGATGCATGCGCTCGCCGAGTACGGCGTCATGCAGGTGAAGCTGTACGAGGACATCGCCCGATACGGACGGATCGCCACCGCCTACAACTACCCGGTCCGGGTCAACGGCCGCTACATCATGGCACCCAGCCCGATCCCGAAGTTCGACAATCCGAAGATGCATCGCAACCCGGCGATCCAGCTCTTCGGCGCGGGGCGCGAGCGGCGCATCTACGCGGTGCCGCCCTACACCGCCGTGGAAAGCCTGGATTTCGAGGATCATCCCTTCGCGGTCGAGCGGTGGGACCAGGCCTGCGCCCTCTGCGGCGCGACCGACAGCTTCCTCGACGAGATCGTCACGGACGACGCGGGCGGGCGCATGTTCCTCTGCTCCGACACCGATCATTGCGCCGAACGACGGCGGTCCCGCGGCGCCGATGCGCAGGAGGGCACGACATGAGCGACACGCCGCTTCTTCGGGTCCGCGGACTCACGCATCTCTACGGCCGGGCGGTCGCCTGCCGCGACGTCGGCTTCGATCTGTGGCCCGGCGAGGTGCTGGGGATCGTCGGCGAGTCCGGCGCCGGCAAGACGACGCTGCTCAAATGCCTCTCGGCCCAGCTCGTGCCGACTCATGGTACGGTCGAGTACGACACCCGCGACCGCGGGCTCGTGGACATCTTCGCCGCCCTGTCCGAGCCGGAGCGGCGCATGCTGCTGCGGACCGACTGGGGCATCGTGCACCAGAACCCGCGCGACGGGTTGCGCATGGCGGTCTCGGCCGGCGGCAATGTCGGCGAGCGGCTGATGGCGGTCGGCGCCCGCCACTACGGCAACATCCGCCGCGAGGTGCTCGACTGGTTCGACCGGGTGGAGCTGAACCGCGACCGGATCGACGACCGGCCGGACGGCTTCTCCGGCGGCATGCAGCAGCGTGTCCAGATCGCCCGAAACCTCATCAGCCGACCGCGGCTTCTGTTCCTCGACGAGCCGACCGGCGGTCTGGACGTGTCGGTCCAGGCGCGGCTCCTCGATCTGCTGCGGCGGCTGGTTGCAGAGACCGGCGTGGCCGCCGTCGTCGTGACCCACGACCTCGGCGTCGTGCGCCTGCTGGCGCACCGGCTGATGGTGATGCGCGGTGGCGAGGTGGTCGAGCACGGGCTGACCGATCAGGTCCTCGACGACCCGCAGCACCCCTACAGCCAGCTCCTGGTGTCCTCGATTCTTCAGGTGTGACGATGCGCGAAACCACCGACGTTCCCAAACCCGACGCCGCTGCCCCGCTCATCGAGGTTCGCGGCCTGTCGAAGACCTTCTGCCTGCATGTCCAGGGCGGCACGCGGATCCCCGTGTTCGACGGCATCGACCTCGCCGTCCATCCCGGCGAGTGCCTGGCCCTCGTCGGCGAATCGGGGACCGGCAAGTCGACCCTGATGCGGTCGATCTACGCGAACTACCGGCCGGGCGGCGGCCGGATCCTGGTGCGCCACCGTGGCCGAATCGTCGATATGGCGAGCGCGGAGCCGCGGGAAATTCTCGAAGTGCGCCGGCACAGCATGGGCTATGTCAGCCAGTTCCTCCGCGTCGTCCCGCGCGTCGCCGCCGAGCACATCGTCGCCGAGCCGCTCCGCATGACGGGCGTCGGCGAGACGGAAGCGCTCGAGCGGGCGCGCGCCATGCTCGCTCGGCTGCGAATCCCCGAGCGGCTCTGGCGGCTCGCCCCGGCCACCTTCTCCGGCGGCGAGCAGCAGCGGGTCAACATCGCCCGCGGCTTCGTCGTCGGCTTTCCGATCCTGCTGCTGGACGAACCGACGGCGGCGCTCGACGCGGCCAACCGGCGGGTCGTGATCGAGCTGATCGCAGAAGCGAAGGCGCGCGGCAGCGCAATCGTCGGCATCTTCCACGACCGGGAGGTCCGGGACGCCGTCGCCGATCGCCTCTTCGAGCTGAACCCGGGCAAGGAGGCGGCGGCGGCATGAGGGGCGATCTCGTTCTGACCAACGCGCGGCTGGTGACGCCCACGGCCGTCCTCGATGGCACGCTGTCGGTGGCCGGCGGCGTGATCGAGGCCATCGACGAAGGCCGCAGCCGCTCGCCCGCCGCGATCGATCTCGAGGGCGACTTCCTGCTGCCGGGCCTCGTCGAGCTGCACACGGACAATCTCGAACGCCATCTCGAGCCGCGACCGGGCGTTCGCTGGCCGTCCGCCCTCGCCGCTCTATTGGCGCATGACGCACAGATCGCCGCCGCCGGCATCACCACCGTGCTCGACGCGGTCTGCGTCGGCGACTACCGCGAGGGCGGCGAGCGGCGCCGCATTCTCGCCGACTCCATCACCTCGATCCGTGAGGCGATGGAGAACGGACTGCTGCGCGCCGATCACGGACTGCATCTGCGCTGCGAGGTGTCGGACACCGGCGTGGTCGAGATGTTCGAGACCTTCGCGGACGAGTCGCTCCTGCGCCTCGCTTCGGTGATGGACCACACGCCGGGCCACCGGCAATGGCGCGACCTGTCGGCGTTCCGCCGATTCCATCGCGACAAGGGATGGACCGACGAGGAGTTCGAGCAGGTCATCGCGAAACGGCAGGCGCTGATGCTGGAGAACTCGGAGAAGCATCGCAGCGCCATCGTCGCGCGCTGTCGGGCGCGTGGCATTCCGCTCGCCAGCCATGACGACACGACGGAAGAGCACGTCGCCGAGGCCGTCGCCGACGGCATCGCCATCTCCGAGTTCCCGACGACGCGGTCGGCCGCAGAGCTGGCGCGGCGCCACGGCATGCGGATCGTCATGGGCGCGCCCAATCTGGTGCGTGGCGGATCCCATTCCGGCAATGTCTCGGCTGCGGAGCTGGCCGAGGCCGGACTGCTCGACATCCTGTCCTCCGACTACGTTCCGGGCAGCCTTCTGCACGCGGCCTTCCTGCTGCACGACCGGATCGGCATCGACCTGCCGCGCGCCGTCGCGACCGTCTCGGCGAACCCGGCCGAGGCGGTGGGCCTCGACGATCGCGGCGCCCTCGTGCCGGGACGGCGGGCCGACCTTGTCCGGGTCGCGCTGCATGACGGCTTCCCGGTGGTCCGCGGCGTCTGGCGTGGCGGTGAACGGATCAGCTAGCCGATGGCGCCACGCTACGCGATCTACTACGCGCCGGAGCCCGGCAGCGCGCTGGAGGCCTTCGGCAATCGCTGGCTCGGCCGCGATGCGGCGAGCGGCGAACCGGTGCCGCAGGAGGATCTGCCCGGCCTCTCCGCACAGAAGCTTGCGGAGATCACGCAGGCGCCCCGGCGCTACGGCTTTCACGGGACGCTGAAGCCGCCGTTCCGACTCGCGGCGGGACAGACCGCCGGCGCGCTGCGGCAGGCCGTGGCGGCATTCGCGGCGACGCGGATCGGCTTCGACATGCCGCCGCTGCGTCTGGCGGTGCTGGGGCGCTTCCTGGCGCTGGTGCCGAGCGAGCCCTGCCCGGCCCTCGATGCGCTCGCCGCGGACTGCGTCCGTGCCTTCGATTCCTTCCGCGCGCCGGCCGATGCCGCGGAGCTCGAGCGCCGCCGGCGCGACGGCCTCTCGGAGCGGCAGGATCGGCTGCTGCGCCTCTGGGGTTATCCTTATGTCCTTGAGGAGTTCCGGTTTCACCTGACGCTGACCGGGCCGCTGCCGGACGAGGGCACGCGCGAAGCCGTCCGGGCCGCGCTGGATCCGCTGGTGGCGCCGCTTTGCCGCGAACCGGTTCCGGTCCGCTCCCTCTGCCTCTTCGCACAGGCCGACGTGGCCGCGCCGTTCCGGATCGCGGCGCGCTACGCCCTGGACGGTTGACCCGGGCGGCCGAACCCGTGACCGATCCGGTCGCATCCTCGGACCGTGGCGCCCGGCCGGGGGTCGAGGCGGGGCGCCGAGGACGGTCGGGGCGGCTCGTCTATCTGATGGGGCCGTCCGGCGCCGGCAAGGACAGTCTCATCGCCTATGCGCGCGGGCGGCTGGGGCCGGACTCCGGCGTCGTCTTCGCGCACCGCTACATCACCCGGCCGGCCGATTGGGGCGGCGAGAACCACGTCGCGCTCAGCGATGCGGAGTTCGATCTGCGGCTGGCCAGCGGCTGCTTCGGGCTCCATTGGCGCAGCCACGGTCACCGCTACGGGCTCGGTTGCGAGATCGACGTTTGGCTTGCCCGCGGCCTTCACGTCGTTGCCAACGGCTCGCGCCTCCATCTGGAGGCGGCGGCGCGGCGCTATCCGGACCTGCTGCCCTTGCTCATCGAGATCGATCCGGAGATCTTGCGCGCACGGCTTCATCGGCGCGGACGGGAAACGGCGGCGGAGATCGAGCGGCGCGTCGCGCGGGCCGCGGCGGTCGCCTGCCATCATCCGCGGCTGGTGGTCATCCGCAACGACGACGACCTCGCCGTAGCCGGCGAGGCCTTCGTCGCGCTTCTCGAAAGTCTCAGATAACCAGCTTGCGCAGCCGTTGCGAGACGATGTCGAGGATGCTCACCGTGACCACGATGATGATGATCACCGCGGCGGTCTCGCTGTAGTAGAAGCCGCGGATGTATTCCCAGAGCAGCTGCCCGATGCCGCCGGCGCCGACGATTCCCAGCACCGTCGCCGAGCGGACGTTCGATTCGAATCGATAGAGCGCATAGGAGATCCACAGCGGCAGGACCTGCGGGATCACCCCGAAGACGACCTGCTGGATCCGTCCTGCGCCGGTGGCGCGGATGCCCTCCACCGGGCGCGGGTCGATCGCCTCGACCGCCTCCGAAAACAGCTTGGCGACGATGCCGGTCGTGTGCACGAACAGCGCCATGACGCCGGCGAAGGGGCCGAGACCGACCGCCACGACGAACAGCATCGCGAAGACGATCTCGTTGATGGCGCGGCAGGCGTCCATCAACCGGCGAACCGGCTGCACCACCCAGATCGGCGCCATGTTCTCCGACGACAGGATGCCGAAGGGAATGCCGGCCAGCACCGCGAGGACCGTTCCCCAGATGGCGATCTGGATGGTGACGACCATCTCGTTGAGGTAGGTCGGCCAGTTGTGGAAGTCGGGGGCCATGAAGCCCCGGGCGTATTCCGCCATGTTGGCGGCGTCCGTGAAGAGCGCGACGATGTTGCTCATGCCCGCCGGCTCCCAGCCCCAGGCGAGCAGCCCGGCGAACGCGCTCCACAGCAGCGTCTTGAACGTTGTGCGACCGAGATCGCGGCGAGGCGGCTCGATCCTTCCGGAGAGCAGGCCGCGGTGCGGCGGACGGGTGGCGGTGGCGTCTGTCATGCTTGGGTTCCCTCGGTACGCCGGCGGGAAGATGGGCGGGGGAGAGGCATACCCCCGCCGCCGCCCGTCCGCCGGACTACATCCGCGGCAGCTGCGCTTCCTGTCGCTTGACGGCGGTCAGCTCGGCTTCGATCTCGGCCGTCCGCTGCTTCTTCTCCGCGTCGGAGAGCCGGTCGTCGGCGCGGAGCCGCATCAGCTCCTTGTTCAGCTCCATCTGCCGGATCGGATAGAGCTGCGCGTCGGAGGAGGGAACGAAGGGCGCCCAGTCCAGGCCCGCCAACACCCTGCGGGCCGCGATGATCTCCTCGGGCGTGCCGACGCGGCCATAGGTCATGACGAAGTAGTAGAGGTCTTTCTTGATCTCCTCGTCGAGGTCCTTTCGCCAGACGAGCGGGTCGCTCGGGATGAGCGGGGAGCGCCAGATCTCCTTGATCCTGGCATAGGCCTCCGGATGGTTCTCCTGGATCTTCCGCAGGTTCTCGGTGTTGTTGGTCGCCACGTCCACCTGCTTGTTCGCGACCGCCATCGCGTTCGTCTCGTGATTGGCGTTGCGCACCGTCTTGAAGCAGTCCTTCGGGTCGACGCCGTTCTCCGCGAAGACGAAGGTGGTGGGCACGAGGAACCCGGAGGTGGAGTTCGGGTCGCCGATGCCGAAGTTCAGCGTCTTGTCGCATTTCAGCACGTCGTCCAGGCTGTCGATCGGGCTGTCGGCCGGGACGATCAGCACCGACCAGTAGCCGGGGTTGCCCTCCACGTCGACGGTCTGCGCGAAGATCTCGCCGCCAGCGCGATCGACGGCTTCCATTGCCGACTTGTTGCCGAACCAGGCGACGTGCACCTTGCCGAACCGCATCCCTTCGATGACGCCGGCATAGTCCGAAGCGAAGAACGGCTTTACGGTGTGGCCGGTCTGCTTCTCCATCGCCTCCAGGAACGGCTCCCACTGCGCCCGGAGGTTCTGCGTCGATTCGGTCGAGATGATTCCGAAGTTGATCTCCGCGGCGGCGGCCGGCGTCGCGGCAAGGATCGCCGCCGTGGCCGCGGACGTCGCCAGCTGCGTGACGGCGGTAAGCGTCAGTTTCATGTCTGCTCTCCTGTCTCTCCGATTGCGGTTGTCGCTCGGGCCGGTCGGCCTGTCAGATAAGGCCCACGGCCTTCTTCATCGGCTGGCCGTACTGGCCGCGATCCGCCGCGGCGATGCCGGTCGCCGTCGCGAGGCGGCGCGGCTCTGGCCGGTCCGCGGGAACGGTGTCGAGCGCGGGCAGGATCAGCTCTTCGCTTTCCGATCCGTAGAGCTCGCTCAGAAAGGCCGGCGTCAGCGCGCTCGACGGCCCGTCATAGACGACCCGCCCGCCCCGCAGGGCCAGGGTCCGTTGACAGAACCGGATCGCGTAGTCGACCTGGTGCAGCGACACGAGAACGGTCATCCCCTCTTCGCGGCTGATCGCGGTGAGGATGTCCATGACCCGGCGGGCGGCCTTGGGGTCGAGCGATGCGATCGGCTCGTCGGCGAGCAGGACCTGGGCGCCCTGCACCAGGGCCCGGGCGATGGCGCCGCGCTGCTGCTGCCCGCCGGACAGCGTCGACGCCCGTTGCCCGGCCTGCTCGGCGATCCCGACGCGGTCGAGCGCCGCCATCGCCAGCATTTTCTCTTCCCGCGTGAAGAGGCCGAGATTGCCGCGCCAGCGGGGAACGCGGCCGAGCACGCCGGTCGCGACGTTGGTAAGCAGGGACAGCCGCCCGACCAGATTGAACTGCTGGAAGACCACCCCCACGCTCGCGCGGAGCGCGTTCGCATCGCGGCCGGGCCTGCCCCCTCGCTGCACCGTCCGGCCCAGCACGCGGACCTCCGACACATCGTCCCGATCGGCGAGGGCGAGGCCGGCGATCTGACGCAGAAGGCTGGACTTGCCCGATCCGGACGCGCCGATCAGCGCGACCATCTCGCCCCGGCCCACGGTCAGGGAAACGTCCCGCAGTGCCCGCCGGCCGTTGCCGAACGTCTTGCTCAGGTTCCGCACTTCGATGGCAGGTGACGTCATCGGTTCCTCCGTCAATCCTGGAGAACCTTTACGACCTCGGTCTGACGGCAGGATGACGGTGGCGTTGAGGAATCGTGAAACATCGGCGCGCCGGCGCCGCATGCCATCGGGGCTTGCCGTCGGGGGGGCTTGAACCCCGGTTACACTCGTCAGAGATGCGAAAGGCCCCTTCGACGGGGCCTCTTGGGGTCCGGGACGATCAGCGGTGCCGCCCTAACCGTGCATCGCCATGACGGTTCGGATGGCGATGTCTTCCATCAACGGAACGGTCCTGAGGCGGCGGCCTCGGATCAGCTCCCGTCCCAGGATGGCGAAGTGCGGCCACGGCTTGCTGTCCCCGTCCGGCGCTTCCCTCAGCCAGAGCGCGACCCACAGGAACCGCTCCGCCCATTTCAGCCTTCGATGCTCAAGCACGTTGCTGAAGATGCGCTCGACCAGCGTGTCGAACCGGCGCGTTCGCGCATTCCGCAGCAGATCGTCGACCTCCTGGTCGTCCTCGAACCAGGAGTCCGACAGCCCGTCCGCCGCGGCGGCCGCCCAATCGGCGCTCGTCCCGATGATTTCCTCCACTCTCGGCGGATCGAGAAGGCCGGGCGGCAGCTCGTCGATCAGCGCGTCGAGTGTTGCCCGCCAGTCGATTCGGTCGGGCCGCCATTCCGGAGCGCGGATCTCTTCCGCCACCTGGAGGAGCCCGACCGGCGGCAACGTCCCGCTCGCCAGGCCGACATCCAGGTGATGGGCGATCGTGCGGTCGAGGTAACCGCGCGAGACCGAAAGGAGGGGCGTCGTGGCCCTTGCCTGGTCGAACATCTCCGCGATCTCGCGCTTGGACGACGGGTCCGCGCTCCAGGCGTCCAGAATGCCGCTCCCGTGCCGCATCAGAATGGACGACAACCTCTGCCGCCGGCCGGCCGGGGAGACGATCATGAAGCCCTGGGTTCCCGCTCCGTCGATCGCGGACGCGCAGATTTCCGTGGCGTTCCCGGCCCGCCAGCTCGCGCAGACGACGCCTTTCGCGCGTGCCTCCCGCACCACCTGGTCGATCAGGGGGCGCTCGTCCTCCGGGACCCAGTTGCGGATGGCGATCAGCCGGCGCAGGGCGGTCGGGCTCAGGGCGGCGGCATTCCGGAGCAGCGGACCGGCCGCGCCGTGCCGGACCTTCGCCTCGGGGTCGAGCAGGAAAAGCGGGGCCGCTTCCTTGAGGTTCGGAAACGGGCTGACCGCCATCTGCCCGGCCAGCGCCGCGCGGACTTCCGGCGGCATGGCGACGGTCGCCTTGTCGACCGCATCGACCAGCGCGAAGACGTCGTCGCCGAGATCGTTCGCGAGCTTCTCCAGGCTTGCGTTGAGGTCCTCGGAGGCGGAAAGCGTCGAGATGTCGGCGGTGAAGAGATCCTCGCTCAGAGCCAACAGGTCCGGGCCCGGCCGAAGCCGCGCCTCGCGCATCGCGCCGGTCAGCATGCCGAGCGCCCGGCCCGGCAGATCGCCCGCCTGCGCGAGCGACACGACGCGCCGCTCGAACTCCCGCTGCATCTCCTTGGCCCAGGCATAGTCACGATCGATCTGGTAGCGAAGATGCTCCAGCTGAATGGCCATCAGCATCAGATAGGCGGCGGCGAGCGGATTGCCTTCATCCGATTCGCCGTGCTGCCGGACGAATCCATCCAGGCTGTCGAACACGGCTTCCGGCCGGTCTTCGAGATAGGCGGCCATTTCCGCCGTCAGCGCCGGCGGCTTTCCCTGCGACAGCTTGTCCGCAATCCGCTTGGCGAGGCGATGGAGCTTGGAAGCATGTGGCATGAAGCTATCCGTCGACTGTTGCCTCTCCAATCGGGGGTCGATTCGACGCGACTCCGAACGGAAAGGCCGAATGCGCCCCGTCGGGAACACTACATCGGTCCTTCGCCTGAAGTCACGGTCCGTCGGCCATTCGATCCGGGTTGCCATCCGGTCGATGACGGCGGTTCGCATATCGGTTAACATTCGCGGCTTCGGCAACGAGTCGCTTCGGCGCTCGATCCAATGCCGCGCCGGCGCGACCGGTAACCCGGGAGGATGTCGATGCGCGCATTGCGATACTTCGGCCGCGGGCTTGGCCTCGCGGCGGTCTGTGCGTGGGCGGCCACGCCGGGGCAGGCGGCGCCTATCACTTTGACGGCGATGCTGGACGGATTCCAGGAGGTGGACGACGCCGGCAATCCGGGTCAGGGCGATTCCGACGGATCCGGGACCGCGGTGGTGGTGATCGACGACGTCGACCTCACCGTCGATTGGGACATCTCGTTCAGCAACATCGATCTGCCGCTGACCGGGGCACATATTCATCAGGCACCGGCCGGCGTCAACGGGCCCATCATCGTCGATTTCATGGCGCAGCCCACCGGCTCGGGCTTGTTCGATCCGGACCTGGCCAACGTCCTGGCCAATCCGCCCGGCTTTTATGTCAACTTGCACAACGAGCCGTTTCCGGTGGGGGCGATTCGCGGGCAGCTTTCCGCCGTGACCCCTGAACCGCCGGCCGCGGTTCCCGAACCGGCGGCCCTTTCCCTGTTCGGCGTCGGGCTGGCCGCGCTGGCATGGCTTCGCCGCCGGGGAGGACGCGCCCCCCGCCGCGTGACGTCGGCCCGCTGAAGTCCGCTCCGCCTCGGCCAGTGCAAAGGGCCTGCTTGGTCGACTATGTCGTTCCGGTCCAGTTCTTCCGGCGATAGGGGGAGAGGCGCCGCCTTGCCGCCAGCCGGGTCCGGGAAGCGGCACGGCTTTGACTGTCAGCGGATCTTACATCGGGCCCGTCGACCCGAACGTCGTCGGTTATAAGCCGCTGATTCCGAGGGAAAAAAATCCTCTGGCGCAAGAATTGCATCATGACTGGTGCACTCTTGGTTGGGGGATCCGAACATGCCGGCATCAAAGCTATTGGGCGTTGCTCGCGGCGCCGTCGTCGCAATCGTCGTCCTCCTTGCGGCGGCCGTTCCGGCGTCCGCCGCGGTGATCGTCGACTTCAGCGGCTCGTTCGTGAATTACGAGGACCCGCCTTCTTACCACGTGATTTTGAATGGCGGGTCCTTTTCGGGGAGCTTCACGCTTGAGGACGAGCTTCCGTTGGACGAGGACACGACGCTGTACTTCACCGCCTTCACGGTGAACTTGTACGATTCGTCCCACACGCTGATCTATAGCTTCAGCGACAGCGCCACCGGCCACTACGGCTTTGCCTCAAGCGCCCACCTCGACTATTACGGCGGGGACATCGTGGATGCCTTCGGCCCGGACAGCAGCTACTTTCAACTGGTCTTCCCGCATCATTTCACGGGCACCGGTTCGGCGAGCTCGACCGCGTCGGGATCATATTCCTATACCTATGTAGCCGCCCTGGGCCAATACGGGTACGTCGCATCCGCCTTTGCATCGGTCCGGTCTACCCCCGTCCCGGAAGCGCCGGCGGCTCTGACCCTGGTCGCCGGGCTGGCGGCCGTGCTGGCGCTCGGGTTTGCCGGCCGGCGTCCCGCCGCGAAGGTGTGACCGCGGGCGGGCCGGTCGCGGTGTTGCGGCGACCTCAGCCCGCCGCTTCCGTCGCCAGCCCCGTCGGGCAGGCATGGCCGGTGCCGCCGATGCCGCAATAGCCGCCGGGGTTCTTCGCCAGGTACTGCTGGTGGTAGTCCTCGGCGTAGTAGAACTCCGGCGCGTCGCGGATCTCGGTCGTGATCGGGCCGTAACCATTCGCGGAGAGGACGCGCTGATAGGCGTCGCGCGAGGCCTCGGCGAGCTCTCGCTGCCGCGGCGAGGTGACGTAGATCGCTGACCGGTACTGCGTGCCGATGTCGTTGCCCTGGCGCATGCCCTGCGTCGGGTCGTGGTTCTCCCAGAAGATCTTGAGCATCGCCTCGTAGCTTGTCTCCTTCGGGTCGAATACGACCAGAACCACCTCGGCGTGGCCGGTTTGGCCGCTGCACACCTCCTCATAGGTCGGATTCGGCGTGTAGCCGCCGGCGTAACCGGCGGCCGTCGTATAAACGCCCGGCGCTTCCCAGAACTTGCGTTCGGCGCCCCAGAAGCAGCCCATCCCGAAGATCGCCGTCTCCATGCCCTCCGGAAAGGGCGGCGTCAGGCCGTGGCCGTTGACGAAGTGGCGGTCGGGGACCGGCATCCGCTCGGCGCGCCCGGGCAGCGCCTCCTCGGGCTTCGGCATCTCCAGCTTCTTCCTTGGCGTGAACCACATTGTTCTTTCCTCCTGTTGGGCGCATCAGGCGCCGATAGGGGCGCGTTCCACGGAAATCGGCCGTCTCCGCCGTCCCCAGTGCCCCGGGGCGCTCTCGAAGACACCGGCACAGGGCGCGCCGCAGTCCAGGCAGCGCCCGTCGGGCGTGAGGCGCCAGGCGGTGAGATCGTACTGGTCGCGGCCGATCAGAACCGTCCCGCAGCCGTGGCACAGGGTGCTCTGCGACTCCGGATGATGGACGTTGCCCGTATAGACGTAGCGGAGGCCCGCCCGCTTCGCAATGCGCCGGGCCCGCAACAGGGTCTCGGGCGGCGTCGGCGGCGTGTCGCGCATCTTCCAGTCGGGATGGAAGGCGGTGAAGTGCAGCGGCACCTCGGGGCCGAGGGTATCGAGAATCCAGCGGCTCAGCGCCTCGATCTCGTCCGGCGAGTCGTTCTCGCCGGGGACGAGCAGGGTCGTGATCTCGAACCAGACCTCGGTCTCCCGCTTCAGATAGGCGAGCGTGTCCAGCACCGGCCGCAGCGCCGCGCTGCAGAGCTTCCGATAGAAGCCGTCGGTGAAGGCCTTGAGATCGATGTTGGCCGCGTCCATGGCGCGGAAGAACTCGACCCGCGGCTCGTCGCAGATATAGCCGGCGGACACCGCGACGGTCCGGATTCCGCGCTCCCGGCAGGCCGCGGCGACGTCGACCGCATATTCCAGGAAGATCACCGGGTCGTTGTAGGTGAAGGCGACCGAGCGGCAGCCGCTCCGCAGCGCCGCCTCGGCGATCCGCTCCGGCGAGGCCTCGTCTGTCAGGCGGTCGAATTCGCGCGCCTTGGAAATGGCCCAGTTCTGGCAGAACTTGCAGGTCAAATTGCAGCCGGCCGTGCCGAAGGACAGCACCGGCGTGCCCGGCAGGAAGTGGTTCAGCGGCTTCTTCTCGATCGGGTCGATGCAGAAGCCCGAGGAACGGCCGTAGGTCGTCAGCACCATCCGGTCGCCCGTACGGGCGCGCACGAAACACAGGCCCCGCTGCCCCTCCTGCAGCTTGCAGAAGCGTGGGCAGAGATCGCACTGGATCCGGCCGTCGGCGAGCCGATGCCAATGGCGTGCCGTCACGCCTTGCAAACCGTCGGCGCTCATTCCGATGAAATGGGATCGGCCGGCGGGATCGACAATCGCCTTGGGGCAAAGAAGTGACCGAACCCCCTGCGACGGAACAAAAATCCGCCCCGCGATGTTCTGCCCAACCGGCAGGAACCGGTTCATGGAGACCCGGTGAGCGGCCCTGACAGGAGCTGGTTGGACGGGAGCTGGACGGTCGTGACAGCCGAGGCGATTCTCAATCGCGTCTCTTACGCCTTGTTTCTGGTTTCGATCGCCTTCGTGAGCTTCATCGCCGGAGGTCTGATCATTCTGAACCAATCCTTCCCCTACGGCTATCTCAACGACGCTTACCGTGCCGGGCTGGCCCTGTTCGAGCAGAAGACCCAGTATCCGCATCCCTACGCGACCAATCTCTGGGCCCGCGCGCGGACGGATGCGGCGGGCGTGACGGTGTACGACCCGGCAAAGGCCCATAACGGCCTCACGCTCTACACCTCGGGCCACGAGCAGACGGCGTATCTGATCTCGATGGATGGAACGGTGGTGCACCAGTGGCACCTGCCGTTCAGCGCGGTCTGGGACGAGACGGCCGCCGTCAAGGAGCCGCGCCCCGACCCCTACGTCTTCATCGAGAACGCCCATGTCTTCCCGAACGGCGACCTCCTCGCCGCCTATATCGGTCTCGGCGACACGCCCTGGGGCTATGGGCTGGTGAAGATGAACCGGGATTCGGAGGTCATCTGGAAGTATCTGGCGCAGGTGCATCACGACTTCGACGTGGCGGAGGACGGGAAGATCTACGTGCTCACCCACGAGATCCGCACGAACGTGATCGAGGAGGCGGCCCATCTCGAACCGCCCCGCGTCGACGACTTCGTCGCGGTCCTGTCGCCGGACGGCGAGGAGCTGAAGCGCGTCTCCGTGCTCGACGCCTTCGCGAAATCCGATTATCTGCGGCTGTTGAGCACGGTCACCTGGTACACGAAGGGCGACTACCTCCACACCAACGCGGTCCAGTTCATCGATCGGGAGATGGCGGAGGTGCTGCCCTTCGCCTCCGAGGGGCAGGTCCTCATCTCCTGTCGGGACATCGGCGTCATCGCCGTGCTCGATCTCGAGACGGAGAAGATCGTCTGGGCGCTCCGCGGCTCCTGGCTCGGCCAGCACGACCCGGACGTCCTGCCGAACGGGAACATCCTTCTGTTCGACAATTTCGGCCATTACGGGCCCGGCGGCCTTTCTCGGGTGATCGAGTTCGATCCCCAGACGCAGGAGATCGTCTGGAGCTACGCCGGCGACGAGACGCATTTCTTCGAGAGCAAGCTTCGCTCGAACCAGGAACGGCTGCCCAACGGAAACACGCTCATCACGGAATCTGACGGCGGGCGCATCCTCGAAGTGACACCGGACCACGAGATCGTCTGGGAGTTCGTGAACCCCGTGCGGGGCGGCGAGGACGGAGAGTTCATCCCGGTCGTCTCCTGGGGAAAGCGAATCGATCCCGACTCCCTGGCTTTCGATGTCCCGGGATCATGACCGGTTGAGAAAGGGTACAGGCATGAGGAAAACGATCGCAGCGACCACCTTCGCCCTGCTCGCGCTGGGCGTGACGGAATCGGCCCTGGCCTATGTCGGTCCGGGCGCCGGGTTGAGCCTTCTGGGCGCGCTCTGGGGCCTGCTTCTCGCGGTCGTGGCGGCTCTTGGATTCATCGTCCTCTGGCCGCTGCGCCGAATGCTGAAACGGCGCCGGACGCCGGGTACGGTCACCGCCGGGGGCCCGCAGTCCTCGGCTGCCCAGGCTGCCCATGACGGCGCTCCCTCTTCGCGGTCGGGGGCGTCCTGATCGTCGGCTGGCGCCGGGCTGCGTCTAGGATACCGTGACCCTCATGGGGCTCCTCGACCTTCCGGCGCCGCTGTTCGCTTGGCTCGACCAGATGCTGGGTGCCGTGCCGGCGACCGCGCGTCTCGCGCTCTGGGGCGTCTTCGCCGCCGCCGTCTCGATGCTGCTCTATTGGCGGTTGTCCCCGCAGCGGCAAATCGCGGCGACGCGCACGAAGGCTGCCGCGGCGCGCCGCGCTCTCGACGCCCACGAAGGCGATTTCGCAGAAGCCTGGCCGCTGCTCCGCGCATCGCTCGGTCTTGCGCTCCGACAGGTGGCGCTCGTGATCGGGCCCGCCTTGCTTGCCTCCCTGCCGGTGCTGTGCCTGATCGTGTGGCTGAGTACCGCCTATGGGCACGGCTATCCGGCGCCGGGGGACGAGGTGGAGGTCCAGGCGGTACCGGATCGATTCCAGGCGCGTTGGGTCGTTCCGGGTGACGGGGCGCCGGGGGCGGAGCCGGCGCCGCGCATCGTGGTGACCGACGAGACCGGCCGGACGATCGGCGAGATCGCCGTGTCGGCGCCGGTCACCACGCTGCATCGGCGCGAATGGTGGAATGCGCTGATCGGCAATCCGGCCGGGTATCTGCCCGATCGGGGTGGCCCGGACTCGATCGAGATCGGCCTGCCGCAACGGGAATATCTTTCCTTCGGGCCGTCCTGGATGCGCGGCTGGGAGGCGGTGTTTTTCGCCTCTTTGCTGGCGGGTTCCGTGGCCATCAAGGTCGGATTCCGCATCGAGTGAAGTGGCCAGGGGACGCGCCGTTCCAACTCCGTTCGAGGACCCGTTCGATGGTTGCCGCCAAATCTCACGACGACGCCTTTCAGGTCTCCCGCTGGGTCGATGCCCTGGGCGGTTTCGTCAGCCGCCGGCAGCGCCTGTGGATCCGGCTCGGGAACCTCGAAACCCGGGTGGTGTCCGACGAGCTCGCCGGCATCCCGGTCGAGCGGCCGATCTATGTCAGCGGCCTTGCCCGGTCCGGCAGCACGATCCTTCTCGAGTTCCTGGCCCGGCACCCCGACACGGTGACCCACCGGTACAAGGACTACCCGCTGGTCTTCACGCCGTTCTTCTGGAACCGTTTCCTCGACCGCGTGCCCATGCGGGAAGGCGCGGCGGCGGAGCGCACGCACCGCGACGGCATCATGGTCACGCCCGAAAGCCCGGAGGCGTTCGAGGAGGTGCTGTGGATGGCCTTCTTCCCAAGCCTCCACGATCCTTCCGTGAGTGCCGTTCTCGACGACCGGACGGACAACCCGGCCTTCGAGGCGTTCTACCGGGATCACATCCGCAAGCTGCTATGGGTGCGGGGCGGGCGGCGCTATCTGGCGAAGGGCAACTACAACCTTACGCGGCTGGAATACCTGCTGAGGCTCTTTCCCGACGCGCGGTTCGTCATCCCCGTGCGCGAGCCGCTCTGGCACATCGCCTCGCTCATGAAGCAGCACGCCCTGTTCTGCGAGGGGGAGCGGCGGAACCCGCAGGCGCTGCGGCACATGCAGCGGGTTGGCCACTTCGAGTTCGGCCTCGATCGGCGCCCGGTCAATGTCGGGGACCCCGCCGGTGTCGCCGAGGTTGCCGCCGCGTGGGACCGCGGCGAGGAGGTCGAAGGCTGGGCGCGGTACTGGAGCCAGATCCACGACCACGTCGCCGACCGCCTCGCGGCGAACCCGCGGCTGCGCGACGCCACCCTGGTCCTGCGCTTCGAGGATCTGTGCGGGTCGCCGCGCGAGACGCTCGGCGCCGTTCTGGACCATTGCGGCCTGTCCGACCGGGAAGGCCTCGTCGAGCGGATGGCGGCGAGCATCCGGTTCCCGTCCTATTACGAGCCGCGCTTCAGTCCCGAGGAGCAGGCAACGATCGCCCGGTGGACGGCCGCGACGGCCGAACGGTTCGGTTATCCGCGCGGGGCGTCGGACCCGGCCCCGCGCGGCCGGCACGACTCCAAGGTTCCGGACGGGATCGAAAGGTCCTGAGATCGAGCCGGGCGTCCGGCGACGGCGATCCGCAACGCCGCGCTCGGAGCGTCGGTTCGGATCACTCGCCGATGAGGTGCAGGACCAGTTCCCGGCGTCCGGGTGTATGGCGGTGCTCGAACAGGAAGATCCCCTGCCAGGTGCCGAGGAGCAGCCGTCCGTCGCTCACCGGAATGGTCAGCTGTGTCTGGGTGAGCGCCGTGCGGATATGTGCGGGCATGTCGTCCGGTCCCTCCGCCGTGTGGCGGTAGAGTCTGGTGTCCTCGGGCACGAGCCGTTCAAAGAACGTCTCCAGGTCCCGCCGCACGTCGGGGTCGGCGTTCTCCTGGATCAGGATGGAGGCGGAGGTGTGGCGGAGGAAGAGCGTGAGCAGACCGGTCCGCAGCGGCTGCGCCGCGACCCATGCGGCGATCGCATCGGTGATTTCATGAAGGCCCTGGCCGCCGGGCCGCAGCGAGAGGCGGTCCTGAATCTGCTGCATCGTCGGTCTCCACTCGCGTCTGGATCCTTCCGGACGCTTCCTCTTACATAATCCGCCGCCGCAGGGGTGAAAGATCCTCGTGCGGGCGCTCGGGCGGGACGGTCCGCGGATCGGTCCCTCACACGGCCCAAGCCGCGGTGGCCCGTGGTCGCGGCGTCGCTTCGAGCGCCGCGATGAAGCCGTCGCACCAGGTCGTGATGCTGTTGCGGTGCAGCACATCCATCTGCGCGCGCCACCGGGCGTAACGCTCGGCCAGCGGCATGGTCAGCGCGCGGTGCAGCGCCTCGGCCACGCCCTCGACGTCGTAGGGGTTGACGATCAGGGCCGTGTCGAGCTCCTCGGCGGCGCCGGCGAAGCGCGATAGAACGAGGACGCCGGGATTCATCGGATTCTGCGCCGCCACATACTCCTTGGCGACGAGATTCATCCCGTCGCGTAACGGCGTCACCAGACCGACCCGGCTGACGCGGAAGAACCCGGCCAGGGTGCGGCGGCCGAAGTTCCGGTTGAGATATCGGATCGGCACCCAGTCGAGGTCGGCGAACCGGCCGTTGATCCGCCCGGCGGTCGCCTCGAGATCGGCGCGGATCCGTTGGTACTGCTCGATGTCGCCGCGGGAGGTCGGCGCGATCTGCAGGAAGGTGACTCGCGAATGGTGCTCCGGCGACCTGATGAGCAGTTGCTCGAACGACTGGAACCGCTCGACCAGGCCCTTGCTGTAGTCGAGCCGGTCAACCCCGATGATGAGGTCACGCCCGACGAGGCTCTTGACGAGGCGGGCCGTCTGTTCTCCTCGCGCCGATTCTTCCGCCATCGCGGCGAAGCGCTCGGTGTCGATGCTGATGGGGACGGCCATGGCCCGCACGTTCCGGTCAAACACGCTCACCCACCGATTCTCCAGGATCTCTCCGCCGGCTTCGTGCAGCATGTAGTCGTCGAAGGCCTGGAGGTCGCCGTGGGTCTGCACGCCGATCAGATCGTAGTCGCACAGCGACCGCATCAGTTCGTCGTGGCAGGGCAGCGCGATCAGGACCTCGGGTGCGGGAAAGGGCGTGTGCAGAAAGATGCCCAGCCGGTTGTTCACCCCGGCGCGCCGCAGCTCGCTACCCAGAGGAATGAGGTGGTAGTCGTGCACCCAGATGATATCGTCCGGCTGCACCAGCGATGCCAGCTTCTTGGCAAAGGCGGCGTTGACCCGCCGATAGCCCGCGTACTGCCGCCGGTCGAATCGGAACAGGTCCAGCCGGTAATGGAACAGCGGCCAGAGCGTGCCGTTGGAAAAGCCCAGATAATACTCCTCATAGTCCTGCGGCGTCAGGTCGGCGGTGGCGTAGGTGACGCGCCCCCTGGCCACGAGGCGCAGGCCTTCCGGGGGCTCTTCCGTTACCTCGCCGCTCCAGCCGAACCAGATCCCGCCGGACTTCCTCAAGGCCTCGCGCAAGGCGACCGCAAGGCCGCCGGCGCGGGTGCCCGCCTCGTCCGGCGGCGACACCCTGTTGGAAACGACGATGAGGCGTGGCACTGCGCGTCCTCCTTGGTTTCTCGCGAACACCGAAGCAATGCGCGGTCGATTGCTTCGGTCGCTGGGGCCGGTCGGCAGGCGATTTTGCGGTCGGCTTCGCGGAGCCGGCCGATGGTGGCGGCGGTCGATGGCGACGGCTGAGTCCCGCAATGGGAAGCGCGATGTCGGGTCTCTCCGGCGGTGCCGTTCGCCTGGGGCCCCAGAATGCCGCACGCCATGCCGCGCCCGGCCGATTGGACCGGCTGTTCCCGCGGTTGCGGACGGCAGGCCCCACAATAGCCGCTGGCAGGCGGAAGTTCCACCCCGGGTGGTGAGATCGCCCCGGCGACGGCGTTCCGCGCTACTTATGCGCTCGCGCGCAGGCTCCGTCGGAGGCAGCGCTCCAGAAAGGCGAGCAGCCTGTCGTCGAGCGGATCGAACTGAACGGCCAGCGCATGACCGCCGCGGGCGCGCCGGACGATGCGCGCCGTGAAGGGGACTCCCTCTGCGGCCCTCGCGCCGGCTGGCGCGATCGAGCCGCGGACCCGATCGCCCGGTACCAGGGAGCCCTCATAGGATCGGATCAGGAGCAGCCCGCCGAGCGACCAGTTCGCTGTACGCCAAACCTCACCCCCGATGCGGACGTCGAAGACGGGGTGATGCATTCGCTTGTCCCGGCGCGTCTCACGGTCGCGGACCGGCCGGTAGAATTGTGTCCTTGACGGTTGCATGCGAGCCCGGTGATTGTCTCTTTCTCTTGCCAAGGCTCGATCGAACGGATGTCGTGATGCCGCCGGTTAATGTATTTTTCCGAAAATCCCGATAATGGCTCCGAATGGAGCGGGCATATTCCATTCGATCGTCTTGACGTTGACTCCTCCGTTATTCCAGACCTCATATCACGTCTTTCCAGATTTGGAAATATAAAGACTTGCGCGATTTGATTATAGTAAACGGGTGAATTTAACGTTTTTATTTAACAAGTCGTGAGAGACAGCGTGTTCCGGTCATCGGCCGGAGACGCGGGCGGTACTGGAGATCCTAGAACCGGGGTCGCAACGCCGCCCCTTCGGTTGTACGGATCGTGTCCGCCGACCATAGGGCGGCCCAGCCGTTTCCCACGATGCCGAGGATGAGCGGTTGGCCGGGAAGCCGCAGCACGCTGCCCTTGAAGTAGGATACGATGACCCCGCTTTCGTTGGCGTGGGCCCATTCCAGCACTGCTTCCGGATCGCGGATCACGGTCAACGGCCGTTCGAGCCGCCCGGAGAAATCGAACTCTCCATGATAGCGGCCGAAGACGGCGACCGGCACGCCCTGCTGCTGCAGGCTCTGGATCTGCTGGGCCACCGGTTTCAGGTCGAAGAACCGGCGGAGGGAGAACAGGAACTCGATGTTGAGCGTGGTCACCAACAGCACCGGCAGAAGGGCGAGCTGAACCGTGCGCGAGAACGGCTCACGCGGGCTCATCTGCGCCAGCAGATAGCCGCCGCCGAGCAGCACGAGTCCGGATACCAGGCTGATTCCGCCAAGCCAGATCGGCAGGCTGCCGTCGTCGATGAACTCGCGCCAGACAGCGTCGAGATGCGCCACCGGCACGATGTTGAGCAGAAACAGAATCAGTCCGACGAGCAGCAGGAGAAGGCCCGGGACGATGGCGTGAAAGTCCTTCGGCTTGCCGGTCCGCGTGGCGAGCAGCCGCCCGGCGATCAGCGAGAGCGAGGGCAATGTCGGCAGCAGGTCCTGGAACTCCCTCTCGCTGACGACACAGGCCACGATGACGCTCGTCACGGCGGCGACCGTACAGAGGCGGAGGCCTTCCTCTCTGGCCGGGCGGAAGTGCCTCTGCGCCGCCCGCCACAGCGTCCGCCACCACAGCCAGGGGTAGAGGATCAGGGGGACGGTCAGAAGATACACGGAGCGCGACTTGAACCCGGCGAACCCGGGCACGGCCGGCTCGAAGAAGATGTCCAAGAGCCGTGGCAGGCCGCGAACCGCGATGCTGGGGACGATCCAGATCAGGCCGATGGCGAGGCCGAGGAGAATCGCGAGGCCGAGGCCGCGGTACCAGTTCGTCCATCGCCACTCGGCGTCTTGCGACGCCGGCTTCGGCATCCAGAGCGGCGCCAGCAACGGCACCGGAAGCAAGTGCAGCACCGCGGCCGGTCCATTCATCAGGAAACCGAGCCCGAGGCCGATCCCGAACACGGTCCATCCCGCGGCCGGTCTGCCGCGCCAGGCCAGTGCCGTCCCGTAGAGGCCGATCAGGACGAACAGCATGAGCGGCGTGTTCCAGACGGTCAGGGTCGAGAACACCGTGAAGCCGCCGCTGCCGACGAGGACGATGCCGGCAAGCGGCGCCACCTGCGTCCGTTCGGGCCAGATCAGCCGGGCGGTTGGCCCGATCAAGAGAAGCGCGGCGAGCGCGGTCAGCGGAACCACCAGACGCGCCCAGACCTCGCTGACGCCGAAGATCGCCCAGCCCAGATGAATCAGCCAGAAGAGAAGCGGAGGTCTTGCGGCCTCTTCGCCGAAGGCGGGCAGGATGGCGCCTTCGACCCACATTCGCCAAGCGAAGGACAAGGGCTGCGACTCGAACGGCGAAAGCGGCGGCCGCGCGATCAGCGCGCTGACCACGAGGACCAGCCAGATCGCCACCGGCCAGATCGGCAGGTGGTAACGAAGAGCGGCGGCGCTCATGTTCGGCAGCTTGGTGGCGCCGATCATCCGCCGCCCCCGGTCAATTCGACGGCGCCCGACTCACTTGTTCTCGTCGACGGCATCGAAGCGGATGATCCAGGGCTCGGCCTCCGCGGCGGCCGCCCATTCCCGCATGGCGGGCCAGTTCCAGACCGCGTCGGCATAGGCGGCGCTTACCGGGTCAAGCGTGACGCCGTAGCTGCGGAATCGCGCCACCACCGGCGCGAACATCGCGTCGGCGATGCAGAACCCGCCGAACAGGAAATCACCCGACCCGCCCGTATCGCCGACGCGCCGGCGGCAGTCTCGCCAGATGGTGGTGACGCGATCGATATCGGCCGCCGCCTTCGCGACGCACTCCGGCTGCGGCTTGTGCCGGCTGAGGTCCATCGGCAGGTTCTGCCGCAGCGCGGCGAATCCGGCGTGCATTTCGGCGCTCACCGCCCGCGCCATCGCGCGGGCTTCTCGGTCCGCGGGCCACAGCCCGGCCTCGGGAAAGGCTTCGGCAAGATATTCGCAGATCGCCAGCGATTCCCAGACCAGCACCTCGCCATGCCGCAGCGCCGGCACCTTGCCGGAGGGCGAGATGCGGCGAAGAGCGGCCGCGCTATCCGCCCGATACAGCGGAATCACCACTTCCTCGAAGGGCGCGCCGGTCTGCTTCAGCGCCAGCCAGGGGCGAAGAGACCAGGACGAGTAGTTCTTGTTGCCGAGGTATATGGTTATGTCCGCCATTGCCGGCTCCGACTCCTCACCCCCCCTGTTTGCTTAGCCCGCGACCGCGCCCCGACGCAAGCGATGTTCGACTCCGTCGGGCTTTTCTCTCCGCGCATTCCGAGCCATTCTGCGCCGGTCCAGCGATTCCAGGAGGTTCATCCGTGCTCGACCATCTGATCGCCCGCGCCGGCGGCAAAGGCGCCACAGCGCTCGTCGCCGTCGCGGAGGGCGGTCTCGAAGACTGGCTGCGCGAACAGCCCCCGGCCGTCCGGACCTGGGTCAAGGGAACGCGTTTCGCGGCGAAGCCCGGCGACCACGCCCTGGTGCCGGACGCCGACGGCAACCTGGCCACCGTCCTGGTCGGGGTCGCACCGGGGGCCGATATCTGGTCCTACGCCGGGCTGCCCGGCGCCCTGCCGGAAGGCGACTACCGGATCGAGACCGCGCTCGACGCGCCGGCCGCTTCGGCGGCGGCGCTCGGCTGGGCGCTCGGCTGCTACGCCTTCACCCGATATCGCAAGCCGCCCCGCCGGTTCGCCCGCCTAGTCTGGCCGAAGAACGCCGACCGGCCCCAGGTGGAGCGGACGGTCGAGGCGACCGGCCTTGTTCGCGATCTGATCAACACACCGGCCGAGGACATGGGGCCGGGCGAGCTGGCCGAGGCCGCGCGCGCTCTGGGCCGTGCCCACGGGGCGAAGGTCAGCGTCATTGTCGGGGACGAGCTTCTGAAGGCCGGCTATCCGGCGATTCACGCCGTAGGCCGGGCAAGCGGCCGCGCCCCGCGTCTCATCGACCTGCGATGGGGCGCCAAGGGTCCGCGGATCACACTGGTAGGCAAAGGTGTTTGCTTCGACACGGGCGGTCTGGACCTTAAGTCGGCGGGAAACATGAAGCTGATGAAGAAGGACATGGGCGGTGCGGCCCATGTTCTGGGGCTCGCCAAGATGATCATGGCGGCCGAGCTACCGTTGCGCCTGCGGGTCCTGATCCCGGCAGTGGAGAACAGCGTCTCCGGCGACGCCGTCCGGCCGCTCGACATCCTGCGGACGCGCAAGGGTCTGACGGTCGAGGTCGGTAACACCGACGCCGAAGGGCGTCTGATCCTTTGCGACGCCCTGGCCGAGGCCGACAGGGATAAGCCGGACCTGCTGGTCGATTGCGCGACGCTTACCGGCGCCGCGCGGGCCGCCCTCGGCACCGATCTGCCGGCTCTCTTCGCCAATGACGACGGGTGGGCCGAGGCGTTGCTCCGGTGCGGAACCGAAACCGACGATCCGCTCTGGCGCCTGCCGCTCTACCAACCCTACCGCCGCCTCCTGGACAGCAAGGTGGCGGACCTGAACAACGTCTCGAGCAGCCCCTATGCGGGCGCGATCGTCGCGGCGCTGTTTCTTGCGGAGTTTGTCAGTCCCACCACGCCGTGGCTTCATATCGACATGATGGCCTGGAACACGACGTCGCGGCCCGGCCGGCCGGAGGGCGGCGAGGCAATGGGCCTGCGCGCGCTCTACGCGCTGATCGCGGAGCGGGTCGCCGCTGCGCCGCGGGCTACGCGACGGCGGGCGCCACGGGAGTCGGCGACCGGTGGCGGGCGGAGTGCGAGGGGCGCGTGAGGGAACGGATTCGCCGGTTTCGGGAGGGGCGGACCGGCCCCGGGGAGACGGTTGGATGAGACTGAAACAGGCGGATGCCCTCGCGTTCTGGCGCCGGGTCCTGGTGACCAGCCTCCATCGGCAGGATCCCGACCTCACCGTCCGACAGATGGCCTTGCTTCTGACGGTCTACACGATGCAAGGGCCGCATACGGTCCGCGGCCTCGCCGAAAGCCTCAAGATCTCGAAGCCGGCGGTCACGCGCGCCCTCGACCGCCTCGGCGAGCTCGACTTCGTCCGGCGCAAGCGGGACGAGGCGGACCGTCGCAACGTTCTCGTCCAGCGGACCGTCAAGGGCGCGGTCTTCCTCAGCGACTTCGCCGCGACCGTGACCGCGGCTGTCGAGGCCGTGCTCGCCGAGCCCAGCCCCGAGAACAGGCCAGAGGATTTGGGGCCTGGGCCCTCCGGTTCCGCGGCCGAACGCGACTGAACCGACGCGCCGCGACTTCCGGAATGGTTCTGCGGCCTCAATAGCCGTTCGCGAGATCGACCACGTTCTCGAGCGGCTTCCCCTCGCGGGCGAGACACATACCGCGGAAGATGGTCTCCGCCGCGGTCTGGGGCGGGGTGGCGCTGGCGATGTGCGGCGTCACGGTGACGCGGGGATGCGTCCAGAACGGATGCTCCGGCGGCAGCGGTTCCTCGGCGAAGACGTCCAGCGTGGCGTAGGCCACCTGGCCGCTCTCCAATGCTTCGAGCAGGTCCTTCTCAACGAGGTGGCCGCCGCGGGCGGCGTTGATGACCGCGGCGCCGCGCGGCAGGGCGGCGAAGCAGCGCGCGTCGAGGATGCCGGCGGTCTCGGCCGTCAGCGGCAGCAGGCAGACAAGGATCTCGCTGCGGGCGAGGAACGGCACCAGCCCGTCCGGCCCGTGGAAGCAGGTGACGTTCGAAAGCCGTTTCGGCGACCGGCTCCACCCGGCCACGTCGAAGCCGAGATCCGCGAGCTTCGTGGCCGCGTCGCCGCCGAGCACGCCCAGCCCCATGATGCCGACCTTGCGCTCCCAGGGCAGCGGATAGTCGAGCTCGACCCACCGGCGTTGGCGCTGCAGCTCTTCCAGTTCCGGCACGCGCCGATGATAGCGCAGCACATGCAGCAGGACGTATTCGGTCATGCTGGCGGTCAGCCCGCGGTCGACGAGGCGGACGATCGGCACGTCCCGCGGCAGGTCCGGGTCGCGCAGCAGGCCGTCGACGCCGGCGCCCAGCGAGAAGATCGCCTTCAGGTTGGGATAGCGCCTGAGCTCGCCCGCCGGCGGGCGCCAGACCATCGCGAACTCGATCTCCTCGATGGGGCCTGTCTCCGGCCACCGGCGGAAATCGATCGTCGGATCGAGGCGGAGCATGAGCTGGCGCCATCGTTCGGCGGCCTCGGCGCTTTCGTGCGGATTGAGAAAAAGGAGAGCCATGACCTTACCCGCGCTGTGAAGATCCCACGCGCTAGGTCCTTACCACGCCGGCCTCGACCGCTTCCAGGTTGAAGGCCGCCGCCAGCAGCGCCTTCGTGTAGGGTTCCCGCGGCTCGGCGAAGATGCGCGTCGCTGGTCCCTGCTCGACGACCCGGCCGTCGCGCATGACGATCACCTCGTCCGCGAGCGCCCGCACGACGCGCAGATCGTGGCTGATGAAGAGATAGGCCAGCCTGTGGCGCGCCTGGAGGTCGCGCAGCAGATCGACGATCTGCGCCTGCACCGACATGTCGAGCGCCGAGGTCGGCTCGTCGAGAACGACGAAGCGCGGCTGCAGGATCATGGCGCGAGCGATCGCGATCCGCTGGCGCTGCCCGCCGGAAAACTCGTGCGGGTAGCGGTGCCGGCTCTCCGGGTCGAGGCCGACCTCTTCCAGCGCGGCGACGATTCTTGCCTCCCGCTCCTCGGGGCCGTTCGCGCCCCCGTGGACCTTGAGCCCCTCGGCGACGATCTGCCCGACGGTCATCCGCGGCGAGAGCGAGCCGAACGGGTCCTGAAAGACGATCTGCATCTGCCGGCGCAGGGGCCGCAGCTCGCGCGACGACAGGCCCTGAATCGGCCGACCGTCGAAGGTGATGTTTCCCTCGCTCTTGATCAGCCGCAAGAGGGCCAGACCCAGCGTCGTCTTGCCGGACCCGCTTTCGCCGACGACCCCCACCGTGTGGCCCTCGCGCACGGTGATCGAGATGCCGTCGACCGCCTTGACGTGATCGACGGTCCGGCGCAGGAGGCCTTTCTTGATCGGGAACCAGACCTTGACGTTGTCGCAGGCCATGACGACCGGCGCGTCCGGAGCGGCGGCGACCGGCCGTCCCTTCGGCTCGGCCGCGAGCAGCCGCTTGGTGTAGTCGTGTCGCGGCCGCTCGAAGATGTCTTCGACCGGTCCCTGCTCGACGATCTCGCCGTTCGTCATGACGCAGACCGTGTCCGCCATCTTGCGGACGATGCCGAGATCATGGGTGATCAGCAGCAGCGCCATGCCGAACTTCGCCTGCAGGTCCTTGAGCAGCGTCAGGATCTGCGCCTGGATGGTGACGTCGAGCGCCGTCGTCGGCTCGTCGGCGATCAGCAGGTCCGGCTCGTTGGCCAGTGCCATGGCGATCATGACCCGCTGCCGCTGCCCGCCCGACAGCTCGTGCGGGAAGGCGCCCAGCCGCTTCTCCGGCTCCGGAATCCCGACCAGACGCAAGAGCTCCAGCGTCCGCTTCCGCGCCGCCGCGGCCGAAAGGCCCTTGTGCAGGAACAGGACCTCGTTGACCTGCTTCTCGATCGTGTGCAGCGGATTGAGCGAGGTCATCGGTTCCTGGAAGATCATCGAGATCTTGTTGCCGCGCAGCCGGCGCAGCTTCGATTCGGGCGCGCCGATGATTTCCTCGCCGCGGAAGGTGATGCTGCCGCTCGGATGGTGTGCCAGCGGATAGGGCAGAAGCTGCAGGATCGACAGCGCGGTCACCGATTTGCCGGATCCGCTCTCGCCGACCAGCGCCAGCGTCTCGCCGCGGTCGATGGTGAAGCTCGCGCCCCTGACCGCGCAGGTTTCGTTCGGCGGCCGCCCGAAGGAGACCGAAAGATCGCGGACCTGAAGAAGGCGCTCCGTGGTCATCGGCTAAGGGCCTCTTCGACTGAAGGCTGACGGGCTGACGGCTGATCGCTTCATCCGAACGCCTTTCGCGGGTCGAAGGCGTCGCGCACCGCTTCGCCGATGAAGATCAGCAAGGTCAGCATACCGCCGATGACGACGAATCCCGTGATGCCGAGCCACGGCGCCTGGAGGTTGGCGCGCCCCTGCGCCAAGAGCACGCCGAGCGACGGCGAGCCGGGCGGCAGGCCGAACCCCAGGAAGTCGAGGCTGGCAAGCGAGGTCACCGAACCGGCCAGCATGAAAGGCAGGAAGGTCAGAGTGGCGACCATGGCGTTCGGCAGGAGGTGGCGGAACATGATCACCGTGTTCGATACGCCCAGCGCATGCGCGGCGCGAACATATTCGAAGTTGCGGGCGCGCAGGAACTCGGCCCGGACCACGCCGATCGGCCAGGTCCAGCTGAACAGCAGCATGATGCCGAGCAGCCACCAGAAGTTCGGCGTGACGATGCTGGCGAGGATGATCAGGATGAACAGCGTCGGCATCGAGCTCCAGATTTCCAGGAACCGCTGGAACAGGAGATCGACCCATCCGCCGAAATAGCCCTGCACCGCGCCGGCCGCGACGCCGATCACCGTGCTGACCGCCGTGAGCGCGAAGCCGAACAGGACCGAGATACGGAAGCCATAGATGGTCCAGGCGACGACGTCGCGCGCCTGGTCGTCGGTGCCGAGCCAGTTTTCGGCGGAGGGCGGAGACGGCGCGGGTCCCGGCAGGTCGAGAATGATCGTGTCGTAGCTGTAGGGGATCAGCGGCCAGATCATCCAGCCCTTTTCCTGGATCAGTTCGGCGACGAAGGGATCGCGGTAGTCGGCCTCTGTCTCGAAGATGCCGCCGAAGGTCGTCTCCGGATAGGTCTCGAGGATCGGGAAATAGAGCGCGCCGTCATAGCTGATCAGCAGCGGCTTATCGTTCGCGATGAACTCGGCGAACAGGCTGACGACGAACAGCGCGAGGAAGATCCACAGCGACCAGAACCCGCGCCGGTTCGCGCGGAAGTTCCGGAGCCGCCGTCGCGTGAGCGGGGAGAGGTTGATGTGGAGGAAGCGCACCGGACGAACGATCCTCAGACGGCCCGGCTCTCGAAATCGATGCGCGGGTCGATGACGGTGTAGGTGAGGTCGGTGATCAGGTTCATGATCAGGCCCAGCAGCGTGAAGATGTAGAGCGTTCCGAAGATCACCGGATAATCGCGGTTGACCACCGCCTCGAAGCCGAGCAGTCCAAGCCCGTCGAGCGAGAAGATGATCTCGATCAGCAGGGCGCCGGTGAACAGGATGCCGATGAAGGCGGCGGGGAATCCGGCGATGACGATCAGCATGGCGTTGCGGAAGACGTGGCGGTAAAGCACCTGCCGCTCGCTCAGACCCTTGGCGCGGGCGGTCACCACGTACTGCATGTGGATCTGGTCGAGGAACGAGTTCTTGGTCAGCATCGTGAGGCCGGCGAAGCTGCCGATGACCAGCGCCGTCAGCGGCAGCGTCAGATGCCAGAAGTAATCGACGATTCGCGCCGGCCAGCTCAGCTCCTCCCAGTTGTCGGAGACGAGGCCGCGCAGCGGGAACCAGTCGAAATAGCGGCCGCCGGCGAACAGCACGATCAACAGGATGGCGAACAGGAAGGCCGGAATCGCGTTGCCGGCAATGATCACGCTGCTGGTCCAGGTGTCGAAGCGCGTGCCGTCGCGCACCGCCTTGGCAATGCCGAGCGGGATCGAGACCAGATAGGTGATCAGCGTCGTCCACAGGCCGAGCGAGATCGAGACCGGCATCTTTTCGATGACGAGATCGACGACCGAGCGGTTCCGGAAGAAGCTTTCGCCGAAATCGAAGACGAGATAGTTGCCCATCATCTGCAGGAAGCGCTCATGCGCCGGCTTGTCGAAGCCGTACATCCGCTCGATCTCCGCGATGAAGGCCGGGTCGAGCCCGCGCGCGCCGCGATAGCGGCCGCTCTCCTCGCCGGCGGGGGCCCGGGTCTGGGCGGCGGTCTCGCCGCCGGCACCGGTGAGGCGCGCGGTCGCCGCGACGGCGGTGCCCTCGATCTCGGCGATCAGCTGCTCGACCGGGCCGCCGGGCGCGGCCTGGATGATGGCGAAGTTGATCAGCATGATCCCGAGCAGGGTCGGGATGATCAGCAGCAGGCGTCGGACGATGTAGTCGAGCATGAGAGCGGCCGGTCAAACTGTCCGTGACGGGAGAGAGCCGAGCGGATCCGGTGCGGACCGCTTGCGGAGGGGCGGGCCGCCACAAAGTCTGGCGCGCGAAGCGGTGAACGGGCGCTAATCGCTCTGCCCCTCCTTCCGGATCTCGGCCAGTTTCTCGCGATCGATCCACCAGGCGTTCAGCGGCAGGCCGTAGGGCGGCGAGACCTCCGGGCGCGAGAACTTGTTCCAGTAGGCGACGCGGAACGACTGCATGTGCCAGTGCGGGATAACGTAGTGGCCCCACAGCAGCACCCGGTCGAGGGCGCGGGTCCGGGCGACCAGGCTTTCGCGGTCCGGGGCGGAAATCACGAGATCGATCAGCTCGTCGATGACGGGATCGCTGATGCCGATGATGTTCCGGCTGCCGGGGGTCTGGGCGGCCTCGGAACTCCAGAAGTCGCGCTGCTCGTTGCCGGGCGACAGCGACTGGGGAAAGACCTCGACCGTCATGTCGAAGTCGAAATTGTCCATCCGGTTCTGGTATTGGGCCGTATCGACCGTTCGGATGCGCGCGTTGATCCCGAGGCGCGCGAGGTTCTGGACGAAGGGCTGGCAGATCCGCTCGAAGTCCGGATTGTTCAGCAGGATCTCGAACTCGAACGGCCTGCCGGTCTCGGCGTTGACGCGCCGCCTGTCCTCGATCACCCAGCCGGCTTCTTCGAGAAGCTTCATCGCCTTCAGCAGGTTGGCGCGCAGGCCACCCGGGCCCTCGGTGCTCGGCGCCTCATATTCCTGGGTGAACACTTCTTCGGGAATGCGGCCCCGGAACCGCTCGAGGATCTCCAGCTCCTCGCCGGTCGGCAGACCGCGCGAAGCGAGCTCCGAGTTGGAGAAGTAGCTCTCGGTCCGGGCGTACTGGCCGTAGAAAAGGGTCTCGTTGGTCCATTCGAAATCGAAGGCGTAGGCCAGCGCTTGGCGCACCCGCGGGTCCTTGAAGATCTCGCGGCGGATGTTGTAGGCGAAGCCCTGCATGCCGGTCGGGAGCTGGTTCGGGATCATCTCCTTGACGATGCGGCCGTCCCGCACCTGCGGGACGTCATAGGCCGTGGCCCACAGCTTCGCTGTATTCTCCAGCCGGAAGTCGATGCCGCCGGCGAACAGCGCCTGCAGGGCGACCGTGCTGTCGCGATAGTACTCGTAGCGGATGCGGTCGAAGTTGTTCTGCCCGACATTGACCGGCAGGTCCTTGCCCCAATAGTCCTCGACCCGTTTGAGCGTGATCGAGCGGCCGCTGTCGACCTTCTCGATCCTGTAGGGGCCGCTGCCGAGCGGCGGCTCCAGCGTCGTCTGCTCGAAGTCGCGCCCTTCCCAGTAATGCTTCGGCAGGACCGGCATCTGGCCGATGATCAGCGGCAGCTCCCGGTTGTCGCCACCGCCGAAGGTGAACCTGACCTTGCGCTCGCCGACCTTCTCCACCGTCTCCACGTTGGCGTAGTAGGCGCGATAGAAGGGATGCCCTTTCTCCTTCAGGGTCCGGAAGGAGAAGATCACGTCCTCGACCGTGATCGGCTCGCCGTCGTGCCAGCGCGCCTGCGGCCGCAGCGTGAACTCCACCCAGGACCGGTTCTCCGGCACCGTGATCGTCTCGGCGATCAGCCCATACATGGTGAAGGCTTCGTCCTGGCTCGACACCAGAAGGGTCTCGAACGGCAGAGACGACCCCGCGGCGGCGGTGCCTTTGAGGATGAAAGGATTGAGGCTGTCAAAGGTGCCGATCGCCCCGTAAGTGACGGTGCCGCCCTTCGGCGCGTCCGGATTGACGTAGTCGAAATGCTTGAAATCCGGCCCGTATTTCGGCTCGCCATGCATCGCCATGGCGTGGGCAGTGTGGACCTCCTCGGAGGCCGATGACGGCGCGGCGGTCGGCAGAAGGAACACCGCAGACAGCGCAATGGCGACGGCTCTCGGTTTCATGTCGGTCCCACTCTCTCCGGGCGTTGCGGGAAGTCTGGCACCAGATGGGACTTGTTTGCGATGATTATCAAGGCCTTGCAACATTAAGAATCGGCAAGGTCCGGGGTTGCCCATCCGGCGCCGACCGTCGGTCCAGCCTATACCGTCGTTTCAAGGAATGCACCTGGAGCGGTCGGGCCGGGACGCAAGGCCCGTGCAGGGCGCGCCGGGACCGACCGCCGGTTTAGGATTGGTCGGGGGCCGGGGGAAGCGGGTGGCTGGTGAGGCGCGCATATGCGTGCGAGACGAAGCCGACGGCGACAGCGAAGTTCGCGAAGAACACCACGACCCACGCCAGGGTGAGCCCATATCCCAGGGCCGCCATGTAGGGCACCCGCGTCAGGGCTTCGATGCCTTTATCCAAGGTGTGTTCGACAAGTCCGAACGGCACGATCACCAATAGGGCGCCGCCGAAAAGGCGCCAGGTCTGCCCGCGGCCGAGTTGCCAGGCGGTCGCCAGCGGGCGGCCGGGCGCGTCGAGCGCCACCATCGGGAAGGCCAGCGAAAGACGCGGCGCGACGATGATCATGATGGCAAGCGCGGCGACCGGACCAAACGCGAGTACCCGATCCAGCACGGTGCCTGCCACTGCGGGACCCAGTATCCCGACGAAAAGACCGATCGCGACCATCGGCGCGACGAGCACCAGGTAGAACAGGATGCCCGTGACGAGAAAACGCAGCTCCCGCCGGCCGAAGTGCAGGCTGGCCCGACCCGCCACCGCCTCGCCGAGCAGGACGTGCCGATGCCATCCGACAAGGAAAACCGCGCCGGCGACCGTCCAGAGAACAAGAGCGACGATGGCGCCCGTGATGCTTCGGAGGCCGGGATCCGCGAATGCCTCGATGCCGAGGGTAAGCAGCAGGAGGACGACCCACCAGGGCCACGCGCTCGCGACGAAGGCGCGCCAGTCGCGGAACAGGCCGCGATACCCCGCCGAAACCAATTCCCGGACGGGGAGCTTCGCGATGGTCTCCGGCGAGACGTCGGACGATTCCGGCCGCGAATCAACCATCGGAATTCCTTCTCTCTGGCCGATGCGGGCCCTTGGGTGCCATCGCGTGCCTTGTGCAGGCCCGTTCTGGAAGGGGAGCCCTTTAGGATCGGTAAAAGCCGCCAACCGAAGCGCAAGCCGTCCGCGCCCGGTTCCGATCTCGCCCATCGAGACGATGATCGAGGAGGCCGTCAGGCCTCGGCGAGGATTTCCAGAGCCTGGGCGTGAACGCGTGCGTCTCCGGCGGCGACGATGCGGTCGCCGGATTCGAGCGTGAGGGGCCGGCCCCGCCAATCGGTGACCGTCCCGCCGGCACCCTCGATCACCGGGACCACGGCGATGAAGTCGTGAAGGCCCAGGCCGGCCTCGATCGCCAGGTCGCCGAACCCGCTGGCAACCAGCGCGTAGTGGTAGCAATCGGAGCCGTAGAGCACTTGCCGCGTCCGCCGCCGGACCCGGTCGAACGCCGCCGCCGCCGGTCCTTCGAACTGGTGCGGCGAACTGGCGAAGAGTGCCGCCTGCTCCAGCTCGGGGCAGGGGCGGGCGCGAACCGGGCGGCCGTTGAAGCTGGTCGGCCGGCCGGCGGCGCCGATCCAGCGCTCGCCCAGGGCGGGATGGTCGATGACCCCGAGGATCGGCGATCCCCGCCGCACCAGCCCGATCAGGGTGCCGAACAGCGGCCGTCCGGTGACGAAGGACTTGGTGCCGTCGATCGGGTCGAGGACCCAGACGTGCTCGGCGTCCGGCCGTTCCGCCGGATACTCCTCGCCGATGACGCCGTGGTCCGGGAAGTTCTCGCGGATCAGGTCGCGCAAGGCGGCCTCCGCCTCCCGGTCTGCCGCCGTCACCGGGCTCAGGTCCGGCTTGTCCTCGACGGCGAGGCCGGAGCGGAAGTAGCGACGGATGATGGCGCCGCTCGTATCGGCCAAGCGCGCGGCAAGCGCGACGAATGGCTCCGGGCAGGCCTCGGTCACTTCGGTCATCGCAAGCAGCGGCCGCTGCCGTTCGTCATGGCAGCGGCTGCGGATTGTCGCTCAGCGTGCGCAACCAGGCGATGAGGTTGGCGCGATCCTCCGGATCCCGCAGCCCGGCGAAGGTCATCTTGGTCCCCGGCGCGTATCCCCGCGGGCTCTCGAGAAACTTGTCGAGGTCCTCGTAAGTCCACTCGCCGCCGAGCCCGGCGATCGCGTCGGAGTAGTTGTAGCCCTCGATGTGGCCCTTCGGCGCGCCGACGACGTTCCACAGGTTCGGCCCGACCTTGTTCGGCCCGCCCTGCTCGAAGCTGTGGCAGGCGACGCAGCGCTTCGAGATCTTTTCACCCGCGGCGGGATCGGCGTTCGCGATCAGGGCGCCGACCGAACCGTCCGCGGGCGCCGCGGCCTGCTGCATGGCCTCGCCGCCTGCGGTCTCCGCCGGTGCCGTGGACTCCTCGCCCGGCTGGGCCGTCGCCGCGGGCGCCGTCTCTTCCGCGGGCTCGGCCTCCGCCGCGCCGGTCTCGCCGCCCTCGGCCGGCTCGGCGGCCGCGGTCGGCTCCGGAAGCGGCTGGGGGTTGTCGCTCAGGGTGCGCAGCCAGGCGATGAGGTTCGCGCGGTCCTGGACGCTTTTCAACCCGGCGAAGGTCATCTTCGTGCCGGGCGCGTACTCCCGTGGGCTGGCGAGGAAGGCGTTCAGATCCTCGTAGGTCCAGTTCCCTTCCATCTCGGCGATCGCGTTGGAGTAGCTGAAGCCCTCGATGTGGCCCTTCGGCGCGCCGACGATGTTCCACAGGTTCGGCCCGACCTTGTTGGCGCCGCCCTGGTCGAAGGTGTGGCAGGCGGTGCAGCGGCTCGAGATCTTCTCGCCCGCGGCCACGTCGGCCGCGGCGAGCAGCGGGCTCACCGGCTCGACACCGGCTTCTTCTTTGGCTGGCGGCGCGGTTTCGCCCTCCGGCTCGGTACCGGCGACAACGACCGCCCCGGTCTCGAGCGGCTCCGGCTCCACGAGTCGGTCGGCGAGGATGCCGGATACGAGGGCAACCATGCCGCCGACGAGAATGGCGCCGGCAATCTTGTTTAGCTCGAGAGACGACATTCGGAAAAAACCTCTAGCTCGACTCGGACCCGGTTTGGAGGGGGTGCAACGGGCGCGGACTGTACCGCCTTCCGCGCCGGCTGTCCAATACCTGCCCGACTGGCAAGAAAACGCAGTTCCTAATGGGGCTTGGCGGCGGTATCTTGCACCGGCCGACGTCCTCTTGCCGCAGCCTGGGCAGCGAGGGAACGCGGCGATATGTCGCAGCCGCCAAGACCCGTCCGAACCGAATTCCATCCACCCGTTTCCAACCGTTTCATGCCGATGGCCGTCCCGCGCAATCCGATCGTCGTCATCCCTGCCCGGCTTGCCTCGACCCGCCTGCCCGACAAGCCGCTGGCGGACATCCACGGCGAGCCGATGATCGCCCACGTCTGGCGACGGGCGGTCGAAGCCGATGTTGGGCCGGTGCTGGTCGCCTGCGCCGACCGGGCGATCGCCGACGCGGTGGAGGCCGCCGGCGGCCGTGCCGTGCTCACCCGGCCGGATCATCCCTCGGGCTCGGACCGCGTCCACGAGGCGGTCCAGCGGATCGACCCGGACCAACGGCATGATCTCGTGGTGAACCTTCAGGGTGACCTGCCGACCGTGGCCCCGGAGGTGGTGCGCGCCGTGCTTGCCCCGTTCACCGACGCGGCGGTGGACATCGCCACCCTCGTCACGCCTATCGCCGACTCGGCGGAGCGGGATGACCCGAACGTCGTCAAGGCGGTCGTTGCCTTTCCCGACGCACCGCCGCCTTCCGGCGCCGCCGCCCGCCCGCCCGTCGCCCGCGCGCTCTACTTCAGCCGCGCCGCCGTCCCCGGCGGCGACGGGCCGCACTACCACCATATCGGTCTCTACGCCTATCGCCGCGCGGCGCTTGCCCGCTTCGTGCGGCTGCCGCCGGGGCTATTGGAACGGCGCGAGCGGCTGGAGCAGCTGCGTGCCCTCGAGGCGGGCATGCGGATCGACGCCGCGCTCGTTGACACGGTTCCGCTCGGCGTTGATACTCCGGCCGATCTCGCCCGGGCCCGCGCCCTGCTGGCGCCGCGGCGTCCGGCGTGACCGAGGCGCGGCCATGAACGAGAGCGGGCGCCGCGCCGCCGCTCGCGCGCGGACGACAAGGGAAGTACCGGGCCCGATGACCGAACAAGACCAGATCGCGGAGGAGTCCACGGTGGACGCGGACAAGGCGTCCCGCCGGATCGCCTTCCAGGGCTCGCCCGGCGCTTATTCCGATCTCGCCTGCCGCAGCGTCTACCCGGGCATGGAGACGCTGCCCTGCGCGGCCTTCGAGGACGCCTTCGCTGCGGTGCGCGACGGCCTGGCGCAGCTGGCCATGATCCCGATCGAAAACTCGGTGGCCGGGCGCGTCGCTGACATCCATCACCTGATTCCGGATTCGGGCCTGCACATCGTCGGTGAGCACTTCCAGCGGGTGAACCACCATCTGCTGGCGCCGAAGGGTGCCACGATCGCAGACCTCAAGACCGTTCACAGCCACGTCCAGGCGCTGTCCCAGTGCCGCAACCTGATCCGCGAGTTGGGGCTCAAGCCCGTTGTTCACGCCGACACCGCCGGTGCCGCGGCCGAAGTGGCGGCCCGCGGCGATCCGAGCGAGGCGGCGATCGCCTCCTCGCTCGCCGGCGAAATCTACGACCTCGACACGCTGCGGGTCGGCATCGAGAACGCCGAGCACAACACCACCCGTTTCGTCATCATGGCGCGCGACCCGGTCCATCCGGACGCGTCCGCCGGGCCGATGATCACCAGCTTCGTCTTCCGCGTGCGCAGCGTGCCGGCTGCGCTCTACAAGGCGCTCGGCGGCTTCGCCACCAACGGCGTCAACATCACCAAGCTGGAAAGCTACATCGTCGACGGCAACTTCACGGTCGCCCAATTCTATGCCGACATCGAAGGCCATCCGGACCAGCGCCCGGTGCGTCTGGCGTTCGAGGAACTCGGCTTCTTCTCGCGCGAGGTCCGCATCCTCGGCGTCTATCCGGCCCACCCCTTCCGGCGGAAGGGGACGCCTTCTTAGGGTGCCCAGGGTCGGCCGTGGGGGCCGGCCGGAGAACCTACACCGACCCCGCCAGCCAATCCTCGATCAGCCGCCGGGCGATGGATGCGCGGCTTGGCAGGCTGAAGTGCTCGTCCTCCGGGCCGCGGCGCAACTCTTCGCGGTCGAACCAGCGCGCGTCCTCCAGCTCGTCCTCGGCGACGCGGAGCGCCGTCGACCGCGCCCGGGCGGTGAAGCCCAGCATGATCGAGGCGGGAAACGGCCAAGGCTGGGACGAGTGATAGTGGATGGCCTCGGTCTCGACGCCGACTTCCTCCAGAACTTCCCGGCGCACCGCCTCCTCCAGGCTCTCACCGGGCTCCACGAAGCCGGCCAGCACGGAGTATCGCCCGGCGGGCCACCGCGGCTGGCGGCCCAGGAGCACCCGGTCGCCGTCGGTGACCAGCATGATCACGGCGGGATCGGTTCGCGGGTGTTGCAAGCCGCCGCAGTCGGCGTTCGTGCAGCGGCGCAGATGGCCGGCCTCGAGGCTTTCCGTCGGACTGCCGCAGGCGCCGCAGAAGCGGTTGCGGCCGTGCCAGTGCATGAGCCCGCGCGCATAGGCGAGAAGGGCCCCGTCCGCGTGGCCGATCACCGCCCCGACGGCCCGAAGGTCGAGGAACGCGCCGGGCCGCGACGGCAGGACGACCGCGGGATCCTCCAAATGCGAGAGATCGACCGCGAAATGCGCACAATCCGCGGCCAGCCCGAGGAACGCGACGGTAGACGCCTGCGCGAGCAGCGCCTCGGCCGCTGCCGCCGGAACGAAGACCGGCCGCGGCGGATCGTCTTCGGCAACCAGGTTGCGGTCGCGCCAGACCGGCAGGATACGGGTCGTAGGCTCCGCGAGACGCGCGGCGATCCAGGCGGCGTCCCGCCGTTGCGCGGCCGCACGGTCAAGCGGGCAGCCGGCGTAGACGTTCCGTTTTTCCTCCGTCTTGGTCATCGAGCCGTATCGCCCATCGGCCGGCCACCGGTTCCGGTCACGATCCGTCGCTCTCGCCGCCCTTCGCCTTGGGCGAGTCGTAGGGAAGGCGCAGATGCACCGGCTGGAGCCGCACCCGTGGCTTGCGCCGCGCCAGAAGATTGAGCGTCTCGACGAAGACGGAGAAACCCATCGCGGCGTAGATGTAGCCCTTCGGGATGTGGAAGCCGAAGCCGTCCGCCACCAGGGTCATGCCGATCAGCAGCAGGAAGCTGAGGGCCAGCATCTTGACCGTCGGATGGCGGGCGACAAAGCTGCTGACCGGGCCGGAGGCCACCAGCATGATGAAGACGGCAATGATCACCGCCGTGACCATGACCCAGAGCTCGTCGGCCATGCCGACGGCCGTGATCACGGAATCGAGGGAGAAGACGATGTCGAGGATGGCGATCTGCGTCACCACCGCGGCGAAGCTGGCCGCGACCCGCGCGGACTTTTCGCCCTCCTCGCCCTCCAGCCGTTCGTGGATCTCGGACGTCCCCTTGTAGAGGAGGAACAGCCCGCCGCCGATCAGGATCAGGTCGCGCCAGGAGAAGGCGTGGTCAAAGAGCGCGAAGACCGGCGCCGTGAGGCCGATGATCCAGGCGATGGCCGAGAGCAGCATCAGACGGGTGATCAGCGCCAGCCCGATGCCGATTCGCCGCGCCATCGTCCGTCGATGCGCAGGTAGCTTCTCGACAAGAACGGCGATGAACACCAGATTGTCGATGCCCAGCACGATCTCGAGCGTCGTCAGGGTGAGCAGGCTGAGCCAGATCTGCGGGTCGGCGAGCCAGTCCATGAGCGGGGCATCCCGACAAGAAAGCGAAGCGCATGTATCTGCTAAACGTCAGCGGCGCGAATGACAAGCGAGAAGGATCGTGGCCGGCGGGCGACCGCAAAGAGCCCGCGACGCGGCTGGGAAGGCCGGCGCTCCTCCTTCTCGTCCTTCTCGTCGCCCTGCTGTCCGCGGCCGCTCCCGCCCTGTCGTCGGAAGCGGGAGGGGACGGCACGACCCTCCGGCCAGAGGGGCAATTGGTCTACGACGTCCTGCGCCGCGGCGACGACATCGGAACCCTGACCCTCGAATTCCGCCCGTCCGGCGAGGGCAGCCTCGTCGTGCGCAGCCGCATGGAGATCGCCGTCTCCTGGCTGTCGATCACGGTGTTCCGGTTCCGGCACGACGCGGAGGAGCTGTGGCGCGACGGCCGGCTCGTCGCGCTCAGTTCGCGCACGAACGACGACGGGAAGAAGCGCCGGGTCGAGCTCCGGCGCGAGGGCGAAAGGCTGCGCGGTACCTACAACGGCAAGGCGCGTGACCTTCCGGGCGACCTGCTGCCGGCAAGCCTCTGGCATCCGGGAACGATTCTGCAATCGGCGCTGCTCGATCCGATCAAGGGGCGGTCGCGCGAGATCGCCGTCCATGACAGAGGCGAGGAAAAGATCACCGTGGACGGCCGGTCCGTCATCACCCACCGCTACTCGATCACCGGACAGATCAAACGGGAGCTCTGGTACGGACCGGACGGTCACCTGCTGCAGGTCCGTTTTCCGGCCGAGGACGGCTCCGAGATCACGTTCATCCTGCGATCGTCCACGCTCAAGGAGAATAACGACGACATTCGGGCAACAGGCCCCTTGTCCTTCCCGGGCTGAGACCTGATATAGTGGGCCGGGAGGTTGGCGGCGGACGGGCGCCTCGCCAACCCGGTCAGGTCCGGAAGGAAGCAGCCGTAACGAGTTTCCGCTCGGGTCGCCCAACCAGCCTCCCACCCTTCAGGTCCATCCCCTGGCGCGATGTCCGATCAGTCCTCTTCCACCAGCCTGTCGCCCGCTGATGACACGGCGCGAGGCCCTGCGGTGGAGGATGCCCATTATCGCGTCCTGGCGCGCAAGTACCGCCCGGCCACCTTCGGCCAGCTCATCGGCCAGGAGGCGATGGTCCGCACCCTCACGAACGCGATCGCCGCCGGCCGGCTGGCACATGCCTTCGTTCTCACGGGCGTCCGCGGCGTGGGCAAGACGACGACGGCCCGCATCCTGGCGCGCGGGCTCAACTGCGTGGGTCCGGACGGGAACGGCGGTCCGACGGCGGAGCCCTGCGGCGTCTGCGAGAACTGCCGGGCGATCGCCGAGGATCGCCACGTCGACGTGCTGGAGATGGACGCGGCCAGCCGCACCGGTGTCAACGACATCCGCGAGCTGATCGAGGGCGTGCGCTACCGCCCCGTCGCGGCGCGCTACAAGATCTACATCATCGACGAAGTCCATATGCTGTCGAACAGCGCGTTCAACGCGCTGCTGAAGACGCTGGAAGAGCCGCCGTCTCACGTGAAGTTCATCTTCGCGACGACGGAGATCCGCAAGGTGCCGGTCACTGTCCTGTCGCGCTGCCAGCGGTTCGACCTGCGCCGGGTCGATGCGGAGACGCTCACGCGGCACTTCGCCCGGATCGCCGAGATCGAGGGCGCCCGCATCGCGCCGCAGGCGGTGGCGCTGATCGCGCGCGCCGCGGACGGGTCGGTGCGTGACGGTCTGTCGCTGCTCGATCAGGCGATCGCGCTTGCCGAGGGCGAGGTGACGGAGGCCCAGGTCCGCGAGATGCTGGGCCTCGCCGACCGGGCGCAGCTCTTCGACCTGTTTGACCGGACGATGAGGGGTGACGCGGCCGGCGCGCTCGGCCTGATGGCGGAGATGTACAACGCCGGCGCCGATCCGGTGGTCGTGCTGCAGGATCTTCTGGAGCTGACTCACTGGCTGACCCGGATCAAGGTGGTTCCGCAGGCGGCCGAGGGCCCGACGGTGCCGGAGACGGAGCGCGTGCGCGGCCGGGCGATGGCGGAAAAGCTGTCGATGGGTGTCCTGGCGCGGACCTGGCAGATGTTGCTCAAGGGACTGGGTGAGGCGCAGGCCGCGCCGGCGCCGCTGCAGGCGGCCGAGATGGTGCTGATCCGGCTGACCCACGCCGCCGAGCTGCCGACCCCGGCCGAGCTGGTCCAGCGGCTTCAAGATGCCGCGGCCGGAACTGGGACCGAGCCGGGGAACGGGCCCGGGCGCGGCAGCGGTCCGGCCAGGCACGGCGCGCGATCGGATGCGAGCGGCCGGCCGGACGCCGGTGCAGCCGTCGGCGCGACCATCGGCGGCGGCGAGTCCGGGCGCGGCGGGGCGCTGCCGGCCGATCCGCGGCCGCGCGCGGCGTTCGCCGTCGGGGATCCCGCCGGCGATCCTTTCGGCGGGCCGATTGCCGCGTCTCGCGAGCCGGAGGCCGAGACGGCGGCGGTCGCGGCGCCCGATCCGAAGAGCTTTGCGGAGGTGGTTGCGCTCTGCGCCGAGCGGCGCGAAGCGCTGCTCCATGCCCATCTCGTGAACAGCGTTCATCTGGTCCGCTTCGAGCCGGGTCGCATCGAGCTGCGGCCGACTGGGCGGGCCCCCGCGAATCTGGCCAACCGGCTCGGCGCCAGCCTTTCGGACTGGACCGGTCGGCGCTGGGTAGTCAGCGTTTCGAGCGAGCCCGGCGCGCCCACGCTGGCCGAGCAGGCGGCGGCCGCGGCCGAGCGGGAGCGCCAGGCGGTGCTTGCCCATCCGCTGGTCGAGGCGGTGATGCGGCGCTTCCCGGGCGCCACCGTCGAGGCGGTTCGCGACCTGATCCCCACGGTGGCCGGACCGATGGACGCAATCTCGCCGGATTGGGGTGAAGAGGGCGGCGATCCGGACGGCGACGGCGCCGACCCGGAGCCCAGCAACGGAGACGAAAGCCCATGAAGAACATCGGCCAGATCATGAAACAGGCCCAGCAGATGCAGGCCAAGATGGCGGAGATGCAGAGCGAGCTCGAGCGCGTGGAGATCACCGGCAGCTCGGGCGGCGGCATGGTCTCCGTCACCCTCACCGGCAAAGGCGACATGCGTGCCGTCAAGATCGACCCGAAGCTTGTCGACCCGGCCGAGGTCGAGGTGCTGGAGGACCTGATCGTCGCCGCCTTCGGCGACGCCAAGGCGAAGGTCGAGCAGCATGTCTCGAGCGAGATGGCGAAGCTGACCGGCGGCATGCAGCTGCCGCCGGGCCTGAAGCTCCCCTTCTGATTCCGCGGGCGGCATCGACGCCCGGGCTCGACCGAAGCCTGCGCAATCCCTATTTATCGCCTGCGTTCGCGGGGCTTGCGTCGGGACCGCGCCTCGGCGGTTCGGCGCGAGAAATCGCGGGCGCGCATCCCGCAAATGGCTATGCTTCGGGCCGAGTCGCGGAGTCTCGGACAAGGGACCTCAATTCGAGGGAGCGGTTTCTGCATGACGATCTCCGATATGGAGCGGCTGATCCAGTTGCTCGCGAAGCTGCCGGGACTCGGCCCGCGCTCGGCGCGGCGCGCGGCGCTCCATCTGATCCGGAAGCGCGAATCGCTGATGCTGCCGCTCGCGACCGCCCTGGGCGAGGCGGCGGCGAACATCCGCAACTGCTCGGCCTGCGGCAATCTTGACACCCTCGATCCCTGCGGCATCTGCCGCGATCCGCGCCGCGACGCCGCGATCATATGCGTTGTCGAGGACGTGGCCGATCTTTGGGCGCTCGAACGCACGGCCTCGTTCCGCGGGCGCTATCACGTGCTGGGGGGCACGCTCTCGGCCATCGACGGCGTCGGGCCGGAGCAGCTCAATATCGACGGCCTCGTGAAGCGCGCCGCCGATCCGGCGGTGCAGGAGGTCATCCTCGCCACCGGCGCCACCGTCGATGGCCAGACGACGGCTCATTACATCATGGACCGGCTGGCCGGCCTCGACGTCAAGGTGACGCGGCTCGCCCACGGCGTGCCGGTCGGCGGCGAGCTCGACTATCTCGACGACGGTACCCTCACCGCCGCCCTGCGGGCGCGCCGGCCGCTGTAGGACGCGCGCTGAGCCTGTGTCGTCCGGCCGCCGGGCGTCGACTCGTGCGGCGCTGCCCAATTTCCGCCCAAGAAATCGCCGAAGCTTTGATCCGCATTCGCAACGAGTCCGATGGAGAGACCGGATGATGAGGCAGAACGACGGTCGCCGCGCGCCGACCCGGCGCGGTCCGGCGAGATTGGCACCCTTCGCGGCCTTTGCGCTGGCCGGCCTGCTGGCGGCGGCCGCCGGGGCGCAGGAGCGGCCGGACGCTGCGGAACGGACCGTCACGCTTGAGGATCAGACCGGCATCGCGCTGACGATCTATAACGAGAATCTGGCGCTGGTCCGGGACCGGCGCCGGGTGGTGCTGGACAGCGGCCCCAGCCGCCTCGCCTTCCTCGGGCTCAGCCGGCAGATCCGGCCGGAGACGGCATTGCTCGGCGCCGAGGGCGGACTCACGGTGGTCGAGCAGACCTTCCGGCCCGGCCTGCTGGGCCCCGAGCGTCTGCTGGAGACCTATGTCGGCGAAACCGTGCGCCTCGTCCGCACCCATCCGGAGACGGGCGAGGAGCGTGTCGAGGAGGCGGTGTTGCTGAGCGCCGCCGGCCCGGTGCTCCGTGTCGGCGACCGGGTGGAGATCGACCCGCCCGGCCGCATTGTGCTCCCGGCGGTGCCAGAGGGGCTGCGCGCGCAGCCGAGCCTCGTGGCGCTGGTCGAAGGCGGCGGGGCCGGCGAAACGCCGGTCGAGCTCCGCTACCTCACCGGCGGGCTGAGCTGGCAGACGGACTACGTCGCGGAACTCGATCCGGATGAAGACCGGCTCAGCCTCAGGGGGTGGATCACGCTCGCCAACGGCAGCGGCGCTTCCTATCGGAACGCCCGCATTTCGCTGGTGGCCGGCGACGTGAACCAGGTGCAGCCCTATCTGATGCACGACGCGGCCCGGACAGTGACGATGGAGATGGCCGCGGCGCCCGCGCCAAAGCGCGAGGCGCTGTTCGACTATCACCTCTACCGCCTCGACCGGCCGGTCACGCTCGGCGAGAACGAGACCAAGCAGGTGGCGCTGCTGTCCGCCGAGAACGTTCCAGTCGAGAAGGAGTACCGCTTCGTCGGCCTCAACCAGATGTACGACCATCGCGCCGGCGAACCGAGGCGGGCGAGCGCCGTCGTCCGTTTGAGCTTCGAGAATGCGAAGGCGGCGGGGCTCGGCCTGCCGATGCCGCAGGGTATCGTCCGCGTCTATGGTGGCGACAGCGCCGGCGACTTCCTGTTCCTTGGCGAGGACAGAATCGACCACACGCCGGAGGGGGAGACCCTGCGGCTGGAACTCGGTCGCGCCTTCGACGTCACCGCGCGGTCGCGTCAGACGGCGTTCGAGCGACTCGGCGAGCAGGCCTTCGAGACCGCCTTCGCGGTCGAACTCAGGAACGCGAAGCCGCAACCCGTCAATGTGACCGTGGTCGAGCAGATCCCCGGCGAGTGGGAGATCGTCGAGGAGAGCCATCCGCACGAGCGCAGCAGCGCGCGGCAGGCGGAATGGAGGCTGGAGATCCCCGCTAACGGTAGGGTGGAGCTGACCTACCGGGCCCGCGTGCGGTATTGAACGTCCGATGCGAAGAGAGAGGCGGTGCGGCCCTGTGGCAAGCCAAACGAGCAGAAATAAACTAAAATCGAGTTATTAACTGTGTATCAGTTAAAGGTTTGGCGGGCGCCGGGTTCTACCCGCGCGCGCCGGCGACCGGCGCGGTGACCAGAGCGGCCGGGGTGGCTTCTTCGAGCTGAAGTTCCTCGATCCGCTCCGCCCGTTTGGTGACCTTGTCAGTCGAGGTCCGGATCTGCCGCAGGTCCTCGGCCGCCTGGTCGAAATGCCGCTGCAGCTTGCCGACGCGGTCGTCGAGGCGCGCCATGTCGGTCAGCAGCGCGCGGACCTCGTTCTGGATGATGTCCGCCTGTTCGCGCATGCGCACGTCCTTGAGCACGGCGCGCACGGTGGTGAGCGTCGCCATCAGCGTCGTCGGCGAGACGATCCAGACCCGGTGCCGGAAGGACTCCTCGACCACGTTCGGGAAATTGGCGTGCAGCTCGGCATAGACCGCCTCGCTCGGCAGGAACATCAGCGCCGATTCGGCGGTCTCGCCGGCCACGATGTAACGCTCGGCGATGGCCCGGAAATGGGTGCGGATAGCCGTCGCGAAGTCGCGGCGCGCCTGGATCAGCGCCGCCTCGTCCTTGGCTTCGCGCAGCGCCCGGTAGCTCTCGAGCGGGAACTTCGCGTCGAGCGCGATCGGCCCGGGCGGGTTCGGCAGCCGCAACAGGCAATCGACCCGGCGCCCGCCGTTCAGCGTCGCCTGGAACTCGAAGGCGGAGGGCGGCAGCACACTCCGGACAAGGTCCTGAAGCTGGATCTCGCCGAAGGCGCCGCGGGCCTGCTTGTTGGCAAGGATCTCCTGCAGCCCGACGACCTGAGACGACAGCTCGGTAATGTTCTTCTGGGCCGCGTCGATCACCGCCAACCGCTCCTTGAGGTCGGCCATCGACTGCTGCGCCTGCGTGGCCGATTCCTGAAGCCGGTCGCCCACCCGCTTGCCGAGTTCGGTCAACCGTTCTTCGAGCGTCTTGGCCAGTGCCCGCTCCTGTGCCTGCATCCGCTCGGCCAGCGCCGCCTGCGCCGCCGCCTGGCTCGCCGCCATCTGCTCGAGCCGACCGGCCAACTCCGCCACCGCGGTCGAGGCCGCGCTCTCGCGCGGGCGGCGCAGGGCCAAGGCGGCGCCCACGGCCGCGATGGCCACCAGGGCGGTCAGGATGAGAATCGTATCGAGGTCCATGATCGACGCGCGCGCTGCGCCCCCTTTGGTCGGCGGGCCGGCCGTTGGCCCGGGATTCCCCTGCCTGGGACTTCTCGGCCCGGAGCGTCGGCTTGACGGCGCCAAGCCCAGGCCATACCTAATGCATAGCGAAGCGCCGACAGACAACTTAATCCATGGCTATCCGTAAGATTCTGACCGCTCCCGATCCGCGCCTCAAGGTAAAATCCAAGCCGGTGGAGCGCGTCGACGACGAGGTCCGTCGATTGATGGACGACATGCTGGAAACGATGTACGCCGCGCCGGGCATCGGCCTCGCTGCGCCGCAGGTCGGCGTATCGAAGCGGGTCATCGTCATCGACGTCTCCGGCGAGGACGAACCGCCGCGTCCGCTGCGCATGGCAAATCCGGAGCTGCTCTGGGTCTCCGATGAGGAGGCGGTCTACAACGAAGGCTGCCTGTCCGTTCCGGACCATTACGCCGACGTGGTGCGCCCGGCGCGCTGCCGTGTGCGCTATCTCGATCACGAGAACGAGATCCGCGAGCTGGAGGCGGACGGGCTGCTCGCCACCTGCGTCCAGCACGAGATCGAGCATCTCGACGGCATTCTCTTCATCGACCATCTGTCGTCGCTGAAGCGCAACATGATCCTGCGCAAGCTCCTGAAGGCGCGCAAGGCCGAGGCTCCCGTGGGCGCATCCACCGGCATCGCCCGCGCCGGCTGAGCGCTGCCGAGGCCGGCCGATGCCCCGGCTCCGTCTGGCCTTCATGGGCAGCCCGGACTTCGCCGTCCCCAGCCTCAACGCTCTGATCGAGGCCGGCCACGAGATCGCCGCCGTCTACACCCAGCCGCCGCGTCCCGCCGGCCGCGGCCAGCGGCCGAAACCCTCGCCGGTCCAGGTCGCGGCGGAGGCCCACAACCTCCCGGTTCGCACTCCCGTTACCCTGAAGGACCCGGCTGAGCAGATGGCCTTTGCCGAGCTCGGGCTCGACGCCGCGGTCGTCGTCGCCTATGGCCTGATCCTGCCGCGCCCGGTGCTCGAGGCGCCGCGCCTCGGCTGCCTCAATGTCCATGCCTCGCTGCTGCCCCGCTGGCGCGGCGCGGCGCCGATCCAGCGGGCGATCCTGGCCGGCGACCGGGAGACCGGCGTCACCATCATGGTCATGGACGAGGGGCTCGACACGGGACCGACTCTCCTCGCCGAGCGCATTCCGATCGGGCCGGACGAGACGGCGGCGACGCTTCATGACCGGTTGGCCGCCCTCGGCGCGCGGCTGATCGTGGCCGCGCTCGACGGGCTCGCCACCGGGCGGCTCCATCCGGTGCCGCAGCCTGCGGAGGGCGTAACCTACGCGGCCAAGCTGACGCGCGCGGAAGGGCGGCTCGATTGGCGCCGGCCGGCATCCGTGCTGGAGCGGCAGGTGCGGGCGCTCGCGCCCTGGCCGGGGGCGTGGTTCGAGGCGGGCGGCGACCGGATCAAGGTGCTGGCGGCCGAACCGGCGCCGGGCGAGGGACCGCCCGGCCGGGTGCTGGACGATCGGCTGACCGTGGCCTGCGGCGAGGGCGCTTTGCGACTCACCCGCGTCCAGCGCGCCGGCAAGGCCCCGATGGGCGCAGCCGAGTTCCTCCGCGGCTTTCCCCTGCCGGCCGGAACCGACCTGCCGGCGGAAGGCGGGGCGGCGGCATGACTCGCTTCAAGCTGACCCTCGAATATGACGGCGGCGGCTTCGTCGGCTGGCAGCGCCAGGAGAACGGCCCCTCGGTGCAGCAGGCGGTCGAGGAGGCGGTGCGGGCCTTCTGCGGCGAAGCCGTGACGGTCCACGCCGCCGGCCGCACCGATGCCGGCGTCCATGCCCTGGGCCAGGTCGCCCATCTCGATATCGCCCGCGAGACCTCGGCCGACACCGTGCGCGACGCCCTCAACTTCCACCTCAAGCCCGCGCCCATCGCGGTGCTGCGGGCGGAGGCGGTGGGACCGGACTTCCACGCCCGCTTCTCGGCGACCGCGCGCGTCTATCTCTATCGCATCGTCAACCGCCGGGCACCGCTCACGCTCGATCGCGGGCGCGCCTGGCACGTGCTGCAGCCGCTCGACGCCGAGGCGATGCAGGCGGCTGCCCAGGTCCTCGTCGGCCGCCACGACTTCACAAGCTTCCGCGCCGTCCTGTGCCAGGCGAAGTCGCCGGTGAAGACGCTCGACGCGCTGGAGGTGACCCGCGACGGCGCGGAGCTGCGGATCGCGGCCCGCGCCCGGTCCTTCCTGCACCACCAGGTCCGCAACATCGTCGGCACGCTGAAGCTGGTGGGCGAAGGCAAATGGACCCGCGACGACGTCGCCCGGGCGCTCGCGGCGCGTGATCGCGCCGCCGCCGGTCCCACGGCGCCGGCCGAGGGCCTTTATCTCACCGAAGTGCGGTACTGAGCGGGGCAACCTTCCAGGGCCCAGGCCGTTCTCCGGACGAGATCCGCATCTTTCATTGTCGGGGCGGAAGGATCGAGATGGCCGCGCACGACCACAGCCACGCGCACGGCGCCGACGCGAGCGAGCGGCGGATCTTCTGGGCGATGCTGCTGACCGGCGGTTTCATGCTCGTCGAAGCGGTTGGCGGCGTCCTGTCGGGCTCGCTGACGCTCCTCGCCGATGCCGGGCACATGCTGACGGACGTCGGTGCCCTGGCCCTCGCCTATGGGGGCGTCCGGCTCGGCCGCCGCCCGGCCGACCCGCGGCGCTCATACGGCTATCGGCGCCTCGAAGTGCTTGCCGCCTTCGTCAATGGCGTGATGCTCCTGGCGCTCACCGTCTGGATCGCGATCGAAGCGGTCCGCCGCTTCTTGGAGCCGGTGGAGATCCTGAGCGGCCCCATGCTCGCCATAGCCGCGGCCGGCCTCCTGGTCAATGTGGGCGCGCTGTGGATTCTGCACGGCGGCGACCAAGAGAACATCAACATCCGCGGCGCGCTCGCGCATGTCGTCGGTGACCTCCTGGGCTCTCTCGCCGCCATCGTCGCCGCGGTCGTGATCCTGGCGACCGGCTGGACGCCGATCGACTCGATCCTGTCCCTGTTCGTGGCGTTCCTCATCGTGCGAAGCGGCCTGGCGGTGGTGCGCCGCTCCGGCCACATCCTCCTGGAAGGCGCGCCCGAAGGCATCGACGCCGAGGCGATCGAGCGGGATCTCGCCACCGTGCCGGGGGTGGAGGACGCCCACCACGTCCATGTCTGGTCGCTCACCTCGGGCCGGCTGCTCGCGACGCTCCATCTGCGCCTGGCCCCCGACGCGCGCCCCGGGGAGGTGCTGCCGGCCGTCAAGGCCCGCCTCCTGGACCGGTTCGGCATCGCGCACTCCACGGTGGAAATCGACCCGGAAGGCTGCATGGACGAGCGCGGGCAGGAGGTCCACGCCTCCCGGAACGACCGCGCGGACGCGGCGCGGCGGTAACCGGGCCTAGGTTACCATCCCGTCTGCCGTGGACCTGATCAGCAGGCTGATTGCAACGTCGAGCGCGACTACGCCGCTGGCGGCCAGTCCGCCGACGCGCAGCGCCGTCCGTGCGATGAACCAGTCGAAGATCAGGATCGCCAGCGTCACGAGCAGAAGAAGGACCGAGCCGAGGCCTCCCGGCAGGACGCGGCCGGTGGCCAGCAGCGTAACCGGCAGATAAACGCCGATGCGCAGGATCGTCGCCCAGTTGTAGGCGACGATGTAGCCGACATATTCGGCGTTCCGGTCGATCATCTGGCTGGCGTAGTAGGCGGCCAAGGGGAACGCCACCCAGCTCGTGACATAGGCGATCGCCTCGACGAGGAGCAGGCGCAGAAGCCCGGCCTCGACCGGAGTCTCCAGGAAGTGCAGCGCGGCGAGCAGCGCGTAGGCCGGCGCAACCACGACCGCGACCCGAAAGGAGCGCCAGAAGCCCTCCACGGACTTGTCGAAAAAGGCCATGCCCTGCGGATCGAAATGCGCCAGCTGCCAGACGCCGGTGAGCGCCAGCGCCGTCTCGCGCACGGTCAGCATGGATCCGCCGCAGCCCGCGCGGAGCGACCGAAATAGCCGTCGAGGACCGCCGTGTAGATGTCGGCCAGCGCCCGAAGATCGGCGACCGGGACGTGCTCGTCCGTCTTGTGCATGGTCTGCCCGGCAAGCCCGAACTCCGCGACCGGGCAGTAGTCCTTTATGAAGCGGGCGTCCGAGGTGCCACCGGTGGTGCTGAGCTCCGGCCGTCGGCCCAGCACCTGCTCCACGGCATCGGCGATCAGGTCCGAAAGCGGGCCCGGCGGCGTCAGGAAAGCCTCGCCGCTGACCGCGATCTCGAGGTCGTAGCGACCGCTCCCCTCCCCGAGCGCAGCATCGAAGCGGGCGCGCAGCCAGCGCTCGATGTCGGCGGCGCGATGGCGGTCGTTGAAGCGGATGTTGAACACGGCCTGCGCCCGTGCCGGGATGACGTTGCTCGCCGGGTTGCCGACGTCGATCGTTGCAACCTGAAGGGTCGAGGGCTGGAAATGCGCGCTGCCCTCGTCGAGCGGCTCCGAAATGATCGCGTTCAGCATGCGCACGAGCCGGTGCACCGGGTTGTCCGCCAGATGCGGGTACGCGGTGTGGCCCTGGACGCCGTGCACGGTGAGCCGCCCGTTCAGGCTGCCGCGGCGGCCGATCTTGATCATCTCGCCCAGCCGTGTCGGATTGGTCGGCTCGCCGACCAGGCAGGCGTCGAGCGTCTCGCCGCGGTCCTTCAGCCAGTCGAGGACGCGGCGCGTTCCGTTGACCGCCGGTCCCTCCTCGTCGCCGGTGATGAGAAGGCTGATCCGTCCGCCGAAATCGGGTCCGTGCGTCTTGAGGAAGCGCGCGGCCGCGGCGGCGAAGCAGGCAACGGCCCCCTTCATGTCAGCGGCGCCGCGGCCATACAGCATTCCGTCCACGATCTCGCCGCCGAAGGGGTCGACGCGCCAGGTCGCGGGCTCGCCCGTCGGCACCACGTCGGTGTGACCGGCGAAGCAGAAGTTCGGCCCGTCCTCGCGGCCGACCGCGGCGTAGAGGTTGTCGACGGGCGGGCTGCCGCCGCCCTCGAAGCGCAAGCGATGGCAGGTGAACCCGAGCGGCTCCAGCACCCGTTGCAGCAGGTCGAGGGCGCCGGCTTCCGCCGGGGTCACGCTCGGGCAGCGGATCAGCGCGCGTGCCAGCTCGACCGGATCGATATCGAATGCCGCCGCGCCCGTGGGGCCGTCTTCGGTCAATCCCGTTCCCGTCAATCCCGCAGCAGCTCGTTGATCGAGGTCCTGCTTCGCGTGCGCTCGTCGACGCGCTTCACGATCACCGCGCAGTAGAGACCGGGACCTGGCTCGCCGTTCGGCAGCGGCTTGCCGGGCAGCGTTCCCGGCACAACGACCGAATAGGCCGGGACGCGCCCGTAATGGACCTCGCCGGTCGCGCGATCGACGATCTTCGTCGAGGCGCCGAGATAGACGCCCATCGACAGCACCGCGCCTTCCTCGACGACGACGCCCTCGGCGACCTCTGCCCGCGCGCCGATGAAGCAGTTGTCCTCGATGATTACCGGCCCGGCCTGGATCGGCTCCAGCACGCCCCCGATGCCGGCTCCTCCGGAGATGTGGCAGTTCTTGCCGATCTGGGCGCAAGATCCGACGGTCGCCCAGGTGTCGATCATCGTGCCGCGATCGACATAGGCGCCGACATTGACGAAGCTCGGCATCAGCACGACGCCCGGCGCGATATAGGCCGAGCGGCGGACGACGCAGGTCGGCACCGCGCGGAAGCCGGCGGCGCGGAATGCCGCATCGTCCCAGCCGGCGAACTTCGACGGCACCTTGTCGAACCAGGCGGCTTCCGCCTCGCCGTCGCTGCCTTCCGGCGAGACCAGTCTGCCGAAGCGGCCGCCGCCGGGAATCGGCGCCATGTCATAGAGGCGGAAGGACAGCAGCACGGCCTTCTTCAGCCACTGGTGGGTGACCCAGAGGCCGTTGCGCTTCTCGGCAACCCGGAGGGCGCCGCGATCGAGGGCGTCGAGTGCCGTCTCGACGGCGTCCCGGACGGCGCCCCCGGTCGTCGGCGACAGGCCGTCGCGCTCGTCCCAGGCCGCGTCGATGGTGGCTTGCAGATCGTCGGTATTCATGGGCTGGTTCCGCTGATTCCCGGCGGCAGGGTTGGCGAAAGGTTCCCGAAGATGGTGCAGCGCGTACGGCCTGTCAACGCCGTCGCCTCGGCCGCTCGCGCTCTTTGCCCGCTTCCGGCGAATGGAAGTTCGGATAAATTGACCGGTGCCGAGTGCACCGGGCCGGAGGAGGGGAGATGAGCCAGGACCATGGAACGCCGGAACGAAGGGCGGTTGACCCGACCCGGGAACAGCTCGCCGGCCTGATCGCTGCCAGGATGGCGCAGGAGCTCGATCGTCTGTCGGCCGATTTCCGGAAACCGAACGGGATCAACGCCTGCGTCCTCGACGATCTGCTCCCGGAAGAGATCGCATTGCGGATATTCGAGGCGTTTCCGGCGCAGGGGCGGATGCGGTTCAACAACACGCTGCGCGAACGCAAGCACGTCGCCGCCCAAATGGACCGCTACGATCCCATCCTCGAAGAAGCCATCTATGCCTTTCAGGACGCGCGCGTCGTCGAGACGGTCGCCCGGATCACGGGGTTGCGGGCGCTCGAACCGGACGAGCATCTGTATGCCGGCGGAATCAGCGTCATGTCGCGGGGGCATTTCCTCAACCCGCATCTCGACAATTCCCACGACAAGGATCGCGAACGCTACCGCGTCCTCAACCTGCTCTACTACGTCACCCCCGACTGGAAACCGGAGAACGGCGGCAATCTCGAACTTTGGGACGATGGGCCCAAGGGGCGACCGCGCGAGATCGTCAGCCGGTTCAACCGCCTCGTGCTGATGATCACGAATCGGAACTCCTGGCACTCCGTCAATCGAGTCAAAAGCGACGGGCGGCGGTGCTGCGTGTCCAACTACTACTTTTCAAGGTATCCAGCCGACGATCGGAGTTACTTCCACGTGACGACATTCAGGGGAAGGCCGGAACAGCCGCTGCGCGACGCCGTTCTCCGAATCGACGGCCGCGTTCGGATGGCCATGCGGAAGCATTTCCCGGCTCTTCTCGGGGAAACCTCCCACCTCTACAAGAAGACGCCGCGCGATCGGCGGTAACGCCGTCGCGAACGAGGAAGGGAACGCCGCCCCGGTCAGGCGCGGGCGCGGCGGTAATGACCGCGGCGGGGCTCAGCCGCGCCGGGTGGCCGCGGCGGCTTCCAGCCAGCCGACCAGATCGTCGGTGACGTAGTCGATGTGGTCGCCGTCGGCGCCGTCCTGCGCCCATTCCGCGTCGGTGCGGACCAGGACCGTGGTCATACCCAAAGCCGCTGCGGGCGCCAAGTTTCGGGGCAGGTCTTCGAACATCGCCGCCGCCCGCGGGTCGATGTCGTGGCGCGCCACCAGGTTGGCATAGCAGCTCGGGTCGGGCTTCGGCACGTAGTCCATGGCGATGATGTCGAAGATGCCGTGGAAGTGGTGGCCGACGCCGAGCCGCGCAATCACGTTCTCCGCATGGCGCACGGAGCCGTTGGTGAAGATCACCTTGCGCCCCGGCAACCGGCCGAGCGCGGCGTCGAGCGCCGGGCTCGGCTGCACCGGCGAGCAGTCGATGGCGTGGACGTATTCGAGGAACTCGGCAGGCGCCAGCCCGTGGCGGATCATCAGGCCGCGGAGCGTCGTGCCGTACTCGCGGAAGTACTGCTTCTGGATCCGGTGCGCCTCCGTCGCGTCGACGGAGAGGAACCTCTGGATGAAGGCGTTCATCCGGGCATCGACCTGGGCAAACAGGTTGCAGGACGCCGGATAGAGGGTGTTGTCGAGGTCGAAGATCCAGGCTTCGACGTGATCGAGCGCGCCTTCGGCTGGAAGCCCGGAAGCGACCGATCTGTCCGGACGTGGAGGCGCGGAACCTATGTCAGGCATGCCCAAAGAGTAGGGTCGCCGCCGACGCAAAACAACCCTTTCCGGCCCTTGCCCGGCCGCCGCGGCGCCCCCGGGAATGCGCCACCGGTCCCCTCGGCACCCGCCCGAGGGCCGGCGGACGCGTCCGCCCCCGGCCCCGCGGCTCCGGTCATCGCGCCCCGCGGAGGCCGCGAGCGGGTCATGTCAGGTGATGTTGGCCCGCAACGACTTGATCAGCCCGTCCATCCCTTCGCGCTGCACCACCGAGGTGAACTCGGACCGCCTGCTGATGACCATGCTCACGCCATCGACGACGACGTCGACCAGCTTCAGTCGGTCGCCGTCGCGCCGCACCCGCCAGCCGAAGCGCGTCGGCGCTTCGCCCGGTTGCTCGATGACCGTCTCGACCAGGGTGTCCCGGTCGCTCAGCGTCCGCACGTCGGTGATGGCGAAGTCGTCGATTCGTTTGTCCGCCAGGCGCCGGGCATAGGTCTGTACGACGAAGGTCGCGAAGGCTTCCTGGTAGGCCTGCTGCTGCTCGGGCGTGGCGGTATGCCAGAACCGGCCGAGAACCAGACGGCTGATCGTGTCGAAGTCGAAGGCCCGGCGAAGCAGATCCTCGAGCGCCGCCTGACGTTCGGCCACGGGATCGGAGCCGTCGAGAATGTCGACCGCTTCGTTGCCGAGCCGGTCGATGAACGCGCGTGGATCCTCCGCGGCCGAAGAGGGCGCGCCGCCGAGGCCGATCAGGATCAGGGCGGCTATCAAGATCGGTCCGAGCGCCGAGCTGCGTGATGCTGTGGACATGGCAAGCCCCGTGCGAGGGAGAGGGGGTGCCCGGCGCTGCTCCCGGGCTAAACTAGCCAACGTCCATGGCCGTCGGGATGTTCCCGCCGGACCTCCCTCCGCGGGCGCGGTCGGCGGGGCTTCTGCACCCCGGCGGCGGTCAGGTGCGGCGGATGATGGTGCCGACGCCGTGCGCGGTGAAGATCTCGAGCAGCAGTGCGTGGGGGACGCGCCCGTCCAGGATGACCGCGGCCTCGACGCCGTTCTCCACGGCGTCGAGGCAGGTCTCGATCTTGGGGATCATGCCTCCGTGAATCGTGCCGTCTTCGATGAGAATGCGCACCTGCTCGACCGACAGGGTCTCCATGAGCGCGCCGGACTTGTCGAGCACGCCGGCCACGTCGGTCAGCATGAGGAGGCGCGTGGCCTTGAGCGCGGCGGCGATGGCGCCCGCCGCCGTGTCGGCGTTGATGTTATAGGTCTCGCCGGAATCGCCGAATCCGATCGGCGCGATGACCGGGATGAGGCCGGCACCCTCGATGGCCTCGATCGCCTGCGCGTTGATGCGGTCGGGCAGGCCGACGAACCCCAAATCCACGGGCTCGCCCTGCTTGCTTACCTGCATCCGGCGCGCCCGAATCAGACCGGCGTCCTTGCCGGAGAGGCCGACGGCGCTGCCCCCGGCGGCGCCGATCGCCGAGACGATCTGCTTGTTGATCGTTCCGGCCAACACCATCTCGACGACCTCGACGGTCGCCGCGTCCGTCACCCGCAGGCCGTCGACGAACCGGCTCTTGATCTGCAGCCGCTCCAGCATCTGACCGATCTGCGGGCCGCCGCCATGCACGACGATCGGGTTGATGCCGACCTGCTTCAGCAGCACGATGTCTCGGGCGAACAGCTCAGCAAGCTCCGCGTCGATCATCGCGTGGCCGCCATACTTGATGACGAAGGTCTTTCCCGCGTAGCGCCGCATATAGGGCAGCGCCTCGGTCAGGGTGCGCGCCGTGCGCAGCCAATGCTTGGTTTCGGCGAAGTTCGTCTGTGCCATGGGCGGGGACTTTATCCGAATAGTGTGGGGCGTGCCAGCATCGCCCCGGTTCTTGTTGTCTCGGCGGCTCATCCGGGCCGTTACTCGGGCGTTGCCAGTGCGGCGAGGGCGGCGCGCAGCTCCGCGATGCCTTCGCCGGAATGGGCGCTGGTGGCGAGGATCTCCGGATGCGCGGCGGTGTGCCGGGCGATCTCTTCGGCCGTCGCGGCCCGGATCGCGGCCAGCGGACCGGGCTTCACCTTGTCGATTTTGGTGAGGACGATCTGGTAGGACTGCGCCGCGGCGTCGAGTAGTGCCATCGCGTTGCGGTCCGCCTCCTTAAGCCCGTGCCGGGCATCGACCAGAAGGCAGAGGCGGCGCAGATTCGGCCGGCCCTTGAGGTAGCTTTCGGTCAGTCCGGTCCAGTGCTTGATCAAACCCTTCGAGGCGCGCGCGAAGCCATAGCCGGGCAGGTCGACCAGCATGAGACGCCCGCCGAGATCGAAGAAGTTGATCTGCTGCGTGCGGCCCGGGGTGTGCGAGACTCGCGCCAGAGTCTTGCGCCCGGTCAGCGCGTTGACCAGGCTCGACTTGCCGACGTTCGAGCGGCCGGCGAACGCCACTTCCGGCAGACCGATCGGCGGCAGTGCCTCGATCCGCGCCGCGCCGGCGACGAAGCGGCAGTCCTGGGCGAAGAGGCGGCGCCCCGCCTCCAGCCACGCGGCACGTGCCTCTTCCCCGGTCTCCGCCGCTGTACCGTTGGCCGGATCGTTCGCGGAAGCGTTCAGGCCTTCACCCCCATGCGTCGCATGATCACCCATTGCTGTGCGATCGACAGAATGTTGTTCCAGGCCCAATAGATCACCAGTCCGGCCGGGAACTGCGCCAGCATGAAGGTGAAGATGACGGGCAGCAGCATGAACACCCGTGCCTGCACCGGGTCCGGCGGCGGCGGATTGAGCTTCTGCTGCAGGAACATGGTGATGCCCATGATGATCGGCCACACGCCGATGCTGATGATGGACAGCACGCCCAGCTCCGGCACGCTCCAGGGCAGCAGGCCGAACAGATTCAGGATGGAGGTCGGGTCGGGCGCCGACAGGTCCTGGATCCAGCCGAAGAACGGCGCGTGGCGCATCTCGATGGTCACGAACAGGACCTTGTAGAGGGCGAAGAAGACCGGGATCTGGATCAGGATCGGCAGGCAGCCCGCGGCCGGATTGACCCGCTCGCGCTTGTAGAGCGCCATCATCTCCTGATTGAGCTTCATCTTGTCGTCCTGGTATCGCTCGCGCAGCTTCGTCATCTCGGGGGCGAGCTTCTTCATCTTGCTCATCGCCCGATAGGACTTATTCGCGAGCGGGAAGAACAGGAGCTTGATGGCCACGGTGAGCAGCAGGATGGCCACGCCGAAATTGCCAACCAGCCGGTACAGGTAGTCCAGCGCGTAGAAGATCGGCTTCGTCAGGAAGTAGAACCAGCCAAAATCGACCGCCCGGTCGAACAGCGGAATCCCGAGCTCCTCGCTGTACTGGTCGAGGAGCCGGACCTCCTTGGCGCCGGCAAAGAGACGCCCCTCCGCTTCGATCGTGGCCCCCGGCGTGACGACGATTCCCTCGCCGCGGTAGTCCGTCTGATAGACGTCCGCACCGTTCCGCTGGGTATGGGCGAAGCGCGCCTCGATCTGGGCCTCCTGATCGGGCACGAGGGACACCAGCCAGTACTTGTCGGTGATCCCGAGCCAGCCGCCGCGGCTGTCCTGCGCGATGATGTTCTCCTCGCGCACGGTGTCATAGTCGATCTCCTTGAGCGCACCGTCGAGCGCGCCGATCAGTCCTTCATGCAGAATGAAGAAGCCCGACACAGGCGGCGTCCCGGTGCGCGACACGAGGCCGTAGGGGAACAGCGTCACCGGCTCGCTGCCCGCGTTCTCCACGGCGCGCGTGACCGTGAACATATAGTTCCGATCGACTTGGAACGTGATGGTGAAGCGCAGGCCCTGGCCGTTCTCCCAGTGCAGCGTGACGGGGGTGTCCGGGGTCAAGACCCGGTCGTCGGTCTGCCAGAGCGTTGTCGAGGTCGGCAGCTCCACCGCGTTCCCGGCGGCGACCCAGCCGAAGTCGGCATAGTAGGCGTCGGGGCCGCCGGCGGGCGAGAGCAGCACGATGTTCTCGCTGCCGGGCTCGACATCGACCCGGTAGTTCTTCAGAACCAGATCGTCGATCCGTCCACCGAGAAGCGAGATCGAGCCGCTCAGCCTGGGCGTCTCGATGCGCACGCGCGGCGCCGCGGCGATCGCTTCCTCGCGGGTCTTCGGTTCGGCCGCGGGCGCCGGCCCGGTGGTCGGTGCCGTCGGCGCAAGCGCATCGGCCGGCGGCTGCGCCTCGGATCGCTCTTGCTGGACCGCCTCGATGGCCTGCCGCTGCTGCTGCCGCGGAATTTCGTAGAAGTACTGGAAACCCAGGAGGATGATCATGGAGGCGATCACCGCGATAAGAAGGTTGCGCTGGTCCATGAGGGGGTCTCGTTCGCCTCGGGGTTTCTCTTGGAAAATCGACGAAGGCCGCGGCCGCTCAATGCGCCCGCGGCGCGGCACAGCGGCAGTCGGCGCGCCGGTAAGATTCGGGGACTGGATCATAACCGGCGCCGCCCCAGGGATGGCACCGCAGGAGCCGCCGCCCTGTCAGCCAGATGCCGGCGAGGACACCGTGGCGGGCGATCGCCTCGCTCGCATATTCGGAGCAGCTGGGCAGGAAGCGGCAAGATGGCGTCAGCAGCGGCGAGATCAGCCACTGATAGGCGCGGATGCTGCCGATGCAGGCGGCGCGCGCGAATCTCATTTCTCTCTTCTCTCCGTGGCCGTGTCCGATGACTGGTCCCGTGCTCCGTCGGCGTCGCGATACGCGCCGAGGCGCTGCAAACCGGTCACGAGATCGGCGACGAGATCGTCGAAGGACCGGGTCAGGGTGCCGGCGCGGGCGATGACGACATAGTCAAAACCCCGCTTGGCGTGCCGCGGCATGACCTCGGCGACGGCCGCCCGCAGCCGCCGCCGCGCGCGATTGCGGGCGACGGCGTTCCCGACCTTTCGGCTGGCCGTGAAACCGACCCGAAGACCCACTCGGTCGCCGGGACCTGTGCTATCGCGTTCGGCCTTCGGCTGGTTCCGATCCTCCTTCGCCTTCGCCGCCTGGAGGATCAGACCGGGGGCTGCCCATTTGCGCCGCGCTGCAGCAACCCGGAGGAAGTCCGGGCGGCGTTTCAGCCGTCCGACCGCGGCCATGGGCCGCTTAGACGCAGAGGCGCTTGCGACCTTTGGCACGCCGCCGGGCCAAGACCCTCTTGCCGCCGACGGTTGCCATGCGCGCCCGAAAGCCATGACGACGCTTGCGGACGAGCACGCTGGGTTGAAACGTGCGCTTCACGATGGGCTCCGTTGATCCGATCCTTCAGAATTGCGGGAGGTGTATAAGGTCTGGGAGGGACCGAGTCAACGTATGATGCCGTTCTATCCGGCGAAAAGGCCGTGGTTCCTCAAGGCTTTCTGCGGAGTCGGCCGGCTGGATGGGCGAATCGTGCCGAATCCCGCCGGTGGCCTCAAGCGCTCTTCACCGGAAGGTGAGTGGCGAAGCCCGGCGGGCGATGTTACATACCGGGGCGGCCGATGGCCCGGCGACGAAGGATTGGCTGCCCGAGGGGCTCGTGGCGAAGGACCAGTGGATGGAGTCGTCGCGACGGTCGGCCGGCCGAGGCAGGCAAGGATTCGATAATGCACGGCAGCGGCGCCAAGCCCTCGAACGGCGCGTTCTCGGCTAGGCGCCTCGTGCCTGTCTTCGTCTTGCTCGCGCTGCTGGCCCTGTGCCTCGCCCTTGGCCTGGACGACTACCTGTCCTTCGAGACCGTGCGCGAGAATCGGCAAGCGCTCCTGGCGCTGGTGGAGCGGCACGCGATCCTGTCCGTGATTGCGTTCATGGCGGTCTATATCGGCGTCGTTGCGCTGTCCCTGCCGGGCGGCGCCGCGCTGACGATCACCGGCGGGTTCCTGTTCGGGCAGTATGCGGCGACCGTCTATGTCGTGGTCGCGGCCACGCTCGGCGCGACGATCGTCTTCGTCGTCGCCAGGACCGCCCTGGGCGACGCGCTTCGGGCCAAGGCCGGCCCCTGGCTCAAGCGAACGGAGGCCGGCTTCGCCAAGAACGCGTTGAGCTACATGCTCTTCCTGAGGCTCGTCCCGGCGTTCCCGTTTTTCGTCGTCAATCTGGTGCCGGCCTTCCTGGGTGTCCCTCTGCGGACCTATGTCGTCGGCACCCTCATCGGGATCGTGCCCGCCACCTTCGTCTACGCCACGGTCGGCGCTGGCCTCGGCAGCGTCTTCGCCTCCGGGGCCGAATTTTCGCCGCGTGGCGTCCTCACGCCCCAAGTGGTCACGGCGCTGGTCGGGCTGGCAATCCTGTCGCTGCTGCCGGTCTTCTACAAGAGAGGCGCCGGCGGCATCGCGACCGTACGGCGGCTATGGAAACGCTGACCGTCGATCTCTGCGTCATCGGCGCCGGCGCGGGCGGCCTGACCGTCGCCGCCGGCGCGAGCCAGCTCGGGGCGAAGACCGTCCTGATCGAGGCCGGCGAGATGGGCGGCGACTGCCTCAACTACGGCTGCGTGCCGTCGAAGGCCCTGCTGGCTGCCGCGCATGCGGCCAAGGCAATGCGGGACGGTGCCCGCTTCGGCCTGGCGAACGGACCGGCCGAAGCGGTCGATTTCCGCCGCGTGCACGACCACGTCCGCGGCGTCATCGAGGCCATCGCGCCACAGGATTCGGGGGAGCGGTTCGAGGGGCTGGGCGTTCGCGTGATCCGGGCGGCCGCGCGGTTCACCGGGCCGCGCGAGCTCCAGGCCGGCGAGATCCGCCTGCGTGCCCGCCGCTTCGTCATCGCGACCGGCTCGCGGCCGGCGGTCCCGCCGATCCCCGGCCTCGACCGCGTGCCCTACCACACCAACGAAACGATCTTCGGCCTCACCGACCTGCCGGAGCATCTGCTGGTCATCGGCGGCGGGCCGATCGGGTGCGAGCTGGCGCAGGCGTATCGGCGTCTCGGCGCCCGCGTCACGATCCTCGAAGCCGCCAACCTTCTGCCCAAGGACGATCCGGAGCCGGTCGATCTGCTGCGCCGGCGGCTTCGGTCTGAAGGCGTGGATCTCTATGAGCAGGCCAGGGTGACGGCGGTCGAGAACGCCGCCGGCGGCGGGATCGTCGCGCATGTCGAGCAGGGCGGCGACCGCAAGGCGATCGCGGGAAGCACCTTGCTCGTCGCCGCCGGCCGCCGGCCGACCGTCAAGGGACTGAACCTCGAGGCCGCGGGCGTCGCCTACACCGAGCGTGACGGCATCGCCGTCGATCACCGGCTGCGGACCACGAATCGGCGGATCTACGCCGTCGGCGACGTGACCGGTCGCCACCGGTTCACGCACATGGCCGCCTACGAGGCGGGAATCGTGATCCGCAACGCGCTCTTCCGCCTGCCGGCCAAGATCGACGACCGCGCCGTGCCCTGGGTGACCTTCACCGATCCCGAACTCGCCCATGTCGGCCTGACGGAGGCGCAGGCGCGCACGCGCGCGGGGCGAGGCGGCATCCGGGTTCTGCGCTGGCCCTTCGCCGAGAACGACCGTGCCCAGGCGGAGCGGGCGACCGACGGGTTCGTCAAGGCGGTGACGACGCCGCGCGGCCGCATCCTCGGGGCCACGATCGTCGGCGCCCGGGCGGGGGAACTCATCCATCTCTGGGCGCTGGCCATCGGCCAGGATCTGAAGATCGGCGCGATCGCCAACATGATCGCGCCCTATCCGACGCTGGGCGAGGCGAGCAAGCGCGCGGCCGGCAGCTTCTACATGCCGGCGCTATTCAGCGAGCGGACCCGACGGCTGGTCCGTTTCCTGGGCCTGTTCGGCTGAGAGGCGAGGCGACCCCTTCGGTCCGGCTGGCGGCAATGGTCGAGGCGGCGCCGAATTGGCGCCGGATCCGGCGCGTCAGGCATCCGGTTCCGCCGGCTCCGGCAGATCCTTCGCGGCGGTCGAGGGGACAAGCGTCAGCGATCGCTGGTCCGTCTGGAAACGCGCCATCGCGGCCTCGTACTCTTCGGCCAGGATCCGCCGATCCCTGTCCCGGCCGATCCGCGCCTCACCGTCCTCGCGGAGCGTGCGTGCCAGATTCAGAAGCCACTTGCGATCGGCGGCCTGTCGGGCGTGCCGCGCCACCAGCAGGACCGCATTGATAAGGTGGACGACGACCTGGACGTTGTCGCCCCCGGAGCGGGCGATCGGATCAAGGGCCCGCGCCGTCAATCCCACCAGCGTGATCGGGCGCACGACGACCCGCAGCCGCCCGCGGTCGTCGTAGCGGTATGGGGAGGGGAGCCTCCTCAGGGCGAGCCGACACAACGCGTGGCCAAGGCGATCCACGCAGGCAACCGCGGTGAATGGGTCGTTGAAGGCCCGCGAAAGCGCGCGCACGCCGACCTCAACCAGTTGCTGCACGGCAAAGCCGACGTCCTGGAGCGGTGTCCGCTGCGGGCCGAGCACCACGCTTTCGCAGAGGCGGGTCGCCGTGTCCTCGTCAACCCGATCGCGCGGCCAGGCCGAGATCAGCACGGTGCCTTCCATCACGAAATCGCCCGGATCGTGGTCGAGGCGCAGCAGAAGGTTCTTCTCCTCGGCGATCTCCATAAGGCTCGTTTCATCGACGTGGCGGATATAGCCCTCGCCTCGCGACGGGATGGGCCGGGCATCGCGAACGAAGTCTTTCGGCAGGTCGCGCCGTCCGGGCGATTGCTCGGGCAGGGGCTCGTGTCCGATCTCTTCCGGAAACAGGGTATCGATCGCCTCGCGGATCTCGTCCGCAAGCGCCTGAATGACGTTCTCGACGCGGATGGCGTTGGCGATGTGGTGAATGAAGTAGATGACGACGCCGATGTTGAGCAGGCCGAGCACGACCCCGCCGGTCGCCGCGTATTGGGGAACGAAGTTGTCCTCGCCGCCCAGCGCCCCCAGCACGACCAGGCAATAGAGGAAGGTCGCGACGAACGTGCCGAGCACGACCTGAGTGCCGGTGTCCACCATGAAGGTCCGCAGCAGGCGAGGGCCGAACTGGGTCGAGGCAAGCTGGAGGGCGACGATGGTGATGGAGAAGACGACGCCGGCGACGGTGATCATCGACGAAGCGATGGTCGACAGGATCGCCTGCGCCGCACCGGGCTGCAGATCGCCGAGCCAGAGCGGCGAGTCCGTGCCGAGGCGCATCAGATGGCGGTCGAGCCAAATGAGCCCGAATGCGGCCACCGCCGCGATGAAGACGATAACGGACGGGACGAGCCAATAGCCGCTCCGCGCCCGATCCCAGAAATCCAGAAAATTGCTGCGGGACAGAGACATGCCGGCCCTCGGAAGCGAGGCGTGGAGCCGGCTGCCGCCGCCCCGACTTCCGCCGTATCCACGGCGGCTCCCGGAACGCAGGCCCCGCAGCAACGAATAACCAGAGTGGTTGAAATCGGTTCCGTCGCGTAGGATTCGCTTCGCCTCGTCCGTGCCGTCGGGCGGGTCGAGACCGCGCGTCCGGTGTTGCCGGCCGACGGCCCGCGGCGCGGGATCATGCCGCCCTACGGGGTGGAGCCGGTGCCGACTTATGCTGGTAATGGAAGCGATATGGCGGGCTACAGACCGCACCTGCCGCCGCTGGCGCGGAGCCTGTCGGCGAAGCTCCTCGTGCTGACGATCTTCTTCGTCATGCTGAGCGAGGTGTTGATCTATGCGCCTTCGGCCGGACGCTTCCGTCTGACCTACCTGCAGGAGCGGCTGGCCGCCGGGCATCTGGCGATACTCGCGCTCGAGGCGACCCCCGACCATATGGTGAGCGAGGCGCTCGAGTCCGAGCTGATGCACCACTCCGGCGCCTACGCCATCGCCCTGCGGGGTCCTGACGGCACCGGGCCGACGTTGCGGCCGCACAATCCGATTCCGCCCGTCGACGCCGCCTTCGATCTGCGCGACGCGGGGTTCTTCCCGCTCATCGCCGAGGCCTTCGTGACGCTGGCGCAGCGGGAGAACCGCCTGCTGCGGGTCACCGGCCCGTCGCCGAAGAACCCGGCGGCGATCGTCGAGGTTGTCATCGACGAATGGCCGATGCGCGTGGCGCTGATCGACTACTCCTACCGCATCATGGGGCTGTCGATCGTCATCTCCCTCATCACCGCGACGCTCGTCTATCTCAGCCTGCAATGGCTGATGGTGCGGCCGATGCGCCGCATGACCGAAAGCATGGTGGCGTTCCGCGAGGATCCGGAGGACGCCTCGCGGGTCCCGCCGCCGAGCCGACGAGCGGACGAGATCGGCGTTGCTCAGCGCGAATTGGCGGAGATGCAGGCGGGCCTGCGCGCGGCGCTCCAGCAGAAGGCGCGGCTGGCCGCCCTGGGGGTGGCGGTGACCAAGATCAACCACGACCTCCGCAACATCCTGGCCACGGCGCGGCTGGTATCCGACCGGCTGGCGGACAGCGAGGACCCGGAGGTCCGGCGCACGACGCCGACCTTGATGGCGGCGATCGACCGCGCCGTCGACCTCTGCTCGCGCACGCTGGACTTCACCCGCGAAGGGCCGCCGCGGCTCGACCGGCGCCGCTTCCGCCTCGCCGAGCTGGTCGAGGAGGCGGGCGCCGTCGTCATGCCGGCGCGCTCCGGTGATGAGGCCGTCTGGCGAAACGCCGTCGCCGCAGCGCTGACGGTCGAGGCCGATCGCGACCAACTCTTCCGGGTTCTCGTCAATCTCGGCCAGAATGCCGTGCAGGCGGGCGCCACCCGCGTCGAAGTCTCCGCCCGACAGGCGGAGGGCCGTGTCGAGATCGAGCTTGCGGACAACGGCCCCGGCCTGCCGCCGCGCGCCCGCGAGCGGCTTTTCGAGCCCTTCGCCGGGTCGGCCCGCCCCGGCGGCATGGGCCTCGGCCTTGCCATCGCGCGCGAGCTGATGCGCGCCCATGGCGGCGACATCCGCCTGGTCCGGAGCACCGGCGCCGGCACGGTCTTCCGGCTCGAGCTGCCGCTCCCCTCCGCCGCGCGGTAGTCCGGCTCCTGCCGCCGGATCCCGGCCTGGCCTTTCCTCTTTACAGGGCGGGCCGCCCCGACCTATCTGGATCGCCGAGTGGCACTAGAAAGGGGGTAGTTATGGAGGGAACGGGCAAGTGGGTCCTGAACGGGATTGTCGCGGTTCTGGGCGTGATCGGGCTGTTTGTTGCGGCCGGCACCAGCGAGTCCGTGGCCTATTACGGCGGGCTTGGCTTCTTCGCCTTCAGCGTGCTCTTCATCATGCTGCAGATCAAGCGAGCCTATCCCGACGGCGGCAACCGGTCGGACCTCGAGGAAGGTCATCAACACTGATGGCGGCGTCCGTCAGTCGATCTGGAGCAGCTGCGCCTTGAGATAGGCGCTCTCCGGCAGGGCCGGGTGCACCGGGTGGTCCGCCGCCGCGCCGGAGGCCAGCAGGATGCGCCCCTCCCGCCCGGCGTCGTGCAGGCCGCGGCGCACCTGCTCGGCGAAGAGCCCAGGCTCCATGTTGTGCGAGCAGGAGGCCAGGAACAGGAAGCCGCCGGGCCGGACCAGGCCGGCCGTGAGGCGCGCGAGCTTGCGGTAGGCGCGAGCCCCCTGGTTCAGGTCCTTGCGCGATTTGACGAAGGCCGGCGGATCGGCGATCACGACGTCGAACCGCGACCCTGCCTCACCAAGGTGCTGAAGCTCGTCGAACGCCTCGGCGCGTCGGAACCGGCATCTTTCGGCGACGCCGTTCAACGCTGCCGACCGGGCGGCGAGGTCGAGAGCAGCTTGCGAGCGGTCGACGGCCGTCACCTCCGCCGCGCCGGCGACCGCCGCCTGGACGGCGAAGCCGCCGGTGTAGCTGTAGACGTCGAGGACCCGGGCGCCCTCCGCCAGCCGCGCCACGAAACCCCGGTTTGCCCGCTGGTCGAAGAACCAGCCGGTCTTCTGGCCCTCGCGCAGGTCGGCCAGGAAGCGCACGCCGTTCTCCATCAGCTCGACGGGTCCGTCCAGGCTGCCCTTCGCGTAACGCGTGTAGGAGTCGAGGCCCTCGAGGGTCCGGGCCGCGCCCTCGTTGCGCAGCAGCACGACCTCCGGGTTCAGCACCTCGTCCAGGGCCGCCAGCAGATCCGGCAGCAGTCGTTCCATGCCGGCCGTGTTGATCTGCGCAACGACGGCGGGGCCGAAGCGGTCGATGATCGTGCCCGGCAGCCCGTCGGCTTCGGCATGGACGAGCCGATAGAACGGCGCCCCGAAGAGGTGCTCGCGCAGCGCCAGCGCCCGGGCGAGTCGCGCGGCGAGGAATCCGCGATCGATGACCGCCTCCGGGTCGCGCGACAGCAGCCGGGCGCTGATCAGCGGCTTCGGGTTGAACATGGCGGTCCCCAGCGCCCGGCCGTCGTGGGTTTCGAGGCGGACGAGGCCGCCGGGCTCGAGCGCTTTTGCCGCCCGGTCCATCCGCACCTCGTTGGAATAGACCCAGGGGTGACCGCCGAGCACCCTACGGTGGGCGCCCGGCCGCAGGGCGACGACGGGGCGATCTCCGGGCGTCGGGATCGCCGCCGTGTCGTGGGACGCTGTGCCGTGGCTTGTCATGGGCGCGCGAGTTTAACGGCCCGCGCCGCCGCGGCAAGGGAAGAACGCAACGACGGCCCGGATTCGCCCGGCCGTTTTCGCCGACCGCGGCTCAATCGCCCACCGCCAGGCCTTCCCGCCGCGGGTCGGCGCCACCGACGAGGCCAGCCGGCGTCACCCGGATGGCATGCAGGCCGCTCGTCATCTCTTTGAGTTCCACGACATGGCCGCGCGCTTCCAGCGCCGGAACCAGGGAAACGAGCGGCGTCCCTGTTTCAAGCTCGGTCGGGCCGTTCCGGTTGGCGAAGTTGGGCAGGGCGACGGCCTCCTGCGCGCCCAGGTCCCAGTCGAGCGCCCCGACCAGCGCCTTCACCACATAGGCGATGATCGTCGAGCCGCCCGGCGACCCCACCACCATCGCCAATCGACGGCCCTCCCGGTCGAAGACCAGAGTCGGCGCCATGGAGCTGCGCGGGCGCTTGCCGGGCTCGACCCGGTTGGCGACCGGCCGGCCGTCATCGTTCGCGGGGCGGAAAGCGAAGTCGGTGAGCTGGTTGTTGAGCAGGAATCCGCGCACCATCAGCCGCGAACCGAAGGCGCTCTCGATGCTGCTGGTGAAGCTGACGGCGTTGCCCTCCGCGTCGACGACGCTGACATGGCTGGTGGAAGGCGGCTCGGGCTGTGCCGGGGGCGTTGCCAGGGCCGCCTGGTCCGCGGTCAGGCCGGGCGGCTGGCCCGGCCGGGCCTCGCCCATGGCCCGCGGCCCGATCAGCGCCGCCCGGTGCCGCAGATAGTCGGGCGACAGCAGTCCTTCGACGGGCACGGGAACGAAGTCGGCATCGGCGAGATAGCGGTTGCGGTCGGCGAAGGCGAGCCGGCTCGCCTCCGCGATCAGGTGAACGGCCTCGGCCGACAGGGGCTCTGTCTCGCCGAGCGGGAACGCCTCGAGCATGCCCAGGATCTGCAGGGTCGCGACGCCGCCCGAGGTCGGCGGCGGCATTCCGCAGACGAGCCAGACCCGGTAGGGCCGGCAGAGCGGCGCGCGGCGCTTCGCCTCGTAGCCGGCGAGGTCGGCCTCCGTCAGCCGCCCGGGGTTGCCGGGCGCCGAACGGACCGCGGCGACGATGTCGCGCGCGATCGATCCCTTGTAGAACGCGTCGGCCCCGCCGGCCGCGACCGCGCGCAGCGTCTCGGCCAGGGCCGGGTTGCGCAGGGTTGTCCCGACCGGCAGCGGGGCCCCGTCCTCCGTATAGAAATAACCCGCCGTTCCCGGGAAGGTCCGCAGATACTCATCCTCGGCGATGAGGGCGTGCAGGCGCGGCGAGACCGGGAAGCCGCGCTCGGCCAGCCGGATGGCCGGCTCGAACAGCCGCCGCCAGGGCAGGCGGCCGTGGTCGCGGTGGGCGAGCTCCAGCATTCGCAGCGCTCCCGGAACGCCCACCGAAAGGCCGCCGACGACGGCGTCGTAGAACGCCATCGGCGTTCCGTCCTCGGTCAGGAACATGTCGGCGGTCGCCGCGGCCGGTGCGGTCTCGCGCCCGTCATAGGCCATCAGGTCGCCGGTCCCGGCGTCGAAGTACAGCAGGAACCCGCCGCCGCCGATGCCGGAAGACTGCGGTTCGACCAGGTTGAGCACCATCTGAGCGGCGATCGCCGCGTCGATTGCATTGCCGCCGGCCCGCAGCATCTCGAGCCCGGCGGCGGAGGCCTGGGGGTGGGCGGCCACCACCATCTGCCGCTCCGCCGTCACCGCCGCACGCGATCCGACCCCGCCGCCGGCGGCTTCCGGCGCCGCGCGCGCCGCCTCCGCGGCCAGGGCGACCGACGCGTCCGGCCCGGCCCGCTCCGCCGACCGATCGTCCGGTGTGCTGCAGGCTGCGGCAAGGAGGAGCGGGATCAGCAGCGCCGGCAGCAGCGGGCGCAGAAACGGCCATCGGATCATCGGCGGGGCCTTCATCCGGAATCTCCCATACGGAACGTCCATGAACGAGCCAGGCCAGTATATCGGCCGGGCGCCTCGCCGCGATCCCCGGCCGTGACTCCCGGGTCGCCTCGCCCGGGAAAGGTTATTGTGCGCTGCACCATTTCGGTCCTAGAATTGCCCCAGCCTTGGCTCCTCAGGAGCGCGGCTTGTCTCGTCATGCCACCCGCGGGTGGCGGCAACGGAGGCCGGCGCCGGATCGGAGGGTCGCCGCCGGTCGGCTGATTGGGGAGAACAGGCTTGAGCATTGAAACGCGTATTGGCCGAATCACGGTACCGGAGATCCGCGCGCGCAAGGGCGGTGAGCCGATCGTCTGCCTCACCGCCTATTCCGCGTCGGTCGCGCAGCGGCTCGACCCGCATGTCGACCTGCTGCTGGTCGGCGATTCGCTGGGCATGGTCCTCTACGGCTTCGAAAGCACGCTGTCGGTGACCGTGGACATGATGATCGCCCATGGCGCGGCGGTGCGGCGCGGCAGTCGGCGCGCCTGCCTGGTCGTCGACATGCCCTTCGGCAGCTATCAGGAATCGCCGGCGGCGGCGTTCCGCACGGCGGCGCGGCTGATGACCGAAACCGGCTGCTCCGCCGTGAAGTTGGAGGGCGGCCGCGAGATGGCGGAGACGATTGCCTTCCTCACCGCGCGCGGCATTCCGGTGATGGGCCATGTCGGGCTGGTGCCCCAGTCGGTGCACAGCCTCGGGGGCTTTCGGGCCCGCGGGCGCGAGGAGGCGCAGGCGGAGGCGATCCTCGCCGACGCGCGTGCCGTGGCGGAGGCGGGCGCCTTCTCAATCGTGCTGGAAGGCATGGTCGAGCCGCTGGCGCGGTCGATTACCGAAGCCGTCGACGTCCCGACGATCGGCATCGGCGCGTCGCCGGCCTGCGACGGGCAGGTCCTGGTGACCGACGATCTGGTCGGGCTGTTCGGCGATTTCACGCCCAAGTTCGTCAAGCGCTACGCCGAACTCGGCGATGCGATCGGCGAGGCGGCGGCGGCCTATGCGGCCGATGTCCGCGCGCGCCGCTTCCCGGGGCCCGAACACTGCTTCGGCACGCGGGCGAGAGCATAGGATGACCTCCCGTTCGGCCGGTGCCGCGGTTGCGGCGGGGGCGAAGATCCCGGTCGTCCGCACCGTGGCCGATCTCCGCGGTGTCGTTGCGGGCTGGCGCGCCGCCGGGGCCACGGTTGGGCTGGTTCCGACGATGGGTGCCCTGCACGAAGGGCACATGGCCCTCGTGCGCCGCGCGCAGGCCGAATGCGCGCGCACGATCGTCACGCTGTTCGTCAACCCCACCCAGTTCGCCGCCGGCGAGGACTTCGAGCGCTATCCGCGCGACGAGGCGGAGGACCGCGCCAAGCTGGCCGCCGTCGGTGCCGACCTCCTGTTCGCGCCGGAGGTGGGCGGGATGTATCCGGAGGGCTTCGCCACCACCGTCACGGTGGCGCGCCTGACCGAGCATCTCTGCGGCCCGTTCCGGCCGGGCCACTTCGCCGGGGTGGCGACGGTGGTCACCAAGCTGCTGCTGCAATCGCTTCCCGACGCAGCTTATTTCGGCGAGAAGGACTATCAGCAGCTGCTCGTGATCCGGCGTCTTGCACGCGATCTCGACATTCCCGTGCGCATCGAAGGGGTACCGACCGTGCGCGACGCGGACGGCCTCGCGCTCTCCTCGCGCAACCAGTATCTCTCGGCCCGCGAGCGGGCGATCGCCGTTGCCCTGCCGAACGCCCTGCGGGAGGCCGTTGCCCGCCTCGCCGATCCATCGCGGCCGGCGGCGGCGGAGACGGCACGCGTCCGCGACGCCCTCCTGCAGGCGGGCTTCGCCAAAGTCGATTATGTCGAGGTCTGCGACGCCGAGACGCTGGAGCCGTTGGAGCGTGTGACCCGGCCGGCGCGGGTGCTGGCCGCCGCCTGGCTGGGGGCGACCCGACTCATCGACAACATGCCGGTCGAGCCGACGGCCGGCGGCGCGGCGTGAGTGGCCGCTCTCCCCCTTGGCGGGAGGGGCCGCGCGCGTGCTTTGGTCCCGGGGTTACTCCGGCTGCTGCATCCGGACGATCGGCTGGATGAACTGGGGCTCAATGTCCCAGGGAAACAGGATCCAGGTGTCCTGGCTGACCTCGGTGACGAAGGTATCGACCAGAGGCCGGCCGGCCGGCTTGGCGTAGACGGTGGCGAAATGGGCGCGCGGCAGCATCTCGCGCACGACCTTCGCCGTTTTTCCCGTATCCACCAGATCGTCGATGATCAGCCAGCCTTCGCCGTCGCCCTCGATCCCCTTCAGCACTTTCAGCTCGCCCTGCTTGCGATCGTCGTAGCTGGCGATGCACAGCGTGTCGATGAGCCGCAGGTCGAGCTCGCGCGCGACGACGGCCGCCGGGACCAGCCCGCCGCGGGTGATGGCGATGATGCCCTTCCAGGGTCCGTTCTCGACCAGTCGCCAGGCCAGCGCCTTGGCGGTGCGATGCAGCTCTTCCCAGGAAACCGGAAAGGTCTTGGCGGCTGAACTCGGCCCAACGATCACGCTCGCGTTCCTCTTCGGTGGCGGTGCGCGACATGTAGCGCACCCGGCGGCCGACGGCAACGCCGATCCCCGCGGCGCGCGTTCCAAGAACGGCCTCCAGGCGCGTCTCAGGGACCGCTTTCCGAATCCCCTTCCCGACGGCTTCGCACCTGTGCCAACATCTTTGCGGGATCGGGCGGAGGCGCGACAATGGCCGACACCGGCGAACTCAGGGGCGCGTTGACGTCACCGCTGCTGAGGCAGGTGTTGGCCTATTGGGAGGGCAAGCGCGGCCGCCGCGAGATGCCCGCTCGCCGGGACATCGACGTGGTGGAGATCCCGCGCCTGCTGCCCCACATCATCCTCATCGACGTCCTGCGGGATCCGCTGGACTTCCGATACAGGCTTATCGGGTCGAGCGTCCGCGAGATCCTCCGCCGGGACTACACCGGGAAGCTCTTCTCGGAGATCCCCGGCAAGGGCAGGAACAGCATCATCTGGGGCAACTGCGAACGGGTCGTGGCCACAAGGCGGCCCTTCTCTCGCACGCCGCCCTATGTCGGCCCGAAACGGGACGTTCAGCCCCACGAGAACCTGTTGCTGCCGCTCTCGGAGAACGGCGTCACCGTCGACATGATCCTTTACGCCATCGACTGCGTCCGAAAGAGCCACCTCGACCTGCCGTTCGGATAGCCACCGGAAAGGCGCGAACCGGCGCCGCCAGGGGCGCCGGTTCGACGGGTATTCGTTAGGGGTTGAGGTCGCGTGTAGAGGCTTGACGGCGATAGAGGTGAATCTTGTCGCTTCGCGCCGGCCTTTGGCCCGTTGCGGCCTAAGCGGTACGATGGGCGGTGGGCCGGCGACTGTCAAGACCAGGAGGAATCCGCTCACGAGTCCTCTCAAGACCGGCGGATTTCTCCGCGCCGACGCGGTGCGCGGCGGCCTCTCTCACGACCCTTGCCATCGGCGGCGGCATTGTGTAGGTTCCGCGGCCTGACCGCGAGGGGCCCCTCGCGGTGCGCGCCCGTAGCTCAACTGGATAGAGCATCTGACTACGGATCAGAAGGTTGGGAGTTCGAATCTTCCCGGGCGCGCCAGTTTTCTTCCGTCCAAGCCCACCGGTCTTCCGAAGCCGGCGCGACCGTATCCGGCCCCGCTGTCTCCTTGGCTGCTCCGGTTCCATCGGGGCGAAAGGCGTCAACGCGGCAGGGCGACGGCCAGGAGATAGTCGCGCACCCATTCGAGCTTGCCCCGGTCGAACTGACTCTGGATGAGAACAAGCCGGCCCTGGTCCCCTTCGATGACGAGCCGGGCATGAAAGCTCGGGTTGCCCGTCCGGCTGGCGCGGCCGGTGTAGCCGTCGACGCGGACTTGCTCCACCGAGTCGCGCGGCAGAGACTGCGCCGGCGCCCCGGCGTCCGGCACCTGCGGCGCGCCCATGGCCCGCAGGATCCGGTCCGTGATCGCCGTAGCGGCAAACGCTTCGGACGCCGGTTCGGGTCGGTCGATCCAGATCCGGTCGGTGCCGACATTGATCGTGGGCACGTCGTTCGCGGTCGTGCCGTGCACGAGCCGTTCCGCCCCCCGGATCACCAGCACGAACAGCCCGGCCATGCTGGCCACGACCAAGCCCATGAGCGGATCGATCAGGAAGACGAGCCCGCCGAAGACGAGGGGGAGGGCGTACCAGAAAGCCTTGACGGCGGTGCGTTCGGTGCGGCCCTGCCCGATGGCGATGCGGATCGCCTCCGGAGTCTTCGTAACAACCACGCCGGAGGGTGGCGGGCCGGGATCGGCCGGCGGCGCGGTCGCCCGCGCCACCGGACGGTCCAGCGCCTCGACGGGCTGCGCCGTCTCGCCTGGGCTGTCCGGCGACAGGGCCGGAAGGTTCAGCCGGCGGGCGAAGGCCTCCTGGATGTCGCGTGGCGGCACGCCCCGCTCGCGGACGAACAGGGGAACCGTCCGCTGCGGGTCGGGATGCGCCAGTTCGACGATGTGGTAGGTCTTCGTCGTGACGGTCTTGCCGACGGTGTTCTCGCGCAGCTGGCGTTCACGCATCAGGACGCCGCGGTAATTTGCGATCGGCTCGCTCCACTCCCGGCGCCCGGAAAACAAGGTCCTTGTCTTCACCAGGACCTGCGAGCCCGTGATCAGCAGCGACTTCTCGAAGCCGCTCTGAAGGATGCCGTAGACGAGGTTGATCAGGGCGAAGCCGCCGAAGCCGCAGGCGACGAAAACCAGGAATCCGTCCGCGCGGGCCAGATAGGCGGCGACGCCGGACACCGCAAGGACAAAGAGTCCTACGCCGATCCGCAGCTTGACCTGGGCGGGATCGGGCCTGTACTCCAAGCCGAGTGTCGGTGAGAAGGGGTCGAGTGCCGGCCTCATGCCGAGCCAATCGCCCGGATCGAACAGCGCGCGCAGCATGGCCCCCTCCCCGAAGCGGCTTCCCCCAAAATACTTATCATGTACATGAAGTCCGAAGTATTGCAACGTTTCGAACCCGCACTTGCACTCATCCGGCAGGCGATCCAGAATTCCAGGGATGTATTCGGCTTTCTGGTTGGTTTCGTTTACTGATCTTGTTTCATGAAGCTTGGTCATTGATGGAGGGGGCGTGAAGCGAGTCGATTTCTTGCGAAACACGGCGATGCGGTTGTTACTTTCTCTTGTCGCCGCTTGGGCCTTCGTCGCGCCGGGGGCGGCGCTGGCGGGTTGTGCCGGTTCGGAGGCTCTCGATCGCTGCGTGATCGGCGGGTGGCGGTCGTCCGGGAACGGCGCCGCCGAGTGGATGAAGCGCAACATGCCCCCGGGCATGGTCATGCTGCAGAACACGGGCGGCGGAACGATCGTCTTCGAGGCGGACGGGACCTACCGGTCGGTCTTCTCGGCGTCCCAGGCCACGGAGAGAGGCAGTCAGACCGAAGGGCGAATGGAGGGCACGACGAGCGGCCGCTGGTCGGTTTCGGACGGCTTCTTGAATATGTGCACGGACGCTCAGGATGTTGCGGCTCAGATCCAGATCACGGCGCCCGATGGCGCGCAGAGTGCGGTGGCGTTTCCCGTGCCCGCGGCAACGCGGCCGGTAAGCCAGGCCTACCGCTGCGCCGGCGATCAACTGGAAACGCAGATGACGTTTCCAGGCATTGCGGACCCCATGACGACGCGGTACTCCCGGATCGATCCCGCGGCGCTTGCCGGCGAGTGACCTCCGGCCCCTGTCCGCGGTTGCGGGATTCGGTGCCGCGATGCAATTCGCCCGTTACCGTCGCACCGAGGCTCTGTCCGTTGCGTCGCGGAGGCTCGGGTCCGAGGGGTGACCTTTATGGCCTCGCTTCGAGGATCATCCTGAACGCCGTTTCGGCGGCGCGCCAGAAGTGATCGGATCCGCCGGACACGGCGACCTCGCGCAGCCGCCGCTCTCCGGCCCGCGCATCCAGCGCTACATCGAGACGCTGCCGAAAGACCAATCGGGTTGGCTGGCTGCCCTTCGGGACCTTTACGTTTCGCGGGCGATGGCGCTCATGCACGCGGGCCTTCAAGCGCGTGATCGGTACGCCGCCGGCCACCTGGCGGCGTCAGCGGCTGTAGGGCGCACCGCGCGTTCGCGGCCCCCGGTCGGTTGCCGCGGGCCGGCGCCAGCCGGGTCGGCCGTCGCCGCCCGGGCGGGCGGCGCGGCGGGCGGCCGGCGGGCCGAACATGATCGTGGCGGGTGCCGCCCGAAGTTCGGCGCCGGGGGAGTCGTGGTCGAGCCGCGACAGCTTCGCGTACGCGATCTCGATAAGGCGCGGCAGGTCTTCCGTGCGAACGCGATGGCGGCGGAGAAACCGGACAACGAGCGCCGTCACCCGCTCAAGGCGGTCGCTCCGATGCGCGTCGTCCCGGCTGCCCGACCGGGTCAGGCGTTCGGGCCGCAACGCGATCTCGGTTCGATGTGGCCGAGCCGCGCGAGGCGACCCGTCGCAAAGCCTGCCATGGATGGCTCTCCCCCTGATCGGGCGCGTGGAATCGAGCAAGCCTCCTCCGGGCAGGCTAAACAACCGGTTAACAGCCGGCGATGTGATTTGACTTTGGTCAAGGACGGCGCGCCGCACAGTGGCCATCGTCTGCGGATGCAGGCAAGGAGTTCCAGGAGATGCGCGCACTGATCGAGGCCGTGCGGCGGGACCACCGCGATATTCGCGATGTGGTGGATGCTCTCTGCCGGGTCGCCGCGGGTCTGTCCGAAGCCCCGAATCCGCGCGACACGGAGCGGCTACGGTCGATGCTTCATTACCTTCAGGTCTATCTGGCCCGGTATCACCATCCCAAAGAGCACCATCTTTTCGCGGCCCTGCGCCAGGTCGAGCCGCGATTCGAGCCGCTGCTGCGCGAGTACGAGGCCCAGCACGGGCACGGCGCGGCGTTGTTGCGCGAGCTGGACGCTGACCTCGCGCGCTACGAGGGCCGCACTTCCGGTAGCCGAGACGCGCTCCAGAGGTCCGCGCGCCGCTACGCCGCGTTTCATCGTACCCATCTGCGTCACGAGGAGAACGCACTGCGATCTCTGACGCGTCGGGAGATCGAGGCGCTCGACCGGCTCGCGGCGTCACAGCCGCGCCGATACGTCCGCCCGCCAATGCAGCGGGCGGATATCGAGGCCGGCTTCGCCGCGCTCGCCCAGAACATCGCCGCCCCGATCCGATAGCCATCCCCCCGCACACGCCGCGGCGTGGCCGGATCCGCCAGCCCGACCGCTTGCTCTATCGCTGCGCGGACCGTGCGCGTGGTCGTGGCGCGCCCACGACACATCCGGTCGATAACGCGTTCCTCCGCGGCGGCGGCCGTGCCGTTCAACCCGGGGATCACCGCGCCGTTTGCTTCACGGCGCGGACGATACGCTGCCGTCGATCGCTCAATCTGCCGAATCGCCGCCGCGGTATTCCGGTTTCACCCGATCGCCGTCCCGATAGATGACATAAATCTTGCGGGTCGTTTCGAGAATGTTCCATTCCCCTTTCCAGCCCCTGGGCAGCAGAAGGGCATCGCCCGCTCCGAGAAGCTTTCTTGTGCCGTCGGCATGGCGCATTTCGATGCGCCCGCTCAGGAAATGGCAGAACTCGGCCGCCGCCTCCCGGTTGGCGGTGAAGCGGCCGGGCGTGCATTCCCATACGCCGATTTCCATCAGCCCGTCGTTCGAAACCCACAATGTCGTGCTGGCTTCGCGCTGGTCTTTGGTCAGCGAGGTCGGTTTCAGAGAGAACTCGCCGAGCGCAATCTGGGCAAGCTGGCTGAACGTGGACAGATCTGGCACGAGGACGCTCCTTACAATCTTGATCTCGTTAATCGGGACTTGGTGGGGTGTGGTCAGCGCCCGGTCAGGTGGTTCGCGAGGCTGGCGTACCAGGAAGTCCTGGCACCACCCTGCCGCGCTTCGCGCGCATCGGCCATCCGATACAGTGAATACATGCCGTGGATGCCGAGCCAGCGCAGCGGTTCGGGCTCCCAGGGGCGAACCGTTCGGTTCACCCAGGGCAGCTCCGTCAGTTCCGTCTTCCGCTCCAGGGCAAGATCGGCCAGGGTGCGGCCTGAAAGGTTCGAAGTCGATACGCCAAGTCCGACATAGCCGCCGGCCCAGCCGATTCCGGAGCGCGGGTCCAGGCCGACCGTGGTGCACCAGTCGCGAGGAACGCCGAGCACCCCGCACCAGCCGTGATCGAGACGCACGTCCCGGGTCTGCGGGAACAACCGGACGAGAACGTCCCGCAGCATGGCCACGGTGGCCTTCTGAGTCGTCCCGCGCGAATCGATCTTCGATCCGAAGCGATACGGCACGCCGCGACCGCCAATGGCGATCCGGCCTTCCCGGGTCCGCTGCGCGTAGCAATAGACGTGCGAGGCGTCCCCGAGCAACTCACAGCCGGCCCAGCCGAGCGTCTCCCACATCCTGTCCGACAGCGGCTCGGTCACCACGATGGCGCTGTTCAGCGGGACCCACAGACGCTCATGGCCGGGAATGCCGGCGGTGAAGCCTTCGGTCGCGCGGATGATCTTGGCCGCGCGGATGGTTCCGCGATCGGTGGCGACCCGCCCCTTCTCGATGGCGGTTACGGTGGTCTGCTCGTAAATGGGAACGCCGAGACGCTCGACCGCCGCCGCCAGCCCGCGCACCAGCTTGGCCGGCTGAACGCGCGCCACACCATGGGTGACGAGGGCGCCGACGACGTTGTGCACGTTGATCCGGGACCGCGCCTCGTCCGCGCCGATCAGGCTGATGCGGTCCTTGGGCACGTCCCAGGAAAGCGCCTCTTCGTACTCTTTCCGGATCCGGCTCATCTGTGCCGGGCTGCAGGCGACGCTCAGCCCGTCGGTGCGACAGATGTCCGCGTCGATTCCCTCCGCTTCCGCAACGCGGATCACCTCGTCCACCGTACCGCGCAGCGCCGCTTCCATGGCAATTACGCCCGCGCGCGGTCCCGAGGCGAGGTACTTCTCCCGGCTCCAACCGAACCCGCCGAACAGCCATCCGCCATTCCGACCCGAGGCGCCGAACCCCGCGAACTCCTTCTCCACGATGGCGACATTCACGCCAGGATCGGCTGTCTTCAGGTAATAAGCCGTCCATAGCCCGGTGAATCCCGCACCGACAATGCAGACATCAACCTCGCGGTCGCCCGGCAGCGCCGGGCGATAGTCCGGAACGCCGCCCATATCCGCGTACCAGAACGATATGCCGCCGTTTTCTCTAACGCTCACGTGAGAACGCCCGTCTACGAGCTATGCCGATTCCGCGCTGCCGTCATCGGCGAGCAACTTGGAATCGTCGATCGACCAGAAGACTTCCACCTCGTCGCCGATCGCGAACGGCCTTTCGGACACGGGCATGCGCGACAGGATGACGGTGCCGTCCGGAAGCCGCACTTCGTATTTCGTGTCCGCGCCGAGATAAAGGCTTTCGGTGACCCGTCCCCGCAGGCGATTCACCTGCCCCGGCGCCTCCGCGCCCGGCTTCGTCACGGTGATCTTCTCGGGTCGTACGAGAATCGTCTGAGGCCCGACGCCTTTGGGCAGGCCGCGCGCGGCGACCTTCACGCCCGCGACCTCAATGGCGGTTTCGCCGGCTCTCGTCTCGTGCGGGCCCTTCAGCACCGAAGATTCTCCGATGAAGCGGCCGACGAACAGGGTCTCCGGCTCGGTGTAGAGTTCGTGCCCCGTCCCGACCTGTTCGATGCGGCCGCGATTGAACACCGCGATCCGGTCCGAGAGGACCAACGCCTCCTCCTGGTCGTGGGTGACGTAGACAAAGGTGCTGCCCAGTTCGCGGTGGATGCGCTTGATCTCCAGCTGCAGCCATTCGCGAAGCTTCTTGTCCAGGGCACCCAGCGGCTCGTCCATCAGCAGGAGCGGCGGGTCGAACACCACGGCCCGGGCAAGGGCCACGCGCTGCTGCTGGCCGCCCGACAATTCGCCGGGATACCGGTGCGCAAAGTTCTCGAGCTGGACCATCTCCAGGACGTGCTTCACGAGGCGCTCCCGCTCGGCCTTCCGAATGCCCCGCAGCTTGAGCGGGTAGGCGACGTTCTTGAACACTGTCATATGCGGGAACAGAGCATAGTGCTGGAACACGACGCCGATGTTGCGCTTATAGGCGGGCAGGCCGCCGACCGAACGGTCACCGACGCGGATATCGCCTGCGGTCAGATCGGTGAACCCGGCGATCAGGTTGAGGGTCGTGGTCTTGCCCGATCCGCTGGGGCCGAGGAAGGTCATGAACTCCCCCGCCTCGATCCGCATGCTGACGTCTTCGAGCGCGGCAAAGTTGCCGTAGTATTTCTTGATTGACAGAATCTCGATCGCGGCGCCTCGTCCGCTCCCGACCCTCGCGGCCACGTTCATTTGCGCCTCATTCTCGTTCCGATCAGAAGGCCGATTCCGATGACGGTCGTCGTGGCGAAGAAGATGAGCGTGCCGACCGCCGTGATCGTCGGATCGGCGTCGCGGGTCATGCTGGAGAAGATCTGAACCGGCAGCGTCTTCAGCTGCGGGCTTGTAATGAAGAGCGAGACGATGATCTCGTCGAACGAGGTGACGAACGCGAACAGCATGCCCGACAGGATGCCCGGCGCGATCAAAGGCAGGTTGATGGTTCGAAAGGTCGTGAGGCGCGACGCGCCGAGACTGGCCGCGGCGATCTCCAACCGCTCATCGAAGACCGACAGGTTCGCCCCGACCGCGATCAACACGAAGGGGATGGCGAGCATCGTATGGGCCAGTACGTAGCCCGCGTAAGTGCCTACCAGATGCTGGTCGAGGTATACGGCATAGATGCCGATCGCCAGCACCACGCCGGGCACGATCATCGGGGTGATCAGGATGGCCCGGATGACGCCGGCCGTGCGGTTCTTCATCTTCTCGATGCCGATCGCCGCCGCCGTGCCGAGTACGGTCGCGAGGATGGCGACGATCAAGGCGATCTTCAGGGACGTTGTAAAGCTGCCGAACCAGGTGGGGTTGGAGAAGAAGTTCTCGTACCACTGCAGCGAGAATCCCGTGGGCGGGAAGGCCAGGGATTTCTTCTCGTTGAAGGACATGGGCACGATGACGAGCGTCGGCGCCACCAGCCACAACGCGACCAGCAGGCATGCCAGACCGAGCACCACGCCGGACATCCGCTTCATCGGCTGCCTCCCGCGAGCTGGTACTTCCGCTTCATGAAGGGGGCGGCAACGGCAAGGACGCCGAAGGTCGCGATCAGCAGAACGACGCCCATGGCGCCGCCCCGGCCCCAGTTGAGCAGCGACAGGACCTGCTGTTGCACGAGGCTCGAAAGCATCGTGCTGGACGGGCCGCCGAGCAGAACGGGCGTAATGTAGAAGCCGAGAGCCAGGATGAAGACGAGGAGTGCGCCCGCAAACACCCCGGGCAGAGACAGCGGCAAATAGACCTGCAGAAACGCGCGTATCGGATGGGCGCCAAGGCTGCTTGCCGCCTGAACCAGGCGCATGTCGATCCCGCGCATGACGGCGTAAAGCGGCATGATCATGAACGGCAGCAGCACCTGCGTCATGCCGATCATCACGCCGAGCGGCGTACGGATCAGGCGGACGGAGTCGAAACCGAGGCCCGTGATCATGCGGTTGATCAGTCCGGAATCCTGGAGAAGGATCACCCATGCCAGGGTACGAACCACGCCGGACACCCAGAAGGGCACGAGCACGCAGAGAATCAACACCAGGCGCAGCCGCGGGCCGACGGCCGTCATGGCGAAGGCATAGGGGTATGCGCACAATACGCAGGCTACGGTGACCCAGGCCGAGATCCAGAACGTGCGGCCCAGCACGATCATGTTTATCTTGGTGCCGAAGAACCAGGCGTAGTTGCCGAAGCCCGGCTCGGGCTCGGTGAAACTGCGGATCACGATGACCGCGAGCGGCAGGCCGAGAATCGCAAACAGCACGCCGAGCGCCGGAAGCGTCAACAGAACCGGGCCGCGGAACCAGCGCAAGACCAGTAGAGGGGATGTCTGCGCAGGTCGCTCTTGCGCGACGGACAGGGGCGGGCTTGACGTCCCGTTTGGCATCGCCTTACCGATTGCGAGGGGTGCGGTCCGGGAAGACCCCGCGCCGGCAGGCGCGGGGTCTTGTCTCACGAACGATCGGAGGCGGCTCAGTTACCCGCGATGAACTCAGCCCATTTTTCGCTCAGGACTTCGTAGTTATCGACCCAGTACTGAATGTTCTGGTTGTAGCCTTGGGCGATCCGCTCGGGCGTGTTGGTCAGCCATTTCGCAACGAACTCGTCAACCTGCGGCCGCGCATCGACGTTGATGGGAGAATAGGACGTCTTCTCGGTCATGATCTCCTGCGCCCGCTTGCTGAGGTAGAAGTTCAGCAGTGCGTACGCGGCGTCCGGGTCCTTGACGCCGACCGGGATCGTCATCTGATCCTTCACCACGACCCAGCCGTTCCAGACCGGCTCGTATTCCGCCCCGTTGCGCTGCGCCGCCATGGCACGGCCGGACCAGGCCATCACCATGTCCGCTTCGCCGGACTCCATCATCTGCTGGGACTCTGCGCCCGTCTGCCAGAAGATCAGGTTGTCCCGCATGGAGCGCAGCTTGTTCAAAGCGCGGTCGATATCGGCGGGAAACAGGTCTTCCTTGGCGACTCCGTCGGCCAGGAGAGCGAGCTCGATGATGTACCCTTCCGGATCCGTCCCGCCCCATATGGCGCGCGTGCCGGGAAACTTCTCGACGTCGAAGAAATCGTTCCAGCCCGTGGGCGGGTTATCGCCGTAGGTCGACTTCTTGTACATCAACACCGTCCCGTAGTTCATCGCCGGGACGCTGCATTCCCCGACCTGGCCCTCCGGAATCTTCGAGATGTCGAGCTTGCTGAAATCCAGCTTCTGGAACAGCGTGCCGCAATGGACGAAGGGCGCGTAATCGCCCGTGTCGACCACGTCCCACTGCACGTTTCCGGATTCGACTTGCGCACGAAGCTTCGCGAGTTCCGTCGGGCCGTCGGACAGCAGGGTCACGCCCGATTTCCGCACGAACTCTTCGACGGCAGCGATCTGCCCGTCCTGGTAGATGCCCCCGTAGGACACGAAGGTTAGCGTCTTTCCGGCCAGGGACCCTTCGGCCACGGCTCCCGTTTCCGGAGCATCCTGAGCGTGAACGGCGACACCAAAACCAATCGCCCCCAGCAACGTGAGACCAAAAAGCCGGCTCTTCGAAACCATCTGCATAGACTTCCTCCCAAGCAAAGTTTTTTAGGTCCGGTCACCCGGTCACGGGCGTGTTCCAGATGCGGTACTGTTCCAGATCCTCCGGTGGCGATGTCGGCGGTGAAATGATCCACAACACCTCCGCTCGCGAGTTGCCCAGATTCGCTGTGCGGTGCGGTGTCGTGGTGGCGTATTCGATGCTGTCTCCTTCCTCGAGAACATACCGATCCGCGCCGAGGCTTACTTCCACCGTCCCGCGCAGCACCACGAGCATTTCATGGGCATTCCCATGCGTGTAAAGCTGCGGCCCCGTCGACCCGCCGATCTCGAATTCACCCGCATACACTTCGAGACTCTTGAGCGGCCGCTCCGACAGCAGAGTCTTGCGGCAGCCCTCCACGATCGGGAGCGCCGGCCGTAGGCTGCGCTTCAAGACACGGTGGGCAGGGGCGGATCGATCGTCGAACAGCTCTGCGATGCTCACCCCGAACGCATCGGCAATCCGCATCAGCGTACCGGTGCTGGCGCCGGTCAACCCCCGCTCCAGTTGGCTGATGAAACTTGCGGTGGTGCCGATGATTTCGCCGAGCTGGCGCAACGACATTTGCCGTGCCTTGCGCAGCCGCCGAAGCCGTTCTCCCAGACCGGCTTGGACTTCCGCCTGTGTCTTCGCGATGCCTGACTCTGCGGGGACGGCGTCCATGATTGAAAGCGTTCAGCGATGAGAACCTTAACGAAGCATAAAGTGCCAGTTAACACCGGGCAATATTTTTTAGTGCTGCTAACATACTTTTTAGTGCCACTAACATGCATCGACCGGACGGCTTTGGTGTTAGGCGTTTACCCGGGCTGCTCGTGGATTAGTTGTGTTTAACTCGGCCCGTGCCGGGCGGTGAGGCGGACAAAGATCGCCGCCGAAACGGCGTCCGGCCGGCTCGCGAATCCGGCGCTGACACATGCCGGGCGCCTGCGAATTGACTTCGCGCAAAGAGCAGGGTGTTCGCGGCTGATAAAAGAGCCGGAATGCTCCCTGCTTGGGCGCCGAGTACGGATGCCGCGAGCGACGAAGATGATGTGGCCGATGCGCAACGCGCTCGATTATGCGGATGGTGCCGCGCTCTCGATGGGCGCGTGCGAATTCTCCGGCGCTGCGGTGCCGCGGGGCACCTCGCCCGCGACCCGCTGGAAGATCGCCTCGGCCTCTTCCGGGTCGAAGTCGCGATGAAAGCGCTTGCGCACGCCGTAATCGGTGAGCGTGTGGTGGACCGTCGGCGTGATGCCGTGCCGGCGCAGGCTGTGCTTCACGCAGTGCAGCTTGCAGCCGTCCAGCGCGATGATCGGCCGGCCCGATCGGGCGAGGCGCAGGAGCGACGGCACGTCGCCGCCGACGCCGGCGATGCAGGACATCTCGGCGAGGCCCGCCCGGTCGAGGCGAAGCGCGATGCCGTTCGCCATCTGGGCGGCGCTCGAGCAGCCGGAGCAGGAATAGACCAAGGGCAGAACAGTGGTTGACGATTGCATGACGTCCCTTCCCTCACGCCGAACCGGGCCAGTTTCGCTTCATAGGCGATCGAAGGAGGCGATGCCTTGACCGCGGTCAAGCCCGACGGTTTTTGCAAGGATTGAGCCAATGAACGGAAAGCGATCGCCAGCGGGACGGCCGGAAGAATGCCCCGTGTCGGACGACCATCGGCGGCCGGATATGGGTCTGGATGCCCTCTGGCGCCTCCCGTTGTTCTCCGGGCTTTCGCGTGCGTTCCTTGAGGACCTTCTGGGGGAAACCAAGCGGATCCGCGTCGGGCGCGGCACCGCCCTCTTCATCCAGGGCGAGCGGGCGGATCGTTTCTACGTTCTGCTTCGGGGCTGGGTGAAGCTCTACCGGATCGACGACGAAGGGGCGGAGACGGTGTTGCGGGTGGTGGCGCCGGGCGAGGCCTTCGCCGAGGCGGCGATGTTCGCCAGCGGCCGCTTCCCGGTCTGCGGGCAGGCCGCCGAGGACGCGGAGCTGCTCGTCGTCCCGGCCCGCGCGCTGCTCGACCGGCTGCGGGCCGACCCGGAACTCGCCCTGCGCATGCTGGGGACCCTGTCGGCCCGGATGCGCTATCTCGTCGGCCGTCTCGACCGGGCGCAGACGGTCTCCGCCCGCCGCCGCCTGGCCGAGTTCCTGCTGCGCGCCGCCGGCCCGGGCGCCGGGGCGGTGACGGTTCGGCTGCCCTGCGACAAGGCGCTGGTGGCAGCGCAACTCGGGATGAAGCCGGAGACGCTGTCGCGTTCCTTCGCCCGGCTGCGCGCGATGGGCGTGTCGACCCGCGGCGGCACGGTCACGATCGCCGACCCGGCCGCGCTGCGGCGCTACGTCGGGCGCGATCCGCTCTAAGCGCGCCGGGGCGGCCGGCCTGCGACACGCTGTCGCGCCGGCGCGCCGCTTGACCGCGATCAAGGAGGGTGCGGGGGCCCCCAACTAGCCTGCGCCGCACACTGCAACGCAGACCGGGACCCGCGATGAGCCATCTCCTCGACCGCCTCGCCTTCTTTCGCAAGACCGTCGGGACCTTCGCCGACGGCCACGGCATCGTCACGAAGGAAGACCGCCGCTGGGAGGAGGGGTATCGGTCGCGCTGGCAGCACGACAAGGTCGTCCGGTCCACGCACGGCGTGAACTGCACCGGCTCCTGCAGCTGGAAGATCCACGTCAAGGGCGGGATCGTCACCTGGGAGACGCAGCAGACCGACTACCCGCGTACGCGCCCCGACCTGCCCAACCATGAGCCGCGCGGCTGCCAGCGGGGTGCCAGCTATTCCTGGTATCTCTACAGCGGCAACCGCCTCAAATATCCGCTGATCCGAAAGCGCCTGCTTCGCCTCTGGCGCGAGGCGCGACGGACCCGCTCGCCGGTCGCCGCCTGGAAGGCGATCGTCGAGGATCAGGCCGCGGCCCGTCACTACAAGGAGGCCCGCGGCCTCGGCGGGTTCGTCCGCGTGACCTGGGACGAGGCGGCCGAGATCGTCGCCGCGGCGAACGCCTATACGATCCGGACCTACGGCCCTGACCGCGTCGTCGGCTTCTCTCCGATCCCGGCGATGTCGATGGTCTCCTACGCCGCGGGTACCCGCTATCTGTCCCTGATCGGCGGCGTCTGCCTTTCGTTCTACGACTGGTACTGCGACCTGCCGCCCTCTTCGCCCCAGACCTGGGGCGAGCAGACCGACGTGCCCGAGAGCGCCGACTGGTACAACGCCGGCTTCCTGATCCTCTGGGGCTCCAACGTGCCGCAGACGCGGACTCCCGACGCGCATTTCTACACGGAGGCGCGCTACAAGGGGACGAAGAGCGTCGTGGTCACGCCGGACTACGCCGAGGCGGCCAAGTTCGCCGACCTCTGGCTGTCGCCGAAGCAGGGAACCGACGCTGCGCTGGCCATGGCGATGGGCCACGTCATCCTGCGCGAGTTCCACCTCGACCGGCAGTCGGACTACTTCCAGGACTACTGCCGCCGGTACACCGACCTGCCGATGCTGGTCCGGCTGGTCGAGCGAAACGGAACCTACGTCCCGGACCGGCTGCTTCGCGCCTCCGATTTCGCCGGCGGCTTCGGCCAGGACAACAACCCCGAATGGAAGACCGTCGCCGTTGATTCGATCTCCGGGCGGGTCGTGGTGCCGCGGGGCTCAATCGGCTTCCGCTGGGGCCAGGAAGGCCAGTGGAACCTGGAGGAGAAGGACGCCGCCGGCAACCCCGTGCGGCTGCGGCTCTCGCAGATCGACGCGCGCGACGAGGTGGTGCCGGTGGCGTTCCCCTATTTCGGCAACCGCAGGCACGACTACTTCACGGGAACCGATCACCCGGACGTGCTGGTCCGGAACGTCCCAGTGCGGCGCCTGGCGCTCGCCGACGGCGAAGTCCTGGCGGCGACGGTCTTCGACCTGCTCGTTGCGAACTACGGCCTCGACCGCGGTCTCGGCGGCGGCAACGTGGCCGACGGCTACGACGACGACGTGCCCTACACCCCGGCCTGGCAGGAGCGCATCACCGGCGTGCCGCGCGAGCAGGTCATCGCCGTCGCGCGGGCTTTCGCCGAGAACGCGGAAAAAACGCAAGGCCGGTCCATGGTCATCGTCGGGGCGGGCCTCAACCACTGGTACCACATGGACATGATCTATCGCGGGATCATCAACATGCTGGTGCTGTGCGGCTGCGTCGGCCAGTCGGGCGGCGGCTGGTCGCACTATGTCGGGCAGGAAAAGCTGCGGCCGCAGACCGGCTGGACCAATCTCGCTTTCGCGCTCGACTGGGCGCGCCCGCCGCGACAGATGAACGGGACGTCCTTCTTCTACGCCCACACCGACCAGTGGCGTTATGAGAAGCTGTCCGTCGATGAAATCCTGTCGCCGACGGCAGAGGCCGGCGACTGGCGCGACGCGTCCCTGATCGACTTCAACGTCCGGGCCGAGCGCATGGGCTGGCTGCCCTCGGCGCCGCAGCTCGATCGCAACCCGCTCACCATCGCCGCGGAGGCGGAGGCCGCCGGCCAGGATCCGGCCGCCTATCTGGTCGAGAAGCTGAAGTCCGGCGAGATCGCCTTCGCTTGCGAGGATCCGGACAGTCCCGGGAACTTTCCGCGCAACCTGTTCGTGTGGCGCTCCAACCTCCTCGGGTCGTCGGGCAAGGGGCACGAGTATTTCCTCAAGCATCTCCTCGGCACGCAGCACGGCGTGCTGGGCAAGGACCTCGGGGCGATGGACGGCCGCAAGCCCGCAGAGGTGCGGTGGCGCGATCCGGCGCCGGAAGGAAAGCTCGACCTCCTCGTGACTCTCGACTTCCGGATGTCGACGACCTGCCTCTACTCGGACATCGTTCTGCCGACGGCGACCTGGTACGAGAAGAACGACCTCAACACCTCGGACATGCACCCGTTCATCCACCCGCTGTCGGCCGCCGTCGACCCGGTGTGGGAGTCCAGATCCGACTGGGAGATCTACAAGCTCATCGCCCGCAAGTTCTCCGAGGTCGCCCCGGAGGTGCTCGGCGTCGAGAAGGACGTCGTTCTCGTCCCCCTGCAGCACGACACGCCGCAGGAGCTGGCACAGCCGCTCGACGTGAAGGAGTGGGCGAAGGGCGCCTGCGAGCCGATCCCGGGCAAGACCATGCCCGCAATCAAGGTCGTCGAGCGGGACTATCCGAACGTCTACAAGCGGTTCACCGCCCTGGGGCCCCTCATGACCGAACTCGGCAACGGCGGCAAGGGCATCGCCTGGAACACGGAGGCGGAGGTCGCCTATCTGAAACGCCTGAACGGCACCGTGTCCGAGGACGGACCGACGAAGGGGCTGCCGCGGATCGAGACCGACATCGACGCGGCCGAGGTCATCCTGACGCTTGCGCCCGAGACCAACGGCGAGGTCGCCGTTCGTGCCTGGAACGCGCTTGCCAGGCAGACCGGCCGCGACCACGCCCACCTCGCGCTGCCGCGCGAGGACGACAAGATCCGCTTCCGCGACATCCAGGCCCAGCCGCGCAAGATCATCTCCTCGCCGATCTGGTCCGGGCTCGAATCCGAACGGGTGAGCTACAACGCCGGCTACACCAACGTGCACGAGCTCATCCCCTGGCGGACCCTGACCGGCCGTCAGCAGCTTTACCAGGACCATCCCTGGATGCGCGCCTTCGGCGAGAGCCTGTGCGTCTACCGGCCGCCGATCGACACCAAGACGATCGAACCGGTCATCCGCGAGAAGGGCAACGGTCAGCCCCAGCTCGTGCTCAGCTGGATCACCCCGCACCAGAAATGGGGCATCCACAGCACCTACACGGACAACCTTCTGATGCTCACCCTGTCGCGCGGCGGGCCGATCGTCTGGATCAGCGAGGCGGACGCGCGCAAGGCCGGGATCAAGGACAACGACTGGATCGAAGCCTACAACGCGAACGGGGCGCTGACCGCCCGGGCCGTGGTCTCGCAGCGGGTCAAGGAAGGCATGGCGCTCATGTACCACGCCCAGGAGAAGATCGTGAACGTGCCGGGGGCCGAGACCACGGGCACGCGCGGCGGGATCCACAACTCGGTGACCCGCGCGGTGACGAAGCCCACGCACATGATCGGCGGCTACGCCCATCAGAGCTACGGCTTCAACTACTACGGAACCGTCGGGGCCAATCGCGACGAGTTCGTGATCATCCGGAAAATGAACAAGGTCGATTGGCTGGACGAGCCGGCGGCAGAGGCGCCGCCGCCGCGGATCCGGGCGGCCGAGTGAGGGCGGAGGGAGCAACGATGAAGATCCGCGCGCAGATCGGCATGGTCCTCAACCTCGACAAGTGCATCGGCTGCCACACCTGCTCGGTCACCTGCAAGAACGTATGGACCTCGCGCGAAGGGGTGGAATACGCCTGGTTCAACAACGTCGAGACGAAGCCCGGCGTCGGCTATCCCAAGGAGTGGGAGAACCAGGACCGCTGGAACGGCGGCTGGCGGCGGCTGCGCAACGGCGGGATCGAGCCGCGCCTCGGCGGCAAGTGGCGCGTGCTGTCCAAGATCTTCGCCAATCCCGACCTGCCGGAGATCGACGACTATTACGAGCCCTTCACCTTCGATTACGAGCACCTTCACCGCGCGCCGGAATCGAAGGCGCCGCCGGTCGCGCGGCCCCGCTCGCTGATCACGGGCGAGCGCCTGGAGAAGATCGAGGGCGGCCCGAACTGGGAGGAGATCCTCGGCACCGAGTTCTCGAAGCGGTCCAAGGACCGGAACTTCGACGGCGTGCAGAAGGAGATCTACGGCCAGTTCGAGAACACCTTCATGATGTACCTGCCGCGGCTCTGCGAGCACTGCCTGAACCCGACCTGCGTCGCCGCCTGTCCGTCCGGCGCCATCTACAAGCGGGAGGAGGACGGCATCGTCCTCATCGACCAGGAGAAATGCCGCGGCTGGCGGATGTGCGTCTCCGGCTGCCCGTACAAGAAGATCTACTACAACTGGAAGAGCGGAAAGTCGGAGAAGTGCACCTTCTGCTTCCCGCGCATCGAAGCGGGCCTTCCGACGGTTTGCTCCGAGACCTGCGTCGGCCGCATCCGCTATCTGGGCGTGATCCTGTACGACGCCGACCGCATCCGGGAGGCCGCGAGCGTCCCCGATGAGCGGGAGCTCTACCAGGCGCATCTGGACATCTTCCTGGACCCCGCCGATCCCGAGGTGCAGGCGCAGGCCCGGCGCGACGGCGTGCCGGAGGCGTGGCTCGAGGCGGCGAAGCGCTCGCCGGTGTGGAAGATGGCGATGGACTGGAAGGTCGCCTTCCCGCTGCATCCGGAGTACCGCACCCTGCCGATGGTCTGGTACGTCCCGCCTCTCTCACCGGTCCAATCCGCGGCCGAGGCCGGCAAGATCGCCATGGCCGACGGCCTGCCCGACGTCCGGTCCTTGCGCATTCCCGTCCGCTACCTCGCCAACCTGCTGACGGCGGGCCAGGAGGAACCGGTCGTCCGTGCCCTCGAACGGATGATGGCGATGCGCGCCTACATGCGCGCCAAGACCGTCGATGGCGTTCTCGACGAGCGGGCAGCGGAGCGCGTCGGGCTCACCGGCAACGAGATCGAGGAGATGTACCGCGTGATGGCCATCGCGAATTACGAGGACCGCTTCGTCGTGCCGACGAGCCACCGGGAGAGCGCCGAGGACGCCGACCACCTGCGTGGCTCCTGCGGGTTCAGCTTCGGCAACGGCTGCTCCGGCGGGACCGCGCGGCCCAACCTCTTTGCGCCGGCCGGCAAGTCCAAACCGAAGCCGCCGATGGAGACCGCCTGATGACGGCCGCTCCCGCGCTTCGTCCCGCCGGGGCCCTGACCTTTCGTTGCCTGTCTCGGCTCCTGACCTACCCGCAGGAGGATCTGCGGGCCGCCGTCCCCAGGATCGCCCGGGTCCTGGACGTCGAAGGGCTGCTCGGGGAGGCCGCGAAGGCTGGCGTCAACCGCCTTCTGACCGATCTGGCCACGGCCGATCTCCTGGATCTTCAGGAACGCTATGTGGAGCTGTTCGACCGGCAACGGAGCCTGTCCCTCCACCTGTTCGAGCACGTCTATGCCGACTCGCGGGACCGCGGACCGGCCATGGTCGAGCTGAAGCGCGCCTATGAGGCGGCCGGGCTCGAGATTACGGCGAACGAGCTGCCGGATTTCCTGCCGCTCTATCTCGAGTACCTGTCCGTCCTGCCGCTGGACGAGGCGCGGCGTCGCCTCCGGGACCCGCTTGCCGTAATCGGCGCGCTCGGCCGCCGGCTGCGGCAGCGGGATGAGGGCTATGCGGCCGTCTTTGCGGCGCTCGAAGACCTCGCCGGCGCCCCGGCGCCCGAGGAGGCCGTGGCGGCGCTGCTCGGCGATGGAGAGCCGGCGGAGGAGGATGCGCAGGCGCTCGACGAGACTTGGGCGGAGGAGCCGGTCGGATTCATGGGCGGCGCCTGCGCGGCGCGTCACCAGTCCCGGGTCCCGGGACGGGAATAGAGAGGTCCGAGCGATGTCGGATTATCTGAACAGCCTTCTCTTCGGCTATTACCCTTATATCGCGCTGACGGTCTTCGCGGTTGGCAGCGCCCTGCGCTTCGAGCGCGATCAATACAGCTGGCGCTCCGGATCGAGCCAGCTGCTGCGCCGGCGGCAGCTGCGTTGGGGCAGCAACCTCTTCCACCTCGGGATCCTGGTGATCTTCGCCGGCCATTTCGTCGGCCTGCTCACGCCCATCGTGGTGTTCGACGCGCTCGGCATTTCCCACGGCGCCAAGCAGCTCATGGCCATCGTCGTCGGCGGCTTTGCCGGCGTCGCCTGCTTCGTCGGATTGACCCTTCTGGTTCACCGGCGGCTGTTCGATTCCCGGATCCGGAAGACGAGTTCCTTCGGGGACATCGCGATCCTTCTGCTGCTCTATGCCCAGCTCATCCTCGGCCTGGGAACGATCGTCGTCTCGCTCGGCCATCTCGACGGTGAGGAGATGGTGAAGTTCATGAACTGGGCGCAGCACATCGTCACGATGCGCCCCGGTGCGGCCGCGTTCGTCGCCGACGTGCACCCGGTCTTCAAGCTGCATCTGGTCCTTGGGATGACCCTCTTCCTCGTCTTTCCCTTTACCCGCCTGGTCCACGTCTGGTCGGCGCCGGTCTGGTACCTCGGCCGGTGCGGCTACCAGATCGTCCGCACCCGGCGGGTCGTGTGAACCCAGGTACCGCCATGCCGATGAGCGCTGTCCCCGGCTTCAAAGCGGCCCCGCACTGATCGGAGGCGGCACGCCTCGCCTTCTGCGTCGGGCCGCGACCAGGCGAAATCAGAGAACGACGCATGCAGGATTCACGAGCCATTACCCCCCGTCAGCAGGTTTGGGCCCTCAGCATCAGTACGGTGGCCTTCACGGTCTGCTTCGCCGTCTGGACGATCTTCTCCATCATCGGTGTGCAGATAAAGCAGCAGATGGGCCTGAATGACACGGAGTTCGGGCTTCTTGTCGGCACGCCCATCCTGACCGGCTCGCTGATCCGGCTGATCCTCGGCATCTGGACCGACCAGTACGGTGGCCGGCTCGTCTACACGGCCGTGATGGTGTCGGCCGCCGGCGCAACCTGGCTGCTGACCTGGGCCGACTCCTACCCGGAGTTCCTGGTCGCCGCGCTTGGCGTCGGGATCGCCGGCGGCTCCTTCGCGGTCGGCGTCGCCTATGTGTCCAAGTGGTATCCCGGGCAGAAGCAGGGCACGGCGCTGGGCATCTTCGGCATGGGCAATGTCGGCGCCGCGGTGACGAAGTTTCTCGCCCCCTTCGTCATGGTGGCCTATGGCTGGCAGACCGTCGCGCAGCTTTGGGCGGCCGCCCTCCTGGTGATGGCCGCAATCTTCTGGTTCTCCACCCAGGACGAGCCGGCGCTCGCCGAGCGCCGCCGCGCCGGCGCCAGGCCCGAACCGATCCGCGCGCAGCTCGCACCGCTGGCGAAGCTGCAGGTTTGGCGCTTCTCGCTTTACTACTTCTTCGTGTTCGGCGCCTTCATCGCGCTCGCACTCTGGCTGCCGCGCTATTACATCGGCGTCTACGGCCTCGATATCACGACGGCCGGCCTGCTGGGCGCCCTCTACTCGATCCCGGGCTCGATCTTCCGCGTCCTCGGCGGCGTCCTGTCCGACAGATACGGCGCGCGCCGCGTGATGTACTGGACCTTCTTCGGCTGCGTCGTCTGCACCTTCCTGCTCTCCTATCCGGCGACGCACTACGTCGTGGATGGAATCCGCGGACCGATCGAGTTCACCATCGCGCTCGGTTTCGTTCCGTTCACCGTTCTGACCTTCGCCCTCGGCTTTTTCATGAGCCTCGGGAAGGCCGCGGTCTACAAGCACATCCCCGTCTACTACCCGAACCATGTCGGCTCGGTGGGGGGCGTCGTCGGGATGATCGGCGGCGTAGGGGGCTTCGTTCTCCCCATCGCCTTCGGCGCCATGAACGACCTGATCGGCGTCTGGACAAGCTGCTTCATGCTTTTGTTCGCGCTGGTCTCAATCGCCCTCACCTGGATGCATTTCGCCATTCTGCGCATGGAGAGGCGGCGGCTGCCCGAGCTCGCCGAGCCGGCTTACCTGCCGGAGCTTGCCGCGCTGGGCGGCCCGCCGGCCGCGGTCCCCCACGCCGCCTCCGAGACGCCGCGCCCGGTCTCGCGATCGAGCGCGACGCCGGCCCATTGAGGAGCGCCACCCGATGAGAACCAACTCCGATATCACCGTACCGAGACCCCGCAACGATACCTGGCTGCCGGTCTGGCAACCCGAGGACCCGACGTTCTGGGAAACGGAGGGGCGGGGGCTGGCGTGGCGCACCATGTGGATCACGACCGGCAACCTGACCCTGGCCTTCGCCGTCTGGTTCATGGTCAGCGCCCTGGTGGTTCGGCTTCCCGGGGTGGGGTTCGAGCTTACGACCGGTCAGCTTTTCTGGCTGGCGGCGATGCCCGGCCTGGCGGGCGGCAGCCTGCGCATCCTGCACAGCTTCCTCACGCCCTTGTTCGGCACGCGCCATGTCGTGACCTTCGCCACCTTGAGCCTCCTCCTGCCGGTGGCGGGCTGGGTCTATGTGGTCCAGGACCCGACGACGCCCTACTGGGTGCTGATGGTTCTGGCCTTCCTGACCGGCCTGGGCGGCGGCAACTTCTCCTCCTTCATGCCCTCGACCAGCCTCTTCTTCCCGAAGCGCCTGCAGGGCACCGCGCTGGCGATCCAGGCCGGGATCGGCAATTTCGGGGTCAGCATCGTGCAGTTCGTCACGCCCTGGATCATCGGCGCCGCGGTGTTCGGCGCCTTCGCCGGCGAGCTGCAGTTCGTCACGACGGAGGCCGGGCAGCGGCCCGTCTGGCTGCAGAACGCGGCGCTGGTCTATGTCCCGTTCATCCTTGTGTTTGCAGCGCTCGCCTGGCTCTTCCTGCGGAGCGTGCCGGTGCGGGCGAACTTCCGCGAGCAGCTGGACATCTTCCGCCTGAAGCACGGCTTCTTCATGACGACCCTCTACGTCATGACCTTCGGGTCCTTTGCCGGTTTCGCCGCGACCTTTCCGCTGCTGATCAAGACCCTCTACGGCCATCTGCCGGACGCGCCGGATCCGCTTCTCTACGCGTTCCTCGGCCCCCTCGTCGGATCGGCGGCACGCGTCGCCGCCGGCCCGATCTCGGATCGATTCGGAGGCGCCAAGGTCACGCACTGGGCGGGCATCGGGATGCTCGTCTGCGTCACCGCGCTCACCTTCCTCATGAGCCCGCAATCCGTGGCGGAGTTTCCGTATTTTCTCGCCCTCATGCTGGCGCTGTTCACCTTCGCCGGCGCCGGTAACGCCTCGACCTTCAAGCAGATGCCCATGCTGTTTCCGCCGCGGCAGGCCGCGGGCATCATCGGTTGGACCAGCGCGGTTGCGGCTTATGGCCCCTTCGCGGCGGGCCTGATGATGGCGCTGTCGATCCAGTTCTTCGGTACGCCGGTCGCCTTCTTCTACTGGGCCGCGATCTACTACGCCGCGAACATCGCCATAAACTGGGCGCTTTACGCACGAAAGGACGCCGAAGCGCCGTGCTGAGCACATTCTCTCTCGGCCTTGACGCTCGCCTTCGAGGGGCACCTCCGGCGGTGAGGCCGAAAGCGGGTAAGGCGCTGCGGGGCCGGAACCTGCCCCGCGGCCCGTACGCGGTTCTCCCGATTCTCGTCGTCGAGCTCGGCTTGTTCCTGGCCGGCTTTCGGCGGGGCCGAGGTGACCGTCAGCGTCGCGGTCGATTGCGATCGACCGATGGAAGCGATGCCGCGCCGCCGATGGCGGCGATATGATCGATGGCGCCGTGCGGCCGGCCTACGTCCGATGGGCCGTTCGCCCGATCCTGGATGTAACGCCCGCCGGGCGCGGCCGTTGGGTCGAGGTGCGCCCGCCCAAGCGGGACGCCGGTCTGAGCCTCGATCGTCCCGGACAGGGCCGCGACAACGAGCAGGGCCGCTCCGGCGTACAGATTCTGGAACCGCATGGGCATCCTCCCTCGTTCGGGTGATTGCGCGGCAAAAACCAAAATATAATCCGGGTGGACCGCGGAGGCCTTGACGAGAGTCAAACCGTGGCACGCTCAGTGCCCGGGGCGATTGACGTGACGATCGTTGATCCGCGTCGCTCCCCTGGGTGGCCGCTGCCGCGCTCGGGCATCGATCTATCGGCCGGAGGGGAGCCCCGGCGTGCGGCTATCGCTCGCCGCGACCGCAGGCGCAGCCCGGTATCGCCTCTCGGCGGAAGAAGACGCGCCAGTGGTCGGGCGACAGGCTTTCGGCGTAGGAGGCGTAGCCGTAGCTCCCGAGGAGACGGCGCAGCGGCACGGGATGGAACGTCGCGTCGAGCGCGAGGATCTCGCCCGGGACCAGCCTGTCGGTCGTCCGCAGGATGTCCGGCAGCGGCTCGTGACCGCTCTCGAGCATCGGGCGCACGTCGAGCCGGTACATGTGCTGCGGCCCTCCGTTCTCCCCTTCCAGCCAGGCGGGCCGCGTCGGCGGATCCACCGGGTCGGCGGCTGGCTGAGGCGGCGGCACCTCGGCGCCATGGGCGATCGCGACGAGATCGGAGGCGGGGACGCCGACCATATTGGCGATGTCGGCGAGACGGAGCCGGTTGGCGGTGTCCTCGCGCAGAAGAACGCGGGCGAACCTGCGGAAGACCGGACAGTACGCCGTGAAGCGGGCGTAGAGATCTTCGTCTGCCATGAGCGCATCCGCGAGAAGCGTGTCGGCCGTGACGGCTTGCGGCGGCATCGGAGTTCTCTCCTCTGAGCGGAGTAGCGGATGACATCAGATAGCCGAGATGCGCGCTTCCATCTTTGCGCGTCCGCAAAGACGATACGGCCGGCGCGTCATGGACGGCGGCGCTAAAGGGGGAACCAGCCCACCGGATCGCCCGGCCGGACGATCTCGCATCCCGGGTCGATGACGGCGAACCCCTCCGCCTTGCTGAGGAGCACGACCTTTCCCGAATTGGCGTTCGGCAACAGGTGCAGCACCGGCACGCCCTCCGCGGTGCGGCCCGTGCGGCATGCGGGCAGGTAGAGGTGCCGACCCGGCCGACAGGTCAGGTCGAAATCCGCGACTGCCGGCGAGACCGGCGATCGCCGTCGGCCCAGGCCGGCCAGGGCGCGCAGCAGGTCTTCGACGACGACGCAGAACGTCGTGAAGACGGCGGCGGGATTCCCGGGCAGGCCGACATAGAGGACGTCTCCGAGGTGGCCCAGCGTCAGCGGCTTTCCCGGCTTGATCGCGACGTTGAGCACGACCAGCCTGCCGCCGCAACGGCGGACGACGGCGGGCATGTGGTCCTCGTCGCCCACGGAAACGCCGCCTGTGCTGAGGACGACGTCGGCCTGTGCCGCCGCGCTCCGCATGCGGGCCAGCAGCGCGCAAGGATCGTCCGGACAAGAGCCGAGATCGAGGAGGTCGATCCACGGCCTTTCGAGGAGGCTCCGCAGCATGAAGCGGTTCGACTCGTAGATCTCGCCGGGGAAAAGCGTCTCTCCGGGGCGGCGCAGTTCGGATCCGGTGGAGAACACGGCGACGCGAACCTTGCGGAAGACCTCGAGCTCCCAACGGCCGGCGGATGCTGCAACGCCGATTTCCCGGGGACCAAGCAGGGTGCTGGCCTCAAGCAACACGTCGCCCGGCCGCGCGTCCTCGCCGCACGGTCGGATGTTCTCGCCCGGCCGCGGCGCGCGAGACAGGACGATGCTGTCGTCCCGCCGCTCGATGTCTTCCTGGGCGACGACGGCATCGGCGCCGCTCGGGATCGGCGCGCCCGTCAGGATTCGCACGGCCGCGGGTTCGGGCGGCATCACCTGGTCGCTGCTGCGGTCGCCGGCCGCGATCCGGCCGACGACCTTCAGGCTCAGCGGCATGTCGCCCGCCAGGTCTGCCGACCGAACGGCGTAGCCGTCCATCGCGCTGTAGTCGAAGCGCGGCAGCGGCGCCTGTGCGATCAGCGCTTGCGCCAGGACGCGATTGGTCGCGTGCTCGAGATCGACCCGCTCGGTTTCGGCGACGGCGCGCGCCATCGCCAACCCCTTTTCGAGGGCGATGTCGACCGGAAGCAGGGCAGGTCTCCGATCATGGAGACGCGCCTTGCCCGCGACGGTGCGCGGGTCCGGGTGGTGGGAGGGGAGCAGCTCCTTCGTCTGGCCCCCGGCCTGTGCGTCCTTGTGCTTCATTCGGTGCGGTCCTTGTCGCCTTCGTCCTTCCCCGATCGCCAGAGAGCCGGAGGACCGGAGCACGGGCGCCTTCATGCCATCACCGCTCCGTGGGATCCGGCGATCTTGCGGCCGCGTGGCGGGCGTGCCGGGACGGGGCAGGCGAAACCCGTCAGCCGGTGGATTTGCCCTGCCGGGTGGTTTGGAACTGATCGAAGGCTTCGATGGCGTGGCTCGCGTACATGGTCGCCGGGCCTGCGCCCATGTAGATCGCCATGCCAAGGGTCTCGAGCACCTCCTCGCGCGTCGCGCCCCGGTCGACGGCGGCCTTGGCGTGGAAGGCGATGCAGTCGTCGCAGCGGATGGCGACGCTGATGGCGAGGGCGATCAGTTCCTTCGTCTTGCCGTCGAGGGCGTCGCCCTTGAGCGCCGCCTGGGCGATCGCGGAGAAGCCCTTCATCACCTCCGGCGCGCCGCCGCGCAGATCGCGCAACGGCCCCGACACTTCGGCGATCAGCTTGTTCCAATCGGTGTACATGGTTCCCTGCCGGCGTCTTCGGTCCTGGACCTGTGCATGGTATTGGTCCCTGCGGCGAATGTCGCGTCTCCTCGCGAGTCGACCGCGCGCCCCCCGCCGATCGCACCGGCCGGCACAGTCTCTCCCGTTCCCATTCACGCGCAAGGCCAACTTGCACGCGCGCCCGTCGTCGCGCCTTGACCGCGGTCAAGGGAAGGGGCCGTCGGTCGTACGCCGCGGGAGCCAGCAAACCGGTGGCGGTCCACCCGCGGGCCCCCTATCCCTGTCTTGGTCAAGAAGGATCACGACAATCGGAACCGCGGAGAGGCAGCATGGCGGCGACCATCGAGGAGACTGCGGGAAAGGTCGTCGGGCGGGACCCGAAGCCGGATGCCTTCGAAACGACGCTCGCCGGCAAGCCCGACAGTTTCTATGCCGGCGGGCGGCTGCTGTTTCTCACCGGCGAGCTCGTGCGGTTCTCCGCCCGCGTTGCCGATTACCGGAGAGAGCGCGGCTTCATGGTGATCAACGGGTCCTTTCCGAGGATCCCGGAAGCGGGCGACGACTTCGTCGTCCAACGCTCATCGCTTGACGACACCGGCTTCGGGCGCGGACCGTTCGGCGCTTCGTGGCCCGAACCGCTCAGACGAAGACCTGCGCCGCCCCCCGGGTCCAGGGAATGACGATCTCGCAGCGAAGCCCGTCGGGCTCGTAGGTGACATCGAAGGCGCCGTCGAGGTCGTAGGAGACCAACCGCTGGATCAGCGTTGTCCCGAACCCCTTTGCCTGTGGCTGCTTCGCGGGCGGCCCACCGCGCTCGACCCAGCCGAGCCGCAGCGTTCCGCTCCCGTTTCCCGCCAGGATCTCCCAGTGGATATCCACCCGGCCGGACCGCCGTGACAACGCCCCATACTTGGCGGCGTTCGTGGCCAGTTCGTGCAGCACGAGGCTCAGCGCCAGCGTCTGTTTCGGCGAGAGGTCCAGCTCCGGACCCCGGGTTTCGAACGCGCCCCGGCCCGTACCATGCGCCTTGAGCGCCTCCTGCACGAGCTTTTCCAGACCCGCCGAGCGCCAGTTGCCGCGGGTCAGCAGGCTGTGAGCCGTGGCCAAAGCGCGCAGCCGGCCATTGAAGGACTCGGCGAAGCCCTCCAGCGACGTGGTGCGGCGCAGGGTCTGGGCGGCGATCGACTGGACCACCGCCAGCGTGTTCTTGACCCGGTGGTTGAGCTCGGCCATGAGCAGCTTCTGGTGTTCCTCCGCCTGCTTGCGCTCGGTCACGTCCATGGTGATGCCGGACAGCCGGGTGGGCCGGCCGTTCCGGCCATAGGTGACCTGGCCCGTCGTCAGGAGCCAGCGCAGGCCTCTCTTCGGGTGACGGATCCGGTACTCGGACTGGTAGTCGCGTCGTCGCTCGGCAAGCGTATGCCGAAGCGCCTGCTGGATCTTCGGCCAGTCCTCGGGGTCGATGCGAGTCAGCCGTGCCGCGAGCGAGGGCGTCGTTTGCTTCGGGTCCAGGCCATAGATGTCGTACACCTCCTCGGACCAGACGAGCCGGTCCTGAACCATGTCCCAGACCCAGGCCCCGGCCTGGGCGCCGCGCAGGGCGAGGCGCAGATGCTCCTCCCGCTGCCGCAGGGCCTCCTCGGCCTGCTTCAGGTCTGTGATTTCGAGCACCACGCCGTCCCAGATCACCGATCCGTCCGCTCCCCGGTGCGCCCGCGTGACGGTCCGCAGCCAGCGCGTCCGGCCCTGCGCATCAATGATCCGCCCTTCCAGGTCATAGGGGGCCAGCGTCCGGGCCGAGGCGCGGATGGCCTCGCGCCAGCGCGGCGCGTCCTCGGGATGGATGTGGCGTCGCGCGAATTCCTCGATCGAGAGAGGGTCCTTGACGTCGGCCGGTCGCAGGCCGACGAGGCTTTCGACGGCGTGACTCGCATAAGGATAGAAGACGCTGCCATCCGGCCGCAGCACGCGGCGGTATATGACGCCCGGAAAGTTGGCGGCGATGTCGGCGAGACGGCGTTCGGCGGCCTGCTCCGCCTCGACGGCCGCCAGCCGTCGCTCGGCCTCCTGCCGGCTGGCGATGTTGTGGGTTAGAAGCGCCGCCAGAGAAACGGCGATCAGGAGGGCCGCGCTGCCACCGCCGGCGATGACGAGCAACGATCGTCGCAGCGACCCCTCGATGACGTGCGCCGGCGCGCCGACGGCCACCGTCCAGCCGGAGAACGGAGAGCGGCGGAAGGCGGTGTAGACCTTCTCCCCCTCCTTGGTCATCGTAAAGAGGAGGCTTTCCTCCGTTCCGTTTGCGTCGCTGAAGGGCGAGTGCGTCGACGCCATGCCGACGAAGTCGTCCTGCCGTCGGGTGCGGCCGATGATCCGGTTGTTCTGGTCGAGAACCGTTCCGACCCACCCTTGTCCGATGCCGTGGTCGAGCAGCACCCGGGAAAGCGTTCGCGCCTTCACCGCGGCAGAGAGGATGTGAAGGACGGCTTCGTCCCGCAGAACCGGCACATGGACGATCACGAATGGCTCGGCGCTGCCCGATGCGGGCCGATGGAGGAGGCCGACCAGCGGGCGCCGGTTGCGGAGGATGGCATCGATGCTTCCCGGTTCCAGGGCGGGCAGCGGGGCTCGGCCCGGCGGCGTCACGACGTCGGCGACCGGGCGGCGCGTGCGGGCGTCGATCAGGCGTATGGTCAGCCAGTCCTTCCGCGCACCCAGAACCCGCTCCGCGTGACCGTAGAACGCCGGCATGTCGCCGGCCTCGATGCTCGGCGAGGCTGCCAGGGCTTCGAGGGTCGCGATGTGGTTGGCGATCTCCCGGTCGACGGCCGCCAGCATGGACCGGGCATTCTGGCGAAGGATTTGCTCGACGGATCGCTGCTGCTGCCGGTCGAAGAGGATCACCAGCGCGATCGAGAAGATCAGGATCGGCAGGGCCGCGGCCGCCGCCAGCAGGAAGAGGCGGGAGCGCTGCGGCAGAGCCGCGAATCCGGTCCACTGAAACGGGACGGTTCGGCCGGCATTCAAACCGTCCGGCTGCGTGGCCAACGAAGCGGGCATCGGCGCGGTCCGTCTTTGAGGGACGGGCGTGGCACGGTACCCATCATCCTAGTCCGGCGGCTTCCGTCTTGACAGGGCGGGGAGCGGTGGTACGGCGCGTCGTCTTGGGGTAACGCGAAAGGGGTGCCGATTCAGCGAACCCTCCCTCGCGAAGATCTCTTCCACCCAAAAAAGGAGGCCCCGCCGAAGCGGGGCCGGGTCGTTGTTCCGGAAGGGGACCTGGGGGGAAGCCGTGGGCGCCTCGGACCCGCTTTCGCGCGTCCGATGCCCAGCCGGTCCGAAACACGACCCGCAATGACAAACTTCGCACCGGCCATTTGGTTCCGTCGTGCCGTAAGAAAAATCGACCGGTCGGTCGATGGCGCGGTCTTCGGGGGCGGAACGATCGCGCCCGCCCGAGAACTGCATGGCTATGGCCGGACGGGAACTTCCCGATCGCCGGGCTGTTAGATTTGGTGATTTCCAAGGAGGGATCTGCAATGGCCAAGGCGACCTCATCTGATAGCAAGGAGTTGTTGAAGGGCCTCGAGGAACTTGCGATTCAGGCCCGCAACAGCGAACAGGGTTACAAGCAAAGCGCCGAGAGCGTTAAGGATGCCGACCTCCGTTCGACCTTTTCCGATCTGTCGCGCGAGCGCGGGGAGCAGGCCAACGAACTCGACCAGATCATTCGCCGTCTCGGCGGCACGCCCCCGTCGCCCCAGGGAAGCGCGGTCGGTGTTGCCCATCGCACCTGGGTGAACCTGAAATCCGCGATCACCGGCGGCGATCGCCAGTCGATCCTGCAGGAAGTCTTCCGCGGCGAAAGCTACGCCGAGGAGGCTTATGACAAGTTCTTGAAGACGAACCTACACGGCATGATGCTGTCGCAGGATGACATACAAACCATCCAGCGCCAGCATGCGAGCATCCGCGACGCGCGAGAGCGGTTCCGCTCGATGATCGAGTCCATGGGCGGCCAGGTGCCCGTCGGCGGCAAGGCGGGAACCTTCGGCGGCGTCGAAAGCTACGTTGTCGAGCGCCCGATGATGGGCACGGCGCTGGCCTTCGGCATAGGCTTGGTGGTTGGATGTCTCTTGACGATGTCCATGCGCGCGACGTCGGGATATGGCGGCCGGGCCGAATACGGCAGGGGGCGCCAAGCCGGCTACCGTTACGGTGCGGAAGGCCGGACCGGCTACGGGTATGGGGGGGCGGCCTACGGCACGTCGGGCCAGACCGGTTATGGAACCGGGACCCAGTCGCGCTACGGCGAAAGGGCCGACGCGGGCCGGACGGCAGCACCGCGGAGCTGATCGGGTACGCCGTCAGGCTGAGGATACGGGGGCGGCCGTGTGCACCGGTCGCCGCCCTGATCGCGCCGGGCGTGGAGAGACCCTCCCGTCGGCGGTCCGAAGATTTTCGCGGAGCCTGTCCCCTTTACTCGGCTGATTGATCAAAGGGCAGAGGTTGAAAAGAACAAACGCCCACGCCGGGTCGGATAACTCTGATGCTCGGACCGTGAAGGTCGCAGAACTCCTGACGTCGCGGCCTTCCTCAACTCGATCGACAGATAAAGCGCGCCCTTTTATCGGAACCTTTCCGTCGCGGAACGGTTAACGCCGTCGTTACCCGGCGCCTGCGCGCCGGTTCTTTCATCGGGAGGACGGATGAGCGGTTCGCAAGAGCCCGAAAGGGCGAGATCGGAACGGCGGACGGAAACCGAGCCCGTTTCGTCGTCCGAGAGGCAAGATTCGCAACAGCCCTGGAGGTGGAAGCCCGAGTACTGGGAGCGGTACTGGCGAAAGAATCTGACCGCACCCGTGGACTTGGGATCGGCGGGCTGACGGGGATTCGATCGATCTGCCGGATGCAGACAACCGGCCTGCCGCCCGAAGGAGACGACCGGCGGTGGCCCGCCCGCAGACAACCAGGAAGGACATTGGTCATCATGAAGAAGGCGACTCTGTTCGGCTGCGTTCTTGGTTCCACGGCAATGCTGGCCCTGGCCGCCTGTGGCTCCAGCACCACGGACCGGGCATTGAGCGGCGGCGCGATCGGCGCCGGCGCCGGCGCGGCCGGCAGCGCCATCACCGGCGGCAGCCCGGTCACGGGAGGTCTCATCGGCGGCGCGGCCGGCGCTGCGATCGGCGGCCTCACCGATGAAGACGACATCAATCTCGGTGATCCAATCTGGGACCGTGGCGACGACAAGGATTAGCGCGCAGACCTGACTCGCGCGTCCGCGGTCTGTCCGCGCGGCAGTCCAATTCGGCCCCTTGCGGCTTGCCGCCGCAAGGGGCCGCGTCCTATCGCGGGTCCGGCGGCCGATCCGCGTCGCCGGGAAGGCCCCGCCCCGGCGCTGCTCCGCTCATTTTCCGTCCGTCTGGTGCTCCGCGCGCGCCGCGGCGCGCCGCTCCTCGATCCGCTGCAGCACGCGGTACCGCTCCTCGGGCGGCATGATGATCCAATCGCGGATCTCGTCGATGCTGCGCAGGCAGCCGATGCACAGGCCGGTCTCGTCGTTGATCCGGCAGACGTTGACGCAGGGCGACGGCGGCCCCGAAGCGAGCAAACGCCGCCGCTCCGCGCGGCGGCGCTCCCGGTCGGGCCGGCCTTGCCCCTTTCGCTCATCCATGGCGTTCGGCGGAGATCAATCGGTCGGGCGGTTGCATCGCGGCATGATGCCCTCTCTTACCACAGCGGAACGGGCCACAGAAGGCCACCTGCCTTGTCGTTGCCGTCGTGGCCGCGCTACCCTCGCCCCCGCTCCTTGACACCGCCGCGACAGACGAAGGACCGCTGGCCTTGACCGCTCGATACGCTCCCTGGCTCACGCTCCTTTCCGCCGATTCCGACTATCTTCGGCGGGCGCCGGCACCGGGTTATTGGGCATTGTCGCCCTATTATGTGGGGCAATTCAACGACTGCTCCTGCTCTCTCGCCACCGCCACGATTCTCGTCAACGCCGTGCGCGGCAGCCAAAACCTTGGACCGCAGGAGCGGCTGGTCACGCAGGACGCTCTCCTATCCGCCGTCGACAGCGAGATCTGGATCGCCGGCTGCGGTGCGGATGGCGGCCCCGGCGTCACGCTCGGCCAAATGGAATCGCTCCTGCAGCGCAGCTTCGCCGTGTACGGCCTGGACGGCGTCTCGGTCGAGGCGGTCCCCGTGCCCGAGCCGAGCGAGGCGGCCCTGGCCCGCTTTCGCGACGCCCTGCGCGCGATCGAGCGCCCGGCCGGTCATCTGGCCGGTCATCTCCTGGCCGTGAACTTTCATGTCAGCCCGGTGGTCGGGCATGGCGATTACGGGCATTTCTCGCCGGTCGGTGCCTATGACGAGGCGCGCGACCGGGTCCTCGTCCTCGACGTCGATCGCGACTGGTTCGAGCCCTATTGGACACCGACCGATCGGCTCCTCGCCGGGATGGCAACGGTCAGCCCCATCGACGGCGAGCGCCGCGGCTATCTGCGGGTCACGCCGTCCCGTTAGGCCGCGCCTTGTCGCGCGACGGGGGCGCCGCTATCGTCAGGGGATGAAGGTCGATTTCGGCCGGACGGCGGCGGACTATGCGCGCCATCGCGCCGGGTTTCCCGACCGGTTCTATGATCGCCTCGCCGCCCACGGCATCGTACCGGCGTCGGCGGCCGAAGGGCCGGAGATTCGCGCGCTCGACCTCGGCACCGGAACCGGCACGCTCGCCCGCGGCCTCGCCCTGCGAGGCTGGCGCGTCGTCGGCCTCGACCATTCGGCGGCGATGCTGGCCGCGGCGCGCGATCTCGACGCGGCGGCCGGCGTGCGCATCGGCTACGTGCAGGCGCCGGCCGAGGCGACCGGCCTCGCCGACGACACTTTCGCGCTCGTTACGGCCGGCAGCTGCTGGCACTGGTTCGACCGGCCGAGGACGGCGCGGGAAGCGCGGCGCCTGCTCGTGCCTGGCGGATGGCTGGTCATCGCCGCGCTCGACTGGGATCCGCGGCCGGGCAGCGTCGTGGCCGCGACCGAGCGGCTGATCGCGCGCCACAACCCCGCCTGGCGGGCCGGCGGCGGCTTCGGCTTTCGGCACGGGTGGCGCCGCGACCTCGTCGAGGCCGGGTTCACCGATATCGCCTTCTTCACGTTCGGGATCGCCGTCCCGTACAGTCACGCCGGCTGGCGCGGCCGGATCCGCGCCAGCGCCGGAGTCGCCGCCAGCCTCGACGAGGCCGCCGTGGCGCATTTCGACGCCGAGCACGGGCGGTTGCTGGCAGCGTGTTTCCCGGGCGATCCGTTCGAGGTGCCGCACCGAGTTTCGGCCCTGCTGGCGCGGGCGCCCGCAAGGTGAGGGGCGGCGCTCTCGCGTTCTACGGCCTGGCGCCGAGCAGCACGGCGATCCCGAGTACGGCGAACACGGCTGCCGCGGCGAAACGGATCGCCCTGAGCGGGAGGCTCTGCGCCAGTGCGCTGCCGCACAGGACGGCAGGGACGTTCGCGGCCATCATGCCCAAGGTGGTGCCCGCGATCACCGTGACGAGGGCCTCGTACTGCGCTGCCAGCGTGACGGTGGCGATCTGCGTCTTGTCGCCGATCTCGGCCAGGAAGAACGCGACCAGCGTCGCCGTGAAGGCGCCGTAGCCTGTGATCCTATTGCCGGTGTCTTCCTCGATTCGATCGGGGAAGAGCGCCCAGACGCCGACGCCGAGGAAGGAAAGCCCCACGACCCACCGCATCCAGGCACCGTCGAGCATCTCCCCTACCATCGCACCCACATAGCCCGCCCCGGCGTGATTGAGCAGCGTCGCGCCGAGGATGCCGATCATGATCGGCACCGGCGCGCGATACCGCGCGGCCAGCATCATCGAAAGAAGCTGTGTCTTGTCGCCGATTTCCGCGAGCGCGACCACGCCGGTCGAGAGAAGGAGGGCCTCCAAAGCCGTGCACCTGTGGGACCGGGCGGACATGACCGATGGCCTCGATTCCTCTCCGCCCGGTCCGGGTACGGAGGCATCGATGCCAAAGGTCTCGCCATGCCGGAACGGCCCGGTGCGCCACGGCCGAAGCCGAGTCTGTTGACGCACCGCCCTCTCTGTTGAGGGCGGCTACTCCCCTATGGACCATGCGTTTATACGGCAGGCTTGCGCCGGGCGCAACCGACGCCGGAACGGGGCGGTCCGGGCGTCTTCCGGTCCCGGCGTCGCAGGTTCGGCGCCCCGGCTTCAAAAGAAGTTATGACAGGTCGAGGCCGGGCGGCTAAATTCTGCGCCGATGCGGTGGGGGACGAGCACAGGTCGAGCTTCGGTCGGACGACGGCATCGGAGGGATGCCGCGCCGGCGGCGACGCTTGCGGCGGCGATCGTCGCGGCGTTCTTGTTCTGGGTTCTCGCCGCGCCGGCCCTTGCCCAGCAATCGGCGGCCCAGCCGCCGACAGTCGAGGCGCCGCCGGTCACCGCCGCGGAGATCGACTCGCTTGTCCGCACGCTCGAGGACCCGACGGCACGGGAGAGGTTGATCGAGCAGCTGCGCGCGCTCAAGGCGGCGCAGGCACGGGTCGAAGAGGCGGAGGCGCCCGCCGACGGCATCGGCGCCGACCTTTTGGCCGGGCTCTCCGGCCAGGTCGGCCGGATCGGCGGCGCGGTCGGCGTGGGCATCGAGCGGCTGTCGGATCTGCCGGAATTGATCGAGGACATCGTCGCCCAAGCCGGCGATCCGGAGGTGCGCGGGCGCTGGCTCGACTTCCTGGTCAAGATCGCGATTGCGCTGGCCGCCGGCGCGGTGGCCCAGTGGCTGGTGAAACTGCTACTCGCACGACCCCGGCGGGCCCTTGAGAATCAAGCCGGTGCGAGCCTGTGGCTGCGAATCCCCTTGTTGATCGGGCGTGCGATCGTCGATCTGGTGCCGATCGCCGCCTTTGCCGCCGCCGCCTATCTCGTGCTGCCGCTGACCGATCCGCGGGTGACGACCCGGCTGGTGGCGCTTGCCTTCATCAACGCGCATATCGTCGCGCGCGTCGTCGTCATCCTGGCCCGCGTCCTGCTGGCGCCGCGCGTAAGTGCGCTGCGCATCGTGCCTCTGTCGGACGAGAACGCCCACTATGCGTTGATCTGGGTCCAGCGGCTCACGGTCGTCGCGACATACGGCTATTTCCTCATCGAGGCGGCGTTGCTGCTCGGCCTGGCGCGGGGCGCCTATGAGCTGCTCCTGCGTATCCTGGGACTGGTGATCGGGGCGATGCTGGTCGTTTTGATCCTGCAGAACCGCGCACCGGTCGCCGCCTGGCTCAGGAACGGGGGCGCTGCAGCGGGGCGCCTGGGGCAATTGCGCCGGCGATTTGCCGATGTCTGGCACATTCTTGCGATCGGCTACGTCGTGGCGTTCTTTGCCGTCTGGGCGTTGGATGTTCCCGGCGGCTTTGCCTTCCTCGTTCGGGCCACGCTGTTGACCTTCTTCCTTTTGCTGCTCCTCCGGCTTGTGATCGCCGGGCTGCGGCGCGCCCTCGCTCGTGGCTTTCGCCTGAGCGCGGAGCTGAAGAGCCAGTTCCCGAATCTCGAGGCGCGCGCCAACCGCTACCTCCCGATCCTGGAACGGGTGCTCGAGGTCGCCGTCTATTTGGTCGCTGCCCTGGCCCTGCTCGAGATCTGGGGGTTGCACGGCTTTGCATGGCTGGAAACAGAATTTGGCCGGCGGATCCTTGGCAGCACGCTCGCGATCCTTCTGATCCTCGGCGTCGCCGTGCTGCTCTCCGAGCTGGTCGGCCTGTTCATCGAGCGGTACCTGGAGCGCACCGACGGCACCGGTGCCCCCGTCGCGCGCAGCGCCCGCGTGCGGACGCTCCTGCCCCTGCTCCGGAACGCCTTCCGCGTCGTGCTCGCCGTCGTGGTGGTCATGATCGTCCTGGCGGAACTGGGTGTGAACATCGGCCCGCTGCTGGCCGCCGCCGGCGTCGCCGGCCTCGCAATCGGCTTCGGTGCACAGACGCTGGTCCAGGACATCATCACCGGCGGCTTCATCCTGGCCGAGGACAGCATCTCGATCGGCGACGTCGTCGAGGTCGACGGCCATTCCGGCCTGGTGGAGGCGATGACCATCCGTACCCTGCGCCTGCGCGACCTGTCGGGCACCGTGCACACCATTCCCTTCAGCGCGGTCAAGACGATCAAGAACCTGACGAAGGAGTTCTCCTACGCCCTGTTCGATGTCAGGGTCGCCTATCGCGAGGACGTCGATGCCGTCATCGAGGTGCTGAAGGAGATCGCCGCCGGTCTGCAGGCGGACGACGAGTTCGGCCCGAAGATCCTCGCGCCGATGGAGGTCCTCGGCCTCGATCAGTTCCGCGAGTCCGACATCATCATCAGGGCCCGCATCAAAACCCTGCCGCTCCAGCAGTGGGGGATCATGCGCGAGTTCAATCGCCGCATGAAGCGGGCCTTCGACGAGAAGGGCATCGAGATCCCCGTCCCGCATCGGAGGATCTATTTCGGCGAGGACCGCCAAGGCCAGGCGCCGCCTGCCCGGATCCGTGTCGAGCCGGCGGACGCCGAATCTCCACAGGGGCGCGGCAAAGAGGCCTGACGCAGCACTCCTGCGTATCCGGGCGGTCTTCCAGCAGCGCTCAAAGAGCGCCTGACGGACCCCGTCCGCGGTCTCCCGGCGCTCTTATGCCGGCACCGGCCCGCCGCGCTCGCGTTCCTCGTGGTGCAGCCGGCGCAACTGGAAGGCGCGATAGATCCAGATGACGCCGTTGAACAGCGCATGCAGCCCGATGAGCCAGATGAGTGCGAGCAGGCCGCGCGCCGGACCGATGGCAAAAAGCAGGACGCCGACGAGGATCGAGGCGATGCCGGCCAGGCCGAACGCCCATCGCAGCTGCGAGGGAAAGTAGGACCGGGTCGCCGCGACGATCTCGAAGACGCCGACGACCAGCGCCCAAACGATGACGAGATAGAGCAGCGACAAGGCCGTGACTCCCGGCCAGATGAAGGCCAGCACGCCGACGATCACCGCAACGATGCCGTCGATCAGCTCCAGCCACCACAGGCCGCTGGCTCGGTTGCCGAAGGCGTCGATGACGGCGGAGACGCCGTAGACGATCGCGAAGATTCCAAAGAAGAGGATGAAGACTTCCAGTGTGATCGCCGGCCAGATGAAGGCCAGGATTCCGTAGATCACGGCGGCGATGCCCTGCAGGAGGACCAGCCACCAATATTGGGACAGGCGGGTGTCCATAGCTGTCTCCCTGTTTTCCGGCCGGCGGTCATGCGGTGGGCGGTCCGGGGCCGGCCTCCCGGTTCGTCAGGGGCGGTGTGCCATCTCGTTGTGGCGTCGCAGCAGGTCGATGCCGAACACGTCCTGCGGATCGTGCCAAACCGAATGGGCGTGATTCGCCTCGCCGCGCGAATTGTCGTACTCGATGGCGACGACGGGACCGTGGATCCGGTGGCAATGCGGCTTGCCCGGAAGCAGCGACCCGGCCCAGGCGAAAGTGCAGCTGCCCGATGCCGGTCTCGCGGATGCGGGCGAACAGCGTCTCGGCGAGGTCCACCGCCATGGTGCCGACATATTCGCCGATCAGGCGCATGATGCCGTCGCGCTGCGCCTCCGTCATCGCCTTGAGCGGCAGCCCCGGCCGCTGCCGCGGCACATAGCGCCAGTCGCGCCATGCCGTCGCGTCGTCGAAGCCGTGGATGGTCCGCCGCCGCTGCTCGGCCGAAAGGGCGTCGACGAAGTCGACTGCCCGCCGGGTCATCGTCTTGCTCGCCGATGGTCGGGCCACCCTTCGCCTCTCGCGTCGACGCGGCCGCCGCAGGGGGTGCCGCAAAACGCCCGCAAGCCGCTCTCTGCAAAGCAAACGCGCCCTTCGGGCGATTGTTCCCCCAGGGACGCCCCGGTTCGCCCGTCTGGCCGGCCGCGTGTCCGTCCATCGCGCCGCTTCCGCTGACGGCGCGGATCGCCTAATATCCCGCCGGCTTCCCTCGCAGCGCAACGTTCTCCGTCCAATGCGAATCCTCATTCTTCAGAACGATCCGATCACCCCAGCCGGAATCGTGGCAGAGCGAATCGCGGCCCGGCCGGGCACAACGGCCGTCGTCGTTCATCCGCATTCGGGCGATTCGCTGCCCGACGCGGCCGACGGGTTCGCCGCGGCGGTCGTGCTCGGCGGGCCGATGAGCGCCACGGACGAGGCCCGTTATCCGGCGATCGCGCCGATGCTCGATCTGCTGCGCGACTTCCACCGGCAAGACCGGCCGCTCCTCGGCCTCTGCCTCGGCGCGCAGCTTCTGGCGCGCAGCTTCGGCAAGTCGGTGCGCCGGCACACGGCGCTGGAGTTCGGCTTCGTGCCGATCGAGATCACCGAGGAAGGCGCGCGCGACCCGCTGCTCGCGGACCTGCCGCGCCGGCAGCGCATCATGCAGTGGCACGAGGACACCTTCGACATGCCCGACGAAGGCGTCCGTCTCATGACCGGCGACGCCTGTATCAACCAGGCTTTTCGCGTCGGCCGCGCGACCTACGGCTTCCAATGCCACTTCGAGGTGACGCCGGCCCTGGTCAATACCTGGCTCGACGGGTTCGGCCACAGCCTGGCGGGCCATCTGGGCGAGGCGGCGGTGCCGGCGGCGATCCGTCGCGTTCGGGAAGAGACCGCCGCCTACGCCGACGCGGCTCGCGCCTTCGCCGAAGCCGTTTCGGACCGCTGGCTCGATCTGGCGGTGCGCTGAACCGCGGCGGTTCAGGCCACCAGCACCTCGACGCCGGCCGCCCGAAGCGCGCCCCTCAGCGGCTCCGCCGGTGGCCGGTCGGTAACGAGACGGGCCACCGCGCGCAGGTCACAGACCTTGACCAGCGCCAGGCGGCCGAGTTTGGTGTGGTCGGCCAGAACCGTGGTCGATCGCGCCTGGCGGATCATCGCCGTGGCGATCGAGGCTTCCTCGTCGTTGAAATCGAAAAACCCGTCGGTCGCGTCGACCGCCCCGATGGTGAGGACGGCGTGATCGGCGCGAAGCCCGGCGATCTGCTCGATGACACGCGGGCCCACCGTTTCCGGCACGTCGCCGCGATACTCGCCGCCGAGCAGGAAGATCCGGTTCTTGCCGGGCCCGTGCCACAGCCGGGCGGCCACCTCATGCGCGTTGGTGATCACGGTAAGGCCTGACAGCTTGGCGAGCTCGCCCGCGAAGGTGGCCGTGGTGGTCCCGGCGTCGATGAACAGGCTGTCGCCGGGCTGGAAGAGGCCGGCGGCCCGCTCGGCGATCCGCTGCTTCTCCAGCCTCTGCTGCCAGACCCGCTGGCTGATGTCGTTTTCGGTCGCGGTCTGCAGCGTGACCGCGCCGCCATGGACCTTGCGGAGCAGCCGACGCTCCTCCAGCGCGTGCAGGTCGCGGCGGATGGTCTCCCGCGAGACGCGGAGCTCGTCCGCCAAACCATTGACGGTGATTCGATCGCGTTCCGCCATCAGCGCCAGGATGCGCCGGCGACGCTCCTCCGGAATCATGGCCGATTCCAAGCACACCTCCGCCGTAGAAACGGGCAAAAAACCGCACCACATATTGACCGAACGGTCAAGCACAGCCTAGGCTCAGGCAGCGCCTGGTTTGCGCAGGAGAATGGTTGTGCCGGAAAACAGCGACGCAGTCTACGACCTCGCGGTGATCGGCGGCGGCGTTGTCGGCTGCGCCGTTCTGCGCCGGTTCGCCTTGGCCGGCGCCAATTGCGTCCTGCTGGAGCGCGGGGCCGACATCCTGGGCGGGGCGAGCAAGGGCAACAGCGCCATCCTGCACACCGGGTTCGACGCCCCGCCCGGCAGCGTCGAGCTCGCCTGCATGCGCGCCGGCTACGCCGAGTACCTCGCGATTCGCGAGCGGCTGAACCTGCCCCTCGTCGAAACCTCGGCCCTGGTCGTCGCCTGGACCGAGTCGGAACGCGCCCGCCTGCCGGAGATCGTGGCGCGGGCGCACGCCAACGGCATCGCCGATGTCCGCGAGATCGGGCCGGACGAGCTGCGTCGGCGCGAACCCAATCTCGGGCCGGGCGCGCTTGGCGCCGTGCTGGTGCCGGGCGAGCACGTGATCGATCCCTGGTCCGCGCCGCTCGCCTACGCGCATCAGGCGCTCGCCAACGGCGGCACGATCCGGCGCAACGCCCCCGTCGAGGGCGGCGCGTTCGACGGCGAGCGGTGGACCCTGCAGACGCCTGGCGGACCGGTCCGGGCGCGAGTCGTGGTTAACGCCGCGGGCCTCCACGGCGATCTGGTCGAAGCCATCTGCCGTCCGAGTCCTTTCACGATTCGCCCGCGCAAGGGGCAGTTCGTCGTCTTCGACAAGCCGGCGGCGGCGCTCCTCCGGGCGATCGTTCTGCCGGTCCCGACCGAGCGGACCAAGGGCGTTCTCGTGGCGCGCACCGCCTTTGGCAACCTGCTGGTCGGCCCCACCGCAGAGGATCAGGAAGACCGCGAGACCGCGGCCGTGGAAGAGGGGGCCCTGCGCGCGCTGATCGAGAAGGGGCGCCGGATCCTGCCGGCGCTCGCCGACCATACGGTCACCGCGACCTATGCCGGGCTGCGGCCGGCGACCGAGACCAAGGACTACCGCATCGAGGCCCTGCCGGACCGGCGCTGGATTACGGTCGGCGGCATCCGCTCGACCGGTCTCACGGCCGCGCTCGGCATCGCCGCGCATGTGCATGCGTTGTACGAGGCGCATTTCGGCGCGCTGGCCGGACGCGCGGACCCGGTCTGGACTCCGGTGCCGAACCTGACGGAAGGACGCGACCGCCCCTATCAGCGGCCCGGCTGCGGCGAGATCGTGTGCCATTGCGAGCTGGTGACCCGGGCGGAAATCGAGGCGGCTTTGACCGGGCCGCTGCCGGCCGGCGACCTCGGCGGGCTGAAGCGGCGCACCCGGGCGATGATGGGGCGCTGTCAGGGCTTTTACTGCAGCTGGCGCGTCGCCCAGCTTGCGGCCGGGCGACTCGCCGATCTCAAGGTGACGAAGGCCGCCTCATGAGCGGCGAACCCGCGGCCGAGCGCGAGGTGATCATCGTCGGTGCCGGCCCGGCCGGGCTGGCCGCGGCGCGGCGGCTCGCCGAGCTCGGCGTTAAGGATATCCTGGTGCTGGAGCGCGAGGCCGAGGCCGGCGGCGTGCCCCGCCATTGCGGTCATACGGGCTTCGGGATTCGCACCTTTTACCGGCCGCTGACCGGGCCCGCCTACGCCCGCCGCCTCGTCCGCGCGGCCGCCGAAGGGCCGGCCGGGATCGAGATCCGCACCCGCACCACGGTGACGCGGCTCGAGCCCGGCGGCATGCTCCGGGTCTCCGCGCCAGAGGGGCCGGCGACCCTGCGGGCGCGGCGGGTCCTGCTCGCGCTCGGCGCGCGGGAGACCCCGCGCAGCACCCGGCTGGTCTCCGGCGCGCGGCCCTGGGGCGTGACCACGACCGGCGCCCTGCAGCAGTTCGTCTATCTGGCCGGCCTCAAGCCGTTCGAGCGGGCGGTGATCGTCGGCACCGAGCTGGTGTCCTTCTCGGCGCTGCTCACGCTGCGCCACGCCGGCATCGCGGCGGCGGCAATGATCGAGGAGGGGGGGCGCATCACCGCGCGGCGGCCCGGTGACCTGATCGCCCGCATGGTCTTCGGCGTGCCCGTGCTCACCGATGCCCGGCTGGTCACGATCCGTGGCAACGCCCGCGTCGAAGGCGTCGAGATAGAGCGCGGCGGGACGCGCGCGGTCATTCCCTGCGACGGGGTCGTCTTCACGGGCCGGTTCGTTCCGGAGACGGCGCTCCTCAAGGGCAGCCACCTGGCGCTTGATCCCGGCACCGGCGGCCCCGTCATCGACCAGCACGGCCGCTGTTCCGACCCGTGCTACTTTGCCGCCGGCAACCTGCTGCGGCCGATCGAGACGGCCGGAGTCGCCTGGGAGGAAGGCCGCCTCGTGGCCGCGGCCATCGCCGCCAGCTTGCGCGGTGACCTGCCGCCCCCCGCCCGCACCGTCCCGGTCACGGCGACGGCGCCGTTGCGCTACGTCTATCCGCACCGGATCGGCCTGCCCGGCTGGCCGGTGCCGTCGCTCCTGCTGCGTGCCCGCGTCGAGCGCGAGACGAGGGGCCGGCTCCGCCTCCTCGCCAACGGGCGCGAGGTCTGGTCGCGCCGCGTCCATGCCTTGCCGGAGCGGCGCATTTCCCTTCCGGCGGACCGCGTGCCGTTGGAGGGGCTGGAGACGCTTTCGGTGGAGCTGGTGGAGGATTGACCTCCCGGCCGCATGGATGTCGCCGCCGGGCGAAAACGGACAAAAAACCACAAACGATCTTGACCGAACGGTCATGGCCGGTTAGCGTTCCATCAAAAAGCCACACGGCGCATCCACGTGACGGACGGGACGTTCAGGGAGAGATCCGATGAGACAGGAATCGAAGGCCAGATCGGCGCGGGCGGCGCGACGGGGGCATGGCCGTCTTTCGCGGCGGCGGCTGCTGCAGGCGGGCGCGGCCGCGGCGGCGGTGGGGGTCGCCGGCAGCTTCCCGGCCCCGTTCATCCGCGATGCCGAGGCGGCGACGCTGGAGCTCCGCTGGCTCGGTTGGGAGCACTACAACGTCAAGGAGCTGACCGCGGCCTTCGAGAAGGAGTACGGATGCAAGGTCAGCGCCGGATTCTTCGACGGCAATTCCGAGGCCTACAATAAGCTGCGTGCCGGCGGGACCGGCGATTTCGATCTGGTGATGGGGGACGGCTTCTGGCCCCGCCTTTACGGCAAGCAGGGGCTGACCCAGCCGGTCGATTACAACAGGCTCTCGAACCTGAAGCACGTTTTCCCGGATTTCCTGCCGCCCAACTACATGCTCCTGCAGGAGGAGGGTGGCTCGAACATGGTCGCCGCGCCCAATTGCTGGGGCGGCTACGGTTTCACCGTCAACATGGACAAGGTGGACGAGGCGGATTCGGAGTCGGTCGGCCTGCTCTTCAACGAGAAATACCGCGGGCACCTCTCGACCAGCGCCCGGTTCGAGGAGAACATCGCGCTCGCCGGCATCCTCGCCGCCCACCAGATGGGCACGATGGACGACCCGCGGCCGGACGGCAAGCCCTTCAATCCATACGTGCTGACCGACGCGGAGCTCGAAGAGGCGAAGAAGCTGCTCATCAAGCAGAAGGGCCTCCTGGTCACCCGCTGGAACGACGAGGACACGCTGGAGCGCCTGCTCCGCGCCCAGGTCGTCTGGGCCTCGCCGGAATGGTCCGGCATCTATCGCCGCATCCGCTTCGACGAGCTGGACGGCAAGACCAACCTGCGCATGAAGCATGTGCTGAAGCCGAAGGAGGGCGGCCTCGGCTGGGTCGATACCTGGGCCATCACCTCCGGCGTGACCGACAGCGAGAAGCTCGAGCTCGCGCACAAATGGATCGACTTCCGGCTGAGCCGGGACAGCATGAAGACCGTCGCCATGGAGATCGGCTGGGCGCCGACCGTCGATGTCCGCGACATGCTACCGGAGCGTTATGTCGAAACGCTGTTCCTCAACGAAACGGATGCAATCAAGGGGCTTTACCAGTTCGACGCGCCGTCCTCGCCCGAGAAGTGGGAGCGCGTCTGGTCCGAGGTCGAAGCAAGCTGAGCCGCACGCAATCGGTCTCCTCCCAACTGTCCTTCCGGGGGCGCCCGGGCAATCGGGCGCTCCCGTTCCTTTTCCGTTTGCTGCATGATCAAGGGCTATGAGCGACGCGGTCCTGAAACTTGAAGGCATCGAGAAGCGGTTCGGTTCGGTAACCGCGGTGGATCGCGTTGACTTGGCGGTCGAGGCGGGCGAGTTCTTCTCGCTGCTGGGTCCCAGCGGCTCGGGCAAGACGACGCTGCTGCGGATCATCGCGGGACTGGAGACGCCGGACCGCGGTCGCGTCGTCATCGCCGGCCGGGACGTCACGCTGCTGCCGCCCTATGAGCGCGGCATCGGCATGGTGTTTCAGGACTTCCTGCTGTTCCCGCACAAGACCGTTGCCGAGAACGTGGCCTTCCCACTCAAGATGCAGAACGTTCCCCCGGCGGAGCGGCTGGAGCAGCTCCACTGGGCCCTGAAGCTGGTCCGCCTCGACGGGCTCGAGGGCCGCTACCCGCACCAGCTCTCGGGCGGCCAGAAGCAGCGGGTGGCGCTCGCCCGCGGACTGGTGGCGCGGCCGGCCCTGCTGCTGCTCGATGAACCGCTCGCCAACCTGGACCGCGAGCTTCGCAAGGAAATGGAGGTCGAGGTCCGCCGCTTTCAGGTGGAACTCGGCATCCCATTCGTCTACGTCACGCACAACCAGGAAGAGGCGCTGACGATGAGCGACCGCATGGCGGTGATGCATCGCGGCCGATTCGAGCAGGTGGGGCCGAAGCTGGAGGTCTACGCCCGGCCGGCGACGCGCTTCGTCGCCTCCTTCGTCGGCTTCGCCAACCGCCTCTCGGGGCGCCTCGTCGCGCTCGACGGCGGGCGCGGCACGCTCGACTGCAACGGCCTGCGCCTTGCCGTGGTGCCGCCGCCCGGCGCGGCGACCGGAACCGCCATCGAGTATTTCCTGAAGAGCGAGCGGATTCGGATCGTGCCGGGCGAAGACGCCGCGGATGCGGAAGCAGCCGGCGACAACCGTGTCGCCGGCACGCTGCGCGACGTGATCTTCAAGGGTCAGTACGCGGATTATCTGGTCGATCTGCCGAACGGTCTGGGGCTGACGGTGAGCGGCGCACCCGACCTCGCCGGGCTCGGCAAGGACAGGCCGGTGACGCTGAGCTGGCCGGTCGAGGCCGGCGACGCCTTCCCGGCCGAGGAGGCGTGACATGGCCGTCGCCGCAACGGACGGCCTCTATCGCTTCCGGCGCAATCCGCAGGTTCGCGCCGCGGCCGCCATGGTGCCCGGCGCCCTGTTCATCCTGCTGTTCCTGATCCTTCCGCTGCTCTCGATCGTCCTGTTCAGTTTCTGGCGGACCGAGAGCTACGCGCTGATCGCCGACTGGAACATCGACAACTACCGGACCCTGCTGACCGACCGCACCTATCTGGTCTTTCTCGGGCGCTCGGTCGCGATGGCGCTCGCGGTGTCGCTCGTCTGCCTGATCTACGCCTATCCGGTCGCCTACCTGATCGCCAAGCATGGCGGACGATATCGCCTGGTGCTGGTGCTGCTGACCGCGGCGCCGTTTCTCACCGGCATTATCCTGCGCGTGACCGCGATCCAGCACATCCTGGGGCCGATCGGGCTCATCAACATGGCGCTCACCACCTTCGGCTTCGCGCCGATCGAGGCGCTGATGTACTCGAAGGTCGCGACCGCGATCGGCCTCGTCTATCTCTGGATCCCGTTCATGGTGCTGGCGATCTACCTGTCGCTGCTCAACTTCAACTTCGATCTGCTCGAGGTGGCGAAGGTCTGCGGCGCGCGGCCCTGGCGCGCCTTCCTCGAGGTGACCTGGCCGCTCAACTGGATCGGTACGGCCATCGGCATCGTCCTGGTGTTCGTCCCCACCCTGGCCGCGACCACCACGCCGCAGTTCCTCGGCGGCCCGAACGGGGCGATGTTCGGCAACATCCTCCAGCACCAGTTCGGCGCGACCGGCACCTGGGCGTTCGGCTCCGCCATGGGCGTGGTGCTGTTCCTGATCTCGCTGATCTTCATCGCCGCCCTCTGGCGCACGGTGAACCTGCGCCGCGGCGGCTTCACCGGCGCGGACGAATGAGCGCGTAGGCCATGGCGGCAGTCAATCCCGGAGAGCGCGCCTTCATCTCGCTGCAGACGGCGATGCTGCTGCTGCTCTACCTGTTCCTCTACTTTCCGATCTTCTACATCGCCTATCTCTCCGTCACCGAGAACAGCGTCTGGCCCTTCCCGCCCGAATTCACCTGGGAGTGGTACGACCGGCTGCGGATCATGAGCGACTTCCACGAGGGGCTCATCAACAGCCTCGTCCTCGGGCTCGGCAGCGGCCTGATCTCGACGCTCTTCGCGGGCTTCGCCGCGGTCGGCCTGCTGAAATATCCGGTCCGGTGGCGCGGGGTGATGGCGCTCGTCTATCTCGCGCCGCTCTTCGTTGCGCATGTGCTGATCGGCATCTCGTCGCTCATGTTCTACCGCAACGTCCTGGGCCTGCCGGGCAACCTCATCTCGGCCGTCCTCGCCAACAGCACCTACGGCATCTCCTTCGCCTTTCTGGTGATCCTGGCGCAGCTCGTCCGCTACGACTGGCGGCTCGACGAGGCGGCGATGGTGTTCGGCGCGCGGCCGCTGCGCTGCTTCTGGGAGGTGACGCTGCCGAACATCTGGCCGGCGCTCCTCGGCGCCTTCCTGGTGAGCTTCATCCTGGCGTTCAACAACCTCGAGATCTCCTTCTACAATCTCGGTGCCATCCCGACTCTCCCGACCATCGCCTGGGGCACCTTGCGCCACGGCATCAAGCCCGAGCTCTACGCCCTCGCCTCGATCGTCAACGCTTTCGTCTTCCTGATCCTCATCATTCTCTACTTCCTGGCGCGGACGGGTCTGGTGCGGTTCGGGGCGCGCGAGTCGTGAGCGTCCTGGCCGTCGATCAGGGCACGACGGGCACCAAGGCGCACCGACTGGACCGGGACGGCCGCTTCGCGACGCTCGGCGGGTTCGAGCACCGGCAGATCTTCCCGAGGCCGGGCTGGGTCGAGCACGACCCCGAGGAGCTGCTGTCCCACGTCGCCGCCTGCCTCGACCTCGCCGGGGATGGGGACGTCGCCGTGGGCCTCGCCAACCAGGGGGAGACCGTCGTCGCCTGGGACGCCGCGACCGGGCGGCCGATCCACAACGCCATCGTCTGGCAGGACGGCCGCACGCAGGACCGGATCGATCGCCTGAAGGCGGAAGGCGCCGAAGAGCTGACGCTCAGCCGCGCGGGGCTGCCGCTCGATCCCTACTTCTCCGCGTCCAAGCTGCGCTGGTTCCTCGACCATGTTGAGGAGGCGCGCGACCTGCTGCGGCGCGGGCGCCTGCGCCTCGGCACCAGCGATGCCTTCTTCCTCGATCGGCTGACCGGCCTCTACGCGACCGACGCGACGACGGCCTCGCGCACAAGCCTGATGAATCTCGCGACCCGGCAGTGGGACCCGGAGCTCTGCCGCCTCTTCGGCGTGCCGATCGAGGCGCTGCCCGAGATCCGTCCCACGGCCGGCGTCTTCGCGCCGGTCCGCCGCCCGGCCTCGGCGCAAAGCGGGCGCGAGCTCTTGCTGACGGCAAGCGTCGTCGATCAGCAGGCGGCGCTGTTCGGCCACGGCCGCCGCCGGCCGGGCCAGGCCAAGATCACCTTCGGCACCGGCGCCTTCGCTCTGGTGGTCACCGGCGAGCGGCCGCTGAGCGACCCGGGCCGGGGCCTGCTGCCGACGCTCGCCTGGCGCATCGGCGACGGCCCCGCGACCTACGCGCTGGACGGCGGCGTCTACAACGCGGCCTCCGCCGTCAACTGGGCGAGGCAGATCGGGCTGTTCGAGCGCTTCGAGTCGATCGACGGTTTCGCCGCGCCGCCGGCGATCGAGCGCGGCCTCGTCTTCGTGCCCGCGCTCTCGGGCCTCGCCTGCCCGCATTGGGACCGCGGCGCCGCCGGGATGTGGCTCGGCATCGGGCTGGAGACCACGCGCGAGGACCTCTGCCAGGCGGTGCTGGAGGGCGTGGCCCTGCGCTCGGCCGAGGTGCTGGCCGCCATGGCCGGACTGATCCCGCTCGACGAAGCGGTGTCGATCGACGGCGGCCTCAGCCGGAACCGTTATTTCTGCGCCTTCCTCGCCGACGCGCTGGGGCGCCCGCTCACCGTCCCGGCGACCGCCGAGCTGACCGGCCTCGGCACCGCGCAGCTCGCCCTCATCGGCGCCGGGCTCTGCGGTCTCGACGACCTGCCGCCCGCGCCGCCGCCCGCGCGCGTGATCGAGCCGGAGCGGCCGCTCTCCGCCGCCGCCCACGACCGCTTCCGCGCCGCCGTCGCGCGCTGCCGCGGCTGGCGCGCCTGACGGAGACGCCGCGTCGGCCGTCCGATCGGGCGTCAGGAAGCGTCCCGCAGGGCGTCCTTGATGGCCTGCTCGACGGGAGAGAAGTCGCCGTCCTCCCGGTCCAGCACGAAGGGCGCGGCCGGAAGCAGCGGCGGCTGGGCCAGGAAGCGCGGCCGCGTGCCCCGATGGGGCTGCGCCGCATGCACGAGAAAGGGATGGCACAGATAGACCGTTCCGGCCTCTCCCGTCGCCAGGATCTCCGGCCGTCCGGCCGTCTCCGCAAAGTCGTTTGCGGCCAGTTCCCGCAGCGACAGGCCGTCTTCGCCCGCCGGGGCGAGCCTCCTTGCGATGTCGGTATGCGATCCGGCGCGGATGCGGGTCGGCGCGTCGTCCTCCCCAACATCGGAACAGAGAAACAGCATCAGCAACGCCCGCCCCTTTGAGGCAACGTTTGCCCGCCAGGAGAGAAAGTCGGAGGTTTCGGTGCCGAAGCTCATGTCGATGTGCCAGCCGGCGTCGCCCGGATCGTCGGGGGACGGAAACCGCACCGGAAACGTCCCGAGGTTCCCGCGGGGAAGCCAGCGCCCGCGCCCGACCAGCCGGTCGAAGGCCTCGTGGAGGGTTGGCGTGTTGGCGGCCTTGACGAATGGCTCTTGCCCATACATGCCAAGCCGGATCACCGGTTTCGTCCACGTTGTCGGGTCGTCCGGATCGCATCCGGTGTCCCGCCAGAGGATCGCGCGGCCTTCTTCCGCGACCTCGCGCGGGAAGGCCCCGTCGATCCGCACGAATCCGTCCCGGATGAATCGCCGAACCTGCGCGTCGCTCAGCCCGCGCGGGCTTTCGCTGCTCTCCGGGTTCATGGCCGGCCTCCTATCATCGGAAGGGCGTTGCGGGAATCCCGATCATCGCGTCCGGGAAGATCGCATCCATCGACGGCACGTCGAGCATGGTGTCGAACCTCCTTCTCGGGGTTGGGCAGGAACGGGTCCGGCAGGAACAAATGCGTCGCCACGGTCTCATCCTGCCATGCGTTGGTCTACGAGCCCCGCCGTCTGATGCTCGAACAGCTCACGATAGAGACCGCCCTTCCGGCGCTTGAGCTCGGCGTGATCGCCTTCCTCGGCGATCCGGCCGCGGTCGAAGACGAGGATCCGGTCGAGGCTGCGCACGGTCGACAGGCGATGGGCGATCACGATCGCCGTTCGCCCTGTCATCAGCCGTTCGATCGCCTCCTGGATCAGCGCCTCCGAGCGGGAGTCGAGGCTCGACGTCGCCTCGTCCAGGATCAGGATCCGCGCATCGGCCAGGAAGGCCCGTGCCAGCGCCACGCGCTGGCGTTCGCCCCCGGAGAGCTTGACGCCCCGCTCGCCGACCAGGGTCATGTAGCCTTTCGGCAGCCTGGTGATGAAGTCGTGCGCATTGGCGAGTCGCGCCGCATGCTCGATCTCCCTCATCGAGGCGCCGGGCCGCGCATAGGCGATGTTCTCGGCAAGCGTGCGATGGAACAGGACCGGCTCTTGCTGGACCACCGCGACCTGCGCGCGCAGGCTCGCCTGCGCCGCCTCGGCGATGTCCTGACCGTCGATCAGGATGCGCCCGTCGGTCACGTCGTAGAGGCGCTGGATCAGCTTCGCGAACGTCGTCTTGCCCGAGCCCGAATGACCGACGAGGCCGACCTTCTCGCCGGCCCGGATCGTGACCGACAGGCCCCGATAGAGCGGCGCCACATGCCCGGCGTGTTGGAACGTCACCCGCTCGAAAACGACCCGTCCCTTGCGGATGGCGATCGGGCGGGCGCCCGGGCGATCCTCGATGCCCAGCGGCTCGGCGTGGACGGCGACCAGCTCCTCCATGTCGTTGATCGAGCGCTGCAGGTTGCGGACATGCATGCCGATGTCGCGCAGATAACCGTGTATGACGAAATAGGTCGTGAGCACGTAGGTCAGATCGCCCGGCGTGGCGCGGCCTTTGCCCCATAGCCACAGGGCCGTGCCGATGACGGCCGCGCGCAAGCCCAGGAGGACCAGGTTCTGCGTCGTACCGTTGCGGGTGCCGCGCATCCAGGCGCGCCGCGTTCGGCTCCGCCACTTCTCGATGACGCGGGCGAGGCGCTGGTCCTCTCGTGCCTCCGCACCGAAGGCCTTGACCACGGCATTGCAGCCGATCGCGTCCGCGATCGCGCCGCCCATGCGCGTGTCCCAGAGGTTCGAAAGGGCCGCCGCGGGTCCGACATAGGCAAGCGACAGCGTCAGCGTCATCGCGATGTAGGCGATCATGCCCAGGGCCACGACGAGGCCCATCAACGGCCAATGCAAGCCGAGCAGAACGGTTGAGCCTGCGAGGATGACGACCGACGGCACGAGCGCGAGCAGGAGCGTGTCGTTCAGGAGATCGAACGCCCACAGGCCGCGCGTGACCTTGCGTACCGTGGAGCCGGCGAAGTTGTTGGCGTGCCAATCGGTCGAGAAGCGCTGCACGCGCCAGAAGGCTTCCCTCGCCACTTCGCCCATGATCCTCAGCGTGAGGATCTCGATGCCGCGATAGGCGAGATGGCGCATGACGACCATGCCCGCGCCGAGCCCGATGATGACGTAGAATGCTCCAAGAGCGGCGTCGAGTGCCGAGGCGCGGTCACCGGTATCGAGCGCCAGCGCGTCGACGAGACGCCCCGCATAGAGCGGCATGAGGACGTCGGCAAGGGTGGCCAACACGATCGCCGCGCCGACGCCGAGCGCGAGCCGCCACTGGCGGCGCCAATGCTCTGCACTGAAGCGGAGAACCGTGCGCGTGGCGTTTGCACCCGCGCCAAAGAAACGAAAGATCATGACACGATCCGGAGCGCGACGGGCGCGATCCGGCTCCTATCGAAGCAAGCACGAGGCGCCACGAAACAACGACCGCGCAGCGCCAGGCGCTCGCTCAGTTCAGCAATGGAAAGCCTTCGAAAAGACGAGGGTCCGATGGGACCCGCGGAACGTCCGACCTAACGGTGGAGCGCGCCGGGAACGACAAGCGGACGAGTCATCGGCATGTGTGTCCTCCCGACGTTAGAGATTCGAAGCGGGCGGCTTGAATACCCGAACTGCACCCGATTGGCAAGCCGCGCCGTGCCGTGTCCTGGCGATACATCGACGAACGTCAAATTGCCGACGTTTGCGCATGTGCGATAGAACCGCGGTGCCACCCTGAGCCGGCGGCCGCCGAAGCTTCTCGGGCGGCTCCTCGCATGGCGGAGGTCCGATGTTCGACCGCTACCTCGCCCTCTGGGGCCTCGTGCCGGACGGCGCGCCCATCGTCACCCACAGCAGCAGCCTCCTGCCCGTGCGTTGCGGCGACCTGCCCGCCATGCTGAAGATCGCCCGTGAGCAAGAGGAGCGGTGGGGCGGTCTCCTGATGACGTGGTGGGGCGGGGACGGTGCGGCCCGAGTGCTGGCGCATGACGGCGACGCCCTGCTGTTGGAGCGCGCCTCGGGCGAAGCGTCGCTTGCGGAGATGGCCCGAAACGGCCGCGACGACGAGGCGAGCCGGATCATCTGCGCCGTCGCGGCCAGGCTGCACGCGCCGAGGGACCGCCCACCCCCGGACCTCGTACCGTTGTCGCGCTGGTTTCGCGACCTCGAAACCGCCGCGGCGCGGCACGGGGGCATTTTGAGCCAAGCCGCGGCGACGGCGCGCGAGCTCTTGGGACAGCCGCAGGACGTCACCGTTCTGCACGGCGACCTCCATCACGGCAACGTCCTGGATTTCGGCCCGCGCGGTTGGCTCGCCATCGACCCGAAGCGTCTCGTGGGCGAGCGCGCCTTCGATTTCGCGAACCTCTTCCGCAACCCCGATGCGGCCGTCGCGACGGCGCCGGGGCGCCTGGCGCGCCAGGCGACCGTGGTGGCGGAGGCGGCGGGGCTGGACCGCGCGCGGCTGCTGAAGTGGATTCTGGCCTATGCCGGCCTTTCCGCCGCCTGGAGTCTCGGCGATGGTGAGAAACCGGGGCTCGACCTGGCCGTGGCCGCGATCGCGGCCCAGGAGCTCGCGAGCACCTAGTTGAACCGTCCGGCCCAGGGGACCGGCTGACTCATGGCCGCGGGCGGTTCGGTGCTCCAGGCCTGCCTGGCTTCGATCTCCCGCAGGGTGGTGCGGTAAAGCTCCAGGTTCGCGCCGCCGAGCGCGACGGCATGTTGGGCGGCCTCGAGCGCCTCCTCGAGGCGATCCTGTTCGGCAAGGTTCTGCGCCAGGTTGTTCCAGGCCGCGGCCGCTTCCGGCCGGTGCGCGATGACGGCGCGAAACGCCAGCTCGGCGCCGGCGAGATCGCCCGCGGCGTGGCGCGCGTTTCCGAGCCCCATCCGCGCGACGAAGCTGTCCGGCCAGCGTCCGAGGATCGTCGCATAGGCCCGCGCGGCCTCCGCCGGGCGCCCGGCCCGCTCGAGCCCGGCGGCCGCGCGCAGGGCGATGAGCTCGTCGGCGGTGGCCGGCAGGCTTTCGGGCGGGAGAACGACCATCGCCCAGCGGTCGCCCCGCGCCCAGGTCTGGTCGAAGGTCGCGAGCGGCATGCGCGTGTCCGCTTCCAGGCCGGAATGCAGGCGGATCTCGCTCGCGGCCAGGTCGTAACCGGTCGCGACGGCAAAATGCCAGACCGGAAACAAGTCGAGGCCGAGATTCTGGAATACGATCACCGGATGGCCGGCGGCCAGCTCGGCGAGTACGTCTTCCAGCTTGTCAAGCGTGACCGCGATGCGGCCATTCCGGCGCGCCGCCGTGAGCATGTCCGAGCGCAGCGTCCCCTCGCGGCCGGGCGTGAAGACCTGCGGCGCGATGTCGTGCTGGTCCGTCGGCAGGCCGGACCAGGTGAGCACCATCGCCAGCGAGGCAGGCCCGCAAAAGTTCTCCTCCTGCGGGATGAACGGAACCCCGGCGACCTCGGCCCGCGTCGGCAGTGATCCCGACTCGATCACCAGCTGCGCGGGCTCGGGAAGCGTCGTGGCGACCTCGGGCGGGGTCGCGCAGGCGGCCAAGCCGCCAAGCAGGAGCGCGCCCGCCGCGAGCCGCAGGAATGACCGGAACGCGGACACCTCTCGTCAGTTGGCAGTCCGGGTGAAGGGGAACACCTTCGTGAAGCCGAGGATATCGGTGACCAGAAGGACCAGGAAGATCAGGACGATGGCTCCGACCACCGTTCCCAGGGCGCCGGTGCCGGCGGGATCCTGGCGGATGGCCTCGGCCAGCCGGCTGACCTCCGCGTCCGACAGGCTGTCGACGCGCGCCCGCGCCTCCGCAGGATCGACCCCCATCGCTTCCAGCTCGCGCTGCACGTCCTCGCGGGCCAGGAATCGCTGAACCTCGGCGCGTTCGCCCTGTCCGGCCGTTTCCGTTCCGGCCATTTCCTCGAGGACGCGGTCGGTCGGGACCATGCCCGCCTGCGCGACCGGCACCGGCAGGGAGGCAGCAAGGACAAGGGCGGCAACGGGGCGCGCCAGGAACCGGCACAGCGCCCGAAAGTTGAAGGACATCGTGTTCATTCCCCCTGATTGGATCTGTAGGGCCGTCATCGGCCGGCGCCGATCATAGTTAAAATTGCTTAACAAAGTCGAGATACGGTCCGTGCACCGCCGTTCCCGCCCCGGCGAGAGCGTCGATGCGGCGCAAGTTATAGCGCCTCGGGGTTGCTGAACCGTTTCGACCGGCTGCGCTCCGAAGATCCGGCGGGTTCGGCGCCAAGCGGCAACCCGCCCCCTACAGCGCGTCGCCCCAGCCGAGGCGGCGTGCGGTCTTGAACGCCGCGCCGTCCCGCCTCGTCAACAGCCGCTCGGCCGCGGTTCCGTCTCGCTGGCACAGCTTCAGACCGATTCGGCCGCTGCCCATCCGGGGCGGGGCGATGACCCGAGCCTCCGCCGGCCGGCCGGCGCGGCGCGCGGCCGCGATGTAGACGTATTTCTCATCCTCCCACGGCACCTCGGCTCCCTTGGCCTGCCGATGGAGGCGCGAGCGGGCGACCCGGCGGGCGAAGTGGCACCAGTCCGGCGGCGACAGGGGGCAGGCCGCCCTGTGCGGGCAGGGGGCGAGCAGCCGCGCCCCCGCCGCGATCAGCCGTTCCCGGGCGGCCAGGATGCGCGTCCAGCCGGCGGGCGTGCCCGGCTCGACGATCACCAGCACCCCGGCCGTCAGCGTCCACAACCGGTCCACCAGCCGGTCGCGCGTCTCCGGCGCCAGTTCGCCCAGTACGTAGGCCAGGGTCACCAGGTCGCGCGGCGCCAGGTCCGGCAGGCCGGCGGCGACGTCGCCGGCCTGCCACTCGATCCGGGCGGGCGCGGCCTGCGCCGACAACCGCTCGCCCCAGGCGCGGATCGCCGGGCTGCCTTCGATCAGAACCGCATCCGCGAGGCCGGGCCAGCAATCGGCGGCCGCCCAGAGCGCCGAGCCGGGTCCGGCCCCGACGTCCAGCAGGGTGGCGGGCGCGAAATCCTCCTGCGCCGCCGCCACCGCGGCGAAGGCGGCGCGGATCGCGGCGTAAGTGGCGGGCAGCCGGGTGGCGAGATAGGCCCGCGCCGCCATGTCGTCGGAGAGATGGAACCGCCCGTCGCGCAGCTCCGCCCGGTATCGCCGCGACAGCGCGTCGGCCGCCCGCGTCAGTTCGGACAGGCCGACGCCCTCCAGGGCGCGATCGACGGCCTGGCGCAGGGCAAACGGCAGTTCCATGGATTCGGGCCCTCCGCGCTCCGGAGACAGCGCAACGACACTGCGAGACTCGTTCGGACGGGATCTTCTATCATCGATCGCGGGTTGTGATCATCATGACCGTCGGGGTGGCGCGAGCGCCGGAAGCCCACTCCTGTCATGCTGGTGCGGCACATGCGAACCGTCGTTGCTGCGCTCCTGTTCCTCGCCGTCGCGCTGCTGGCCGCCGCGCTCGCGCCGAGGGTCGATGCGACCGAACGCTCCTCCGGCTGCGGGCTGGCGCCGCCAGCCATCCCGCCGGACAGCGTGGAGGTCGCCGGAACGCGGCGTTCGCTCATCGTCGTGGTGCCGGAGGGCTATGCGCCCGAGCGCGCGCACCGGCTCGTCCTGGCGTTTCACGGCCGCACCAACCCCGCGGAGCGGGTGCGGCGCTACTATGGCTTGGAAGGCACCAACGCGGAGGCGGACGGAACGATCTTCGTCTATCCGCGGGCACTGCGGCAGGGGGACGGGACCTTCATATGGCGCCTGCCCGAGGACCTCGCCCTCTTCGATGCCATCGTCGATCAGTTCGCGCGCCGGTACTGCGTCGCGATGGACCAGATCTTTGCGGTCGGCCATTCGCTCGGCGCGTCCTTCGTCAACGACTTGGCATGCGTGCGGGGGCGGGTGCTGCGGGGCGTGGCGACGGTGGCCGGGGGGATCAGCGCGGCGGACTGCACGGGCCCGGTCGCGGCCCTGCTGCTCCACAATCCCGAGGACCGGCTGGTCCCGATCTCGGCGGGGCGTGCGGCGCTCGAAACTCTGCTCGCCCAGAACGGCCTGTCCGGGGAACCGACGAAGTGGCGCTTGGGGCCGTTCTCTTGCGAGCGGTTCGGCGCGCGCGGGGATCGCAACCCGGTCCTCTGGTGCCTCTACGACGACAGCCGCACCGGACGCGGGCGATACTACCCCCATCAATGGCCGGAAGGGGCCGCGGAGGCGGTGATGCGCTTCTTTGCCGCGCTCGAATGAAGATCGGGTCCCTCCCTCATGGGACCTCGTCCCAACCCACGGAAAGGGGCGTCCCCGCGGCTCAGGCCGCCCCGGTCGTCGCTGCCTTGCGCTCCTCGTAGAAGCTCCGCATCGCCGCGTTGACGTCCTTCTTGCCGGCCAGCGCCCGGGCGAAGGCCGGCAACTCCGCGGCAGGCATGACGGCGAGCATGCGGTCGGGGGCGATCTCCGTAAAGGTGCGCATGCCGATGCAGCCGAAGGAGAGCGTCGGCCGGCCGTCGCCGAGCGCCGACGGGATCGCCGCGCAGCCCGGACGGCCGAACACGGTGGTCGGGGCGTTGCCGCCCCAGGTCGCGCCGCCGGCGGCCTCGCTCCAGATCATCGCTTGCAGCGGCGTGAGCCAGACGAGAACCGCGTCGGGCTCGCCCGGGAAGCGGGCGAGCGGGCCGTAGAGGATGCCCTTGCGCCCCTTCTTGTTGACGGGGATCTTGGCCGCTTCCGACGCGTCGACATAGCCGCATTCGCTCATTCGGCCGACGAGGCCCATCAGCTCCTCGGACACGGCGGCCGGCAGGTCGAAACCCATGACCATGGCGCCGATCGGGCAGTTGAAATGCGCCTCGGCCGGCACGAAGAAGGCCTCCTTCTCGGCCCGACGCCAGAAGGTGCAGGCGGAGGGCGCGACCGGCTGGTTCGCGGGGACGCCGGCCGGCGGCTCGTCGAGGAACGCCAGAGCGACCGGCGGGCTCTCGAGGTCGAGATGCGCGGTGAGATCGGCTGCGATCGTTGCGTTATTCATGGCTTCTCCCCTCTTCCGATCCGATGACGGCGCGGTCGTCAGCGATAGCGCCAGCGGAGCAGCCGCCGCTCCAGCCGCTCCGACAGCGAGAACAGCAGCAGCACGAACCCCATGATGAGCAGGATCAGTGCCAGCGTGAGCGCGGCGTTGTAGGTGCTTTGCGCGAACTGCAGCAGGTAGCCCAGGCCGCGGGTCGAGGCCACGAACTCGCCCACGACCGCGCCGGTGAAGGCGAAGCCGACCGCCACCTTCAGGTTGCCCATGACCCAGGCGGTGACGGACGGCACATAGACCTCGGTCAGCAGCACCCGGCGGCCGCCGCCCAGCGTTCGCACGCGCTCCACGAGGCGACCGTCAACCTCCTTGATGCCGCCATAGACGGCAAAGAAGATCAGCACCGCGACGAGCACGAGCGACAGAGCGACTTTGGACCCCAGATCGATCCCGAGCCAGATAACGAAGAGCGGCGCCAGGATTACCCGCGGTATCGCGTTGAGCAGCATCATCAGGGGCTCGAGCAATTCGGCCAGAATGGGCACGAGCGCGGCGGTGAAGCCGAGGATGATGCCGATCAGGAGCCCGATCACCAGGCCGAGCAGGGCGGCGGAGAAGGTCGCCTCCAGATGGCTCCAGATGCTGCCGTCGGCGAACACGGAGAAAAGCACCGCCACCACGTCGCTCGGCGGCGGCATGTAGAAGGGGTCAAGCACGCCGATGCGCGCGAGCACCTCCCAAAGCACGATCAGGGTCGCGAGCGCTAGGGTCCGCCGCACCCACCGCTTCTGAAGCAGGTTCGTCGTCATTCCGCGGCCTTCCTCTGTCCCGCAGCCCCGGGCCGGACCTCCTCCGACAGATCGTTCCACAGACGCTCCAGCAGCGGGGCGAAGGCGGGATCGGTGCGGGCGTGCAGCACGTTGCGCGGCCGCGGAATCGGCACGGGATAGCGCGACCGGATGCGCGCCCGCGGCCCCTGCGACAGCACGTAGACGACGTCGGAGACGGAGAGCGCCTCCTCGAGGTCGTGGGTGACGAGGAGGACGGTCATGTGCTCCTGCTCCACCCAGCCAAGGAGCTCCTGCGTGATGTGGGCGCGGACGATGGCGTCGAGGGAGGCGAAGGGCTCGTCCATCAGCAGGAGCCGGGGCCTCAGCGCAAGAATCTGCGCGATGGCCACGCGCTTGCGCTGCCCGCCGGAGAGCTCGCGCGGGTAGCGGTCGCCGAGGCCGGCGAGGCCCATCTTCGTAAGCCACTCCTCGGCTTGGTCCAGCGCGGCGCCCTTCGGGACCTTGCGGATGCGCAGGCCGAGCGCCACGTTCTGGCGCGCCGTCCGCCAGGGCAGCAGCGCGTCGTCCTGGAACAGGAAGCCGATCTCCTCCCGGCCGACATCCAGCTCGACGCGTCCGCTCCGCGGCTGCTGCAGCCCCGTGGCCGCCCGGAGGATGCTGGTCTTGCCCGAGCCGGACGGTCCGACGAGGCTCGCGAACGCGCCGGCCTGGACTTCGAGATTCACGCCCTCGAGGACCGGCTCCGCCGCATAGGCGAGCGTGAGGTCGCGGGCGCGGAGCATTCAGCCCTCGACCACCGAGCGGTCGAGCAGCGTGCCAAGGTCCACCGGTCCCTCGAGCATGCCGGCGGCCAAATGGGCCTCCATGACCCGCCGGCACGCCTCGACGTCGATCGCAACGCTTTCGGGGTAGAGCGACGTCCGGTACCGCTCCAGGATCGTGCGGAGCTGGGCCTGGTCACCGCCGGCGATGAGCTCGTTCGGCAGCGCCGCGATGATCTCGTCGACCGGGATGGTGCGGGTGTCCTGCAGACCCTTCGCCAGCGCGCGGGCGAGGCGCACCATCTCGTCGCGGCGCTCTTCGCGCTCCTCGGCGCGCACGGCCACGCCCATGAACTCGTAAGGCCCGCCGAGATACTTCGTCGCGTCCGTCAGATCCATGGCGTTGACAAGCACCGCTCCGCCCGCCTCGACGAGCAGCGACAGCGCCGGCTCTTGCACCATGCCGGCGTCGACGTGGCCAACGCGCAGTGCGTCGTAGAGATTGGTCCCAAGCGTCGCGAACTGCACCGCGCTGGCATCGGCGCCGGCCTCCTTGAGGAGGTAGAGCAGCATCGCATGATCGGCGTTGCCGAGCGCGGAGACGCCCACGGTCCGCCCTTCGAGGTCCTTCAGGCTCTTGATCTCGTCGGCCGTCCGCGGTCCGACGGCCAGGGCGAAGAGCGGCAGCCGCCCGGTCGAGGCGATGCGCCGGATCGGCGCGCCGCGGGCGAACGCCTGCAGGGCGACGTCGAAAGAGCTGCCGGTGTAATCGACCGCGCCGCCGACGAGCGCCTGCATGGCCGCGTTCCCGCCGCGGGTATAGACGAGCTCGACGTCGAGTCCTTCTTCCTCGAAGCGCCCGCGCGCCTGCGTCACCTCATAGGGCACGACGCAGAGGAGCTGGCCGCAGAAGGCAAGCCGCAGCTTGCGCAGCTGGCCGTAGGCAAGCCCGCTTTTCAGGGCCGCGACGCCGCCCGCGACGCCGGCGATCCCCTTCAGAGCCGTCCGCCGCCCGATCCCCGAGGACCCGGAAGCCGTCGTGCGCCCGACTTCGGGGGTGTCGACCGTCATCTTCTCGCAGCAACCCATGACCACCTCCATGTGGCCGATATCCCGATGGCCGATCATCGGCCCGTGGGTTTCAAATTTACAGTTTCAGGTCGCGGCTTTCTGATTTCAACACAAACTTTTTGTGTGAGATGGGCGGCTTCCCCGTGGTCGCCGGATCCGACCTCGCCCCGCTTCCGATAGAGGTATGGACCTTTGGAGAGGGGACAAGCCCGCGCCGCCGGGACGGGGCCCCACGGACGAAGACCACGGGCGAAGAATCGTTGATCCCGACGGGCGCGAAGGGCGGAGCGGCCGACTTGAGCACCGCACGCGTGGAACTTCGGCATCCAACCGCGAGTTTGCGCTGTAGGGAGCATTGCCTTGCGCAAGCGCGAACGCTCCGAGAGAATGGTTGCCTCACGGCAAGCGAACTCTGCTGGCGGTGTCCTTTGTCGCCGATCGTGCCCCTGAGGCAGTCGCCCCGGGCAGCCGCTCCGGAACGCCAGGTTCTGTTGAGGAGACAGGAGGTCGCAATGTCCTTGGATATCCAACTCGAGCAGCTCTACGAACGCATCGAACTCGTCAGCGGCATGGGCAGCCCGCGACGCGGCAAGCTGTGCATCATGTCGCTGGTCGCCTTTCTTTCCGGCGACAGACACACCGACGAGCCGCGCACCGCCTCATCGCTCATCCGCCTTTTTGCCATTCCCTTGAACGACGGCATGGACGGCGCGACGCGGCAGCGGCTGAAACCTTTCGCGCCACGGATCATCGGGACCGCCGACCGCCGCGATGCGGAGCGGGCGGAGCTTCTTTTCACCGCGATGTATGAAGAGGTGCTTCCCGAAGCGCTCAAGGACCGGCATCCCTTCTTCGCACGGGCCGGCGCCGGCAAGGACGCGAAGGCCGTCGAGTCGCTGTACGCGTTGCTGCGACAGATCAAGTCCGGCGAGCGCAAGCACGTCCGCGAAATGCTCGAACAGGTCGACGGCGGCGACGCCACCCTGTTCGAGGCGCTGTGGCGCGTGGCCAAGGCCTATCGGAGCGGCATGTACAACTCGATGGCGGAGACGGCGGCGTCGCTTCTCGTCGGCCTGGCCCAGGCGGCGCCGACCGCGGAGCGGACCAACTGGTACTGGAACAAGGCGATCGACCTTCTCGATCGCATGTGCGACGTCGGGGCCGAGGACCGCGTGCCCGAGATCCGGCTCGACCGGGTGGCGGCTCTGCAGAACGCACCCGACAACCGTTACCGCGGCGCAAGTGCCGTTTACCGGCGGCTCATGGCCAACCTCAAGGGAGCGAAGAGCGCAGACCCGGTCGGCTGACCAAAGGCGATTCGGCCGGATCGGCTCACGCCCCCCGAAGGGCCCTGTTTGGGCGATCGTTGCAAGCGCGTCGGGCACATCGCCCGGCGCGCGTCTTGTCTCCGCTCGCCGCTGATGAACCGGAAGCGCACGCTCTCGTCCAGCGATTGGCAGACTGGCCGTTGCTCCAGTGTCGATGTACCCTGATTGACCGCCTGCTGCGCCTTCCGCAGCTCGGTAAGGCCTTCGTGCAGCACGAGGTCGCGCGATTCAAAGCCGTGGTCGCGTCCCTCGATATGCGCTTGCCGGATCAGATCCACGAGTTAAGGGACGGGATCGTGGTTGAGCGCGCCGATCATCGTCTTGAAGTGCGTTGGCCGTTTCTTTTCCGCCTCTCCCGGCGGCAACGCGGCGATCGCGTCGAAAGTGTCTTGGTCTGCCCACCTGCGGTATCTCGCCGGGAGGCGTGTGCTGCCAGGGGCAATCGTCGTCTTGCTCCCTCAGGATTGGGTCATGAGATCCCCAGCCCGCCATCGACGGTGATCACCTGCCCGGTGACCCATTCGGAGGCGGGATCGGCGAGCGATACGATCCATCGTGCTACTTCCGCCGGATGACCGCGGCGCCCGAGCGGGACCCGTTCCCGCTCCCGCTCCTTGACCGCCTCGGCCTGTTCCGGAGAGAGGCGCATCATTCCCGTCAACGCCCCGGTCTCGGTGGGACCGGCCGCGACCGCGTTGACGCGCACGCCTTGCGGCGCAAGCTCCAGGGCCCAGCACCGCGTCAAGTGGTCCAGCGCGGCCTTGCTCGCGGCGTAGTGGGACAGCCCCGGCGTCGGCTTCTGGCCAAAAGTGCTCGAGACGTTGACGATGGACCCCTTTGATGCCGCCAGGTAGGGAAGCGCCGCCGCGGACAGCAGGCTGGGGCCAAGCACATTGACGGCAAAGATGCTGGCGATCTCCTCGGCCGTTGCGTCCGACATCGGGAGAATTGCGCCGGCCCCGGCATTGTTGACCAGGATATCCACCCGTCCCCAGGTATTGAGCGTCTCGTTGATCGTGCGCGCGGCGTCGGCAGGCACCGAGGCGTCTGCCGTGAATCCCGCGATGTTCGGATGATCGTTCATCGCCTCCCTCAGGGGGCCGGCGCGGCGTCCGGTGACGATGACCTTGGCGCCTTGCTCCGCAAAGCTGAGCGCCGCGGCGCGACCGATGCCTGAAGCACCGCCGGTGACGATGACGACCTTGTCCTTTAGTCCTTTCATTGCACCGGGTCCTATTGCACGTCGTCGATGACGAGGTTGGTTTCGTCGGTGTCGACGACGAACACGGCCAGCAGCTTGGCAGGTTCGGTGTCGCTGGCATTCGCGCTGACGGCATGATGATCGCCAGGTACTTCGGCCCAGCTTTCGCCGGCGCGATACACCTTTTCCGGACCGTCGTTGACCTTGCTACGAATTGCGCCCTCCAGGACCGTTGCGTAAATGAATGCGGAGTCGGGATGGGTATGCGCGGGATTTGAGCCGCCCGGCTGGTATTCGACAAGCACGCCTTTCATGCTCTTGCCGGGCACATTCGGCAGCACATGGTCGAAGACCACGGTCACCTTGGACTTGATCGCGGCTGGGTCGTCGGCAGAAGCGGTGGTCAAGGCGAAAGTTGCGAAAAGGATCCCGCAGACGAATCGCGTGAACATCTTGGTTCTCCTTCGTAGATAGGACGGCTTGCGCTTAGGTCGCGCAGCGACCCTATTTCTGCGCCAAGGCGTGGCCGAGCCACGTTTCGAACGACGTGGTGCCGATGTGCGGGTTGTCGCCGGGGGTGAGGGACTTGTCGTTCAGCTCCGTGCCGAAGTACCGCGCGCGGACATCGGTGACCACTTCGCGGGTGTCGTGCTTTGCCGCGAGATAGCGACGAACGAGATCGTCGAGACCGATGCGTTCCGGCCCGGCGAGTTCGATCACGCCGTTTGCCGGTGCCATCGTTGCCGCCTCGGCCACCAGCGCGGCGACGTCGTCGGACGCCACGGGTTGTACGTGGGCCGGCGACAGGCGAACGGTTTGACCGTCGGTCGAGGACTGGGCGATACCGCCGAGGAATTCGAAGAACTGGGTCGAGCGGACGATCGTGTGGGGGATTCCGGACGCCTTGATCAGGTCTTCCTGGGCGACCTTCGCACGAAGATAACCGCTTTGCGGCAGGCGGTCAGTCCCGACGACCGACAAGGCGATGTGATGCCGCACACCGGCGTCGGCTTCCGCGGCAAGGAGATTGCGGCCCGACGTCGTGAAGAAGGCCATGACGGCTTCGTCCTCGAACGAAGGCGAATTCGCAACGTCAATAACCACCTGCGCGCCCGCAAGCGCTTCGGCGAGCCCTTCTCCGGTGATGGTGTTGACGCCCGTGTTGGGCGACGCCGCGACGACCTCATGACCCTTCTGACGCAGGTTCGTCACGACCTTGCCGCCGATGAGGCCGGTTCCGCCGATGACAACGATCTTCATGATTGCTCCTCCATCCGGGTTGATGGATGGAGGATGACCGAGGGCGCCCGGCGAGACTTTGTTGCGGCGTCCAATTTGCCTTGGGTTTTTGTCCAAAAGTGCCCGAGGTCACGGTAGTATCGCTTGCGGAAGGGTTGTGTCGTCAGCTCGGCCTACACGGAATCCCTCCAGTTTCGACAGCTTGTCGGACTGACGGCATGGATGCTCGCCTGCGTCATGGAGCACCCTCGTGAAGTTTTTCTTCGACGATCACGTGCTCGATCCGGATCGGCGGGAACTCATCCGTGGATCCGATGCGATCGCGGTCGGGCCGCAGGTCTTCGATCTGCTGATGTACCTGCTGCGGAATCGCGAGCACGTGGTGACCAAGGACGACCTGATCGATACGGTCTGGGGCGGCCGGATCGTCTCGGAATCCACCCTGACCAGCCATATCAATGCGGTGCGCAGGGTGATCGGAGACACCGGCAAGGAACAGCGCCTGGTTCGCACGATCGCGCGCAAAGGATATCGGTTCGTGGGCGAAGTGCGGGAATCCGATGTTTCGGAAAGCCCGGATCCGGTGCGGCCCCATGCGCCGGTCGCACAGGCGTTGGTCCTTCCGGATCGGCCATCCATTGCCGTGTTGCCGTTTTTCAATCTCAGCGGCGATCCGGCCCAAGACTACTTTGTCGACGGTGTGGTGGAGGACATCATCGCGGCGTTGTCGCGCATGAGCTGGCTGTTCGTCATCGCGCGGAACTCGAGCTTCACCTACAAGGGTCGGGCCGTCGATGAGAAGCAGGTGGGCCGGGAGCTGGGTGTGCGCTATGTCCTCGAAGGCAGCTTGCGCAAGGCGGCGAACCGCGTGCGGATCACGGGGCAGCTCATCGACGCGGGCACGGGCGCGAATATCTGGTCGGAGCGCTTCGACGGCAAGATCGACGACATCTTCGAGCTGCAGGATCAGGTGACGGCACATGTCGTGGGCGCGATTTCGCCCCGGATCGAGCGGGCGGAGATGGAGCGCGCGCAGCGGAAGCCGACCGAAAGCCTCGACGCCTACGATTACTACCTTCGCGCCATGGCGAACCTCCATCACGGAACGAGGGAGGCCGTCGATGAGGCGCTGCGCCTGTCCTACAAGGCCATCGAATTCGATCCGGCTTTCGCGTCGGCCTATGGCATGGCTGGCTGGTGTCACTTCTGGCGCAAGGTCAATGGCTGGATGAGTGACCACGCGCCGGAGGTCGCCGAGGGAGTGCGATTGGCCCGCCGTGCCGTCGAGTTGGGCAGGGACGATGCGGTCGCCCTCGCGCGCGGCGGCCATGCTCTCGCCCATCTCACCGGCGATCTCGATGGCGGCGTCGCCTTGCTCGACCGGGCGAAGATGCTCAATCCCAATTTGGCGGCTGCCTGGTTTCTCGGCGGGTTCGTCCGGGCTTGGAGCGGCGATTCGAACGGCGCGATCGCGCACTTCACGCACGCAATGCGTCTCAGCCCGCTGGACCCGGAAATGTACCGCATGCAGGCTGGAATGGCCGTGGCGCATCTGTTTGCGGGGCACTTCGACGAAGCCTCGTCCTGGGCCGGAGCGTCATCCCGGGATCTGCCGAGCTTTCTGATGGTGGTTGCCATCATCGCGGCCAGTCATGCGCTTGCCGGACGGGCCGACGAAGCGCGGCAAGCGATGGAGCGCCTGCGCCGGCTCGATCCGGCCCTCCGTACCTCCAACCTTACGGATTGGCTCCCGATCCGCCGACCGCAAGACCTCGCCCTCTTCTCCGATGGCCTGCGAAGAGCAGGGCTACCGGAATGACAGCCGCTTCGAGCCTGCGGTGACGCGAAGGCCAACTGAAGACGCCGCGGGTTGCTTCGCCGAAAAGCGAAGGTGGTCGCCTTGGCCAATTTCCACAGATGAGGCGGATGGCCCGGGACTCCCGCGCCTCCGTCGCAACGGATTCGGCAGACCGGCCATGACTTGGCGTCCCTCGACTCCTGCCGCGTATGTGTCGCCGGTCGATGCCCCCGGCCCGCGGGGCTATCCCCTGCTCGGCCTGCTGCCCGCGCTGCGGCGGGCCCGCTGCGCGCCTTCGGGCCGCTGATCGTCTCTGCAGCGCCTGACGCCGGAGGTCGCCACCCGGTCGAAGCGCAGCCGCTGATCATGCCCCGGCCGAAGCGCGGCCTGATGATGATCGTGGCGGAACGCGGTGGCGATGCGTCGGCGGAATCGAGTTCGAATTGGACGCCGTTGGGGAACGCTGGGACGCGACCGTCCTACGACATCTATGCGACGTTGATCAGTAAGTCACCACGGTCAGCCATCGAGCGTTCGCGATTCGGTACCCGTGCGTTCCCATCAGGCAGCGGATGACGGCGCGCATGTGATATGCTCCATAGAGCACGGCGACGCGCCGTGGCCCTTCCGCGACCGCCTTGTCGAGCGCGGCCACGAGGACGGCGTCCCGGACCTCATGCAGGGCGTCGTACCCCGGAAGAAGCCTTCCTGTCGGTCTTCGACGGGCGTCAGCTTCCGCATGGCGAAGGAGCCGCCGTAGTAGCGCCAGAGCAGGCCGTAGGCCAGCGCGCCGAGTTCCATGGCCCAACGCTCCCAGAACGGGACCTTGGCCCACAGGCGATCGAGTTCCTCGGCCGGCAGGTCCGCGATGCGGTACGGGATCGCGAGATCGCGGATCCCCAGCACGCTGTTCTGCAGGACCAGGTCCGACCGGCGATTCCGTGCCGCTTGCAGGTAGACCTGTGCCAGCCGGCGCACCGCGCGTCCGGACGCGCCCTCGCAGATCAGCAGATCGTGGCTTCGAAATTCATCCCGTACCGTTTCGTAGAGCCGCCTCTCGCCGAGGTGGATCATCGGGTACAGGGTGAAGGCGGGGGCGTTCTCGTCCCGCTGCAGCCGCATGACGGCAACGCGCAGGCCGAAGTCCGTATTCTCGGAGATTTGCATGCGGGGGTGTTCATGTGCCCGGGGCTCTTAATTTTTCGGCAACCGCCGCCACGAAGGCCCGATCGCATCGCCGAAGGGCGAGGCCGAGCGGGCGAAGCGAAGGCTCCGCCGTCACCGTGGATTCGTTCGCCCGTCGGCGCCGCTCAAACCGAAAAAGTTGGGAAATTGTACGAAAACATAAGCATTTATCGGCGCGCATTGCGGTAGGCACCGCGGCCGAACGGGCTATATAGTCGATATTCGGGCGGCGTCGTCCCGATCGCCGCGGTCGCATTCGGGAGGCCTTCCATGCTGAAGAAAATACTGATCGGTCTTGGCGTCGTCCTGGCGCTGCTCGTCGTGGCGGCGGTCGCGGTGCCGATGCTCGTCCCGCTGGAGACCTACAAGGCGCAGATCGCCCAGCGGGTCGAGGCGGCGACCGGCCGCAAGTTCGAAATCGCCGGCGACGTCAGCCTTTCGGTGCTGCCGCGGCTCGCGCTGGAGGCCAACGCGGTGAGCCTCTCCAACCCGCCGGGCGCGAAGCACCCGAACATGCTGGAGCTGTCGAAGCTCGAGATGCGCCTGGCGTTGCTGCCGCTGCTCTCCGGCAACCTGGTCCTCGACTCCTTCGTGCTGACCGATCCGGTCATCAACCTCGAGGTGAACGAGCAGGGGCGGCCCAACTGGCAGTTTGCCGATGCGGAGGGGCAGGGGCCGGCGGAACCGCAGGAGCCCGCGGAAGGCGGTGGTCCGGCGTCGATGCTGCGCGAGCTCAGCCTCGGCGACGTGCGCCTCGTCAACGGCCGGCTCACCTATCTCGACGAACGTACCGGCGAGACGCAGATGGTCGAGGGCATCGACATGACGGTTTCGCTGCCCTCCCTGGACCAGGCGCTCCGGGCCAAGGGCGCGCTCGCCTGGAACGGCGAGGCGGTGGAGCTGCGGGCCAGCGTCGCCGAGCCGCGGGCGCTGATCGAAGGGGGGAGCAGCGCGGTCGAGGCCGAGATCGCGGCCGCCCCGGTGAAGGTCGCCTACGACGGGACGGTGACGAACGCCGCGCCGCTGTCCTTGAAGGGCCGGGTCGATCTCGACGTGCCGTCGGTGCGCGATCTCGCCGCCTGGGCCGGAACCCCCATCGCCGATGGTGGCTCCGGACTCGGCCCGCTCGCGATCCGCGGCGACCTGGAGATGAGCGGACCGAAGGTCGCCTTCACCGGCGCGACCCTGAAGCTCGACGAGATGACCGGCACCGGCGACCTGCGCCTCGATCTCGGCGGCGCGAAGCCGTCGGTCGTCGCCGCGCTCGAGGTCGATCGCATCGACCTCAACCCGTACCTGCCGCCACCGGCCGAAGCGGCCGAAGAGGCCCCGCCGGCGCCCGGCTCCCCGGCCGGCGGCGGCTGGAGCGAAGAGCCGATCGACCTGTCGGCGCTGAAGGCGGCCGATGCCGATCTCACCTTCCGGGCCGGCGGGATCACGGTCCGGGAGATCAAGCTCGGCGAGACCCGCGCCAAGGCCGTCCTGAAGGGCGGTAAGCTCGCGCTCGACCTCGTCGAGCTCGCGCTCTACGACGGAACGGGCAGGGGCCGCGTGACCCTGGACGCGTCGGGGAGTCTGCCTGCGCTTGAGAGTGCGTTCACCCTCACGGGGCTTCAGGCGGCGCCGTTCCTCGCCGACGCCGCCGGGTTCGACCGCATCGAGGGCATCGCCAACATGACGGTCGAAGCCGCGACCCGCGGCCGCAGCCAGAAGGAGATGGTCTCGGCCCTCGACGGGAACGGCCGCGTGCAGTTTCTGGACGGCGCGATCCGCGGGATCAACCTCGCGGCCATGGTGCGGAACGTCTCCTCCGCCTTTCTCGACCCCGAGGCCCGCAAGACCCAGAAGACAGATTTCGCGGAGCTCGCCGGCACCTACACGATCGCCGACGGGATCGTCACCAACAGGGACCTGTTCCTGAGATCGCCGCTCCTCCGGCTCGACGGCGCCGGCACGGTGGACCTGCCGCGGCGCCGGGTGGATTACCGCCTGACGCCGAAGCTGGTGGCGTCGCTCGAAGGCCAGGGCGGTGCCGAAGGCGCCGGCGGTGTCGCGGTGCCGGTCACCGTCAAGGGGCCGTGGGACAATCTGGCCTTCGCCCCGGACCTGTCGGGCGCGGCGCGCGAAATCGCCAAGGACCCGGAGAAGGCCCTGGACGCGGTGAAGGGGCTCGTCAAGGGGAAGGAGTCCTCCGGCGACGGCTCGTCCGAGTCGAAGCCGAGCGCCAAGGATGTGATCCGTGGCCTGTTCGGGCAATGAGACGGCGCCGGCACGGTTCGAACGGATGGGAGTATCCGCGGGCGGACCGGCGGCCGATCCTGTAACTGCGCCGTTCGCTATGACCGGCCGTAGACGGGCACGACCGCGCCGCGCGTGACCCGGTTCTCGGGCGAAGCGAGGAAGAGGATCGTCGCCGCCACCTCCTCGACCTTGGGCCAGGCGTCGTGGTTGGCCTTCGGCATGGCCTGGCGGTTCTGCGGCGTGTCCATGATCGAGGGCGCCACCGCGTTCACCAGGATACCCTGATCCGCGACCTCCTGTGCCAGCGCCTCGGTGAGCGCGACCACCCCGGCCTTGCTCGCGGTGTAGGCCGTCATGCCGGCGCCCATCCGCGGCTCCAGGGCATGCCGTGCCGCCACGTTGACGATGCGGCCGCCGGTCCCCCGTCGGGTCATGGCGCGGATTGCGGCGCCGCAGCAGAGATGGCAGGTGACCAGGTTCGTCTCGATCATCGCCATGAGTCCCGCCTTGCCGGTCTCGGCAAGCGGGCCCATGGCGAACCCGCCGGCGACGTGGATCGACGCCCAGAGCTCATCGATGCCGTCGAAGGCCCGCGCGACGCCCGCTTCGTCGGCGAGATTGCAACCGGCGATGAGCTTCACGCGCTCATGATCGCGGTGGGGAAAGCGCTGCGCCTTCTGCTCGTCGCTATAGGGCACATGGCAGATGGCGCCGCGCGCGAGCAACGCTTCCACGACGGCGGTGCCAAGGGCGCCGGTTCCGCCGGTGACGACGACGTGACGATCGCGATAGTCCATGACTGTCACCTTTCGGCAAAGGGTCGTCTTACAGCTCTCGAAGTCTTAATGATCTGTATGGTCGGCGGAATGGCCCTCCGCAAGGGCGCTTGGCGCGGCCGCCGCTCGCCGGCCGACTTTCGGATGCGCTCCGAGCGCGCGGCTCAGGGTGAGTCCGTCAGGAGCGCCCGTCGAAAGGGGATCGGTCGGCCGTGGCCATGTCCCCGGGCCCGTCCTCCGCATGGGCGCGCTCGACGGCCCACACCCTCTCGAAGCCCATGAGGCGCGTGAACCGGTCGAACGGGTAAAGCGCGCCGCTCCAGCCCCGGCTCGATCCGCTGTCGCGAATCTCCGAATAGGCGGACTGGAGCGCCGCCGCCGCGGCCAGCACGCCCAGCACCGGGAAGATCGCGAGCTTGAAGCCCAGAGCGGCGAGCTCCTCGGGGGTCAGGACCGGGGTGCGCCCGCCCTCCACCATATTGGCGAGAAGCGGCAGATCGAAGCTGCGCCCGATCCGCTCCATCTCCTCCACGCTCTCGGGCGCCTCGATGAACAGGATGTCGGCGCCGGCCTTGGCGAACGCCTCCGCCCGCCGCAAGGCTTCGTCGAGGCCGTGGGCGGTGCGCGCATCGGTGCGTGCGACGATGAGGAAGTCTTTCGAACGCCGCGCCTCCGCGGCGACCTTGATCTTGCGGACCGCGTCTTCCAGGGAGATGACGCGTCGGCCGGGCGTGTGCCCGCACTTCTTCGGAAACTCCTGGTCCTCGAGCTGGATCGCTTGGGCGCCCGCGGCCTCGTAGCCCCGCACGGTGTGCTCGACGTTGAGGAGCCCGCCATATCCGGTGTCGCCGTCCGCGATCAGGGGCGTCGTCGTGCCCTCCGCGATCTGCCGGACGCGCCCGACCATGTCGGTGTAGGTGGCGAGGCCGGCATCGGGGTAGCCCAGATGCGACGCCACGACGCCGAACCCCGTCATGTAAAGCGCGTCGAAGCCCATCCCGTCGGCGATCTTGGCGGAGATCATGTCGTAGACCCCGGGCACCGATACGAGGCCGGGCTCCTTCAGGCGCGTCGCGAGGCGTTTGGTCATGGGGCGCACCTTGTTCCGCACCGGTTTCGCTTTGGCCGGACGCCGATTACAGCCCTGCCGCCGGCCAACGGAGCCGGAGCGCGGCCGGTCGGATGACCGCCCTTCGAAGAACGGGCGCTGCTGAACGGAGATTCGGAAAAGACTTGGAGCGGGCGAGGGGAATCGAACCCCCGTCTTAAGCTTGGGAAGCTTCTGCTCTACCATTGAGCTACGCCCGCACGGGCAAGATTTATAGGCGATGCCGACGGTCCGTTCAAGGCGTCGCCGGCGCCCTGCGCGTGATCACGCCTGCGTGAGTCCGGCGGACCGCCGGCTGACATCCGGAACCGGGGCAGCTAGTGTCGCCTTCTTGAAGACGAGACCGACCCTGCCGCCGATGGACCTGTCGATGCCGAGCCGCCGCACCGCTCTTCGCGCCCTGGCCGTCCTCGCGGCCGCGCCGGCCCTTCTTGGCCGGTGGGCGGCGCGGGGTGCCGAGGTGCCGGAGGACTGGGGCGCGATCCTCGAGCGGGCGCGGGGCCAGACGGTGTACTTCAACGCCTGGGGCGGTGACGAGCGGATCAACGCCTACATCGCCTGGGTCGGCGAGGCGGTGGCCGAGCGCTTCGGCGTTACGCTCCGCCACGTCAAGCTGGCCGATACGGCGGAGGCGGTCTCGCGCGTGCTGGCGGAGAAGGTGGCGGGCCGCACCGAGGGCGGCTCGGTCGACCTGATCTGGCTCAACGGCGAGAACTTCGCCGCCATGAAGGCGCAAGGGCTGCTGTTCGGGCCCTTTACCCATCTCACGCCCAACTACCGGTTGGTGGACACTGAGGACAAGCCGAGCACGACGATCGACTTCACGGTGCCGGTCGAGGGTATGGAAGCGCCCTGGGGCATGGCGCAGCTCGTCTTTCTCTACGACACGGCCCGGATCGGCGGCAGCCCGCCGCGGAGCATGGCCGCGCTGCTGGACTGGGCGCGCTCCCATCCCGGGCGCTTCACCTATCCGGCGCCGCCCGATTTCATTGGCACCACCTTCGTGAAGCAGGCCATCTACGAGCTGGCGGAGGATCCGGACCTGCTCCAGCGGCCGGCGACGGACCAGGCCTTTGCCGCGGTCACCGCCCCCTTGTGGAGCTGGCTGGATGCGCTGCACCTGCACCTTTGGCGAGACGGCAAGCAGTTTCCGCAGAACAACCCCATGCTGAAACGGCTCCTCGACGACGGCGAGATCGACATCGCGCTGAGCTTCAACCCCGGGGATGCGTCTTCGGCGATCGCCCAGGGGCTGCTGCCCGAGACGGTTCGGACCTATGTCCTGGAGCGCGGCACGATCGGCAACACGCACTTCGTCGCCATTCCGTTCAACGCCCGCGCCAAGGAAGGTGCGATGGTCGTGGCGAACTTTCTGATGTCGCCGGAGGCGCAGCTCCGCAAGCAGGATCCCGCCATCTGGGGCGACCCGACCGTGCTCGACATGGACAAGCTGTCGCCGGAGGACCGGGTGCGGTTCGAGTCGCTGCCGCTCGGCGTCGCCACCTTGTCGGCCGAGGAACTCGGGCCGGTGCTGCTCGAGCCGCATCCTTCCTGGGTGGCGCGGATCGAGGCGGAATGGCGCCGCCGCTACGGCCGGTGACGGCCGGCCATCCGGGGCGGGGCGGTGCCGGCGCGCTCCGTGCCGGAGGCCTGCTGCGACCCGGGGGCTTGCTGCGATACGTGCCCGCTCTGACGCTGAGCCTGTTCCTCGCGCCTATCGCCGCCGGGCTGGTCGGCACCTGGCTGCCGGCCTTCGGCTGGTTGCCGGCCTTGGGCGGGCAGTCGTTCGGCCTGTCCGCCTGGCGCGCCCTGTTCGCGGCGCCGGAACTGCCCGGGGCGGTCGCCCTGACGCTGGGCACGGGGATTCTCGCCACGGTGCTCTCCTTCGCGCTTGCCGTCGGGTTCTGCGCGGCCTGCCACGGGACCCGGTCGTTCGCTTGGCTGCGCCACGTCCTCGCCCCGCTGCTCGCGGTCCCGCACGCCGCGGTCGCCATCGGGCTGGCCTTCCTGATCGCGCCGAGCGGCTGGATCGCGCGCCTGCTTTCGCCCTGGGCGACCGGCTGGGAGACGCCGCCGGACCTAGCCGTGGTTCGCGATCCCTATGGCCTCTCGCTGGTCCTCGGGCTCGTCCTCAAGGAGACGCCGTACCTCCTGCTGATGAGTCTCGGCGCGCTCGGCCAAGTGCAGGCCGAACGGGCGGTCGCCGTCGCCCGGGCGCTGGGCTACGGGCCGGCGACGGCCTGGCTGAAGGCGGTCCTGCCCCAGATCTATCCGCAGATCCGGCTGCCGCTCTACGCCGTGCTCGCCTTTTCCCTCTCGGTGGTCGACGTGGCGCTCGTCCTCGGACCCGGCACGCCGCCGCCGCTCGCGCCGCTCCTGCTCCGCTGGTTCAACGATCCGGACCTCACCATGCGCTTCCAGGCGGCGGCCGGCGCCGGCCTGCAGCTCGTCCTCGTGGCGGCGGCCGTCGCGCTCTGGGCCGGGGGCGAGCGTCTGGTCGGCCGGCTCGTCCGGCCTTGGCTGTCGTCCGGAGGCCGCGGCGGCGCGGGCGAGTCGCTGGCCCGCCGCGTGATCGGCGGGGTGACCGCCGGACTCATCGGCGCGGCGGCGCTCTGCCTCGCGGGCCTGGCGGTCTGGTCGGTGGCGGACCGCTGGCGCTACCCGGATCCGCTGCCCACGACCTGGACGCTCGGCAACTGGCAGCGCCATGTCGAGGCGCTCGCCTGGCCGGCCTGGACGACGCTCACGGTCGGACTCGCCGCCGCGGCGCTCGCCACGGCCCTCGTGCTCGGCTGCCTGGAGAACGAGCAGCGGCACGGGCTGCGCCCGTCGGCGCGGGGCCTGTGGCTGCTTTATGCGCCGCTGATGGTGCCGCAGGTGTCGTTCCTGTTCGGCGCGCAGGTGCTCCTGGTCCGGCTCGGGCTCGACGGTACCTGGCCGGCGCTCGTCTGGAGCCACCTGCTGTTCGTTCTCCCCTATGTCTTCCTGTCTCTGGCCGATCCGTACCGGGCGCTCGACGAACGCTATGCCCGCACCGCGCTCTGCCTCGGCGCGTCCCCGGCACGCGTCTTCTGGCGGGTCAAGCTGCCGATGCTGCTGCGGCCCGTGCTCGTCGCCTTCGCGATCGGCTTCGCGGTCAGCGTCAGCCTGTACCTGCCAACGCTGTTCGCTGGCGGCGGCCGCTACGCCACGCTGACGACGGAGGCGGTCAGCCTCGCCGCCGGCGCCGACCGCCGCGTCGTCGGGGTCTATGCCTTCCTGCAGGCGATGCTGCCGCTGCTCGCCTTCGCGGCGGCCCTGGCGCTGCCGGCGGCGCTTCGGCGCCGGCGGCCGCGCCGCGCGATGCGGCGCGGATCGGGATCGGAGGGCGCAGGATGAGCGGCGGTGCGTTGAGGCTGTGCAAGGTGTCGCTGCGGCTCGGGCCGCGCCTGCTGCTGCCGCCCCTTTCGCTGACGGTCCGGGCGGGCGAGGTGGTCACCGTGACGGGGCCGAGCGGTTGCGGCAAGTCGAGCCTCCTCGCCTATCTCTGCGGTACGCTGGACCCGGCCTTCCGCGCGTCCGGCCGCGTCTTCGTCGGCGCGGTCGATGTCACCGGCCTGCCGCCGGAGCGGCGCCGGATCGGCATCCTGTTCCAGGACGACCTGCTGTTCCCGCACCTTACGGTCGGTGAGAACCTCGCCTTCGGGCTGCCGGCGGCGGTACGGCGAGGCAGGGACCGGCGGGAGCGCGTCGAGGCGACGCTGGCGGAGGCCGGCCTCGCCGGCTTTGCCCACCGCGATCCGGCGACGTTGTCGGGCGGGCAGCGGGCGCGCGTGGCGCTCCTGCGCATGCTGCTGTCGGAGCCGGCGGCTCTGCTGCTCGACGAGCCCTTCTCCAAGCTCGACCCGGCGCTGCGTGCCAAGTTCCGGCAGACGGTGTTCGATCACGTCCGCCGACGGGCGCTGCCGACGCTGCTGGTCACCCATGACCCGGCCGACGCCGAGGCCGCCGGCGGGCGCGTCGTCGCGTTCGGTCACGCCCCGGCGGACGATCCGGCAGCCGGTCCCGCAACCGAGGGCAAGGCGGGCGGGCCGGTTGCCGTCATCCGGCCGGCGCCTTTGCCAAGGCGCTCCTAAGAGCGCCGGGCGACCCCCCTCTGCAGCCCCCCTCTGCGGCCTGGGTCGGGCCGCCCGTCCGGCGATCGCCGCCTCACGCCTGCCACAGATCGTTATTTGTTCGTTCTCGTCGCACGGATTACTCGCGAATCGGCGGTGCCGGCCCTGTACCGGCGCGGTCGAACTTGGCTTGCACGTCAGGGCTTTAGCGCCGATTGCGGAACTTTTCCGCAGTTTTGACATTAATACGCCTGACGCCTAGTATCGGATCGATGGGTGGGGGGCGAATTCTCGCATTAAATAGCCCGCTTTCCGACGCAATTTAGTCAAGATGCCGATCAAAGGTGGCATTTTCAACGAGTTATGAGACAAGGGAGCGAAATTTCGATGAGTAAGTTCGGTCTGTTAGGCATCGTTGCGGCGATCGGCCTCTTGGCGGGCTGCGCCAGCAATATCGAGCAAGTACGGAATACGGCGCCGGTGGGACCGACCTTCACGGAATCATTGGCTCGCGAGTACCGGGACTTCGCGCTGTTCGAGTCGGACCAGATGTATGATTGGACCGACGCCAACTATTTCGCGCGGAAAGGACTCGCGGCGGAACAGGGCGAGGTGGTGCTGCCGGAGTCCCTGGATGCGTGGAACCTGCCGGAGGAATCGCTGGCCGACCTGCAATCGGGGCGGGCGCGGCTCGTCGGGTTCCTGGATGACGGCGCCCGCGACGCCGCGCCGGAGCTGGCGGCGCGCGCCCAGGCGCGATTCGACTGCTGGGTCGAGCAGCAGGAAGAGAACCATCAGCCGGCCCATATCGCCGCCTGCCGCGAGGAGTTCCTGGCGGCGCTGGACGCGCTCCAGACGGCAATGGCGCCTGAGGTTCCAGCGGTCGAGCCGGCGGCGGGGCCGACGGAGTTCCGGATCTTCTTCGAGTTCGACCGGTACAGGCTCGCCGATTCGACGAACGGCCGCCAGGTGGTCCAGGACGTGCTTGCGGAAGCCCGGGAACTCGGCACACCCTCCGTTTCGCTGATCGGCCACGCCGACCGGGCCGGGCCGGAGGACTACAACTTCGCTCTTTCGCTGCGGCGTGCCGATGCGGTCCGCGAGGCGCTGATCGAAGGTGGCATCCCCGCCGACCGGATCACGGTTTCCGGCCGCGGCGAGGAGGATCCGCTGGTCCCGACCGAGGACGGCGTCGCCCTGCAGGAGAACCGCCGCGTCGAGATCTTCCTGCAATAGGCAAGGCAATCCCTGAGCCTTGGCGGCGCCGGTCCCCCGGCGCCGCCTTTTTCTTGCCCGGACCGCTTGCCCGGCCCGGAGGGTCGGGGGCGACCGCCATCTGGACATCTTGGGACCGCGGCGTACAATGACCGGCAATCTTGGCCGCGGTTCCGCCAGAACGCCGCGGCGCCGTTCGTTGTATGAAGCCATGTACTCGCAGACCACTCGATCGATCACTGTGACCGTTCGGCCGTTCTTCCTTGAGGATCAATCGTCTCCAGACGATGCCCACTATGTCTGGGCATATCACGTGCGGATCGAGAACGACGGTCGGGAGACGGTGCAGCTGCGGAACCGCTATTGGCGGATCACCGATTCGCTGGGACGCGTTCAGGAGGTTCGGGGTGCGGGGGTCGTGGGCGAGCAGCCGGTGCTGCGGCCCGGCGATTCCTTCGAGTATACGAGCGGCGTTCCCTTGCCGACGCCGTCGGGCATCATGGTCGGATCCTACCAGATCGAGAACGAAACGGGCGAGCGCTTCGACGTGGCGGTTCCGCCGTTCTCCCTGGACAGTCCGCACCAGCCGGTTCAACTGAATTGACCCGATCTGACTGAATTGACTGGTGTTGCGATCGATCGTCTCCAGATGAAATCGGCCGTCGCAAGGGGAAAACTGCCGCCCGTCGAGGCCGCATAGCCTTTCGCTCGGGGCGGCCCGGCCTCCCGAGCGGCTTCCACCCAACGCAAAGAAAGGAGTGCGCCTTGACGTCATCTCATCCGGTTACGGTCCCCAAGAGCACGACGCGCAACGAAACCGAGAATCTGCGGCGTCCGGCTCGTCCGAGCCGTGCGGAGGCCGAAGAAGCGGTTCGCACGCTCATCCGATGGGCGGGCGACGATCCGAACCGTGAGGGGTTGCTCGGCACGCCGGACCGTGTGGTGCGGTCGTACGAAGAGTTCTTTGCCGGCTACAACACCGATCCGGTCGAATTCCTGCAGCGAACCTTCGAGGAGACCGCCGGCTACGACGAGATGGTGGTCCTGCGCGACATCCGCTTCGAATCACATTGCGAGCATCATATGCTGCCGATCATCGGGCGGGCCCACATCGCCTACCTGCCGAACAAGCGCGTCGTCGGCATCAGCAAGCTTGCCCGTGTGCTTGAGGTCTACAGCCGGCGCCTTCAGATCCAGGAGAAGATGACCGCGCAGATCGCCACGACGATCAACGAGGTCCTGCAGCCGAAGGGCGTCGCGGTCGTCATCGACGCGGCGCATCAGTGCATGACGACGCGGGGTGTGCACAAGGCCGGGATGAGCATGATCACCAGCCATATGCTCGGCGACTTTCGGACCAACCCGTCCACGCGGCGCGAGTTCCTGTCGATCATCGGTAACCCGTCGATCGGGATGCTCGGCAACGTCTGAGCCCCGCCCGACGGACAAGCCATGGTCTTCCGGCCGCTGTCGGGGCAGAATGGACCGCGGCGGCGCCCCGTGATGTCTCGGCGCTTTGCCGCGGCGGTTCGTTCCAGTCGATCGCGGTTCGGCCTTGCCTGACTTCCGGCCTGTCCTCTTCGTCATCGGCATTCTGTTGATCGCGCTGGCTGCGGCGATGCTGCTGCCCGCCGCGATCGACGCGCTGCGCGACGACCCAGACTGGCGGGCCTTCGTCTGGTCCGCCGGAATCACCGGCGCTGTCGGCGGCGCGCTGATGCTGGGTTACCGGCAACCGCGCACGCCGGCTCTGTCGCCGCGGGAAGGCTTCGTCCTGACCGTGATGACATGGGCCACGCTTTGCCTGTTCTCGACCCTTCCGTTCATGCTGTCCGAGATCGGCCTTGGCTTTACCGACGCCTTCTTCGAGGCGATGTCGGGGCTGACCACCACCGGTGCGACCGTCATCGTGGGTCTGGACCAGCTTTCCGCGGGTGTGCTGCTCTGGCGTGCCATGCTGCACTGGATCGGCGGCATCGGCATCATCGTGATGGCGGTCGCCATCCTGCCGATTCTGCGCGTCGGCGGCATGCAGCTCTTCCGCATGGAATCGACCGAGAAGGCGGAAAAGGTCCGGCCGCGCGTCGCCCAGGTGGCAGGCCTGCTGATCTCAGTCTATGTCAGCCTCACGACGATGTGCGCCGTCGCCCTGTTGATCGCCGGGATGGGTGCGTTCGATGCGGTTGCCCACGCCATGTCGGCGATCGCGACCGGCGGCTTCTCCACGCACGACGCCTCGGTCGGCTTCTACGACAGCCCCGCGATCGAATGGATTCTCACCGTTTTCATGCTGATCGGCGGTTCGACCTTCGTGCTGCTGGCACGGGCGGCGCAGGGCGACATTCGCGCCCTTTTCCGGGACCAGCAGATCCGCTGGTATCTGATCTATATTGCGGCTTTCGTCGTCGCGCTTGCGCTCTGGCAGATCTTCGCCAACGACCGTCCCGTCCGCGAAGCGCTTCGCTCCTCGGCGTTCAACGTCGTCTCCGTGGCGACGACGACCGGCTTCGTGACGGAGGACTACCAGCTCTGGGGCAGCTTCGCGCTTGGCGCGTTCATGGCCCTTCTGTTCGTCGGCGGCTGCACCGGATCGACCGCTGGCGGCATCAAGGTGTTCCGACTCTGCGTGCTGGGCAGCGTCGCCCACCGGCAGATCCTGCATCTGGTGCATCCGCACCGGACGCTGCCGCCGCTCTACAACGGCAAGCCGGTGTCGGACGAGGTGGTTCGCTCGGTCCTGAGCTTCTTCGCCTTCTACATCGGGACCTACGCGCTTCTCAGCGTCGCCATGACCGCACTCGGGCTCGATCTCGTCACCAGCCTCACCAGCGCCGCCCAGGCGATCGGCAATGTCGGGCCCGGCCTCGGGCCGATCGTCGGCCCGGCCGGCAGCTACCTGCCGCTGCCCGACGCCGCCAAGTGGTTGCTGTCCTGCACCATGCTCCTGGGCCGGCTGGAGCTTCTGACGGTGCTGGTCCTGTTCAGCGCCACCTTCTGGCGCGGTTGAGGGAGGCGGCGTCCGATGACCGACGGGGCAACCGGCGGTGCGATAGAGATGATCCAGCGGCTGGTCGGATTCGACACCGTGTCGGCCCGCTCGAACCTCGCGCTCATCGAGTTCGTCCGCGACTACCTGTCCGGCTACGGCATCGAGAGTCGGCTGACCTTCGACGCGGGAGGCGGGAAGGCGAATCTCTTCGCCACGATCGGCGGCCCGGCGGAGGGCGGCGGTGTCGTGCTCTCGGGCCACACCGACGTCGTGCCGGTCGAGGGGCAGCCCTGGGAGAGTGACCCGTTTCACGTCGTCGCCAGGGACGGCCGCCTCTACGGCCGCGGAACCGCCGACATGAAGAGCTTCCTCGCCGTTGCCCTGGCGCTGGTGCCGGAAGTCCGAAAGCGCGAACTCAAGGTGCCGATCCACCTCGCCCTGTCCTATGACGAGGAGGTCGGCTGCCTCGGCGTGCCGGCCCTGCTGCGCGACGTCGCGGATGCGCTGCCGCGGCCGCCGCGGCTTGCCATCATCGGCGAGCCGACGATGATGCGGGTCGCGAACCGGCACAAGGGCATCCACGCCTTCGAGACGCGGGTGACCGGCCGCGACGGCCATTCGAGCGGCACCCATCGCGGGGTCAACGCCATCGTCCATGCCGCCGAGATCATCGGCTTCCTCGATGCGCTCGCCGCCGAGCAGCGCCGGCAGGGACCGTTCGACGAAGGCTTCGATCCGCCTTACACGACGATCAACGTCGGCACCGTCGAGGGCGGCACGGCGCTCAACATCATCCCGCGGCATTGCGCCTTCAGGTGGGAGTTCCGCCCCGTTCCCGCGACGGATCCGGCCGACCTCCTCGCCCGGGTCGAGACCTTCGTCGCGGAGAGCGTGCTGCCGCGCATGCGCGCGGTCGCGGCGGAGGCCGAGGTCGTTACGGTCGCCCGCTGCGCCGTGCCGCCGCTTCTGCCCGAGGCGGACTCGCCGGCGGAGACCCTGGCCCGCGCCCTCACCGGGGCCAATGCCGCCATCGGTGCCGCCTTCGTCACCGAAGCCGGGCTCTTCCAGCAGGCGGGCATCCCGGCGGTCGTGTGCGGCCCCGGGAGCATCGAGCAGGCGCACCAACCCAACGAGTACATCGCGCTGGACCAAGTCGCCGCCTGCGAAGCCTTCCTGCGCCGGCTGATCGACTGGGCCGCGGCGGGCCGCCGCCTCCCGTAAAAGAACGCGCGCACCGGCGGAACCGTGTCCAGGGGGACGTGTTGGTCTCCCCATCGGGCGCGCCGGGTCACGACATCGGCGCGCGATGTATCTCCACCGCTCCGATCCAGGAAGGAAGGACGATGAAGAAACCGGTTCTACCGATGATGGCCGCGGCGGTCTTCGCGGTCGCCCTGGCGGGCACCGGACCCGGCGCCTCGGCTCAGCAACAAGCGCAGATGAGTGTCGAGGACCGGCATTTCCTGATGCACGCCGTCCCCGCCGGCATCGCGGAGGTCGAGATCAGCAAGATCGCCGCCGAAAAGGCGCAGAACCAGCAGGTCAAGCAGTTCGCCCAGCGCATGGTCGACGACCATACGCGGGCGAACGACCAGCTCATGCAGCTGGCGCAGCAGAAGGGGCTCCAGCCCCCGCAGCAGCCCGGCGCGGCGCATCAGGCCGAGATGGAGCATCTGCAGCAACTGTCCGGCGAGCAGTTCGATCAGCAGTACATGGGCGGCCAGGTCATCGACCATGACATGGCCAACTATATGTACGAGCGCGAGACCCGGCAGGGCCAGGACCAGGAGATCAAGGATCTGGCCTCCCAGACGCTGCAGACCCTCCAGGAGCACCACGACATGGCCCTGGAGATCACCGGTCAGGGCCTGACGGCAGAGCAGCCGTAACCGGAACCACCCGATGTGCCGGGCCGGAGGGAGCCGCTCCCTCCGGCCCGCGCCATTGGGCATGGAGCCGGCCGCGTCGTGGCCCCCGGCCGACGGGCCGACGAGGCGCTCCCCGCGAACGGGCGCCACCGCCGTGATGTTTTCATGCGCCAGGCGACCGCGCGGGCGATGCCCGATCCAGCGGCCAAGCATCCCATGAATGAACGTCGGTTGATATGCGCGCCCGGGCGCGAAAATCCCTTCGCGCGGTCAGTCCTATCTTGTAGCGTATATTTGGGATCTGGGAGGGCGCCATGTGGTTGTACATCTGCGGGATTGTATCCGGCGTCATGTTGACGCTTGCGTTTCTTGTGGCCTGGGCGATTTGGACTGGGCTGCGGGACCGCAAGGCCGTGATCGAGCACGAATACGACCGGACGATTTGTCCGGTGGACGAAAGGACGGCTCAGATCACCTGACCGCGATGGGCCGCGACGGCTCACCGGAAGCAGCCTCGGGCGACCGGACCGGCGCTCCGTACCGGTTCCGGCAATCCTCCCGCTTCCGCCTCTCGACCAGCGGCGATGAGGCCGCCGCGCCGGGTCGTCCGGACCTTCGTTTCGACCCGACGGGGCCATCGTTGACGGGCTTCGCGCCGCGGCCATACCATTCGCAACCATGATCCCCCTGCTGCGAGAAAAGCTCCTGGAGGTGCTCAAGGCGGTCGCGCCGTTGATCGGCGTCGTATGCCTGCTTCAGGTCACCCTCATTCGGGCGCCGATCGACCTGTTCCTTCAGTTCCTGGCGGGATCGGTGCTCGCGATCATCGGCATGCTGCTTCTGCTCACCGGCATTGACTTTGGTATCCTGCCGATGGGGAGGTTCGTCGGGGCCGAACTGCCGAGACGGGGATCGCTGGCGCTGATCATTGCCGTGGCCTTCGCCTTGGGCTTCGCGACGACCGTCGCCGAGCCGGACGTGCTGGTCCTTGCGGGCCAGGTCGAGACGGCGTCGGGGGGCGAAGTGTCTCGGCAGGCGGTCGTCTACGTGATTGCCGCCGGTCTCGGGGTCTTCGCCGCCGTCTCGATGATGCGAATCGTCACGGGCTGGCCGATGAGATACCTGTTGGCGGCCGCCTATTCGACGGCTCTCGTTCTTTCGTTTTTCTCATCCCCGGCGTTCGTCCCGCTGGCTTTTGACGCCGGAAGCGTGACCACCGGCGTTCTGTCCGCTCCGGTGATGCTCGCGTTGGCCATCGGGCTCAGCTCCGTTCTCGCTGGCCGGTCGGGGGTGTCCGACAGCTTTGGCCTCCTGGGGTTCGCCTCCATCGGTCCGATCGTCGCCGTCCTGATCATGGGAATGCTGCTGTCGTGAGCGGCGCATTGGTCGACGAGATCGCGGCCACGGCCTGGGCCGTGGCTGTCGCAGTGGGCCCGCTCGCCGCACTGTTTCTTGTCTTTCAGCTTTTCCTGCTCAAGCTGCCGCGGCGCCAGGTCGCCGATGTCCTGAAGGGAACGGCGATCGCGACGGTCGGCCTTTTCCTGTTCCTCCTGGGGATCGGCGTCGGCTTCCTGCCGTTCGGGCGGGCGATCGGGGCGGCCCTCGGCGCAATGGATCGGACCTGGCTCTTCGTTGCGGTCGGGCTGCTTCTCGGTTTTCTCACCACCTGGGGAGAGCCCGCCGTGCGCGTGCTGGTCGACCAGGTGGAGGAAGCATCGAACGGCGCGATTCGCAGGTCGATCGTCCTGTACGCGATCTGCGCGGGCGTTGCTCTGTGGGTCGGCTTGGGAGTTCTCAGGATATCCTATGAAATCCCGCTGCTGTATCTGCTCGTGCCCGGCTATATGCTCGCGATCGGGTTGCTGTGGCTGAGCGACAAGGACTTCGTCTCCATCGCCGTGGACGCCAGCGGCGTCGCCACCGGACCTTTGGCGAACAGTTTCCTTCTTGCCCTCGCGCTGGGCGCGGCTTCGTCGAAAGGGAACCAGGATCTCATCGTTCATGGTTTTGGCCTGGTGGCGCTGATCGCCTTGGCCCCGATTATTTCCGTTATGACGCTGGGCGTTCTCGTCCGACAGAGGAAAAGAGCCCGCGAGAAGGAGTGACCGAGATGCTGAACCCATGTGTGATTGTGAGCATCGTGCGGAAGGGGTGGGGCGATACGGTTCTGGAAGCCACGATGAAGGCGGGGGCTCATGGCGGCACCGTGCTGACCGGGCGCGGGATCGGCCGCAACGAGCAGCAGAAGGTCTTCGGCATCCAGATCGAGCCGGAAAAGGAAGTCGTCCTCACGGTCATCCCGTCGGATCAAAAAGACACGATGCTCCGGGAGATCGTGCGCGCCGCCGAACTGAATGCCCCTGGTCACGGCCTTGCCTTCGTCGTGCCCGTCGAGTCGGTGGTCGGCGTCGTCCACCTGGTCGAAGAGCCGCCGTCGTAACCGCGCTCTGGCTTCACCCGATCGGCGGTCGGCGGGATCGGTCGTTCACCCGCGATCGAGGTGCGCCTCGCCGTACCGCCTGACGGCGTGGTCGACCGCCCACGGAAACAGGTAATGGAAAAGCGGGGGGAAGCGGTTGGCGGTCAGCCGCCAAGCGCCGGGAAGTCTGCCGATTCGCTGCGCGATCCCCTCCGGAAGGCGATCGATCGGCCGCTTGAGCACGAGCCGCAGGGCATCCAGTCGGTCAGCCAAGAGCGGCGGGACCTGGCCGCTCCGGAGGAACTGGCCCGACAGCCGGCCGAGCCAGTCGCGATAGTCGTCGAGCGAGGGATCGGTCAGAAAGGCCTCGCGCCGGTCCCACAGAACGACGGCGGCGGCCCGTTTGTCGCGGCCGAACAACTCACGCGGGACGCCCGCCTCCTCGACGATTCGCCGGCAGATCGGCCGGTTGTAGCTGCCGCCCAGGTCCCACGGCTTCATCGCCTCCGCGTTGGAGATGGCATGGATTCGTCGGAGCTCCCGCGCCGCGCAGAACGGCACCGGACAGTGCAGGAAACCGGTCCAAAGCCGGTATTCTGTCAAGGCCAGGCCCGACGGATCGGCGCGGACCATCTCCGGACTGGGCGCGACGATCTGCTTGGCCCAGACCCCGCCACCGTGGTAGCCGGTGAACAGGACGCGGCCGGGCAGGTGTTCCTCGGCGCCCCGGAAATGCATTTCCTCGCCATAGGCGTCCGCCGCCAGGAAGGGAATCTCCGGATAGGCGCGGCTCCGCCACGCATCGCGGTCGATGGTGATGCAGCGCAGGCCGAGATGGCCGGCGATCCGAGCGCCGCTGTCCTCGAGGCCGCCCCGCGCCATGCCGAAGGTAAGCACCTCCTCGTTGCCGGCCGCCTTGGCGATGACCGCGACCGTCGGCGAGTCGTAGCCCGAGGAGAGCGTCCCGATCGTGCCATAGGGAAACCGGCGCGCGCCGTCCCCGGCATTGGCCACCAGGTCTTTCATCGTCGAGATCATGAAGCCCCGATAACTCTCGAAGCTCGAGAGATCGCGGGCCGGCAGCGGCTTCTCGACACGTTCGAGCGATGTCCCGTCCCAGACGAGATTGTCGAAGTAGCGCAGCTCCAGGTCGCCTCGCAGCGTCCGCACCCGGCGCTCGAAGACGCTCAGCCCGCTGACGATGCTGCGGAAGTCTCGATAGTAGTTCCGATAGAAGGGATCGAGCTCATGCCCCAGCGCCGCAATCAGGCAGACGAGAGAGTTCGAAACATGGACCCGCTTGCCGTCGCGCGCGATCTGCAGCCGGTCCACCGTCGAGCCGGAACCGACGAAGATCGCCTTGCCGCCACGGATCCGGCCACCGCTGCCCGCCACGATGTCCGTGCGATCGAAATCGCCGTCCTCAAAGGCGCCGGGCCAGGTCGCCTCGCAGAACCAGCCGTCCGCCAGCTCGACGCGCGGGCCGTGGCGGACCACGACCTCGACCGAGCCGCTTTCGCAGACCGCCAGCCAGGCGTTCGGCGGCCAGTCTGTCGCCAGTTCGAATTTGAAGCGGATCATCAGGGCCTCGCCTTGTGTGGGAACGACGCCCAGTCGGCGCCGGAGTGAACATGCTTCCACGCCTGCCAGTGGAACAGAAGCTTTTCCGCGGTGGCGGACAGGCCTGTCCGGGTGGCCGGATCGAACTTGAGCAGTGGGTCCGGCGTGTTCATTCCCGGTCCGTCGAGGAACGTCGATCGGGCGAACTTGGCGCCGCCCCGCCCGAGGAGCCGGGCGGCGCGCGGGTGCCGCGTCACGAAACGGTCGGCGCACGCGACGGCGGCGAACGCGCCGTCGCATTGCGGAAGAAGGCGGGCGGCGTCGGCGTGGCTCGTAACGCGGCCGGGTGCCGGGACGGGAAGGCCGGCGATCGCCAGGACGTTGCCGTTCGAGCGGTGCGGGGCCCCGCCAAGACAGCCGATGCTCACGCCGTCGATTCTGCAGATCGTTCGCCCGGCGGGCCGGATCTCCTACGCGGACAGCATTCGGTCCACGGTATCGCCACCGATATCGATCGCGATCCTCATCGATCGGCCCCGTCGTTCCCTGCGGTGGCCCGGCGCCTGCGGATTCCGAACGGATCGGCCGCGGCGGCGATCAGATGGCGATGCCGGAGAAGAAGCGCTCCGCAATCGAATCGGCGCGCCGGCCGCCGCAAGCCGTTCATCGCGACAGGCGACAAACTTCCCACCGAACTCTTTGTCGGAGGTCGGTATCAACCGTTCGTTAAGAATTCTTCAACGATGGCCGGTCCGCGCGTCCCCGGGCCGGGCTTGACGGAAGGGCCAAGCACCGGATCAGCGCAGGAACCGTTGGAGATGCAGGTCGATGTTCCGTTCGAGTTCGGCGTTGAGGTCGTTCATCAGGGCTTCGGTCAGCGCGTACCAGACTCGCTCGCGCTCGTTGAGCGTGGCGTTCTCGGCGACGGTCTGGCTCCGCGCGGCGCGCGCCGTCACCGTGCCGGTCCGCAGCCCGCCGGCGTTCTCCAGGTCGAGACGGACCTCGATGACCGCGTCGTAACGTTCCGACTGGTCCTTCGTCAAGAAACCTTGGAGCCCGCCCGACCGGTCGAGCGGGACCTCGACGACGCTCGCCTGCAGGATGGTGAACCGCGCGACCCCGCTCGATCCCACCGGGACCAGCCGATCCCTGGCCCAGCGCCGCGCCGCGTCCGCGGGTCGGACCGGGAAGAGATGCTCGACGTTCGGCGCTCGCAAAGGCGCGCGATAGTCGTTCACGACGTCGACCACGGCGACGTCGAGGCGAATCGGCGGGAGATGCCCATAGGTCAGATCGGCGAACGGATAACGTTCCGGCGGCGTACTGCAGCCGGCGACGAGCAAGAGAAGAACGGCGGCGATGAAGCGCGGGCGAAGTGACATCGAGGACCCCCCAGAAAGACCTCTGATCGACCGGCCGGCCGATCGATCACCGGTTCGCGGTCCGGCGCCCGATCGCGGAATCCCGGACAGCCTGCGCTTTCCGAATTCCCGCGCGGATCAGCGGCTTACGGCCGAACCGACGCGCCAACTTTCCGCGAAAGGCGGTGCCGGGGTCAAGAAGTGCGGTAGAGGCGGTCGAGGTCCTCGTCGGAGAAGCGATAGCTGTCGTTGCAGAACTCGCAGGTGACCACCACGGCGCCATCGACCTTGAGGGTCTCGATTTCGCTGCGGGGCATCGACCGGAGGACGCGCTCCACGCGCTCGCGCGAGCAGCGGCAGGCGGCGCGCAGGGCCCCAGGAGCGAAGACGCGGACGCCGTCCTCGTGGAACAGCCGATATAGAAGGTCGTTCGGCGCCAGCGCCGGATCGAGGAGCTCGCCCGGCGTGCTGCTGGCCGTCAGGGCCAGGGCCCGCCGCCAGTCCTCCTCGGCCTCCTCCGCGACGGTCGCCGACGCGCCCGCGGGCGGCATGCGCTGGACCATCAGGGCGCCTGCGCGCCAGCCGAGGCCGCCGCCATCGGTCCGCGCCTCACGGCCGACGGCAAGCTTGATGTCTGCCTGCAGCTGTTCCGACTGACGGAAGTAGTGGTGCACGCAGTCGACGAGCGTCTCGCCGCTCAGCTCGACGATGCCTTGATAGCGTTCGGTGTGCGGGCCCTGATCGACCGTGAAGGCGAGATAGCCCGATCCCAGCAGGTGCGGAACCGGCGCAGATGCCGTCTCCGGATCCGCGGACGCCGCCGCAAGCCGCTCGCCGTCGAACTGCGCGTAGCCGCGGACGTCGCCGGTGCTGGTGACGTCGGCGACCATCATGCGGATGGCGCCGTCGCCCTTCGTCTGCAGGGTAAAGACGCCGTCGAACTTGAGCGCGGCGGAGAGCACGGCCGCAAGCGCCACCATCTCCGCGAGCATGGCGGCGACGGGGTCAGGGTAGGCGTGCCGGTGGAGGATCTCGTCCACCAGCGGGCCGAGCCGCACCAGGCGGCCGCGAACCGCCCGTCCCTCGATCTGGAACGGCTGGATGAGATCGTCCGGCGGCTGCCGCGGGGACCGCGGCTCGCCCGTGAAATCGAGACCTGCCATGTTCCGACGCGTTGCTCTAAATCTGCCCCAGGCACCAGCAGAGGATGGCCTTCTGCGCGTGCAGGCGGTTCTCCGCCTCGTCCCACACAACCGACTGCGGACCGTCGATGACCCCGGCCGTCACCTCTTCGCCGCGGTGGGCCGGCAGGCAATGCATGAAGATCGCGTCCGGCTTGGCCAGCGCCATGACCTGCTCGTTCACCTGATAGGGCGCCAGCAGGTTGTGGCGATTGGCCACGTGGTCTTCATCGCCCATGGAGACCCAGATGTCGGTCACCACGCAGTCCGCGTCCTTCACCGCCGCCGCGACGTCGGAGGTCACCGAAACCCGGGCGCCTTCCTTGCGCGCCCAGGCGAGCACCTCGGGCGGCGGCATGAGCTGTTCCGGGCAGGCGAGCCGCAGCTCGAAATTGAAGCGCGCCGCCGCGTGAATCCAGGAAGCGGCCATGTTGTTGCCGTCGCCGCTCCAGGCGATCCGCTTGCCGGCGATGGGTCCGCGATGCTCCTCGAAGGTCATGACGTCCGCCATGAGCTGGCAGGGATGCGTCCGGTCGGTGAGGCCGTTGATCACCGGCACCGTCGCGTGCTCGGCCAGCTCGTGAAGCTTCTCTTCCTTGGTTGTCCGCAGCATGATCGCATCGACGTAGCGCGACAGGACCCGGGCCGTGTCGGCGACGGTTTCGCCGCGACCGAGCTGCGAGCCGTCCCGCTCGAGAACGATCACTTCGCCGCCGAGCTCCTTCATCCCGACCTCGAAGGAGACGCGCGTGCGCGTCGACGGCTTCTCAAAGATAAGCGCGAGGGCCTTGCCGGCAAGGGGCTTGGCAATGCCATGCGGCATGTCGCCCCGCTTCATCGCGGCGCCGACCTGGATCATCCGGGTCAGCGTCGCCGAGTCCAGCCGGTCGAGGTCGAGGAAATGCCGGGGACCGCCGTTTGTCTGCGCCGCCCCCTTCCGCGCTGTCTTCTCAATCGTCTGCGCCGTCATGTCAGGCCGCCTCCTGCCATCCGCGGCAGGCCTGATCGAGGATCCCGATCGCCTCGCCGACATGGCTCTCGTCGATGATCAGGGGCGGCAACAGCCGCACCACGTTGTCGCCGGCGCCGACCGCGAGGAGGCCGCGCTGGCGTAGGGCGGCCACCATCTCCGTGTTCGGCACCCGGCATTTCAGGCCGAGCATCAGCCCGGCGCCGCGAACCTCCTCGATCACCCGGGGGTGTCGGCGTGCCAGTTCTTCGAGCCGGTCGCGCAGCAGGCGACCGATCCGATCGACGCGCTCGAGGAAGCCGTCCGCCAGAAGCACGTCGAGCACGGCGTTGCCCACCGCCATGGCGAGCGGATTGCCGCCGAAGGTGCTGCCGTGGCTGCCGGCGGTGAACGCCGCGGCGACATGCTCCTTGGCGAGGCAGGCGCCGACCGGGAAACCGCCGCCCAGCCCCTTCGCCGTGGCGACGATGTCGGGCTCGATCCCGGCCCATTCGTGGGCGAAGAGCCGGCCGGTGCGGCCCATGCCGCACTGCACCTCGTCGAAGAACAGAAGCAGCCCGAACTCGTCCGCCACCGCGCGCAGCCCGCGGAGATACTCGGCGGAGGCCGCCCGCATGCCGCCCTCGCCCTGCACCGGCTCCACCAGGATCGCCGCCGTCTCCGGCGTGATCGCGGCGCGCAGCTCGTTCAGGTTGCCGAAGGCGACGTGGTCGAAGCCCTCCACCGCGGGCGCAAAGCCCTTCAGATGCTTCTCCTGGCCGCCCGCGGCGATGGCGGCGAGCGTGCGGCCGTGGAACGCGCCGTGGCAGGCGATCACGCGATAGCGGTTGGGGTCGCCAAAATCGTCATGGTATTTGCGGATCAGCTTGAGGCCGCATTCGATCGCCTCGCCGCCCGAGTTGGTGAAGAAGACGGCGTCCGCGAAGCTGTTCGCGACGAGCCGCTCGGCCAGGCGCTCCTGGCCCGGGATGCGGAACAGGTTCGAGGTGTGCCACAGCTTCCCCGCCTGCTCGGTCAGGGCCTGGACGAGATGCGGATGGGCGTGACCCAGCGCGGTCACCGCGATGCCGCTGGCGAAGTCGAGATATCGTCGGCCGTCCGTCGCGAAGAGATAGGCGCCTTCGCCCCGCTCGAACGCGACATCTGCCCGCAGATAGGTCGGCATGACGGCTGGTATCACGACACGGTCCTTCGCATTGCTGTGGCTTCATGGGACGGGGGCATTCCCGCCCCGTTCGCGGGCTCGGTCAACCCCAACTTGTCCCGGAAAAAGCGAAACTATCGACACAATGCCGCGCCGTGTCAACGCGGGGTCGCGGGGCGGTTCAGTGACAGAGGTCCGAGCGGGCATGCCGGCGGCCGCATCGGAGACGGCGGATACCGCCATCGGCTCGGCGTTCAAAAAGGTTCTGCTGCGATGCTTCTGCCGCTGTTAACCTTAATCCGCGCGGCGCGATGGTGAGGGAAGCGGGTGCCGCTGCCCGAACCGGCGTTGGTTGCGCCGAGCCGAGGGAAGCCGGTATGGCGCCGGATACGGGCTTCCGCTCCTGCCGTATTCGAAACCGCTGTGAAGGATGCTGCTCGTGGATCTTTCGTCGCTGCTGATCTTTGCGGGGGCCCTTCTTGTCGCGGCCGGTTCGCCGGGCCCCAGCATCGCGGCCCTGGTCGCGCGGGTGCTCACGAACGGCTATCGCGACGTGCTGCCCTTTCTGGCGGCGATGTGGATCGGCGAGGCCCTGTGGCTCTCGCTCGCCGTGTGGGGGCTTGCGGCCATCGCCCAGAGCCTTCATCTCCTGTTCGTCGTCATCAAGTATCTCGGCGTCGCTTATCTGCTCTACCTGGCGTGGAGGATGTGGTCTGCGCCGGTCGCGGCACGAGACGGTGCCCTGCCATCCGAGAAACCGGCCGGCAAGCTGTTCGCGGCCGGCATGGCGGTCACGCTCGGCAACCCGAAGATCATGGTGTTCTACATGGCGCTCTTGCCCTCCATCATCGACCTGACCCACATGACTGTGCTCGGATGGGCAGAGCTGAGCGTCACGATGATCGTTGTCCTCGTGGCGATCGACCTGTTCTGGGTAGCCCTGGCGGCGCGGGCGCGCACCATTTTCAGGAGCCCCCGGGCGGTGCGCGCCGCCAACCGGGTCAGTGCGTCGCTCATGGCCGGTGCCGCAGCGGCGATCGCCGCCCGATAACGCCAAGCACCGTCGAACCGTCATCGAATTTGCGCGCCGCGCAACACGGCCGTCTTGCGTGCGTATTTCGGCTGCGGCCCTGCGTCCGGGAACCGACGTCGCCGGGTCGCTGTTTCCCCTGTCCGGAGACCCAGCCCGAAAGGAGGCGACATGGCCGGAAACCGCAACGAAGGCGAAGGCAGCCGCAGCGCGGCGCGGGCGTACAACGAGGCGGCTCAGGCCCATAAGAAGGGCCACGACGTCGAGGCCGAGGCGCGGGAAGCCCGCGACGCCCTGACGGGCGAGGAAGGCGAGGCGCTGCGGGACGCCGAGCGGGCGGGCAAGGCCCGCGCCAAGGAGGAAGACCCCTCTATCAAGCGCGATCGCTGACGTGGCCGATCCGGGGCGCCGGCCGGGCGATCGCCGGCGGCGCCCCGGATGTCCGATGTCAGTAGAGGCGGGTGACCCGATATCCCTGCCGCTCGAGGAGCCGCAGGATTCCCTCTTCGCCGGGCAGATGGAGGGCGCCCACCGCAACGAAGGCGCCGCCCTCGGCCAGGCGCGGCCGCAGCCTCTCCACCATGCGGTGGTTGCGCTCCGTCATCACCTTGTCCTCGAACCAGCGCATGAGCACCTCGTCACCCCCGGCCGAAGCTTCTTGCGACAAGGCGAAAATCGCCGCGACGTCGCGATCCAGGTAGGCCTGCTTCATGCGCGCGGTGAAGGCCTCCATCTGCGGGTAGAACTCGACGACCGATTCCAGCAGTCGCCGCTGACTCTCGATCGGCAGCTCCTCGAAAAGCCCGAACTGCTCTTCGATCGTCTCCAGCCCGTGGACCGCCTTTCGCATGGCCCTGGCCTCCCGTTCGAGGCGTTGGTCCAGTGGCGGTTCGTCGCTCCGCATTTCGGCGGGCGTGAGGCAGAACATCGTCGCCAGGGCCCAGGGCTCGAACCGCCGCAGCTCCGCCGTCGAGAGCTGATAGAGGGTCCCGATCTCGGCGACCCTCGCGAACAGATTGGCGCCGATGATCTGGTCGAGGCTGCGTCCGTCCGGAAGCACCATCATCGCCGTGGCCCGCCGGGCCGCGGCCTGGTCGAGCACGGCCTCGATGACGAGGCTGTTTGCGCCCCGGAAAGCCCCGGCGACCGGTGCCGGCAGGGCGGTGATGCTCGGGTCGCTCGAGTGGAAGGTACCGAAGATGTGGCTGGCTTCTGCGCCGCTCCGCTCGACACGCCAGAGGAGGCCTTGCCCGAAGGGCACCGACTGTGCGTTCGATGCGGCGGGCGCGACGGCGACAAGGAGCAGCAGAAGGCCCGGGAGCATCCGGTGCCGGAACCAGCGCATGGCAATCTCCGAGACGGCTTGGAGAGACGGGCCGATGCTGGCCCGACATGGTCAAGATCCCGTTAACGGCCCCATCGGGGCCCGGCGTCATGGCTTGATCTTGTAGCCGGTCGCGAACAGCCGGTGGACGACGAATGCGAGCAGCAGGTTGATCGCCACCATGAGGGCCGTCCCGACCGCGAGCGACCCGTCGGCCGTGCCGATGAAGCCGTAGCGGAAGCCGTCGATCACGTAGAAGACCGGGTTCAGCGTCACCAGCGCCTGCCCCAGCTCCGGCAGCTGCCGCACCGAGTAGAAGATGCCCGACAGGAAGGCCAGCGGGATCACGAGGAAGGTGAGCGATGCCGAGTAGTGGTCCCACTTGGCCGCCCAGAGGCCAACGAGGATGCCGAGCAGCCCGTGCAGCAGCGCCCCCGCCAGCGCGAAGAAGAGGATGGCCGCGGGCGCCCGCACCGGCAGCTCGACGAAGGGCAGCAGGGCGGCGGCCACCGCCGCGCCGGCGAGGAGCCCCGTCGTTGCGGCGCCGAGCGCGTACCCCAGCGTGCGCTCCGCCGGGGACAGCGGCGCCATCAGCGTATCGGCGATGATCCCTTCCAGCTTGTCGAACACCAGCGAGGCGGCCGCCGTCTCGAAGGCGCGCTGGCAGACGGCCAGGATGATAAGCCCGGGCGCGAGGAACTGCAGGAACGGGACCCCTCCGACCGGATCGGAACCTCCGCGGCCGCCGTACTCGATTGCCAGGTGGAACACCGCCAGGAACAGCAGGCTGGACACCATCGGGCCCAGCATGGTCTCGCGGTATTCCTTCAACACGCGCAGCACCTCGCGCCGGTAGAGCGTCCACAGACCAAGCCAGTTGACGGCGCCGAACCGGCGCGGAGCGGGCATCATGGCGGCGCCTCCGATGCTGTCCTGCCCGGCGTCGGCCGTCAGGCCTTCAGCTTGTAACCGGTCGCGAACATCCGGTAGACGATCCATCCCATCACGAGATTGCTCGCCGCGAGCACCGCGATGCCGGCGGCGAGCGACCCGTCGGCGTGGCCGATGAATCCGTAGCGGAAGCCGTCGATCATGTAGAAGAACGGATTCGCGTGCGCGGCCGTCTGCCAGAGTCCGGGCAGCCGGTCTACCGAGTAGAAGGTGCCGGACAGGAAGGCGAGCGGCGTGATCACGAAGTTGGTCACGGCCGCCATGTGGTCGAACTTCTCCGACCAGATGCCTCCGGCGATGCCGAGGAGCGAGAGCAGCAGGGAGGCCGCCACCGCGTGGAACAGGACGAACAGCGGCGCGTGGACGCGGATCGGCACGAAGATCCACATGACGAGCCCGACGGTGAGGCCCACGAGAATGCCGCGCGAAACCCCGCCGGCGGCGAAACCCAGCGTCAGCTCGCCGGGCCTGAGCGGCGGCATCAGCACGTCGACGATGTTCCCCTGCACCTTGGCGATGAGAAGCGAGGAGGAGGTGTTGGCAAAGGCGTTCTGCACCATCGCCATCATGATCAGCCCGGGGGCCAGGAACTCGATGAAGGGCACGCCGCCCACCGTCTGCACCGCGCGGCCCAGCGCCAGGCTGAAGATCGCGAGAAAGAGCAGCGTCGTGACCACCGGCGCCAGCAGCGTCTGAGTCGCGACCTTGAGGAAGCGGCGGACCTCCTTCAGATACAGCGTCCAGAGGCCGAGCCAGTTGACGGCGCCGAAGTGGCGCGGCGATGGAGGTGTTGGGGCAAGCATCGATCCGATCGGGTTTGACCTGTTCGCCGGTGACCATAGGGTCGGCCCGGCGCGGGTTCAAGCGCGGCGGGGATGAACCGGCCTGCGGTGCAAGGCAGACCGTCATCGAGCCGGCGCAGGGCCGGGGGAACACCGAGCGAAAGGGCCGGAAGGCGGCGGTTCCAGATGGGATCGCGAGTCGGTTCTGCGGCTGAGGTCGCCGGACCCGAAACGCGGGGTTAACGAATTCTTGAACACTGGCGGGCGCAATTGCCGTCCTGTTGAGGCATCCGGCACGTTGTCCGGACCGCAGCCGGCAGGCGCCCCTTGGTCCAGGGGTGAGAGGCGGCGATAGAACGCTGTCGGAGCCGTAGCCCGTAAAGTCGCACTCGGTTAAAGGACGTCCCATCATGCCAATCGATCACCTCACCACGATCTGGGCGCCCCGGATGCTCGGCGTGCTTCGCATCATGTCGGCGCTGCTCTTCATGGCGCACGGCACCCAGAAGATCCTCGGCTTTCCGGCGTCGCCCTATCCGGCACCGGCCCTGCTCTCGCTCCCGGGCATTGCGGGCATTCTCGAGCTCTTCGGCGGAGCCCTCCTCGTCCTCGGCCTGTTCACCCGCCCGGTGGCGTTCGTGCTTTCGGGCCTGATGGCCGCCGCCTATTTCATCGCACACGCGCCGAAAAGCTTCTTCCCCGTCCTGAACGGCGGGGACGCCGCCATCCTCTATTGCTTCGTGTTCCTCTACTTCGTCTTCGCGGGCGGCGGCGCCTGGAGCGTCGATGCCCTGCGCCGCTCCGGCGAGATCGGACGCGCCGCCGCCTGAGTGTCGCGTCCTGCCGGGCGGTTGAGCTTCGGCAGGGACGGCAGGCGCCCCTCACGCCGCGCCTGCCTCGTCCCCGACCCGTCCGGAGCGCGGCGTGTCGATCTGAGAGTCTGCGTGGCGCACCGTGAAGGAATCGCGCCGGAACCGTTCGGCATGTGCAATTGGAGCGCGACAGAGGCGCCTTCGACTTTGCCCCTGGCATTGCCATGCCCGTTAACGACGCCGATGAAGGTCGAATGCGTGTAGCGGCCACATTCCTGGACCTGATGCGCGATCCTGGTTGACAGCGTCGGATAGGCTTCTTCAGAACGGAGCATGAGCCCGATTCGCTGGCCCTGCATCCGGAGGGCTGAAAACAGGGCAGGCGCCTTCAAGGATTCTCACCGAAACACACATGGAGCAGAAGCGGTCGCCGGCGCGATCGAATACCGCCCGATTTGCCCAAGCTGATTGCCATCACGTCGCGTTCATCCTCAGGGGATGCGCTTCGGTGCGCGATGCCCGCGACTGAAAAAAAATCGGTCCGGCCGTGTCGATTTTCGGACCGGCCGTTCGTCCTCAAGGTGCAGCGCCGCCAAAGCCCAACTAACCGGCTGACAGGAGACCGTTGCGGAAGACGACGACCCCCAATTCGTGGCTTGACCCCGATGCCGAAGAGACCGCTTGAGACCGCGTCGAAATGCGAGCCAAGCGATTCACGTGCACCGAGTCAGCCTGACGGTGCCGGCGCGACGAGAGGAATCGCATGAATCGGCCCGCATGACCATGACCCGCCGGTCGATCGCCTGACCGCCGCAGTAATCTTCGCCGGAACGGCCGTTCACGGTGTCAACGCAGGAGACGAGAGAGAAGAGATGCGCATGTTCCGCCCCGCCTTCATCATTGTCGCAACCCTCCTTGCCGCCGGTCCCGCCCTTGCCGAGGCCCAGCCAGTGGGCGATCGCGTCGAGGTTAACGGCATGCAGATGTATTACGAAGTTTCCGGCGAGGGCGATCCGCTGATCGTGCTGCACGGCGCCTATATGAACATCCCGTCCATGGGCGCGATCATCCCGAAGCTCGCCGAGACCCACAGGGTCTACGCGCTCGAACTGCAGGGCCACGGCCGCACCACCGACATCGACCGGCCCATCACCTATCAGAACCTTGCCGACGACGTGGCGGCCTTCATGGACGCAGTGGGCCTCGAGAAGGCCGACCTGTTCGGCTATTCCATGGGTGCCACCGTCGGGCTGCAGGTCGCCATCCGCCATCCGGAGAAGGTGAACAAGCTCGTCGCGGCCTCCGCTTCCTACGATGCCGAGGGCTGGCATCCGGACTACAAGGCGTTCATCCCGCAGATGACGGTGGAGATGTTCCTCGACATGCCCTTCGCGGAGGAGTACCGCAAGCTCGCTGCCGATCCGGAGGGCTTTCCCGCGCTGGTCGAGAAGCTGATCGCGCTCGAGCACGAGCCGATGGCGTGGGAAGAGGATGTCAGGGCGCTGGAGACCCCGGTGCTCATCATCACCGGCGATGCCGACGTGACGACGCTCGAGCATTCGGTCGCGATGTTCCGGCTGCTCGGCGGCGGCGTCATGGGCGACACGGGCAAGCCGCTGCCCGCCTCGCGCCTCGCCGTGCTGCCGGCCACCTCGCACACCGCCATCATCAACCAGCCCGACCTGCTGCATGCCTTCATCGAGCCGTTCCTGAAGGGCGAGACGCCGAAAGGGATGTTCGACTAAGGCACGCGCTGGCTCGGCACCGGAGGCGCATTGGGGTAGAATCGTTCGGTGGCGGTTCGCGCCCCGCGCTTCTATCTTTTCCGCATGACGGACGACGATCGAATCGAGGCGGCCGGGCGGACGAAGGGCGGCCAGGCATCGCCGCAGGGCCATCGGCCGCGGCGCGGTCCGCGGCGGGCCACGCCGGACTATCTGGAGCGGGCGGCGCTCTTCTATCTGGAACGGTACGCCAGCTCTTCGGAGAACCTGCGCCGCGTCCTGCGCCGCAAGGTGGAGCGCTCCGCGCGCGCCCACGGCACCGACCGTGAGGCCGGCTTCGCTGCCG
>Ga0310823_100070_pt1 | contig 181239 bp, 179 predicted proteins | sample P4_ome_3_FD_201316 | JGI IMG/M metagenome (GOLD analysis project Ga0310823, IMG submission 201316) | Sorghum-adapted microbial communities from Joint BioEnergy Institute, Emeryville, California, United States - P4_Day56_Rep3 | ecosystem: Engineered > Bioreactor > SSF (Solid state fermentation)...
ACTTCCCCATGCTCGTGGACCTGCACCTGCAGGGCAGGCTGCCGCTGGAGAAGTTCGTCACCGAGACCATCGGCCTCGACCAGGTCGAGGAGGCCTTCCACCGGATGGAGCGCGGCGAGGTGCTGCGCTCGGTCGTGGTGCTGTAGACCCCGCTCGGCCGCTGATCCGCACCGTTCGTGCTGCTGGTGGTGGGGGGCCGGCAGCGCCCGGGGCGAGCCGGCAACGGCCGTTCCGCGCGTTCGCCCCGAATGCGCAGAACGACCGTTGCCGGTGTTTTTTGCCGGTCAGACCGCCAGCTCCGCGCGGCGGCGTTCCATGAGTCGCAGGATCATCGGGGTGAAGATCAGCTGCATGGCGAGGTCCATCTTGCCGCCGGGGCAGACGATCGTGTTCGGGCGCGACATGAACGAGTCGTGCAGCATCGCCAGCAGGTACGGGAAGTCGATTCCGTGCGGATCGCGGAACCGGATGATCAGCATCGACTCGTCGGCCGTCGGGATGGTGCGGGCGATGAACGGATTCGAGGTGTCGACCACCGGCACGCGCTGGAAGTTGACGTCGGTGCGGGAGAACTGCGGGCAGATGTAGTTCACGTAGTCCGGCATGCGGCGCAGGATCGTCTCGGTGACCGCCTCGGCGCTGTAGCCGCGGGCCTCCCGGTCGCGGTGCAGCTTCTGGATCCACTCGAGATTGATCACCGGGACCACGCCGATCCGCAGGTCGGCGTGCTGGGCGACGTCCACCGTGTCGGTCACGACGGCGCCGTGGAGGCCCTCGTAGAACAGCAGGTCGGTGTCGTCGGGCAGGCTCTCCCACGGGGTGAAGGTGCCGGGCTCCTGGCCGTAGGGGGCCGCCTCCGCCTCGTCGTGCAGGTAGCGGCGCACCTTGCCGGTGCCGGTCTCGCCGTAGGTGCGGAAGAGGTCCTCGAGCTCCTCGAACAGGTTGGCCTCGGGGCCGAAGTGGCTGAACGAGTAGTCGCCGCGGGCGTGCGCGTCGGCCATCGCGGCCTTCATCGCGGTGCGGTCGTAGCGGTGGAAGCTGTCGCCCTCCACGAACGCGGCGCGCACGCCCTCGCGGCGGAAGATCTGCTGGAAGGTGCGCATCACCGAGGTCGTGCCGGCGCCGGACGACCCGGTGACCGAGATGATCGGATGCTTGCGTGACACCGTCGTGCCTCCTCTCAGCCGACCGCGACGCGGAACAGGCCGCGGGTGCCGTACAGGGGTGAGTCGTACGAGCCGTCGTTGAACTCGAGGTGGTACCGGTCGATCAGCGCGACCTCCTCCGCCGCGCCGAAGATCAACGGGATGCGCTGGTGCAGGTCGGTGGGCACGACGTCGAGCAGGCGGTCGCGGCCGGTGCTCGCCGCGCCCCCGGCCTGCTCGACGAGGAACGCGACGGGCGCGGCCTCGTACAGCAGCCGCAGCCGACCCGGCCGCGCCGGTTCCTTCGAATCGCGGGGGTAGAGGAACACGCCGCCGCGGGTGAGGATCCGGTGCGCCTCGGCCACCAGCGAGGCCACCCAGCGCATGTTGAAGTCCTTGTGCCGCGGCCCGGCCCGGCCGGCCACGCACTCGTCGACGTAGCGGCGCACGGCGGGCTCCCAGAACCTCCGGTTGGAGGCGTTGACGGCGAACTCGCGCGCGTGCCGCGGGATGCGGATCGACGCGCGGGTGAGGACGAACTCGCCGCTCGCGGGGTCGAGGGTGAACTCGTGCACGCCGCGGCCGAGGGTCAGCACGAGCACCGTCGCCGGCCCGTACAGCGCGTAGCCCGCGCAGACCTGGGCCGTGCCCGGCTGCAGGAAGTCCCGGGCCGTGGCGGGCGCGTCGGGCGCGCGCAGGATCGAGAAGATGCTGCCGACGGCCACGTTGACGTCGATGTTGGACGACCCGTCGAGCGGGTCGAAGACCAGCAGGAACTCGCCGCGGGTGAGACCGACGGGCCCGCTGAGCTCCTCCGAGGCCATCCCGGCGACGCCGCCGCGCTCGCCCGCGGACAGGAAGCGGTCGCCCGCGACGACGTCGAGGTCGTGCTGCACCTCGCCCTGGACGTTGACCTCGCCCGCCCCGGCCTGCGGCTCCCGCAGCGCCCCGAGCGCGACGCGGCCCGCGACGTCCGCGCACGCCCGCGCCACCTCGAGGATCACCGGGCCGGGGTCCCCGCCGGGTTCCGGGTGGCGGCGCCGGTCCTCGGCGAGGAAGCGGGCGAGCGTCGTGCGTTCGGCGAGCATGGCGTCCTCCCAGGGTCCGTGGCGTCCTCACTCTGCTCGCCGGAGGAGCCGCGGCCATCCCCCTCGTCGGGGGCCCGGTGGGGGATCAGGGTTCGCGCCAGCCCAGTTCCGGCGCGGCGAGCACGTGCTCGACCAGCAGCCGGGTGGACGGGGTCGGCTCCGGCTGGGTGACGAGGTGCCAGGGCCGGTCGAGCGGCAGGCCGGGCACGGGTAGCTCGACGAGCGCCCCGGAGTCGAGGGGGTGGCGCACGGCGACGCGCGAGACGAGGGTGACCCCGAGCCCGGCCACGGCGGCGGCGATGACCGCGCCGTTCGAGCCGAGCGTCATGCGCGGCGGGGCGATGCCCAGGCGCTCGAACAGCGCCTCGCAGGTGGCGCGCATCCCCGAGTCGGGCTCGCGCATCAGCCAGGTGACCTGCGCGGGGTCGAAGCGGGGGGACAGGTCCGGGGGCCCGACGACGACCAGCTCGTTCGGACTGAGCGCGCGCACCCGGGCGGCGGCCAGGTCGTCCGGGGGCCTTCCGGCCACCACGAGGTCGGCCTCGTGGCGCGCGAGCATCGGCCAGACCCGGCCGCGCGGTGCGACCTCGAGCCGGATCATGACGCCGGGGTGCTTCGCGCGGAACGACGCGAGCAGCTCCGGGATGAGGAACTCGCCCGCGGTGGTGACGGCGGCGAGCCGCACCTCGCCGCGCTCGGCGTCGGCCTCCGCGCGGGCGGCGAGCACGGCCTCGGCGTGCAGGCCGAGGATCCGGCGGGCGTACTCGGCGTAGCGCTCCCCGGCCGGGGTGAGGCGCACGCCGCGCCCGTGCCGGGTGACCAGCGGGGTGCCCACCTCCGCGCTGAGCGCGCTCACGGCCGAGGACACCGACGACTCGGTGACCACCAGGCGTTCCGCGGCGCCCCGCACCGAACCGGTGTCGGCGAGCTCCACGAGCGCGCGCAGCCGGGAGTTGGTGGTCACCCCGTCCCGTCCTCCCGTCAGGCCGAGCGCACCGTGGCCCCCGGCTCGGCGTCGTCGCGGAAGACGCGGCTCGCGAGCAGGTCCGGGGCCTCGATCGTGGTCAGGGCCCCGAGGTCCACCCGCGGGTCGTCCCGCTCGACGAGCCTACGTGCCTGCCGCAACCGGGCCCGCTCCACCGCGTTGCGGACGCTGCGCGCGTTGGCGAACCACGGCTGCCCGACACGCCGGTCGAGGTAACGGCGCAGCGCCTCGCGCGCGTCGGCGGACAGGCGGTAGTGCAGCTGGTCGGCCATGAGGACCGCGATCCGCTCCAGCTCGTCGACGGTGTAGTCCGGGAACGTGATGTGGTGGGCGATCCGGCTCTGCATGCCCGGGTTCGCGGCGAAGAACGTGTCCATCTTGTCGGCGTAGCCGGCGAGGATCACCACGAGGTCGTCGCGGTGGGCCTCCATCACCTGCAGCAGGATCTCGATCGACTCGGAACCGTAGTCCCGGTCGTTCTCGGCCTTGTAGAGGTAGTACGCCTCGTCGATGAACAGCACGCCGCCCATCGCCCGCTTGATCACCTCCTTGGTCTTCGGGGCGGTGTGCCCGACGTACTCGCCGACCAGGTCGTCGCGGGTGACGCTCACCAGGTGCCCGCGGCGCAGGTAGCCGAGCCGGTGCAGCAGGTCCGCCATCCGCAGCGCCACGGTGGTCTTGCCGGTGCCGGGGTTGCCGGTGAAGCACATGTGCAGCGTCGGCCGGGCCGCGGCGATGCCGTAGCGCTCCCGCATCCGGTCGACGAGCAGCAGCGCCGCGATCTCGGCGATCCGGGTCTTCACCGGGGCGAGGCCCACCAGCTCGCTGTCCAGCCGCTCCAGCACCTCGTCGATGCCGGCCTCCCGCCGCGCCGCGGCCAGGTCGACCACGGCGTCGGCGGGGAGCCGCTCGGGTGCCGGCTCCCCGGGATCGGGCTGGTCGGGCCGGAACCCGAACGGTGCGCCGCTCACGGCGCCGGGTACCGGTCCCCGGCGGGGCGCTCGGTCGCGTAGGAGTGCGTGGTGTAGCGGATCCGCCGGTCCGACAGCTCCTGGCGGTCGAGCCGGAAGCCCGGCTCCTCGGCGGGCCGCTGCACGATGAACGACAGCGCGGTGGTCTGCCGGCCGAGGCTCGCGTCGTAGGCGGTCAGCCGGATGTAGGTGTTCGGCTTGGCGGCGCGGCAGGCGTTGACCTCCATCAGCACGCCGGCCGGGTCGCGCAGGTCGAACATCGGCAGCCCCCACATCTCCCAGTAGGTGTTGCGGGGGTGCGGGTCGTCGGTGAACTCCACCGCCAGCGGCCAGCCGTTGGCGAGGCAGTACTCGACCTGCTTGGTGATCTCGTCGTCGGTGAGGTCGGGCAGGTAGGAGAAGGTCCCCTGGGTGATGCGCACGGCTTCCTCCCTCACACGCGAGTCGGCGTCGCGACGACGTCCGGCGTGTCGGTGGACTCGTAGTCGAAGGTGATGTCGCCCCACGTGGACAGCGCCATGTCGAGCGGGCGGTTGCGGGAGGCGGCCCGCTTGAGGATCTCCGGACCCTCGGCGTAGTAGTCGCGGCCCTCGTTGCGGGCCTTGATCATCGCCTCGAGGGCCACCCGGTTGGCCTCGGCGCCCGCCGCGATGCCCATCGGGTGCCCGATGGTGCCGCCGCCGAACTGCAGGATCACGTCCTCGCCGAGGTGGTGCAGCAGCTGGTGCATCTGCCCGGCGTGGATGCCGCCGGACGCCACCGGCATCACCCCGGGCATCGACGCCCAGTGCTGGTCGAAGTACAGGCCCTTGACCGGGTCGGCCGGCACGTGGTTGAGCCGCAGCGTGTCGTAGAAACCCGCGGTGGTGTTCGGGTCGCCCTCGAGCTTTCCGACCACCGTGCCGGCGTGGATGTGGTCGACGCCGGCCAGCCGCATCCACTTGGCGATCACCCGGAAGCTCACGCCGTGGGTCTTCTGCCGCGTGTAGGTGCTGTGGCCCGCGCGGTGCAGGTGCAGCAGCACGCCGTTCGCGCGCGCCCAGTTCGCCATCGACTGGATCGCGGTGTAGCCGATCGTGAGGTCGATCATCACGATCACCGAGCCGAGCTCCTTGGCGAACTCGGCCCGCTCGTACATCTGCTCCATCGTCCCGGCGGTGACGTTGAGGTAGTGCCCCTTGATCTCGCCGGTGGCCGCCTGGGCGCGGTTGACCGCCTCCATGCAGAACAGGAACCGATCGCGCCAGCGCATGAACGGCTGCGAGTTGATGTTCTCGTCGTCCTTGGTGAAGTCCAGGCCGCCGCGCAGCGCCTCGTAGACGACGCGGCCGTAGTTGCGCGCCGAGAGCCCCAGCTTCGGCTTGGTGGTGGCGCCGAGCAGCGGGCGGCCGTACTTGTTGAGGTGCTCGCGCTCCATGACGATCCCGTGCGCCGGGCCCTGGAACGTCTTCACGTACTGGGTGGGGATCCGCATGTCCTCCAGCCGCAGCGCCTTGAGCGGCTTGAACCCGAAGACGTTGCCGATGATCGAGCTCGTCAGGTTCGCGATCGAGCCCTCCTCGAACAGGTCGAGGTCGTAGGCGATCCAGGCGATGTACTGGCCCGGCGTGCCCGGCACGGCCTCGACCTTGTAACACTTGGCCTGGTAGTGCTCGTAGGTGGTGAGGCGGTCGGTCCACACCACCGTCCACGTGGCGGTGCTCGACTCGCCCGCCACCGCGGCGCCCGCCTCCTCCGGCGGCACGCCCTCCTGCGGCGTGATCCGGAAGGCACACAGCACGTCGGAGTCCTTCGGCACGTAGTCGGGCTGCCAGTACCCCATCTCGGCGTAGGGGATGACGCCCGCGTTCCATCGCTCTGCCATGCCTCGAGGCTGGGATCCGGACCCCTCGATGTCCATCGAGACTTCCCCGCGAACACTTGACCGATCTCCGAAGAGTCGCGCGGATCCCCCGGGCGGCTCCCCAGGCTGGGTGAGGCCCGGAGTCGGCTTGCGTTCCTACGTTCGGCGCGACGTTCGCCGACGGGAGGGAACTCCGCCATGGGTACGTGCAGGCAGGTCGCGGCGCAGCTGGTGGCGCCCGGGAAGGGCGTGCTCGCCGCGGACGAGAGCATCGGCACGATGTCCGGCCGGCTGGAGAAGGCCGGGGTCGCGCCCACCGCCGAGAACCGGCGCCGGTACCGGGAGCTGCTCGCCTCGACGCCCGGCCTCGCCGACGGCGTCTCCGGGATCATCTTCTGCGACGAGACCCTCGGGCAGGACTTCAGCGACGGCACCCCGTTCGCCCAGGCCGTGCGCGCGATGGGCGTGCTGCCCGGGATCAAGGTCGACACCGGGGCGAAGCCGTGCCCGGGGCTGCCCGGCGAGACGGTCACCGAGGGCCTCGACGGCCTCACCGCACGCCTGGAGCACTACGCCGCGATCGGGGCGGCGTTCGCCAAGTGGCGCGCCGTGTACGTCATCGGCGACACGCGGCCCAGCGCCGGCGCGATCCGCTGCAACGCGAACGCGCTCGCCCGCTACGCGGCGGCCTGCCAGGAGGCGGGGCTCGTGCCGATCGTCGAGCCCGAGGTGCTGATGGACGGCGCCCACCCGATCGAGCGCTGCGCCGAGGCCACCGCCGCCGTGCAGGCGGCGGTCCGCGAGGAGCTCGCGCTGCTCGGCGTCGACCTCGCCGGGATCGTGCTCAAGCCCAACATGGTGGTCGAGGGCGAGGACCACCCCGAGCCCTCCTCGCCGGAGCGGGTCGCCGAGGCCACCGTCGAGGTGCTGCGCGCCTGGCCCGACGAGCTCGCCGGCGTCGCGTTCCTCTCCGGCGGGCAGCCGCCCGAGCGCGCCACCGCCAACCTCGAGGCGATGCAGCACCACCGCACGCCCTGGCCGCTCACGTTCTCGTTCGGCCGCGCTCTGGTGGACCCGGCGCTCGCGGCGTGGCACGGCGACCCCGCGCTCGTCGAGGCCGGGCAGGCCGCGCTCGCCGAGCGCGTCGCCGCCAACGCGGCCGCGGTGCGCAGGCGGGCGCAGCTGCAGCCGGCGTGAGCGCTGGTCAGCGGCAGGGCACGGTGACCGTCACGGTCGTGCCCGCCCCCGGCCGCGACCGGACGTCCAGGCGCCCGCCGACCAGCTCGGCGCGCTCCACCATGGACTGCAGCCCGTAGCCGCGGACGTCGTCGCGGCCGGACCCGCCGGCGGCCGCCGTGTCGAACCCGACGCCGTCGTCGGCCACCTCCAGCCGCGCGTTGCCGTCCACCACGTCGAAGCGCAGCGTGGCCGACGACGCGCGGGCGTGCTTGACGACGTTCTGCAGGCACTCCTGCGCGATCCGGTAGAGCGCGATCTCGACGTGCTCGGGCAGCCGGTGGTCGGCGAGCTCGACCTCCGTCTCGATCTGGGGCGTCGAACGGGCGAGGCTCGCGAGGCCGCCGGCGAGCCCCAGGTCGTCCAGGACCGGCGGACGCAGCCCGCCGATGGCCGAGCGGGCCTCGTCGAGGGCGAGCCCGAGCAGCGTGCGGGCCTGGGCGAGCTGGGCCGTCACCTCCGCGGTGTCGCCGCCGCCGGCGGCGTGCGAGGCGGCGTCGAGGTGGTAGGAGAGGCTGATCAGGCGCTGCGAGATCCCGTCGTGGATGTCGCCCGCCATGCGCCGGTGCTCGGCCTCCTGGGTGGCGATCACCCGCTCGACGAACCGCTCGTGCATCCGCTCGCGGGCGGCGAGCCGCCGGTGCAGGCGGGCCTGGTTGAGCGCGCCCGCGACCAGCCGCCCGATGACACGCAGCAGCTCGACGTCGCGGGGGAGGAACTCGCGCCGCTCGACCGTGTGCACGTTGAGCACGCCGACCAAGCCGCCGGGGTCGATCTCCATCGGGATCGAGGCCATCGAGACGAAGTCGGTTCCGCGCAGCTCCGGGATCGGCAGGTAGCGCGGGTCCGACTCCTTCCCCTCCGGGAGCACCACCGGCGTGCGGTGCTTGGCCACCCACCCGGAGATCCCCACCCCGAGCGGGAGGCGCACCCGGCCCACCTGCCGGTCGAACGGCGGCGTGGCTCCGGCGAGGGTCAGCGACCCCTCCGTGTCGTCCAGGACGTGCACGAAGCAGACGTCGGTGGCGGTCGCGTCGGTGATCAGCCGCGCCACCTCGGCGGCGAGCGGCTCCACCTCCGGCCCGCTCGCCGTGAGCTGGATGACGTCGAGCAGCAGCGCGACCTCGCCGTCGCGGTCGACCAGCCCGCGCATGAGGCCCGGCCCGGGCCGGTGCTGCGACATGGGCAGGCGCGGGGTCACTGGAAGATCCCTTCGCGCAGCGCGGTGGCGACCGCGGCCGTCCGGTCGGCGACGTCGAGCTTGCGGTAGATGGAGCGCACGTGGCTCTTCACGGTCTCGTCTCCGATCACCAGCTTGGCGGCGATCGCCCGGTTCGACAGGCCCGCCACCATGAACGACAGGATCTCGCTCTCCCGCTGCGTGAGGCCGTGGCGGGCGCCGGGCCAGTACTCGTCGCGCTGCAGCCGCGCCGCGGTGTCGACCGCGCGCGCCGCCATCTGCGGGTCGATCACCGTCTCCCCGGCGTGGGCGCGCTCGAGCTGGGCCACGAGCTCCTCCCCGCCGATCCGCTTGAGCAGGTAGCCGGACGCGCCCGCCCGCATCGCCTGGAACAGGTACTGCTCGTCCTCGTAGACCGACAGCAGCACGACCTTGCACTCCGGCTTGCGCTCGCGCACCGCGCGGCACAGGTCCAGCCCGCTGGAACCCTGCATCCGCACGTCGCACAGCACGATGTCGGGGGCGAGGCCGTCGATGACCGACATCGCGGTCTCCGCGCCGACCGCCTCGCCCACCACGCGCACCCGGCTGCGGAAGGCCGAGAGCATCGCCTTCAGCCCCTCGATCACCATCTCGTGGTCGTCGACGAGCACGACCCGGACGGGCCCGCGTTCCGGCGTCACCATGGGGGAAGGGTAGGTCGCGGACGGTGAACGGGTGGAGGAGTCGCAGCCGCGGTTCCCCCCTCGATCCCCCGCGGCGGGGGACGAGGATCCCGCCTCCGCCTCCCTAGCGTCACCGGCGACGAAGGAGGTGGCGTGAATGGCGGAGACGGTCTCGCCCGTCGTGGTCGCATCGGTCCTGCCCGCGGACTTCGCCGAGCTGGGCAGCCAGGTCCAGGAGATCGAGAAGGCCGGCGTGGACCGGATCCAGTGGGACGTGATGGACGGCGACTTCGTCCCGAACATCACGTTCGGCCCCGACGTGATCGCGGCGTGCCGGGACCGGGTGGACATCGGGTTCGAGGCCCACCTCATGGTCTGCGAACCCGAACGGATGCTCACCCGATGGGTGGAGGCCGGGTGCGGGATCGTCATCGTCCACGCCGAGGCGACCCCGCACCTGCACCGCACGCTGGGGCGGATCCGCGAGCTCGGCGCGCGACCCGGGGTCGCGCTCAACCCCGCCACGCCGCTCGCCGCCGTCGAGCACGTGCTCGACCTGGTGGACCTGCTGCTCGTGATGACCGTGAACCCGGGGTTCGGCGGGCAGGCCTACCTGGCCGGGATGGAGCGCAAGATCGCCGCGGCCCGGGCCGAGATCGACCGGCGCGGCCTGGACGTCGAGCTGGAGGTCGACGGCGGGATCGGGCCCGCCACGATCGGCGGGGCCGCGCGGGCCGGGGCGCGGGTGTTCTGCGCCGGGTCCGCCCTGTTCGCCGGGACGATGGCCGACAGCGCCCGCGCGCTGCGCGCCGCCGCCGAGGAGGCGATCGCATGACGGGCGTGACCGAGCACGCCGCACCCGGCGCGGCGGCGGGCACCGTCGACGAGCTCGCGGTGACCACGCTGCGGTTCCTCGCCGCCGACGCGGTGCAGGCCGCGAACTCCGGCCACCCGGGGATGCCCCTCGGGACGGCGCCCGCCGCGTGGGTGCTGTGGTCGCGCCACCTGCGCCACGACCCGGCCGACCCCGGCTGGCCCGACCGCGACCGGTTCGTCCTGTCCGCCGGGCACGGGTCCGCGCTGCTCTACGCGCTGCTGCACGTCACCGGCTACGACCTGCCCGCGGACGAGCTGCGCCGGTTCCGCAGGCTCGGCTCCCGCACGCCCGGGCACCCCGAGCACGGCGTCACCCCGGGCGTCGAGACCACCACCGGTCCGCTCGGGCAGGGGATCGCGAACGCGGTGGGGATGGCGCTCGCCGAGCGGATGCTCGCCGCCCGCTGCAACACCGGCGGGCACCGGGTCGTCGACCACCGGACCTGGGCGCTCGTCGGCGACGGCTGCCTCATGGAGGGGATCAGCCACGAGGCGGCGTCGCTCGCGGGCCGGCTCGGCCTCGGCAAGCTCACGGTGATCTTCGACGACAACGACGTCACGATCGACGGCCCGGCCCGGCGCACCTGCGCCGACGACGTCGAGGCCCGCTTCCGCGCCTACGGCTGGCGCACGCTGCGGGTGGAGGACGGCACCGACCTCGATGCGCTCGACCGCGCCTACGCCGACGCGGCCGCCGACGACGAGCGCCCCACGTTCATCGCCGTTCGCACCACGATCGGCCACGGCGTCCCCGAGGTGGCGGGCACTCCGAAGGCGCACGGCAGCCCGCTGGGCGAGGCGGCGCTCGCCGCGATGCGGCGGCGGTTCTCCTGGCCGTCCGAGCCGTTCCACGTGCCCGCCGACGTGCGCGCCGCGGTGGCGGCCCGCCGCCGGCGCTGGGCCGCCGAGCGCAGCGAGTGGGAGCGGGCGCACGCCCGCTGGCGCGCCGACCACCCCCGCCTGGCCGCGGAGTTCCCCTTGGACCGCGTCCCGGCACCCCCGCGCCTCGCCCCGCCCGCCGACCGCCTCGGGGCGGGCGGGGCGATCGCCACCCGGAAGGCGTCGGCGGCCGCGCTCACGGCGCTGGCGGACGCCTACCCGGCGTTGGTGGGCGGGTCGGCCGACCTCGCCTCGTCCACCGGCACCGCGATCGGTGGCGGGGACGTCGCCCCGGGGGCGTTCGGTGGGCGGACGATCCACTTCGGGGTCCGTGAGCACGCGATGGCCGCGGCGCTGAACGGCATCGCGCTGCACGGCGGGCTGCGGCCGTTCGGCAGCACGTTCCTCGTGTTCTCCGACTACCTGCGCCCCGCCCTGCGGCTGGCCGCCCTCATGCGGCTGCCGGTCGTCCACGTCTTCACCCACGACTCGGTCCACGTCGGCGAGGACGGGCCGACGCACCAGCCCGTCGAGCACGTCGAGTCGCTGCGGCTGGTCCCGGGGCTCACCGTGCTGCGCCCCGCCGACGCCGCCGAGACGCGGCTCGCGTGGGAGCTCGCGGCCGCGAACCTCGACGGTCCCACCGCGCTCGTGCTGAGCAGGCAGGACCTGCCGGTCCTCGGTTCCGAGAACCTGGACGAGGCTCGCCGGCACGGGGCCCGGACCGTCACCGACCCGCCCGGGGCGCCCGACGTCGTGCTGGCGGCCAGCGGGTCGGAGGTGGCGCTCGCCCGGGAGGCGGCGGCGCTGCTCGCGGACCGCGGCATCGCGGCGCGGGTGGTGTCGGTGATGTGGCGGGAACGGTTCGAGGAGGCGCTCACCACCGGGGCGTTCCGGCTCCCCGACGCGCCCGTGGTGTGGGTCGAGGCCGGGGTGCGCACGGGGTGGCGGGCGGTCGCGGGCCCGCGCGATGCCGTCGTCGGCATCGAGCGGTTCGGGGAGAGCGGCACGGGCCCCGAGGTCGCCGCGCACCTCGGGCTCTCGGCCGAAGCGGTCGCGCGGACCGCCGTCCGGGTGCTGGGGTCGTAGGGGTGGCGCCGCAGCTGCGCGCGGTGATCTTCGACGTCGACGGCACCCTCGCCGACACCGAACGCGACGGCCACCGCCCCGCGTTCAACGCCGCGTTCGCCGAGCACGGGATCGACGTGGAGTGGGGCGTCGCCGAGTACGGCCGGCTGCTCCAGATCACCGGCGGCGCCCGGCGGATCGCCGCGGACCTGCGCGACCGCGGCGTCGACGGCGATGTCGAGGACATCGCCGCCCGCGTGCACCGGACCAAGACGGCCCTGTTCACCGCGCTCGTGACCAGCGGGGCGATCGTCGCCCGCCCCGGACTGCCCGAGCTGGTCGCCGACCTCGCCGCCGCAGGCATCCGGCTCGCGGTGGCGACCACCGGCCGCCGGACGTGGGTGGAGCCGCTGGTCGAGCGGTTGCTCGCGCCCCACCCGGTCGAGGTGGTCGTGACCGGCGACGACGTCGCCGAGCTCAAGCCCCACCCCGAGGGGTACGAGCGCGCCCTCTCCGCGCTCGGGTTGCCGGCCCGCGAGGCGCTGGCCGTCGAGGACTCGGCGGTCGGGCTGCGCGCGGCCACCGCGGCGGGGCTGGCGACCGTCGTGGTGACCAACGGCTACACCGCTGACCAGGACTTCTCCGGCGCGGCCGCCGTGCTGCCCGGGTTCGACGGGCCGGATCCGCTGCGCGCGCGGCGGCTGCGCGACCTGCACCGGCGGTGGTGGGCCGCAGGCGCCGTGGTGGGTCGCGGGCGGGGCGGCACCTGACCTGCCCGTCGTGCGGGACGGTCCGCTCGCCTCGGGACGACTCCACACCCCCCAGGTCCGATTCACACACCGCCGACGCGGTGCGCAGCGGACCTCGGCTGTGTGACGTTCGGCGCACCAGGTCCGATCGGTTCGGCGGGGCAGGCAACCCGTGGGCACCCGTGCGCGTCATCCTTACGGAGAGCGCAACAGGCGTTGCGTTCACGGTGCGTGAGCGAGGGTGTGCATGGGTATCAGCGGCGGGGGGCTCGGCCGGGTCGCGAGGCGGCGCGCGCGTCCGCATGTGGCAGGCGGGCAGAGGTTCCGGCAGCCGGCGGACACGGTGGAGGAGCGGCACGCGCCGGAGGCGAACCGGGCGGGCACGTCGGGTGGGGACGCTGTCGGAACCGGACCCGGGCACCACCGTCGGGGACCCGAGCCGCGACGCACTGCACCCGACTCGTCGGCCCGCGTCGAACTCCACATCCCGGCCGCGGTGGCGCACCAGGTCGTGAGCCGCCGCGGTGGATGCACCGCGATCATGCCCGCGCGGCAGGACGTCGCGCGGTGACGGGGCGCACGTCGCGCGGGACGGAGCCGGATCCGTGTCCCACCGTCCCCATCCCACTCGCCCATGCCGGCACGGCGGAGGCGAGGACAGCGCACCGGGGCACGACCGCGATCGCCGAGCTGCAAACCCAGCCGATCACGATCCCCGGCGCCGGTCCGATGACCTCGCCGACGACGGAGGACGCCGAGACGAAGTCGTCGGGTGGGATCGGTGAGGGTCTCGCCCTGTCGATCAGCTCCGCGCTCGGTGCGCTCGCCGGGCTCGCGAGCTGGCTCATCGCCGCGCGCCTCCTACCCCAGGCCGAGGTCGGACACGCGGCCGCCGTGGTCTCGGCGTTCATCCTGATCGCCGGTATCACCCAGCTGAACCTCGGCCTCGGCCTGATCCGCTGGCTGCCGGTCGCGGGCCGCCACGCCCAGCCGCTGGTCTGGCGCAGCCTGCTGCTGATCATGCCGTTGTCCGCGATCGTCGGCCTCGGCTACGTCATCGTGGTACCCGACCTGGCCCGCACCGCCGCCGGTGTGGACGGATCCCTGGCTGTCGGCATGTGCCTGTTCGCGCTCGCGACCGCCGGGTGGGGCGTGTTCGTGGTGCACGACTACATCCTGGTCGCGATCGGCAAACCCTGGTGGACGGTCTGGCGCAACGGCCTGTTCGCCATCGTGCGGATCTCCCTGCTCGTCGTGCTGGGCACGGCGCTCGGCGCGCAGGGGGTCGTCCTGTCGTGGGTCGGGCCCATCGTGGTGTGGATCGCGGGCGGCTCGCTGGTCCTCCTGGTGGTCGTGCGGCGTTTCGCCCGCCGGGCCGAGGGCGGGACCATGCCCACCCGGTCGGAGGTGGTGGGCTTCCTCGGCCCGACCGCGACGGCGCAGGTCGGTTACACCCTGCTGCTCAACCAGGTGCCGCTGGTCGTGATCCTGCGGTTCGGGCCCGAGTCCGGCGCGGCCTTCTTCATCGCGTGGCAGGCCGCCGTGGTCATCGAGACCGCCGCGAACTACTACATGCACTCGCTGTCGGCCAGCTGGGCGCGCACCCCCGACCGTGCGGCCGAGCTGACCTCGTCGTCGCGCCGCCGACTCCTGGTGATCTTCCTGCCGGCGCTCGCCGTGGGCGCGTTGCTCGCCGGGCCGGGGCTGTCGATCTTCGGGCCGGGCTATGCCGCGGCCGCCGACGTGCTCCGGCTGCTGCTGCTCGGGCTGGCGTTCCGGCTGCTCGTCGTGCACGAACTCGGGGTGCGCACGGCCGCCGGGCACGGCATGGCGTACGCGCGGTTGCACACCGCCAGCGCACTGCTCGTGCTCGTCGCCGCGCTGCTCGTGCCAGCGTCGACCGAAGCGCACCCCGACGGGGTCGGAGCGGCGTTGCTGCCGGTGGCACTGGGCTACGTCGCGGTCCAGGTGGCCTGCGCGGTGCACGTGGTCCTCGTCCGGATGCGCGGACGCGGACGCCGTCCGGCGACGACCTGACAGGACACGACCAGCCGAGGACAGCGACACCGGACCGGTGTCCGAGGACGGGGGTACCGATGTCGAATCCCGACTGCATCGTCGGCGGCGGGTCGACGGGGTGGGTACCGGCCGATCGGCTCCCCACCGGTCCCGGCATCCGGGTGCTGGTCCTGGACGCGGGTCGGCCGGTCCACCGGTGGGACCTCGCGGCGCACCTGGCGCCACCCCTTCGGACACGGGGCACCAGCCGGCCCGGACGCCACGGATCGGATCGATGACGCCGGCCGAGTCCCACGAGCCGTCCGGCGCGGACGGCGCAGGCTCCGGGGCAACGCGCTGGGAGGGCACGAGCGGACGTGCGGAGCGGCTGCGGCACGTGCGATCGTGCCGCCGCACGAAGCAACGCCGCACGAAGCAACGCCGCACGAAGCAACGCCGCACGAAGCAACGCCGCACGAAGCAACGCAGCCGTCGACCAGCCCGGCACGAGGGCGGCGATCGTGCACCGACCCCTGACGAACGACGTCGATTCGACGAACTCGTCCGCCAGATCGATCAGGAATCCGCGACGGGTGCGGCCCATCGGGCCGCCGGGGCCATCCCCGCCCGGCGGGTGAAGCTCGCGGTGTCGCTGATCGGGCTGACGGGCGTCCTCGCCGGGCTCGCAACGGACGACGCCCTCGTCGTGGTCATCGCGATGGCCGGGGTCGCCGCGACCGTAGTCGCAGCGATCGTGTTCGCCTTCGCGGACACGCCCGGACGAGCTCCCGCGCCGCCGACCCGAACAGCCGACGGGAGGCTCGGACCATGCATGGCGCTGCTCGAACGGTTCTGGCTGAGGCTCACCACGTGCGCGGAGGACGGATGCCACGAACGACCCGCCCACCTGGGCTGGTGCAGCGAGCACGCCCCTGACCACGCACCGCGACCGGACGAGTACTGGGGCGAGTACCGCGCCGATCCCGACGGTGACCGCCGATGACTCATCCACTCGTTCGGCGGCAACCGCTCCGGATCCACCCACCGACCGAGGTTCAGCTAACCCGTATGGGTGAGCTAGCCTCACCGCGGGTCACCCCGCAACACCCGTTGCGTCCCCGATGCGGACCCGGCGATGAGGAACGCGAGACGAGAGGGAGGCAGTGACGACACAACACGTGCCGCCGCCGGCAGGCGAGCTGCCGCCTCGGCCGAGCCCTCGTCCCCGTCCCGTTCCGGGCCATCGGCACGAGCCGGTGGAGCCGGAAACCCAACGGTGGTCAGCCCCGCCACCGAGCGGGTACGCCGGTGCCCCGAGCGGGGTCGACCCACCCGTCGGCGGGAACGGTGCGCATCCCGGTCGGCCGGCACCGCCACTCCCGGAACGTCCACGGTCGCCCGAGCTGCCGCCGAGACCAGCGGCACCACCCGCGCCCCCGCAGCGCCCACGCCCTGCCGCATCGGCCTCGTTCCCCCCCCCCTCCCCGGCACTCCGAGCCGGACGCGACCACGCGGATGCAGGCGCCGGCGCGTGGTCGCACACCGCAGGTGGTGCCGGCCGAAGCGGCCACCGCCCCCATCGCGGTTCGGCCCACGCCACGTGCTGCCCAACCGGCCGACTCGTCGGGCACCGGGTCGACGGAGGGGACGCCTTCGCAGAACGTCGACGGGCGCGTCGCCGTGACGATCATCGCGGCCGGTGTCGGCTGCGCCGCCTTCGGCGTCGCCGTCGTGCTCGCCGAGTCGATCAGCGTGGTCAAGCAGTGGCTCACGCTCTCGTCCGCCGTCGGGCCGCTGTCCGGGAAGGCCGTGGCCGCGGTCGTGATCTACCCCGTCGTCTGGCTGGTCCTGCACGTCGCGCTCCGGAACGCGCAACCGAAGACCACCACCGTCACCGGGTGGACGGCCGTCCTGCTGACCATCGGGCTGCTCGGGACGTTCCCACCCGTCTACGGCCTGATCGCCGGGCATTGAGCCGCTCGAGGAGCGACGTGTTCACCGCCAACCAGCTGTTCCTGATCGTCCACATCGCCGTCTCCGTCGTGTTCCTGCACGCCTTCGCCGGAGGCCTCGCCACGTTCATCCGGGAGCCCACCGGTCCGATCGCCCGGAGGATCCAAATCGCCAGCGTGATCGGGATGGCGCTGACGGCCTGGGCGACGGTGATCTCCGGGACGTGGCTGATCTACCCCGGCTACCGGGCCGAACCCCCTGCAGGCGCGAGCCTCGACGCCTACCCGCGGTCGTGGCTGCTCAGCAGCGACGCCACCGCGTGGTGGCACACCTTCGGGATGGAGTGGAAAGAGCACATCGGCTGGCTCGCCCCGTTCCTCGCCACCGCCGTCGCGGTGGTCGTCCTCGCGCACGGGGATCTCGTGCGCCGCGACAGGCGGATCCGACGCGTCCTCACCGCCATGTTCACCACGGCGTTCGTCGCCACGCTCGTCGCCGCCGGGCTCGGAGCCGCGATCAACAAGGTCGCGCCCAACGACTTCCTGCTCAACTGACCTCACCGGTCGCGACCGGGCAGGCCGCGACCCGCTCGACCGCCCGCACCCGGGCGAGGTGCCGCTCGGCAGGCGGTCGCGCTCGTGCGGGCCACCTCAGGGCGACGCGCACACCGCGGGTGCGCTCCAGCACCGCCGGCGCTGGGTGACGTCGCCCTCGGGTGCGGGGTCGGGGGAACCCGCGGTGGCTCCGGCAGGCGGTCGCACGTCGAGGTTCCGCGAACGCGGCAGGGTCTGGCCGCGGCTCGCCGACACCCCGGCCGCGACACGCCCACACCACGAGCGCGACTCGCCGGCGTCCAGCCCGCGACTCGCGGGTCTCTTGCGCTCGGCGCGACGCTACTCTACTTTACGAACGTACAGATTAGTGGCGGGCGAGGCCCCGCGAACCACCTGACCGTCGTGGCGCTCGAGCGCGCCTCGACGTGCATTCCCTTGTGATTCCCGTCGACCACCGGACCCCATCGGGGTGGTCCAGGCGAACAGGAGCGATGATGGGCAGGCTGGACGGGAAAGTCGTATTCATCACGGGTGTCGCGCGCGGGCAGGGGCGCAGCCACGCGGTGCGGATGGCCGAAGAGGGCGCCGACATCATCGGAATCGACATCTGCGCGAACATCGAGCCGCTTCCCTACGACCTCGCCACCGAACAGGACCTCGACGACACCCGGGTGATGATCGAGGCCGCGGGCGGGAAATCGTTCCTGCGGAAGGCCGACGTGCGCGACCGGGCCGGGGTCGCCGAGGCCGTTGCCGACGGCGTGGCGCACTTCGGCCGCCTGGACGCGGTGGTGGCCAACGCCGGCGTCATCTCGGTCGCCGCCACCGCGCTCGACATCCCGGCCGACGAGTGGAAGGTCGTGACCGACGTGTGCTATGGCGGCGTCGTCAACACCGTCCGGGCCGCCGTGCCGCACATCCGCGCAGGTGGCCGCGGGGGTTCGGTCATCCTCGTGAGCTCGGTGGGCGGCGTCGCCCCCATCCCGACCACCGCGCACTACACCGCGGCCAAGCACGCCGTCGTCGGCCTCATGCGCAACCTCGCGGTCGAGCTGGGGCCGGAGTCGATCCGGGTGAACACCGTCAACCCGAGCACGGTGGACTCGCCGATGGTCCAGAACCCGTGGGCGTGGAAGGTGTTCATGCCGCACCTGGAGAACCCCACCGCTGAGGACGCGGCGAAACCCGACGGGCCGCACCAGCCCCTGAACGCCTTGCCGACCCCGTTCATCGATCCCGTCGACGTGAGCAACGCGGTCCTGTTCCTCGCCTCGGACGAGGCGCGATTCATCACCGGCGTGGCGCTTCCGGTCGACGCCGGCTGGCTGCTGAAGAAGTAGCGGATTTCCGCGACCACCGTCGGTGCACGCCATTCGTGTGCCTTCGCCGTGGCGCCCGGAAAGCGCGCAGAACGAAGGAGTTCGCATGATCGCCGAACGTGACGTCCACGTCGCGATGCGGGACGGGACGCGCCTGGCGGTGGACGTCTACCGCCCCGACGAACCCGGCCGCTACCCGGTCCTCTACGCGGCCGCGCTGCACAACAAGGACCTCCAGGGCCCGGACATCGCCGACGTGCTCCCGCCCCAGCCGGCGCACGCCCCGCTGTGGTTCGGCCCGATCGAGGCGGGCGACACGCGGCGGTTCATCGCCAACGGGTACGTGCACGTCATCGCGCAGCCGCGCGGCTCGGCCAAGTCCGAGGGCCGCTACGGCCACGAGGACACCGACCACTACGACACCATCGAGTGGATCACGCAGCAACCGTGGTGCGACGGCAACGTCGGGATGGTCGGCATCTCCGGCTACGCGGGGGAGCAGTGGCGGGCCGCCGCGCAGGGCCACCCCGCGCTGAAGGCGATCTTCCCGTACGACGCCTGCAGCGCCTACGGCGGCATGTTCGGGTTCCGCGACTTCTTCCCCGGCGGCGTGCTGCACACCTTCCCGTACCTGCTCGACGTGTTCAGCACGGTGCACGAGTCGCGGGACCGGCCCACGCAGCTGCCGGACGAGGAGGAGGCGCTGTGGCGCGAGGCCATGGCGAACCCCGACTTCAAGCAGTTCATCAACCTCTACAACATCCTGACCCAGAAGGGTCAGCGCACGTTCGTCATGTACCACGCCATGACCCACCCCTGGGAGCCGGACGGCGTGGTCGAGCAGGCCGAGGAGACCTTCAAGAAGATCAAGGTCCCCTTCTACACCGGTTCGGGGGCGTACGCGTACACCTACAAGCTCCACTGGTTGGGCGCGCAGCACTACTTCCGCAACGTCGACCAGCCGAAGAAGCTGATCTTCACCGGGCCGGCGCACCTGGAGCGGCCGTACCACGAGTACCACGACGAGCTCATCCGCTGGTACGACCACTGGCTCAAGGGGATCGACACCGGGATCATGTCCGAGCCGCCGGTCCGCTACTGGCTCATGGGCAGCAACGAGTGGCGCACCGCCGACGACTGGCCGCTGCCGGAGACCGAGTGGACGAGGTTCTACCTCGGCGGCTGGGAGACGCTGAGCACCCGGCCCCCGCGCCCGGCGGCCGAGGTCGGTGCGGCCGCCCGGCAGCCCGACGTGTTCACGCAGATGCCGCTCACGAAGACCACGAAGATCGAGCGCCTGCGCTACCTGACCGACCCGCTGCCGCACGACCTCACGGTTGTGGGCCCGATCAGCCTCACCCTGTACGCCGAGATCGACCAACCGGACACGAACTGGATCGTCATCCTCAAGGACGTCGGCCCCGATGTGTCCGTGCGCACCGCGCGCGAGGGGGAGCGCGACCTGCCGCCGGACCTCAAGGAGCGCGAGCTCACCCGCGGCTGGCTCAAGGCCTCGTACCGGGCGCTGGACGAGGAACGCTCCACCCCGTGGGAGCCGTTCCACAAGCTGACCCGCGACTCCGTCGCCCCGGTCGAACCGGGCGAGGTCGTCGAGTACCGCGTCCAGATCCTCGGCACCGCGAACACCTTCAAGGCGGGCCACCGGATCTGCCTCGAGATCACCAGCATGGACGTCCCGACCGGGACGGGCGCCATGACGGGAGTCGAGTACATCCCCTACCACGTCACCAGCAGCACCACCGTGACGCACCGCATCTACCGCGACGCGGACCGGCCGTCCCACCTCCTGCTCCCGGTCATCCCGTCGAACAACGAGGAGCCCTCGCCATGACCACCGTTCGCTTCGAGCAGGAGGACGGCGTCGGCCGGATCGTGCTCGCCAACCCGCCCTACAACCGCATCGACTCGAAGTACGCGCTGAACCTGCGCGACGCGGTGCACGCGGCCTCCGAGAGCGGCATCCGCGTGCTCGCCGTCGTCGCGGAGGGCCCGAACTTCAGCCTCGGCGGCGAGGTCCGCGAGTGGCCGGGCAAGGACGTGAACTGGTTCCGCACGTTCGTCCGCCAGGTCGACACGTCCTACCGGGCGCTCGAGGGCCTGCGCGTGCCCACCGTGGCCGTCGTGCGCGGCCTCGCCTTCGGCGGCGGCTTCGAGCTGGCGCTCGCGTGCGACTTCCTCGTCGCCGCCGACACCGCGGTCTTCCGGTGCGTGGAGGTGACCACGGGGATGCTGCCGATCGCGGGCGGCGTCCAGCGCCTGGCCGAACGGGCGGGCCGGGCGCGGGCGCAGCGGTTCGCCACGCTCGGCGAGCCGATCCCCGGCACCCTCGCCGGGGAGCTCGGGATCGCCACGCACGTCGTCCCCGAGCCCCGGCTCGACGCCGAGGCCGACTCGCTGGTGCGCCACCTCGCCGTCGGCCCGACACGTTCCTACGTCGCCACCCGCACGCTGCTCAAGGCCTGGTCCAGCGGTGGCGTCGCGGGCACCGACGAGCTGGTCCTCGACGTGGCCATGGAGCTGTACGACGGTCCGGACGTGCAACGCGGGTTCGTCAACACGGCCACGGCGTTCGACGCCGACGTCGAGCCCCCGGAGATCGAGTTCGAAGGCAGGTGACGGTCGCAGGCGGCGACCGTCGAGCAGGTGCACGAGCCACGGAGAGGTGACTTCGATGACCACCAGCCCGCAGCAGACGACCGAGTTCCTCGTGTTCCTGCCGGTCCGGCCGGCGGCCCGCGACGAGTTCCGCGCGAAGCTGTTCGAGATCGGCGACCACGTCGCGCAGGAGCCCGAGTTCGTCAGCTGCTCCATCCACGAGGACGCCGAACCCGGACACCCTGGTTCTCCGGGAGGTGTGGGCATGCGGCCGCGACGAGCTGTTCGAGCAGCTGAAGCGGCCCTACCGGACCCGGTACGAGGCCGAGCTCTCCTCGATGCTCGAAGGCGAGCGCCGGTTCGTGTTCCTCACCCCGCCGATCGCCACCTACCCGGCGTGACGGCTCCGCACCCGACCATTCGCGATCGGGGCGAATTCGTCACGTCCGCGTTGAAATCCGGGGCGCCGATCCCGTGTTAGGGTTCGGCATGGCGTCGAGAAGCGCGTCCGCCGCTGGGAAGCGGTCGGAGTCGGGGGCTTCGCAGGGGGCCGGGCGGCCCCGTCGGCGTGCGGAACAGCAGAGGGCGAAGGTCACCCGCAGCACCATCCTTTCCGCGGCATTGGCGGAGTTCGCCGAAAAGGGCTTCGAGGCCGCCAGCATCCGCGGAATCGCCGAGCGCGCGGGCGTGCAGCACCCGCTGATCACCTACCACTACCCCACCAAGGACGCGCTCTGGCAGGCGGTGGCCGAGTCGACGTTCGCCCGCATCCGCGAGGAGTGGGACGCGCAGGCCCCCGAGGACGCCGACCCCGTGGAGCGGCTCCGCGCCGAGTACCAGGCGCTGTTCCGCCACACGGTCGCGTTTCCCGACTTCCACCGCTTCATGCGGCAGGAGGCGGCCACCGACAACCCGCGGCTGCGGTGGGTGGCCGACACGGTCCTGCGGCCCCTGCTCGACCGGCTGCTGCCCCAGATCGAGGCAGCGCAGGAGCAGGGCAAGCTGCCCCGGGTCGAGCCGATGCTGTTCCACTACATGATGGTCAGCCTGACGGCCACGTTGTCGGAGTTCGGCCCCGAAATGCAGGTCACGAGCGATCTGTCGCCCGACAGTGCGGGCGTCGCCGACGAGTACTGGCGGCTGGTCGACGCGATGGTTTTCGGCGCCGTCGACCGCTGAACCGCCGGATCTGAAACACGCCTCTTTCCTGGCCGGCTGCCGTTTGCTCTCTTTTCCGTGGGTGTGGGGAAATGCTGGAAAACCTCGCCGTCCCGTCCTGTGCCTGCGGGACGCCCGACGTCCCGCTGCTCGGCGACACGGTCGGCGGCAACTCTCGACCGCACCGCGGCCGCCTCCCCCGATCGCGAGGCCCGCGTCGACGTCCCCTCCGGCCGCCGCCGGAGCTCGACGCGCTGGCGCTCGGCCTGCTCGGTGCGGCATCGAGCAGGGCGACCGGGTGGGCATCCGGGCGTCCGACGTCCCCGAGCGGACCCTGCCGCTGTACGGGGCGCCTGACGCGGGGTCAGGCGGACGCGAGCTGGGCGGCGATCGCCGGGCGGTCGATGAGGGACCAGACGTGCGCGATCCGACCGCCCTCGTACCGGTAGAACACGTGCTCGGCGAACGAGATCGGCCGCCCCGTCGGCGCGCACCCGAAGAACGTGCTGGTCGGGGTGCAGGTGAACCAGAGCCGGCACGCGACGGTGTCGTCGGTCGCGACCAGCAGGTGCGGGTCGAAGCGCAGGTCCGGCACGGCGCGGGCGTCGGCCGCGATCATGTCGGCGTACCGGCGGCGGGTGAGCCGCTCGCCGTTGTAGGTCAGCTCGTCGCGAACGTGGTCGACCAGGTCGTCGAAGCGCCGCTCGTTCAGCGCGTCGAGGTAGGCCAGGTAGGTGGCTTCCAGGCCGTCGGGCACGGCGTCACTCCATCCGGTCGGTTGGGGGTGGGCGTCAGCTCGCCCGCTGGTGGCGGCGCCGGTAGGCGCGGGTCTTGTGGCGGTTGCCGCAGACGTTCATGTCGCACCAGCGGCCGCGGCCGCTGCGCGAGGTGTCGTGGAAGGCCCACCGGCAGTCCGGCGCCGCGCAGAGCTTGACGCGGCCCCAGTCGCCGCGGGCCGCGGCCACGGCGACCGTCTCGACGATCGCGTCGAGCCACGGCCGCCCCGACCGGGCGGCGAGCTGCAGCCCGCCCGATCCGTCGGGGAGGAGCGCCAGCGGGTGCTCCGCCAACGCGGCGGCGCCGTCATCGTCACCCGTGAGCGAGCGCCGCAGCGCCGTACGCAGCGCGACGGCGGCGGCCAGGTCCGCCCGCCCGACCGGGTCGGTCCGATCGGCCAGCCCGTGCTCGGCCAGCCAGTCCGCGAGCGCCCCCGGCGAGGTGAGCCGCTCGCCGCCGGTGTGGACCGTGCCGCGCCGGCTGAACGACCGCTCGTCGACGGTGTTGAGGAAGTCGGTGATCAACCCGAGGCCGGACACGACACCACTGTAACCGATCACTGGTGTTGCGGTACGCCGACACCGGTATTAGCTTTCGGCGGTGTCGACCGACGAGTGGAGGACCCCGTGCCGGAGCAGGTGCTGCAGGTGCCCGACGCCGACGTCGCCGACCTCCGCGCGCGGCTGCGCGCGACGAGGTGGGCGACCCCGTGGCCGGTCGACGCGTGGGAGGCCGGAACCGACGGCGTCGAGCTGCGCCGGCTCGTCGCGCACTGGGCGTCGGGCTACGACTGGCGTGCGCACGAGGCCGCGATCAACGCCCTGCCGTCCGGGTTCGCCGACATCGACGGCACCGCGGTGCACTACCTGCGCTTCGACGCCGAGCGCGCCGGTGCGCTGCCGCTCGTGCTCGTCAACGGCTGGCCCAGCTCGTTCCTCGAGCTCGTCGGTCTGGCCGAGCGGCTGTCGACCCCGTCGCGCCACGGGGGCCGCCCGGAGGACGCGTTCACCGTGGTCGTGCCGAGCCTGCCCGGGTTCGGGCTGTCGGCACAGCGGCCCGGCCTCGACACCGGACCGCTGGTCCACGACCTCCTGCACCGGCTCATGCACGACGTGCTCGGCTTCGCCCGCTACGGCGCGCACGGCTCGGACCTCGGCGCGGGGGAGTGCAGCCTGCTCGCACAGGCCCACCCGGAGGCCGTGGTGGGCCTGCACCTGCTGTCCGTCGCCGACCCGCCCGACGCCGACCCGGGCGGGGCGACCGACGCCGAGCGCGCCTACCTCGATGCGGAGCGGGCCTGGTTCGACGCCGAGCGCGGTTACTCCCACCAGCAGCAGACCCGCCCGCTCACCCTCGCCCAGGGGCTGTCCGACTCACCTGCGGGCCTGCTCGCGTGGATCCTGGAGAAGTACCGGGCGTGGAGCGACTGCGCCGGCGACCCGGCCGGCCGGTTCGGCGACGACTTCCTGCTCACCCAGGCGTCGCTGTACTGGTTCACCGGCTCGATCTCGACGTCGTTCCGGCCCTACTACGAGCGCGCCCGGGGGGTCACCCCGCGCGTCGAGCGGGTCGAGGTACCGACCGCGATCGCGCTCTTCCCGCACGACCTCGGCGGGCGGCCGCCGCGCAGCTGGGTCGAGCGAACCTACCGCCTCGCCCGCTACACCCCGATGCCGCGGGGCGGGCACTTCGCCGCGCTGGAGGAGCCGGGGCTGCTCGCCGCCGACATCAGCGCGTTCTTCCGCGACCTGCGCTGATCACCCGGACGGCGGGCGGCCCGCGAGCGCGGGCTCGCGCGCCGGCGCCGCGCTCGCCGGGCGGTACGCGAGGCGGTCCGGCAGCGCGAACAGCCACGTCCCGCCCGCCGCCACCAGCGCCTTCTGCGCCGCCAGCGACAGCCCGATCAACACGGCCGTCATCGCGAACGGGAGCGCGTAGGCGACCGCGGTCGGCAGCGCGAGGTGGCGGACCGCGCCCACGACCAGCGCCAGCGGCAGCATGTGGATCAGGTAGATCGGCAGCGTCCGCCGGCCGAGGGCGACCAGCGGCCTGCCGATCGCGTACCGGGTGATCCAGCCGGCGAACAGGACGCCGAAGCTCACGGCGAGGCAGTTGAGCAGCCACGCCACGCCCGGCGCCGTCCGCAGGCCGAGCGCGACCGCGCCGCCCGCCGCCGCGACGCAGACCGCCGCTGCCGCCGCGACCAGCGGCAGGTTGCTCGCCCGCGCCACGCCCTCGACCAACCGCTTGGCGTGCCAGCCGAGCAGGAAGAAGAACAGGAAGCGGCAGATGGCGACCCACCGCGAGTCGATCTCGAGCAGGCCGGCCCCGGCCACCGCCGACAACACCCCCGACGCGGCCAGCTGCACCGCCACCGGGACGGGCCGCAGCAGCTTGCCGACGACCGAGAACAGCGCGAGGGCGTACAGGAACCACATGCTCGGGCCGGGCAGCACCAGCGCGAGGAGCACGTTCAGCGGGTTCGCCGAGTCGTCGGGGTCGACGCCCTCCGGCACGAGCGTGGCGAAGAACGTGAACCGGATCGTCGTCCACAGCAGGTAGAGCCACAGGAAGAACGCCACGCGCTTGTGCAGCAGCGTGCGCCACGGCGCGGCGAGCGGCCCGGCCACGAACAACCCGGACGCCAGGAAGAACAGCGGCATGCGCAGCGACGCGAGCGCCTCGTTGCCCGCCACGACGGGCAGCGGTGCGAGCCCCGACGTGTCGAGGAAGTACACCGCGTGGTGGAGGACCACGAGGACGATCGACAACCCCTTGGCGGCGTCCACCCACGCCACGCGGGAACCGGCCCCGGCCGCCGGGGACGCCCCGGCAGTCGCCTGCGTCCGCCCTGATCCGTTCGCACCCATTGCCCGGCACGGTCGCAGACCGGCCCTGTGACGACGCTGAGACGAAGACCTCGACCTTCCCCGGCGGGAGGGAGCCCGGCGCCTCGTACGTCCTGTGGTCGGGCCGTCCCCCGAACGGGTTGTTCCCGGCCCGGACCAGCGGTCGGACGACGGCTCCTGACGGCTTTCTCAAGGCTGTCGCAAGGTTTCGCCAACCGGCCGGGCCCAGAGTCCTCCGCAAGCCGTTCGACACGGAGGACCACCATGAGCCTGAGCACCGACCTGACCGCCGCGCAGGGCGCCGAGATCCCCCTCGACCAGCTGCGTGCGCAGCTGGACGGGCCGGTCCACGTCCCGGCCGACGAGGCGTACGACGCGCTCGTCACCCCGTGGAACCTCGCCATCCCGATGCGACCCGCCGTGGTCGTCGCGGCGCGCACCGCGCGGGACGTGGCGGCCACCGTCCGCTTCGCGGGCGAGCACGGCCTCACCGCCGGCGTGCAGGCCACCGGGCACGGGGCCGTGTCGTCGCTCGCGGGCCGCGTCCTGGTCACGACGGCGGAGCTGGACGAGGTCACCGTCCACCCCTCGGGCTGGGCGCGGGTCGGCGCCGGCGTGAAGTGGGCACGCGTGATCGAGGCCGCCGCGCCGCACGGCCTCGCGCCCCTGTGCGGGTCCTCGAGCGACGTCGGCGTCGTCGGCTACACCGCCGGCGGCGGGGTCGGCCCACTGATCCGCACGTTCGGCCTCGCCGCCGACCGCGTGCGCGCCTTCGACGTGGTCACCGGCGACGGCGAGCTGCGGCGGGCCACCCCGACCGAGCACCCGGACCTCTACTTCGCACTGCGCGGCGGCAAGGGCGCCGCGGGCATCGTGACGGCCGTCGAGTTCGACCTCGTGCACCTGCCGCGGTTCTACGGCGGTTCCCTCTACTTCGACGGCGTCGACGCGCCCCGCGTGATCGACGTGTGGCGCAGCTGGTCGGCCGCGCTGCCCGAGCAGGCCACGACGTCGTTCGCGCTGTTCCAGCTTCCACCCATCCCGGGGGTGCCGCCGCAGCTCGCCGGCCGCCTCACGCTGGGCCTGCGATTCGCGTGGACCGGGGAAACGGGCCGCGGCGCGCGGCTGCTCGACGAGATCCGCGGGGTCGCCCCGGTGATCCTCGACGACGCGGCGATCAAGCCGTACACGGCGATCGACTCGGTGCACGCCGACCCGGTCGACCCGATGCCCATCATCGACCCGGCGACGCTGCTCACCGACTTCACGGCCGAGACCGCCGAACAGCTGCTCGCGCTCGCCGGGCCCGGGTCCGGCTCCCCGCAGGTGCTGGTCGAGGTCCGCCAACTCGGCGGGGCGTACGCGCGGGTGGGGCAGCACCCGAGCGCGTTCGACCACCGCGACGCCCGCTACAGCGTCCTGGTCGTCGGCATGGCGCCCGACCCGGCCACCCGCCCGCACGCGGAGCGGGTCTTCGCGGCGCTCACCCCGTGGGACACCGGCGGGGTCTGGCCCAACTTCGGCCCGCCGCACGACGTCGACACCGCCCGCCGGGCCTACCGGCCCGACACCCTCGAGCGGCTCGCCGAGATCTCCCGCACGTACGACCCGCGCGGGGTGCTGCAGGCGGGCGCCTGCATCCGCGCCGCCGCGGCCTGACCGCCGCGCGGTCGCGGACCAGGTCCGCCCTCGGGTCCTTCAGGGGAGGGCCCACGCGGCGGCGAGGGGAACGGTCGCGATGCTCGCCACCGTCGACACCAGCGCCGCGGCGGAGACCTGGTCGGCGTCGGCCCGGTAGTGCTGCGCGACGAGGTAGACGTTCCCCGCCGTCGGCAGCGCGGCCAGCAGCACGCCGGACTGCACCCAGAACGGCTCGAGGCGCAGCAGCGGACCCAGCACCCACCAGGCGAGCGCGGGGTGGGCGACGAGCTTCGCGGCGGCCACCCCGGCGGCGACGGCGACGGTGCCCCGCCCGATGCGCTGGGCCGCCAGCGCCCCGCCGAGCGCGAAGAGCGCGGTGGGGCCGGCCGCGGCCCCGAGGAAACCGAGGAAGTCGTCGGCCGGTGCCGGCAACGCCGCGCCGGTCGCGGCGAACGCGCCGCCCAGCAGGATCGCGACGACGACCGGGTTCTGCACGGTTCCGCGGACCAGGAGAGCCGCCGTGCCCGCGCGTTCGCTGCGGGCGGTGCTCATGAGGACGGCGCCGACCGAGAGCACGACCGTGATCTCGGCCAGGATCGCCATGGCGAGCGGACCGGCTCCGCGTTCGCCGAAGAAGGCCACCACCAGGGGCGGCCCGAGGAACCCGAGGTTGCCGACCGACGCGGCGGTGGACCGCGCGCCCGCCGCCGCGACGGGGGCGCGGCGAAGGAACCGCGCGACCGCGAACACGAGCGCGAAGACGACGCTCCCGGCGAGCAGGTAGCCGCCGCAGAACGCCGGGTCGAGCGAGGACAGCGGCCGGCCGCCGACGAGCCGGAACACCAGGGCCGGCAACGCGAAGCGGAACGCGAACGCGCTCAGCGCGTCGAGCGCGGCGGCGGGCAGGAGGCCGGTCCGCGTCGCCGTCCAGCCGAGGGCCATGACGCCGAAGATCGGAAGGGTGAGCCCGACGACCTCGCTCATCCGAGCGCTGCGGTGCGTCGCTCGATCGCCCGGACCACGGCCACCATGTCGGAGCCGGCGAGGCCCAGCTCGTGGGTCTCGCGGAACAGGGCGTGGCAGGCGTCGAGCAGGGGAGAGGCGATGCCGGCCCGCCGCGCCTCCTCCGCGATCGGGGTGCAGTTGTTCAGCAACACGTCCGCGACGGCGGCCTGGACCCGGAAGTCCCGGTCGACCAGCTTGCGCGTCTTCACCCGCGACACGCTGCTGGCCATGGGGCCCGCGTCCACAACGGCCGCGAACCGCTCGAGATCCAGGCCGTGGGCTTCGGCGAAGTGGGTGGCCTCGACCAGCCCGGTCACCATCGTGATGAGGAAGACGTTGACCGCGTACTTCATCAGCAGCGCGTTCGGCACCGGCCCGCACTCGACGGCCGCGCGGCACACCGGGCCGAGCAGCGGGCGGACGCGATCCACTGCGGCCGGGTCGCCGGCCAGCATCGCCACGAGCTGCCCGGTCTCGGCCGGTACCCGGGAACCGGAGACCGGCGCCTCGACGTAGCTGCCGCCCGCGGCGCGGACGTCGGCTTCCAGTCGGCGCGAGTAGTCGGGCGGGGTCGTACCCATGTGGACGACCGTGCGCCCGGCCACGTCGACGGCGAACCCGGCCGGGCCGCGGCCGAGGACGGCGTCGACCGCCGCCCCGCTCGCCAGCATGAGCAGCACGACGGGCGCCTCGGCGAACACCTCGGCGGGGCTCGCGGCCACCTTCGCCCCGGCCGCGCGCAGCGGGTCGCACTTGTCGGCCGAGCGGTTCCACACGACGAGCGCCGTTCCGGCGCGGGCGAGGTTGAGCGCCATGGGTCCGCCCATGACGCCGAGGCCCAGGAAGCCGATGGTCATCCGCACCTACTATGTCGGTTGTCATAGAACGTCGAGGGGAGCGCCATGGCCGACCCGCAGTCGCCCACCGCCCAGCCGTCGACGGCGCAGCGCCGCCCGCGGGAGCGCATGGTCTACAGCGCTGCCCAGCTCATCCGCGCCCGCGGGGTGACGGCCACCGGCGTGCGCGACGTGGTCGAGCACGCGAGCGCCCCGCGCGGCTCGTTCCAGCACTACTTCCCCGGCGGGAAGGACCAGCTCGTCGGGGAGGCGGTCGAGTGGGCGGGGGACTTCGCGGCACGGTGGGTCGCCTCCTACCGGGAGACCGCGGACGCACCGTCACCGGACGGGTTGTTCGCCCACGTCGTCCAGCCCTGGAAGGACGAGTTCGCCTCCCGCGGGTACGAGCGCGGGTGCCCGGTGATGGCGACCGCGGCCGACCTGGCGGGTGGCGAGTCCGCGGTCAACCCGCCGTTGCGCCGGGCGCTCGCGCGGTGGGAGGGCGCCGTGGTCGACGAGCTCGTGGGCATGGGCGTGCCGGCCGACCGCGCCCGCAGCCTCGCCGTCCTGATGATCAGTGCCCTCGAGGGGGCGATCATGTGGTCCCGGGTGAACCGGGAGACGGCGCCGCTGGACATCGTCGTCGCCGAGCTCGCGCCCCTGCTGCGCGCGGCGGGGCGGGCGGGCGACCCGCCCCGGCCGGACTGACGTGCTCCCACCCCGCCTTCGTATCATGACAGCTGTCATAGTGGAAGGGTCGACCGGTGCGCGCCGTGCCGACCCCCGGGGCCGGGGGCGAGCGGCTACCCCTGCGGCCGGTCTGCGTCGTCGTCCGCCGGCACGCGGCCGACCTCCGGCGTCGGCTCCCGGTCTTCCGGTCGTCGGTCGAGCCGGGTGGCCAGGACGCCGCCGATGAAGAGGTCGTAGACGACGATCCCGACCACCCCGCCGATCAGCGGGCCGACGATCGGGATCCACCAGTAGTTGTCGAACCACTGCCCCGCGCCGGGGAACGCCAGCTCGCCCCACCCGGCGAGCGCGGTGAACAGGCGCGGCCCGAGGTCGCGGGCCGGGTTGATGGCGTAACCGGCGTTGGTGCCGATGGAGAGCCCGATCGCGCCGACGACCAGGCCGATCAGGAAGGGGGCCAGGTTCGACAGGGGTGCCTGGTTGCGGTTGTCGATCAGCGCCGCGACGAGCCCGACGAGGACCGCCGTGCCGACGATCTGGTCGAGCAGCGGACCCCACCAACCGCCCTGGAAGTACTCGGCGGGGAAGGTCGCGAAGATCGCGAACGTGGACAGGGACTGGTCCCGCGTCGCGAAGCCGTTCGCGGCGTTGAACGCGTCGATCGCGGGTGCGTACAGGGCGTAGACCAGCGCCGCGGCGGCGAACGCCCCGAGCAGCTGGGCGATCCAGTAGGGCCCGACCTTGCTCCAGGGGAAGGCGCGCCGCACCGCGAACGCCAGGGTCACGGCGGGGTTGATGTGGGCGCCGCTCACCCCGCCCGCGACGTAGACGCCGAAGACGACCGCCAGCGCCCAGCCGAAGGCGATGATCAACCAGTTGGCGGCGTCGAAGGGCGTCTCCTGCCTGCCGGATCCGGGGAGTCCGGCCACCGCCACAGCGACCGAACCACATCCGAACAGGATGAGGATGAACGTGCCGAGGAACTCCGACAGCAGCTCGCCACCGAGTCCTGCGCGGAATCCGCCTCCGTTGCGCAACGTGCTCATGTCCGGCCTCCTCGCCCCTCTGGCCGTGTTGCATGGAGGGCTACGGGTACCCGATTCCCCCGGCCGGGAACGCCCGGTCTTCGTGCGAGCCGTGCCGACCGCGTGGCGATCGGCCCGCCCCGGTACGTGGGTGATCACGCGGCGTGATCCGGTACGGCGGGCGTCGCGCCGGACCGGCGCCCGGCCCCGGCCCGGCCGGCCGCCGGTGGGACGTCGCGCCGGGACCCATCGTGGCGAGCGCCGTGATCATGAGCAGCGCGGCGCGGGTAGTCGGTGACGAGCCCGAACCTGATCGTGATGATGATCCCGAGCGTCCACACGTCGGTCGTGCCGACGACGAAGAAGGCGAGCACCCCGGCGAAGGCCCCCTCCGGGAACCCGAGGCCCACGAGGCCGGAGCGACGCGCCGAGGGACAGGAACACGACGACGGCCTTCAGCGGCACGAGGATCGAGCGGAAGGCGACGGCGAGCAGCACCAGCGCCGTCAGCCCGACGAAGGCGAGTCACGGGGCAGTGCGGCCACGGTCGCCTCGGTGTTGTCCAGGCTCATCGCCGGGCTGCCGTCACCGCAGACGAGCACCTCGTCGGCGCCGGCGGGGCCGGGAGCGCCCGGATGTCGCGCACGAGCCGGAGGTTGTGGGGGTCGTCGACGTCCCCGCGGGTCCTGACGGTGATCCCGACGACCTCGTCGTCCGCGGCGAACACGGTGGGGCGGTGGGCGCCGTCAGCCGTGGTCGGGCGCGACGAGGGCGGCGAGCCGGTCGGCCGCGCCGGAGCCCGGTGGTGCCAGGAACGCGACGAGCGTGTGCTCGTCGTCGAGCGTGCGCATCTTCGTGAGCCGGAACTCCACCCGGCCCAGCGCCGGGTGGTGGACCGTGCGCCGGTCGGTGGGCCGGGCGGCCAGCTCGCGGCGGCTCCAGATGCGGGCGAAGTCGGGGCTCGCGGCCTCCAGCACCGCGACCAGCCGCGCCACCGCGGGCTCGTCGACGGCGGCGCCGACCTGGGCCCGGAAGAACGCGACGGTGCGCGCCGCCTCGGCCTCCCAGTCGTCGGCCGTCGCGCGGACCTGCTCCGAGGTGAACACCAGCCACAGGACGTTGCGCCGCTCGGGGTCGATGCGCGCCAGGTCGCCGTACAGCACGGTGGCGCCCCGGTTCCAGGCCACGACGTCGAACCGCCGGTTGACCAACAGCGCCGGGTTCGGGTCGAACTGGTCGAGCATCGGCTGGTACTGGTCGGCGTCCTGGGTCCGCTCCGACCCGTCGGTGCGCGGCGGCACCTCGCCGGCCAGCCGGAACAGGTGGGCCCGCTCGACGGGGTCGAGGTCCAGGACGTCGACCAGGCTGTCCAGGACCTGCGGTGAGGCCTGCACGGCCCGGCCCTGTTCGAGCCACGTGTACCAGGTGACGCTCATCCCGGCGAGCGTGGCGACCTCCTCGCGCCGCAGCCCGGGCGTGCGGCGGCGGCCGCCGACGGCGAGCCCCGCGTCCTCGGGGCGGCGCCGCTCGCGGCGGCTGCGCAGGAACTCGCCCAGCTCCCGGCGCCGGTCCACGGTGGGCACCTCCTCACCCTAACCGCCGCGGATCCTGGTGGTCCTGCTACTAGAAAAAGCGCTGTCTGGAGCGGCCGCGCGCGTCGGCGAACCATCGATCGCGGAAGGATCGATTTCCGAAGTTCGGGAGATTCGCATGCGCGTGGTCGTGATGGGCGGGACGTCCGGGATCGGGAGGGCGACGGCGCTCCAGCAGGCGGCGGCCGGGGCCGAGGTGATCGTCACCGGTCGCGACGAGCAGAAGCTGGCGGCGATCCGCGGGCAGGTGGCCGCCGCGGAACGGGTGGACGGCACCGACGAGGCCGCCGTCGCCGCGTTCTTCGACCGGACCGGTCCCGTCGACCACCTGGTCCTCGCGTTCAGCCCGGGGGCCGTGGGCCTCGGCCCGCTGGCCGGAACGGACATGGCCGGCATCCGGGCGGCGTTCGACGGCAAGCTGTTCCCGTACCTGTTCGCCATCAAGCACGCCCGGGTCACCGGGTCGGTGACGATGATCTCGGCGCTCAGCGCGAGGGCCGCGATCCCGGGCAGCGCGGTTCTGGCCGCGGTCAACGGCGCCATCGAACGCATGGTGTCGCCGCTGGCGAGCGAGCTGGCCCCGCTGCGGGTCAACGCGGTCTCGCCCGGTGTCATCGACACCGCGTGGTGGTCGTTCCTCCCCGACGAGCAGCGCGAGGCGCAGTTCGCCGAGGCCACCAAGACGATCCCGGCCGGGCGGGTCGGCACGGCCGACGACGTCGCGGCGGCCGTCGGCTACCTGATCGGCGCCGACTACGTCACCGGGAAGGTGCTGCCGGTCGACGGCGGCGCGACCGTCGCCTGACCCGGCCCGGGCGTCTCCAGCGCCTGGGTGCCGATGACGTCGAGGAGACGCAGCGCCTCCTCCGACGGCGAGCCCGGGTCGGCCGTGTAGATCACGACGCGCTGGTCGGTGTCGTGGATGTCGAGGCCGTCGCAGGAGACCGTGATCTCGCCGACGGTGGTGTGCCGCAGCGTCTTGCGGGTCCCCGCCGCGTCCTCCCGCACGTCGGTGCTCCCCCACAGGGCGGCGAACTCGTCGGACCCCGCACGCAGCTCGGCCACGAGGGTCGCGAGGTCCGGGTCGGCCGGGTAGCGGGCGGCGGCGCGGCGCAGGCCCGACGCGATGGCCTCGCCGAGCTCGCCCGCGTCCGGGACCTCGCACCGCAGCCGAAAGGCGGCGGGGACGCCGAGGAACCGCCACCGGGCGAAGTTGCGCTGCCGCGGCGGCAGCACGGAGAAGTCGCCCAGCAGCGCCGTCGTGAGGTCGTTCCAGGCGAGGATCTCGAAGTCGGCGGAGAGCACGTACGCCGGGGAGCACGGCAGGCGCTCCAGCAGCAGCTGGACGCTCGGGCGGACGTGGCGGGGGATGCCCGCGCGGGGGAGGGGGACACCGGCGAGCTCGTGGAGGTGGATGCGTTCGGCGTCGGAGAGGCGCAGCGCCGTCGCGAGCCCGCGGACCACCTCGCGGGACGGGTGGGGGCCGCGGGCCTGCTCCAGCCGCGTGTAGTACTCGGTGGAGATGGCGGCGAGCCGGGCGACCTCATCGCGGCGCAGGCCCGGGGTCCGGCGGCGCCTCCCGGCGGGCAGCCCCACGCCGGAGGGCGTGATGCGCTCCCGCCTGCTGCGCAGGAACTCGGCCAGGCCGTGCTTGTCCACGCTTCGAGTCTGCGCCGGGCGGTGCGCGCCAGCCAGGAATCGCCGGTACCCCGCTTCGCCACCCGGGACCGGGCCGTACCCCCATCGACCGTGCCTGGTTGACGGCGGTGCCCGCGCGCACCGTCGACGGCATGGACAACGCAACCGCACAGCTCCGCCCCGCGGCGGACGAGGGCGCGCCGGCCCACCCGTCGGCGCACCTGCTCGACGGCAAGGTCGCCCTCATCACCGGCGCCGGCCGGGGCATCGGCGCGGCCGCGGCCGAGGTGTTCGCCCGCGAGGGCGCCGCCGTCGTGCTCACGGCCCGCACGGAGTCCCAGCTCGCGGACGTGACCGAGCGGGTGCGCGCCGCCGGTGGCGTCGCCGACCACGTGGTGTGCGACCTGGCCGACGGCGACACCGTGCGCGCCGCCGTCGACCGGGTCGTGCAGCTGCACGGCCGCCTCGACGTCGCGATCGACAACGGCGCCGTGCCGCAGCGGCCCGGCCCGTTCGACCGGATGCCCGACGAGGCGCTCGACCACGTCTACCAGGTCAACTTCCGCGGCCAGTGGATCGCGATGGCGGCGGAGGTGGCGGCCTGCGCGAGGGGCGCGGGCCGGGGGCGATCGTGAACACCTCCAGCGTGGGCAGCCTGCGCGCCAACGCGGTGCTGCCCGCCTACGGCGCGATGAAGCGGGCGCTCAACAGCCTGGCCGAGTCCGCCGCCGTCACATTCGGCCCCGAGGGCATCCGGGTCAACGCCATCGCGCCCCCGGCACGACCTTCACCGAGATGGTCGACCGGTGGGAGGAAGCCTCCCCGGGCATCGTGGACCAGCTCAACGCGACCACCCCGCTGCACCGGGGCGCCCGGCCGCACAAGGTCGCCGAGGCGGCGGCGTGGCTGCTGAGCGACCGGGCGTCGTTCGTGACGGGGGTGGTCCTGTCGGTGGACGGCGGCCTGGGGGTCGTCTGACCCGGCGCCGGCGGCCGGTCAGGCCGCGGCGCGGTCGGCCGGCGGCCGGCGCCGCAGCCCCGGCTGCTGGATCGCGGGCGGCTGGTAGTCCTGGTCGAGCGCACCGACGTCGGTGCCCGGCGGGACGATCTCGTCGATCCGGTCGAGCACGTCGTCGGACAGCTCGACGTCGATCCCCTCGAGCAGGTCGTCGAGGTGCGCCATCGTCCGCGGTCCGAGGAGCGCGCTGGTGATGCCCGGGTGGGCGATGACGAACGCCATGGCCAGGTGCGTCATCCGCAGCCCCACCTCGTCGGCGAGCCGGACGAGCTGCTCGACGACGTCGAGCCGGCGCTCGTCGGTGAGGTGGCGGAAGAACCCGGCGCGGCGGAGGTCGTTCGCGCCGTGCTTGCGGACGCGCCCGGTGAGCAGGCCCTGCCCGAACGGGCCCCACGCCAGCGTGCCCATCCCGTAGCGCTGGGCGAGGGGGAAGACGTCGCGCTCCCGGCCCCGGTTGAGGATCGAGTACGGCGACTGCTCGACCCGGAACCGCTGCAGGCCCGCGCGCTCGGCGACCCACTGCGCCTCGACGATCGTCTCGGCGGGCGTGGTGGAGGAGCCGATCGCACGCACCTTCCCGGCCCGCACGAGGTCGGTGAGGACCGACAGCGTCTCCTCGAGGTCGGTCGACGGGTCGGGCCGCTGCAGCTGGTAGATGTCGACGTGGTCGGTGCCGAGGCGGCGCAGGGAGTCGTCGAGGGCGCGGGTGATCCACCGGCGTGAGGCGCCCTGCATGTTGGGGTCGTCGCCCATCGGCAGGCCGACCTTGGTGGCCAGCACGACCTCGTCGCGCCGTCCCTTGAGCGCCCGACCGACGACCTCCTCGGCGTCGCCGTAGCGGTCGGCGCAGTCGACGAGGTTGATGCCGGCGTCGAGGGCCTTGTGGATGATCCGGGCGGACTCGTCGGGGTCGTTGCCCATCTGCGTGGCGAACATCAGCGTGCCGAGGCCGAACGCGCTCACACGGATGCCGGTGCGGCCGAGGGGGCGGTACTTCATGGGGTGGTCCTCACGGGTGGGAGGGAGCTAACCGGAACGTTATTCCAGAAATATACGGAACCATCGCCCCGCTTAGTGAACGAGGCCGCGCCCCGGATACGGTGCGAGCCGTCATGGTGGGCCTGAACCAGCTCGAGGTTCTGATCGCCGTCGTCGAGTCCGGCGGCTTCTCCGGCGCGGCCAAGAAGCTCTACATGAGCCAGCCGTCGGTCTCGAACCACATCCGCAACCTCGAGAACTCGCTCGGGGTGCAGCTCGTCGAACGCACCACGCAGGGCGCCCGCAGCACGCCTGCGGGGGAGGTGGTCGTCGAGCACGCCCGGCAGATCTTCGCCATGCTCGGCTCGCTCGAACGGGCGGTCGCGCGGTTCCAGGGGCCGACCGCGGGCCGGCTGGTCGTCGCCGGCACCACCACCCTCGGCACGTACCTGCTGCCCCGGCTCATCGCGGAGTTCTCGAAGCGGGCGCCGCAGGTCCACTGCCAGATCAGGGTGGGCAACGAGGATGCGGTGGAGGCGTGGGTGGTGCGCGGCGAGGTCGCGCTCGGCCTCGGCGTCGACACCCCGCGCGAGGAGCGGCTGACCGCGGAGCCGCTGTTCGAGGAAGGCCTCGTCCTCGTCGCCGCGGCCGACTCGCCGTTGGCCGGGCGGACCCTGCGGCCGGAGGATCTCGCCGGCCAGCGGTTCCTCATGCGGGAGATGGGCTCGGCGACCCGGCGCCAGCAGGAGGCGGCCCTGCGCACCTGGGGCCTCGAGGGCGCCGACACCTGGGACCTGTGGGGTCCTGACACCCTGAAGGAGGCCGTGCACGCCGGGCTCGGGGTCGCCGTGCTGTCGGAGCACATGACGGCCCGCGAGCGCGCGGCCGGGACCCTCGCCGAGCTGACCGTGGACCCGCCCCCACCGATCCGGACGGTGTCGCTGGTGCGGCGCGCCGACCGGGCGCTGACGCCGCCGGAGGAGGCGTTCGCGGCGCAGTTGCGGGCGATGGGGGCGTGGCCGGTCTGAAGTGCCTCTGAGGCGGCCCCACTTTCGAGGCTCAGCGGAACCCACCGCGTGATTTCGCCGCCAGGAGGCGGTTCCGCACCACCTCGAGCGCCTCATCCGTGCCACCCGCCAACTCATCGCCCCACCCGAGAACCGGGCTGCCCGCCGCTCGGTCACCTGCCGGTGGGCCGACGACGGCACCCTCGAACTCCGCGCCCGGCTTGCCCGGATGTGCTCGTTCCAGCACGCGGTCGTGCACGACCACGGCTACCGGATCGACCGCGTCAGCGGCCGGCAGGGCGACACCCTCGGGTACGGCCGCCCACGCAACCACGGAACTCGGCAGTGAACCCAACGCGTCCACCCAGAGCGCGGGACCCGGGACTAGTACGCGATGCAGGCCGAACGCAGGTCCGTGTAGAAGTCCCACACGTCCGGCGAGCACTCCGGCGCGCCGAGCTGGGAGGCCTTCGCCCCCATGTGCGGCAGGTGCGCGTACGCACCGACCCCCGGCCGGTTGACGTGGAGCATCCCGGCTTGGAAGTCCTGCAGGGCCTGGAACATCAGAGCCGGATCGCGGGTGAAGATCGTGCCCGACATGCCGTAGCGCACCGAGTTGGCGATGCGCATGGCGTCGTCGTAGCCGGCGCAGCCGATGACCGACAGCACCGGCCCGAACACCTCCTCCTGCGCGATCTCGCTGTCCCACGCGACGTTCGTCAGGACGGTGGGCTGCACGAAGTAGCCGGGGACGTCCAGCTCCGCGGCCCCGCTGCCGCAGGCGATCTCGGCGCCCTCGGCGACGGCCTTGCCGATCGCGTCGAGGCACGCCTGCTGCCGCTCGTCGTTGACGACGGGGCCGATGTCCGCCCACTCCTGATCGCCGGGGCCGACCCGCATCGCGCGCACCTTCGGCAGCAGGCGGGCGAGCAGGTCGTCGTGCACCGCCCGGTCGACGACGACGCGGCTGGTGGAGCTGCAGCGCTGCCCGCTCTGCCCGAACGCGCCGTGGAGGATCGCGGCGACCGCGGCGTCCAGGTCGGCGTCGGCGAGCACGATCAGGGCGTTCTTGCCGCCGAGCTCCAGCTGGGTGCGCAGCAGTCGGCCGGCGCCCGCGCGGTTGATCGCCTGCCCGACGGGAAGCGAGCCGGTGAACGAGATGCCGGCCACCCGGGGGTCGGCCACCAGCGCCTCGCCCGCCTCCCGGTCGCCTTGCACGAGATCGAGCACCCCGGCGGGGACGCCGGCGTCGGCGAACGCCTGCGCCAGCAGCGCCGACGTGAGCGGGGTCAGCGGCGACGGCTTCAGCACCGCGGCGCACCCGGCCAGCAGCGCCGGAGCCACCTTCCACATCGGGATCGCGAGCGGAAAGTTCCACGGCGTGATCAGCCCGACGACGCCGAGGGGCCTGCGGAACGTCACGGCGAACGTGCGCGGGTCCTCGGCCGGGGTAGTGACGCCGTTGAGGCGGCGGGCCTCGCCGATCGTGAACTCGAGGATGGCGAGCGAACGGGCGACCTCGCCGCGGGCCTCGGACAGGCGCTTGCCCTGCTCTCGCGTGATCGCGGCGGCGAACTGCTCGGTGCGCTCCTCGATCAGGCGTGCGGCCCGGCGCAGGACGGCGGCGCGCTCGATGGGGCCGATCGCGTCCCACGCCGTTTGGGCGGCGGCCGCCGCGTCGACGGCGGCGGTGACGTCGGCGGTGCCGGAGTCGGCGAACTCGCCGATGACGTCGCGGGTGTCGGCCGGGTTGAGGTTCCGGCGCACCCGTCCGCTGCGGCTCGGCAGCCACGCGCCGTCGATGTGGTTGAGCAGGTGGTCGGGCTGGATCACGGGCGCTCCATGTGGACGGCCACGCGCGCGGCGGCGCCGCTGCGGGCGGCGGCGACGGCCTCGTCGATGGCGGTGAGGGGGTAGGGGTCGGACACGAGGCCGGCGAGCCGGTCCTGCAGGGGTGTGCGGCCGAGGAACGCGACGGCCTCCACGAGGTCGTCGACCCGGTAGTTGTGGCAGCCCACGACCGTCGTCAGGTTCCGCACGAAGCTGCTCGGCTCGAACCGCGCGTCGGGGGCGGGGGAGACCGAGCCCACGAGCGCGACCCGGCCGCCCGTGTCGACGACCTCGAGCGCGCCCTGCACCGCCGGGGTGCTGCCGGACAGCTCCAGGACCACGTCGGCGCCGTGCTCGTGAGCGGCGTCGGCGAGGTCCCCCGGCGCGCACGCGACGGACGCGCCGAACCCGAGCGCCAGCTCCCGACGGCCCGGGTCGACGTCGCAGGCGACGACGTGCTCGACGCCGACGTCCCGCGCGTACGCGACGGCGGTGAGGCCGAGCATCCCGCAGCCCTGCACCACCACGGAGTCCTCGGCGGTGAGCCCGACCCGCCGCGCCGCACCGGTCACGGTGGCGGTGGCGCAGTTGGCCGGTGCGGCCACCGCCGCCGGCAGCGCGTCGGGCACCGGCACCAGGCCGGTGCCCGCCACGAGGTGGCAGTGCGTCGCGAGCCCACCGCTGAGCACCCAGTGGGCCTCGACCGCCTCGTGGCCGTACTTGCGCACGCCCAGGCACTTCTGGGGGATCCCGCGCCGGCACCGCCGGCACGCCCCACAGGACGTGCCGATGGTCCACGTGACGCGGTCGCCGACGCCGAGCGGCTCCCCGGCCGGCCCGTGCGCGGGACCGCCGGTCGCGACGATCCGGCCGACGGCCTCGTGGCCGAGCACCGTGGGCAGCGGGGTGGGCCGATCGCCTGCGATGGTGTGCAGGTCGCTGCCGCAGATCGTGGTGAGCTCGACGGCGACGAGCACCTCACCGGGACGCAGGTCCGGCAGGGGGTGCTCGCCGACCGAGAACCCGGCGTCGACGCCCGCCCAGATCGCGGCGGTCGCGGTCGCGGGGCGGGCTTCCAGGCGAGAGGTCATCGGTGCTCCCGGCTAGCGGCGGATCGTGAGGGCGGTGAGCGCGCTGCAGGCGCAGCACGTCGCGACGATCGGGAAGATCAGGGAGGTGTCGCCGGTGTGGTCCATGAACCGCCCGATCAGCGGTTCCGCGGCACCGGCGAACAGGTAGGCGAAGAAGTTGACCACGCCGACCGCGGTGCCCGCCATCAGCTTGCCCGCGATGTCGGGGCACAGCGCCCAGAACGACGACTGCGGGCCGTAGACGAAGAACCCGGTGAGGAACAGGACGACGATGCCGGCCACCGTGCCGAGCTCGGCGAGGTACATGGTCATGGCGGCGACGGACCCCGCGGCCATGAACAGCACGATCGGCAGGTCACGGCGGGAGCCGAAGAGCCGGTCGGAGAGTTGGCCGTTGGTGAGCGCGCCCACCGCCATGCCGACGGGCAGCGCGACCGAGATCCAGATCGGGTCGATCGTGCCGCCGCCCTCCTTCCAGTCCGCGCCGAGGAAGTAGACGGGGACCCAGATCAGCAGGCCGTAGCGGGCGGCGTTCTGGAAGCCGATCGCGACGCCGGTCAGCCAGATCTTCGGGATGGCCAGCACCGACTTGTAGCGCCCGAGCGAGCGGCTCGTGTCGGCGGTCTCGGCCGCGGGCTCGACCCGTTCGCGCCCGGTGGCCGACGCGGGCGGGGTGATCTTCGCCTCCGCCGGGTTCTCCCGGGCCAGCAGGTAAAACGTGATGCCGCCGACGAGCATGAGCAGCACCGGGATCCGGAAGATCCAGTGCCAGTCGAGCTCGAAGACGCCGACGACGAGCGTCGAGGTCACGAACGCGAGCACCGACGACAGCCCGGCCGCGAACGTGTAGAAGCCGAAGCTGCGGCCGCGCTCGTGCGGGCCCCACCAGTTGGAGATCACGCGCCCGCCGGAGGGCCAGCCCATCGCCTGCACGAAACCGTTCGCGCCCCAGAACACGGCGAGGGACCGCGCACCGACGGCGAAGCTCGTGCACCAGTTGAGGATCGTGGACAGCACCGCGCCCAGGGCCATCAGCCGTCGCCCGCCGAGCTTGTCGGCGAGGTTGCCGTTGACCATCTGGCCGACGGCGTAGGACCACAGCAGGGCGCCGCTGATCGCGCCGAGCGTGGTCTTGGACAGCCCGAGGTCGGCCTGGATCCCGGGGATGGCGAAGCCGAACGTCTGCCGCCCGGTGTAGAAGAACAGGTAGCAGAACATCGCCGCGAGCAGCATGCGCCACTTCAGCCGCGAGTAGGTGCGCTCGGAGACCGCGGTCGGGGCCTGGGCCGGTGGCTGGGTGAGGGACATCGTCGTACCTCCGGTTGATCACGCAGCGGTTGCTCACGCGGCCGCGGTGGCCTTGGACTCCTCCTCGGCGACGAGGGTCATCGCGACGAAGAACGCGTCGTAGTTGTGCACGCAGGCGGGCGGCCCGTACGGCTTGTCGAGGTCGTCGGGCCGCGGCAGGCGGCGGTTGACGACGAACGGGACCTGCAGCTCGCCGAGGCCGCCGTGCGAGCGCAGCGGCGCGTCGAGCCCGGACAGGTCGTGCCACTCCGGGTAGCGGCCGACGGCGGTCCCGGCCTCGGCGAGCACCACGACGTCGCCGATGCGGTCGGCGGGCAGCCCGAAGCGCAGGCTCGCCTCCTCGCGGTCGAGGGCGACCTCGACGCCGGGGAGCTCGCGGACCCGCTCGGCCACGGCGGTGACGTCGGCCCCGTCCGGGAGGTGGACGGTGGCGAACGAACCGAGCGCGCCGTGGTGGACGGTGTAGGGGTCGGTGATCGGCAGGATCACCCGCAGCCCCTCCGTGTCGTCGCCGAGCACCCGGCGCAACTCGTCCTCGAGGTAGAGCACCCTGGCCCGGCCCTCGGGGTCGGTCTTGGCGCTCATCCCGTGGTCGGCGGTGATGCAGACGACCGCGCCCAGCTCGGCCAGCCGCGCCGCGTAGCGGTCGACCATCGCGTAGAAGTCGTTCGCGACCTCGGTGCCGGGGGCGTGCTTGTGCTGGATGTAGTCGGTCAGCGACAGGTACACCACCTGCGGGCGCCGCTCCTCGAGGAGCGCCACCCCGGCGGCCAGCACGAACTCGCTCAGGTCGGCGGAGTAGACCGACGGCAGCTCCCGCCCGACCAGCGCGAGGACGTCGGCGATGCCGTTGGCCTCGACGGTGGCCTCGTCGGCCCGTTCCGCGGAGAAGCAGATCCCGCGCCGGACCGGGGGCACGAACCCGCCGCTGCCGTCCGGGCTCGGTCCGTCCTCGACGAGGCCCGCGCCGAGCAGCCGGCGCAGCTTGTCCTTGGCGGTCACCACCGCGACGTCGAGCCCGGCCGCAGCGGCTCCCGCGAAGATCGTCGGGGCCCGCAGGAAGCGCTTGTCGTTCATGAGCACTTCCTCGCCGGTCGCGGCGTCGAAGATGTAGTTGCCGCTGATCCCGTGCACGGCGGGCGGGTGGCCGGTGGCGATCGACAGGTTGTTCGGGTTGGTCAGCGCCGGCAGTGCGCAGTGCGCGGGCCACGAGCTGCCCCCGCCGTCGAGCACCCCGCGCAGCCACGGCATGCGGCCCGCTTCCAGCGCCGCCACGTGGTAGTCGGGTTCGCTGCCGTCGATGCAGATCACGACGACCGGCGCGGCCGGTGCGACGTAGGTCCGGCCGTTGACGACGAACGATGTCGGGTCCACAGTGGGCGCTCCTCCCGGGTCCGGATGCGCCACAACCGTCCGACGAACGCCGCCGAGGTGGAACCCGGATTCCGGCTATGGCGGGCATAGCCCGATCCCGGGAACGGGTGCTCGCCGGGCGCCGGTCGGCACCGGTCAGTGCAGGCCGCGCTTGCCCGGCGCCCAGAACGGCTTGACCGTGATCGCGGTCCGGGGCCAGCCGTGCTCGCGCACCAGCACGTCACGCACCATCCGGCAGGTCCGGGCCTCGCCCGCGACGTAGGCGGCCCCGGGCTCGGCCGGGAGCTGGAGCTCGGCCACGGCGGCGGCCAGCACGCGGGAGTCGACGGCGGGCGCGCCGTGCCGGTGCACGCGCCGCAGCGCCCGTTCGCGGGGGAGGGGCAGGTCGTGCTCGGGGCGGTCGCCCTCGACCACGCCGTAGACGGCGGCCGAGTCGTCGAGGGCGCGCAGCATCGGCCCGAACGCCGCGCTGGCGGTCTCCTCGCCGATGAACACGTGGTAGGCGGCCTCGCGGGTGGAGAAGCCGCACTGCGGCCACCAGAACGTCACCCGGTCGCCGGGCCGGGCGGCCCGCGCCCACGCGAGCCCGATGCCGTCGCCCCCGTAGAGGTGGATGCGCAACTCGATGGCGCGCCGGTCGGGCGCGAGCTCCCAGATCGTGTAGGTGCGCAGCGTGTCGGCCGGGCGCAGGATGCCCGACACGGACAGCGGGTCCCTGAGCTCGATCCGGACGTGCTGGCCCGGGGTGTAGGGGAAGCCGATCGGGCGGTCGGTCTCGAGCCGCACCCGCCGCATCGCGGGGGTGACCTGCTCGGCGACGGTGATCGTCGCGTCCATCGAGTACTTCTCGGCGAGGGCGGCGAGCGGGTTGCGTGCCATGGACCGTCCTTAGATGCTCTCGAACAACTTAGGGACTCTAAATTAGCAGAGGTGCTCTAAGGTCTGGGCGCCGAAGATCGGATGAGAGGGGCGGGATGGCCGTGGGCACGAGCAAGCGGCGGGAGCGGCTGCGGCGGGCGACCGTGGAGGAGATCCACGCGGCTGCGCGCAAGCTGCTGGTCGAGCGCGGGCCGGCCGCGGTCACCGTCAACGCGGTCGCCCGGGAGGTGGGCATGAGCGGCCCGGCGCTCTACCACTACTACGCGGGCCACGACGAGCTGGTCGCCGCGGTGACCGCGGGCTTCTTCCGCGAGCTGACCGAGGCGATGGAAGCCGAACGCGAGCGGCGCGCCGACGCGCCGCTCGGCGATCGGCTGCTCGCGGTCTGCCGGGCGATGCGGGCGTGGGCGACGGCCCACCCCGCGGAGTTCGGGTGGATCTTCGCGAGCCCGGTTCCCGCGCCGGACCGGCGGCCGGACTCGGTGCGCCACGAGGCCGGCACGCGGTTCGAGCGGGTCCTGCTCGACCTGGTGGTCGAGCTGTGGCGGACCCGGCCGTTCCCGGTGCCCGACCCGGCCGACCTGGCGCCGTCGCTGCGCGAGCAGCTCGTCGCCTACTGCGCCACGATCGACCACCGGCTGCCACCGGAGGCCGCGCACGTCTTCCTCGCCTGCTGGGTCCGGCTGTACGGCCTGCTGTGCATGGAGGTCCTGCACCAGCTGGACTTCGCGTTCACCGACGCCGAGCCGGTGTTCGAGGAGTGCCTGCGCGATCTCGCGGGAATGCTCGGCGTGGAGTACTCCGCGGCTTGACCTTGACGCTGCGTCAACGTGCATCGTGGTGTCACCGACGCGGTGAGGAGCGCCGAGGATGCCGGGACGGGAGTGGTCGATCCAGGAGGTCGCCCGGGCGGCCGGGACGACCAGCCGCACGTTGCGGCACTACGACGCGCTCGGCCTGCTCGAGCCGAGCCGGATCGGGGCGAACGGGTACCGCTACTACGACCAGGCCGCCCTGCTCCGGCTGCAGCGGATCCTGCTGCTGCGCCAGCTCGGCCTCGGCCTGTCCGCCATCGGGAGGGTCCTCGACGGCGAGCAGGACCAGGTCGCGGCGCTGCGGGGGCACCTGCGGCACCTGCAGCGCGAGCGAGAGCGGATCGAGCGGCAGATCGACTCGGTGCGGACGACGCTGCGCAAGGTGGAAGGAGGTGAGGAACTGGTGGCAGCAGAGGTCTTCGACGGCTTCGACCACACCCGCTACGAGGAGGAGGTCGTCGAGAAGTGGGGCAGGGACGCCTACGAGTCCGGCGACCGCTGGTGGCGGTCGCTGTCGGACGAGCAGAAGCGGGCGTTCCAGCAGGAGCAGGATGACATCGCCCGTGCGTTCGGCGATGCGTTCGCCGCGGGGAAGTCCCCGGACGACGCCGACGTGCAGGCGATCGCAGCCCGGCACCACGCCTGGGTCAGGGCCGGGTGGCAGGGCCGAGAGCCCGACGCCGCGGCCTTCACCGGGCTCGGCGAGATGTACGTCGCCGACCCGCGGTTCGCCGCGCACTACGACGCGCACGGCGCCGGCACCGCGGCGTTCATCCGTGACGCGATGAAGGTCTACGCCGAGCGGGAGCTGTCCTGACGGTTCCCGCGGCCGGGGCTGCAGACCCGGCCGCGGTGCCGACGGCGTGGATCCCCGACAGAGTGGATCTAGCGCACGAGTTCAGCGCACGATGGTCACGGCGTCCTCGAGCGGCCTGCGCGGTGTGGCGGGCAGCGGCCGGGCGCCGGGCTGCGCCCACCCGAGCCGCAGCAGGATCTGCGGGTGCGTGCTCGCCCGCGCCCCGACGCGGTCGCGGATGTAGGCGCGCGTTTCGTCCACCTCCAGCGGCTGGCTGAGCGGGCTGCTCGCGAGCCCGGCCAGCGTGGCGGACAGCAGGATGGCGCCGGTGACCTCACCGGCGCGCAGCCAGCTCGCGCGGGTGTCGGTGTACGTCGACAGCAGCAGGAGGGCGGCGTTCTCCGGCTCGCCCTCCCCGGGCGCCTCGACCACGGCGGGCTGGGCGAAGCTGCGCATCGGCATCCGGCCCCGCGCCGGTGCGGGCCACGGCGCGTTCGCCGACGGCACCCCGTCCACCGCGCCGGGCGGGCGCCCGCTCCAGCGGGCGAGCTCCGCGGCGTAGCGGGGGTCGGCCTCCTGCGTCTCGGCGGCCGCCGCGATCGCCTTGTACAACCGCCAGCGCAGCCGCGGTTCCGACACCGGCTGCAGGGCGAGCCCGTTGCGTTCGGCGAGTTCCACGAGCCCGCCGATCACCTCGCCCGGCACCGGCCACGAGCTGAACCGGCGCCGGTCGGTGCGCCGGCGCGGGATCACGGCGGTGAGGTCGGCGTCGGCCTGCGTCGGGGTGCCGGGGGAGAGCTCGACCGCGGCGAGGTGGTCGGGGTCCTCGGGGTCGGGCAGCCGCCGCACGCGACCCGCCCAGCCGAGGGCGGCCAGCGCGACGAGCAGGTGCTGCAGCGCGGCGCCGCAGCTCATCACCAGGTCCCGGCCCTGCGGGTCCGTCGCGGGGACGCGGCGGGACGGGTCGGCGAACAGGTCGATCGTGTTGCCCGACACCCGCCACTTCCACGGCTGGCTGTTGTGCACCGACGGGGCGCGGATGGCCAGCCGCAGCGCCGCCAGCACGGTCTGTTCATCGATGGCCGTGTCGGTCATCGGCGCGTCGTCTTCCGGTCGAGGCTTCTCGCCACGGTCCTTCTCTCCCCACTTGACGGGCGGTACGCGGCCAGCCTCGGATGCCGGCCGCGCCGGCGGCAGGGCCGTTCGTCACGGCGGGGCGCGCGGAAGGGCCCTGACGGCGTCGGGGCGTCAGGACGGGACGGCGGGCGCGTGACGGGGCCGGAACCGCCGGAGGACGGCGTCCTGGACCTCCTTCACCGCGTCGTCGAGCTCGCCGAGTGCGCTCGTGAGAAGGCCGGTGACGGGGTGGTTCGACGGGAGCCCGTCGAGCGCGTTGTGCAGCGTGAGGCCGACGGTGTGGATGCGTCGGACGACGCGGTCGTGCACGTCGACGACGGCGCGCTCGCACCCGCCCCGGCGCGGTTGCGGTGCGGTCCGGCGGACGAGCCGGGAAACCGAATCCCAGCCGCGTGCGACCGCTCGTGCCGCCGCGGACGCGACTCGGACGATCTCGCCACCTGCCCTCCTCACGATGCGCCCGACGGCCTTCACCCAGCGCAGGCGACGGGTCCACACCGGATCGAGATGCGCGAAGCGCATGCGCGGCCCCCTGTCGAGCTACCCGCAACCCTCGTCAACCGCACCGGACATCCCGGAACGAGGGCGTTCCTCCAGGGGGTTCGCGACCGGCGGCGTGATCGTTAACCGCGGCGTGGCGGTCGGTGTTCGGCCGGCGCCGGAGCGTCGGCCCCGGGCGGACCGACGCTCCGGCACGTGCCGGGGCCCGCTACCCCTTCTTCACCTTGATCTTGGTCGGCTCGACCACGACCCGCTGGGGCGCCCTCACCCGGATCTCCAGGATCCCGTCGCGGTAGGTGGCCGAGATGTCGGACTCGGTCACCCCGTCGGGCAGCGGCAGGGTGCGGGACATGCTGCCGTAGCGCAGCTCGCGGCGGACGTAGCCCTCCTCCTCCGCGCGGTCCTCGATCCGGCGCTCCGCGTCGATCCGCAGCACGCCGTCCGCCACCGTGATCTCCAGGTCCTCGTCGGGGTCGATCCCCGGCAGCTCCGCGCGGATCACCCAGGTGTCACCGTCGCGGTACTCGTCGACCCGGATCAGGCCGTCGCCGAGCCGGTCCCACGCGAACCCGAACGGCTCGCGCAGGGGGAACGAGCGCATCCACTCGTCGAACACCCGGTCCATCCAGTCGAACGGGCTCACGATCTCGGCGTCGCGCTTCCGTCGCATCACGGTGCTCATCTGGCGATTCCTCCGTTGAGTGGTCCTCCACGGACTCCTCGACGGTCGCTCGGTCTCCGGTGGCGGGGCAGGGTCGTTCGGCACGTCGAACCCGGGTCGCGGGACCGCCGCTCGCCCTGCCCGTCGGCCGTCACGGAACCTCGCGAGCACAGGTCCGCACAGACGAGGATGCCAGCGGCGAAGCCCATGCGCCGCCCTTCCGCACCTGGTGCACGAGGCCGTGGCCCGCGCTGGCGAGGTCATCCCGTGCGACCGGCCGGGGCGGCCGGGAGGAGATCGGGGGCGTGTCCGGCCTGGCCGAACAGGCGCATCCGCGCAGCCACGATCTCGAACATGGCCGTTCGCCCGGCGGAGAGGTACCGGGACGGGTCCACGTTGACGGGGTCGGTGCCGAGCTGCGCCCGGACCGCAGCGGTGAACGCGAGGTGCGAATCCATCCCTTGGTTGATCTTGCGGATGCCGAGTGCGATCGCGCGGACCTTCTCCTCGTCCGGTGTGCCCCACGAATCCGGCAGCGCGCCGCCGTAGCGGTTCGCCTGTTCCCGAAGGGCGGCGGGGAGGGACGACGATCCGTGCAGCACGAGGTGGGTGTCCGGCACGATCCGCGCGAACTCGGCGACCAGGTCGAGGCGCAGGACATCACCGCGCGGGGGAGTGGCGAACTTGTAGGCCCCGTGCGAGGTGCCGATGGCGATCGCGAGTGCGTCGACGCGGGTGCGGTCGACGAACCGGCGACCTTCCTCGGGATCGGCGAGCTGGATCTCCGCCCGGGTGCCGTCGCCCTCGGCGCCGCCGATCGTGCCCAGCTCACCTTCCACCGAGATGCCGCGTTCGTGCGCCACCTCGGCCACCTCGACGGTGACGGCCACGTTCTCGTCGAACGTCGCGGGTCGCCCGTCCCGGAGGCTGCCGTCGATCATGACGCTGGTGAACCCCGCATCCATGGCGCGGTAGCAGGTGCTGGGATCGGGGCCGTGGTCGAGGTGCAGGACGACCGGGACGGTCGGGTAGTGGCCGATCAGGTCGTGCAGCCCGGCCCAGAATCGTTCGTCGCTGCCGTGCGAGGTGATCCCTGCGAGGCTGGCGAGGATGACCGGTGAACCGGTCGCCTCCGCGGCGTCGAGCACCGCCTCGGCCTGGACGAGGTCGCTGACGTTGAAGGCGCCGACCGCGTAGCCGCCCGCCCGGGCGGCGTCGAGCGCCCGGCGCAGCGTGATCAGAGGCATGCCGCCCGTCCCGTCACAGCCCGGACCTGAGCCCGAGGCTCTCGTAGTCGAGCACGTTGACCTTGTCGGTGACGGCTCGCGCGTGCAACAGCACCTTCGCCGCGCTCTCGACCGCGACGGAGGCCTTGAACGCGTCCCGCAGGTTCGGGCCGACGGTGAGCAAGCCGTGGTTGGCCCAGACCACGGCGTTCCGGTCGCCCATCACGTCGCACATCGCGTCGCCGAACGCGGTGTTGTTGCTCGGCGCGAACGGCATGATCGGGACGGCGCCCCGGGTGTAGATGATCATGTTCACGAGTGCGCCCTCGATCGGTTCGCCGATCACGCCGAAGACGTTGGCGAACACCGGTTCGGTGTGCACGATCGCGTTCACGTCCGGGCGGCGGCGGTAGACGGCCAGGTGGACCGTCACCTCGGAGGAGGGTTCGTGCCGCCCCTCGATGACGTTCGCATTCGCATCGACCACCACCATGTCGTCGGCCGACATGCGGTCGTACTCCATGTCGGTCGGGGTGATCATGAACCGGTCCTCCTCCGGGAGGCGGACGCTGATGTTGCCCTGGGTGTTGAAGTTCAGCCCGTACCGCATGGAGAGCAGGCAGTAGTCCAGGATCTGCTGGGCCTGCTCGCGGGCGTCGAACTCGGTCATGTGGTGGTCGTCCTCCGGGTGTGGTCCGTGGGTGAACCGACGGCGAGGCCGTGGCTGAACGGGATGAGCGCGGACGCGAGCTCGCGGTAGCGGCGCCGCTGCGCGGCGTACCACGGTTCGTGGGCGGGGTCCGGAACGCACGCGGGCGCCCGGGGCGGTGCGGGGAGGTCGCGCAACGACGGGTACGCGCCGACGCCGACACCGGCCTGGAAAGCGGCGCCGCGTGCCGAAGCCGGCCCGGGCACGCAGCTGATCGACGTCCCGGCCGCGGCGGCCCTGATCTCGACCGAGCGCGTGGCTGCGGCTCCCGCGCCGACGGCGACGATCTCACCCGTGGCCAGGCCGCGGTCGGCCAGCACGTCGACGATCTTCGCCAGCTCGAACCCGGCCGACTCGAGCAGCGCCCTGGTGAGTTGGTCGCGCGTCGTCTCGAGGGTCAGCCCGAGCACGGCGCCGCGGCCGAGCGGATCGTTGTCGACGGTCCCGGAGCCGGCCAGGTACGGCAGCACGAGCAGCGGCGGGGGGTCCGCGCTCGGTTGCGAGAGCAGCACTGCGCGCTCGTCGTCGTCCGTCGCGCCCGCGATCCCCGCCCACCAGTCGAGCGCCCACCCGCCGGCCGCCGTCCCCGCGAGCGTGAGCCACAGCGAGCCCGCGACCGGGTAGGTGGCCAAGCCCGTCCCGGCGAGCGTTCCCGGCCTGCCGTCGGTCCCGACGGTCAGGCAGTCGCTGGAGCCGAAGGCGCACACCGACGTGCGACCGGCGCACCCGCCGGCACCCCAGAACGAGCTGGCCTGATCGTGCGAACCGACGACGAGCGGCGTGCCGGCGGCGAGGCCGCACCGGGCGGCGACGTCGCGGGAGAGCCCACCGACCGCGGTACCCGCGGGCACCACCTCCGGCCACACATCCACCGGGACGCCGCTCGCCTCGGCGATCTCGTCCGACCAGCGCATGGCGTCGACGTCGAACGCGCCGGTGCGCGCGGCCATCGTCGGGTCCAGCGCGGGCGTGCCGCCGAGCCGCATCGCCACGAAGTCGCCGAGGCAGTGCGGGCGCGCGTCCGGGGGGAAGCCGCGCCGCGAGCCGACCTTGTACACCGAGAACATGGGGTGCAGGGGTTGGCCGGTGATGCGCTGGATGCGCTCGGGCTCGATGGCGCGACCGACGGCGTCGGCGAGGGCGGCTCCCCTGCCGTCCATGCTCACCGGGGCGGGGCCGAGCGCCGAGCCGTCCGGACCGACTGGTACGACCGCTTCGCCGAGCACGCTGAACGAGATCGCGTCCACCGGGTCGGCCGCGACGGCGGGGTGCGCCACCACCTCGGCGAGGCAGTCGACGACCTCGCCGAACACCCGCTCGGCGTCCAGCTCCACCAGGCCGGGCGAGGGCCGGGACAACGGACGGCTCCGCGCCGCCGATGCGAGCTCCTCCCCGCTCACGTCGATCGCGAGCACCCGCGTGCCGCTGGTGCCGAGGTCGACGCCGATCAGACTCACTTGATCGCTCCGGACAGGCCGTTCACCAGGTGCCGCTGGAGCAGGACGAAGACGGCCACGATCGGGAGCGAGATCAGCACGAGGATCGCGAACAGCGCTCCGGGCTGGCTGAGGAACGTCCCGCGGTAGGCGAGTGGGACCAGGGTCAGCGGCTTGAGATCGTTGTCGCCGAGCGACACCAGCGGCAGCAGGAAGTCGTTCCAGGTCATCATGGTGTGCCAGATGACGACGACGGCGATCGCGGGCCGCGCCATCGGCAGGTAGATGCGCCAGTAGATCTGGAATCGACCCGCGCCGTCGATGCGGGCAGCCTCGTAGATCTCCTGGGGTACGGCCAGGAACGACGTCCGGATGACGATCACGGCGAACGGGAGCCCGAGCGCGGCGTAGACCAGCACCAGCCCGAGCCTGCTGTCGTAGAGGCCGAGGGCCTGGAGGATCTTGAACACGGCCACGACGATGCTCGACATCGGCAGGATCAGCGCCAGGATCAGCACGCCGAAGATCACTGCCTTGAGCGGGACGCGCAGCCGGGCGAGCGCGAACGCGGCCATCGACCCGAGCAGCACCACGAGGGCAACCGACGGAACGGTGATCAACAGACTGTTCACCAGGTGCTGGAGGATCGGGTTGTCCTCCCAGATGGTGACGTAGTTCCGCAGGCTGGGTTCGGCGGGCAGCAGCCCGAACGCCGTGGTCTGCGGGTTCGACGTCGGTAGCAACGACAGCCCGATCACCATCACCAGCGGCAGCGACCAGAGCACGGCGAGCGGCGTCAACACGACGTGCCAGTGCCAGGTGCGGTCGATGCGCCGGCGGTGTCGTGGCTGCGCAGCGTGTCTCGAGGCGGCGTGCGTCGGGGCAGGTGTGGTCACCGTTCGTCCCCTTTGAGGAAACCGGAACCGAACGCCCGGACCATCGACAGCGAGCTGACGATCGAGATCACGAGGAGGACGACCGACAGCGTCGCGCCGTAGCCGACCTGCTGGATCTGGAACGCCTGCTTGAACGTGTAGGTCGGCAGCATCTCGGAGGCGTGGTTGGGGCCGCCCTCGGTGAGCACGTACACCAGCTCGAAGGTCTTGAGCGAGCCGATGATCCCGAGCAGCAACAGCGACAGGTGTGTCGACCGCAGGAGGGGGAACAGGATCCGGGTGACGAGCTGGAGGTGGCTCACGCCGTCGATCCGGGCGGCCTCGATGATGCTCGGGTCGATGAGCTGGAGCCCGGCGAGGTAGAACAGCATCGAGAAGCCGGTCCACATCCAGACGTTGACCGCGATCGCGGCGAAGATCGCCGTTTCGGGGTCGCCGAGGTAGCTCGCGGTGAGGAAGTCCAGCCCGGTCGCCCGGCCGACGTGTGCGAGCACGCCGTTGAACGGGTCGAGGATGCGCTGCCAGACGATGCCGACCACCACGGGCGACAGGACGGCGGGGACGAAGAAGATCGCCCGGTAGAAGGCGCGACCGCGCAACCGGTGGTTCAGCGCGTAGGCCAGCAGGAACCCGACCGCGGCCTGCGGCACGATGGTCAGCACGATCCACCACGCCGAGTTGCGCAGCGTGATGACGAAGACCGGGTCGGAGAGCATCGCGGCGTAGTTGCCGAAGCCGACGAACTCGCCGACGTTGATGCCGTCCCAGCGCAGGGTGCTCGCCTGCACGTTGAAGACGATCGGGTACAGCACGAACACCGCGAACAGGGCCAGCGCCGGTAGCAGGAAACCGAGGCCGACCAGCGATTCCCGGTTGGGCCCGTGCGGCGGGCCTGCCAGCCGGGTGGTGCGGGGCCCCGCCGAGTCCCGCACCACCGCTCCGGGTGCGTCCGTCGTCGTCACTTGCCTTCTGCGTCCTGCGCGTCCTGGACCGACTGGGCGGCCTCCGCGGGCGTGAGCTGGCCGGTGGCGACGCCGGCCAGCGCGTCGCCGAGCGCGGTGTCGATCTGGGGCGACTTCAGGTACCGCGAGTAGGTCACCTGCGGCATCCACTCCTCGGTGAACATCGTCCAGATCCGCCGCTGCTTGTCGCTGGTGAACGTCTCCGGGTCGAGGCCCTTGACCGCGGGCAGGTCGTTGAAGGTGTTGATCAGCTTCTGCGCACCTGCGCCCGCGATCCAGTCGGTGACCACCTGGCAGGCGAGCTCCGGGTTGCCCGCGCTCTTCGAGATGCCGAGCGCGACGTCGATGCCGCCGACGAACTGCGGGGTCGGCGCGCCGCCCGGGATGGTCGGGAAGAGGAACGGCTCGTAGCCGGACATGCCCTCCGACAGCGGCGGCAGGTCCGATTTGGTCGGGTCCGACTGCTGGATCCACCACGCGCCCAGCGGGATCATCGCCGCGTTGCCCGCTTCGAACTGGTTGGCGGCGGTCGGGTAGGCGTCGAGGGCGAGCGCTCCCTCCTGCGCGATGCCTTCGCTGAACAGCCGGCCCCAGTAGTCGAACGCCTCGACGATCCGCGGGTCGGTCCACGACGCGGTGCCGTCCTCGGCCTCGTACACCAGGCCCGGCGCGACGTTGTTGGCGATCTGCAGAAAGACGACGTTGCGCACCCAGCTGTCCTTGGCCGGCAGGAGGAACGGCGCGTAGTCCTGACCGCCGAGCTTCTCGACGGCCGCCTTCAGCTCGTCCCACGTCTTCGGCGGCGTGACCCCGGCGGCGCCGAGGATCTCGGTGTTCGCCCACAGGTTGACCGTCTGGACGAGCAGCGGCAGCGCGTAGAAGTTCTCGTCGCCTTCCGGGTTGCCCAGGCGGGCCTGCGCAAGCCCGATGGGGTGGAAGCGGTCCTGCCAGTCGGGTCCCCAGGTCCGGCTCGCGCAGTCCTGGAGGGGCATCAGCTTGTCGCGGTACTGCTGGGTGAGGGCGCCCGGTTGCAGACCGACGATGTCGGGCATCGTGTCGGAGGAGCCGCGGGTCTGCAGGTCGACCAGGTACTCGGGGTAGTTGAAGACCGTGGCGTCGATCTCGACGTCCGGGTGCTGCTCCTGGAACGCCTCGATCATCTGACGGGTGGTCTGCTCGATCGGGCTCCACGACCGGAACGTCACGGTGTTCGCCGAAGAGCCGGCGTCGCCGGGAGCGGTCGCCGCTCCCGCGCAGCCGGAGGTGATGAGAGCCAGCGCGGCGGTCGCGGCGACGCCGAGTCGCCTGTGAAGCGTCATTGCATCGGTCCTTCCTGCGGTGGCTGCCCGGGGCGCGGGCGGGCGATCGAGCGGCCTGCGCCGACGCAAGAAGCTTCGCAAGCCTTCGATCAGCTTTCGTAACGATGGCAGCAGTGCAGTCGGATCGCAAGCTCCCTGTCGCTCCGATCAGGGTCGTGCTGACCTCCTACCGGACAGCCAGGCGGCCATTGCTGCGTCGCAACCGTGCGTCCCAACCGTGCGGGCGATCCGGAACTGCTTCGGTCTACCTTCGAATCGCTTCGGATCACAACCGATGCAATACTGTGCGCGACGTAGCCCCGATGAGGAGACGAGCCGGTGACCCCGTCGATGGCCGAGCGGACCCGCACGATCGAGCGCCTGCTGTGGGAGCAGGGGCGGGTGACCGTCGACGAGCTGAGCGCGCTGTTCGGGGTCTCCGCGGTGACGGTTCGGCAGGACCTGGCGGCTCTCGAGCAGGAGGGAAGGCTGACGCGGATTCGCGGCGGGGCCGTACAGGCCGACGCCGGCTCCTCGTCCACCAGCTCCTTCGACGCCAGGGCGCGCGACCGCCTGGCGGAGAAGCGCGCGATCGCGGCTCGGGCCGCCGAGCTCGTCCGCGACGGGGACACGATCATCCTCGACTGCAGCACGACCGCCTACCACCTGGCGCGCTGCTGGAAGGACCGGCGCAACCTGGTCGTGATCACCAACGGCCTGCGCGTCGCGCAGGCGCTCGGCGACAACCCGAGCACCACGGTGATCATGCCGGGCGGCACCCTGCACAGCACCGCGCAGTCGCTGATCGGCGGGTTCACCGACGCGCTCGACACCTTCGGGACCGCGAATTGGGGCTTCTTCAGCCCGTGGGCGGTCAACCCCGCGCTCGGCTACATGGACATCAACGCGGGGGAGGCGGCGTTCAAGGAACGCCTCATCGCGTCCTGCCGCAACACCGTCGCCCTGTTCGACTCGTCGAAGGCGAGCGACTTCGCGTTCATCCCGGTCGCCGGGTTCGACCGGGTCGACCACAGCATCAGCGACTCCGGCCTGGCGTCGGCCGCCATAGAGGCGATCAAGGCCGCAGGTCAGCAGCTCACCCTCGTCGAGGTTCCGTCCAGGCGCTGACCCGCGCGACGCTGGATCATGCGCTGGCGGCGGCCCGGCTCCCCTTCACTCAGGCGACCGGCTGAGCGCCGTGGCGGCGACGAGCTCGTCGAGCGCGGACTGCCCGGGCGGGATCGCGCGGGGCGCCGCGGCCATGGCCCGGACCCGGTCGAGGGCGTCGTCGATCGTGGCGCCGGAGAGCAGCGGCCCGTGCGCGGACGCGATCGTGGAGGGGCGCAGCGCCCCGACGGCGTCCACGTGCCGCCGGTACAGCGCCGGGTCCAGCCACTCGTGCCACGGCGAGAGGAGGCTGTTGAGGAGGCGGAACGTCTCGTCGTAGAGCTCGTCGGGGACCTCCTCGCGGTGGTGCGCGGCGCCGGTGGTCAGCGCGGCGAACGAGTCGACGGCCCACAGCACGCCGGTGCTCTCGTCGAACAGCCCGCGGGTGGTGGGGCCGTCGAAGATCGGCGGCAGCACGAGGCGCATCCGCCGGTCGCCGGCGAGGAAGCTGTCGCCGCGTTCGAGCCACCGCAGCCGCTTGATCGGCAGCGACCGCTCGACCGACAGCCGTTCCGTGGCGAAGAAGTTGGTGACCACGGTCGCGGACGGGCACATCGCCAGCGCGTCGGCGAGCCCGCCGATGTGGTCGCCGTCGTCGTGGGACAGGAAGATCCAGCGCACGTCCTCCGGCTCGACCAGCGAGAAGACCTGCTCCAGCCAGCGGCGGCGGTGCAGCGGCGCGCCGGTGTCGACGATGATCGGCTCGCGGCCGCGGATGAGCAGCGAGTTCAGCGGGAGGAACCGGTCGGGTCCCGCGGCGGCGAGGTTGGGGATCAGCCAGGTCTCCGGGGCGACGGGCACGGGGTCGCTGGTCGGGATCGGCGGGCTGGTCATCGGGTCTCCTTGCTGTCGGGAGGTCTGGTCGAGCGGTGCCGGCGGGCGCGTCACGTGCTCGCGACCACGTGGTCGGGGCCGAGCAGCAGCCGCCACCGGCCGCAGTCGCAGTGCTGGTAGCTCAGGACGCCGTCGCTGGTGACGTGCCGGGACCGGTGGCGCCACGCGTGCGCGTGCCCCTCGGCCACCGGGCGCGGGTGCGGTCCGACGCGGCACGCGGGGCGCCGCGGTTCGCTGTGGTGCATCGGTCGACCATCGCTCGGCCCACCGGGCCGGACCAGGTCGTCGATCCGACATCGCCCCGACATTCGGCCACACCGCCGCGCGGCAGCACCGGGGCTGAGCGGCCGCCGGGTCCGCCGCGCGCGCCGGACGTAAGGTGGCGCGGTGCCCGGCCAGGTCCATCCCGGGACGCTCGTGCGAGCGTGGCGGGAACGCGCGCTGCTCACCCAGGAGCAGCTGGCCGAGCGGGCCGGGCTGAGCGCCCGGACGATCGGGCGGCTGGAGTCCGGCGGCACCGGCCGGCTGCGGCCGTCCTCGCTCGAGCTGCTCGCCACCGCGCTGGGCCTGACCGACGCGGAACGCTCGACGCTGGTCGCCGCGGCCCGCGCCACCGCTGAGGCGGAGGTCGGGCGGAGCCCGCCGGACGACGTCCCCCGCCAGCTGCCGGCGCCGTTGCCCGGCTTCACCGGGCGCCGCGCCGAGATCGCGGCCGTGGACCGGCTCGTCGACGCCTCCGCGGTGGTCGTCGCGTCGATCGACGGGATGGCCGGGGTCGGCAAGACGGCGTTCGCGGTGCAGGTGGCGCACCGGCTCGCGGAGCACTTCCCGGACGGCCAGCTCTTCGTCGACCTGCACGGCAGCACCGACGGGGTGGCGCCCGTCCGGCCGGACGGGGCGCTCGCGAGCGTGCTGCGGGCGCTGGGGCTGCCCGACGAGCGGATCCCGCAAGGGCTCGACGACCGCGCCGCGCTCTACCGCAGCAGGCTCGCCGGTCGGAAGGTGCTGATCCTGCTCGACGACGCGGCGAACGAGGCCCAGGTGGTGCCCCTGATCCCCGGCACGCCCGGCTGCATGGTGCTGGTGACCAGCAGGCTGCGGCTGCCGGGCCTGGACTCGACGCACGCGTTCTCGCTCGACGTGCTCCCCCGGCGCGATGCGGTGGTGCTGTTCACCCGCGTCACGGAGGACCCGTCGATCGCGCCCGAGCTGCTGGCCGAGGTCGTCGAGCTGTGCGACCGGCTGCCGTTGGCGATCCGCATCGCGGCCGCACGGCTGCGGGCCCGTCCCGCCTGGACCGCCGCCCACCTGATCGACCGCCTGCGGGACCACCGCCGGCGCCTCGGCGAGCTCGAGGCGGGGCTGCGCAGCGTCACCGCCGCGCTCGACCTCTCCTACCGCCAGCTCGCCCGGCCCGAGCGCCGGGCGTTCCGGCTGCTCGGCCTGCACCCCGGCGGCGACCTGGACGCGCACGGGGCGGCGGCGTTGATCGGGTGTTCGCCCGGGGAGGCGGAGGGGTTGATCGGCGGGCTCCTGGACGCCCACCTCATCCAGGAGCCGACGCCGGGGCGGTACCGCTTCCACGACCTGGTCCGGGCCTACGCCGCCGCGGGCGAGCCCGAGCCCGACCGCGCCGAGGCCCTGACCCGGCTCCTCGACCACTGCTGCCGCACCGCGTCGGCGGCGATGGACCTCCTCCACCCGTACGAGCGCGAGCGGCGACCCCCGGCCCACCCGACGGACGCCCCGACCCCCGCGCTGCCCGACGAGGCCGCGGCCCGCGCCTGGCTCGACGCCGAGCTCGCGAACCTGCTGGCCGCCGCGCACCTCGCCGCCGACCGGAACCGGCCGGGCCACCTGCGCCACTTGTCCACCACCCTGCACCGGCACCTGCGCACGCTGCAGCGCCACGCCGACGCCGCGGCCCTCCACGAGCGGGCGCTCACCCTGGCCAGGGCCCGCGGTGAGCGGCGCGGCGAGGCCGAGGCGCTCCTCTGCACAGGCCACGTGGAGCGGCTCGTGGGGCGCTCGGACCGCGCGGTGGGGCGCTACCGGGCGGCCCTCGCCGCGGCCCGCGCGTGCGGGCACCGGACCGTCGAGCTCGACGCGCTGGTGTTCCTGGGGCACATGGACCGGTTCCGCGGGCGGTACGAGACCGCCCGCGCCCGCTTCACCGAGGTCCTCACGATCGCGCCGGGTACCGGCCACCACGCGGCGCAGGCGGAGGCGCTCGTCGGCCTCGGGTTCGTCCGCCTCGAGAGCGAGCACGACGTCGACGACGAGTTTTAGCGCGGTCTGCAGCTGGCCCGCGTGCTCGGTCACCGCATCGGGGAGTGCATCGCGCTGCAGGGGTTCGGCTACGCCCACCGCCTCCGCGGCCGCCACGAGCGGGCCGTCGAGGCGTTCGAGGAGGAGCTCGCGCTCGCCCGGGCCATCCGGAGCCCGTGGAACGAGCTCGGCGCGCTGCTCGACGTCGCCCGGCAGCGCAGGCTCATGGGCCACGCGGAGGCGGCCGCCGCCCACTACCGCGCGGTGCTCGACCTCACCGCGGAGGCGAGTAGCCCCGTCCACGAGGCCCACGCCTGGTACGGGCTCGGGCGGCTCCAGTTCACCGCGGGCCGGATGGACCTCGCCGTCGTCCACCTCGAACACGCCCTCGGGCTGGCCGGCGACCTCGGGCTGGACGTGCTCCGCGCGCAGGTCCACGACGGCCTCGCCCACGTGCACCGCGCCCTGGACCGGCCCGACCTCGCCCGGGAGCACTGGGAACGCGCCCTCGACCGCCTCGCCGGCGTCGTCGTGGCCCACACCCCAGGACGACGACGTCACCGCCGACGCGGTCCGCGCCCGCCTCGACCGGCTGGACCGGTCGCCCTGACCTCAGATGTGCCGTCCGTCCAGCCGCTCGACGAGCGAGAGCACGGCGGCGGCGCCGTCCTCGGCGCGGATCCGGCGGCCGAGCTCGGCGGCGCAGTCGCGCAGGCCAGGCCGCTCGAGGCAGGACCGCAGCGCGTCGGCCAGGGTGTCGGCGGTCAGCTCGGGCATCGGCACCGGTGCCGGCGCGACGCCGAGCCGGTGCAGCCGGTCCGCCCAGAAGGGCTGGTCGACCAGCACGGGGACCGGGACGGCCGGCACCCCGGCCCGGAGCCCGGCCCCGGTGGTGCCCGCCCCGGCGTGGTGGACGACGGCGGCCACGCGCGGGAACAGCCACTCGTGCGGCACGTCGTCGATGACCAGGGTGTCGCCGCCCGCGGACGCGAGCTCGGCCCACCCGGACTGCACGACGGCCCGCGCGCCGACGCGGGCGACGGCGGCCGCGACGACGTCGTGCAGCCGCTCGTGGGACGGGGTCATGCTGCCGAATCCGATGAACACCGGGGGAGGCCCGGCGTCGAGGAAGTCGACCAGCTCGGCGGGCGGTCGCCAACCCGGCGGGTCGGCCGGCCACCAGTACCCGGTCACCTGCGCCGCGACCGGCCAGTCGGCGGGCCGCGGCACCACGGCCGGGCTGAAGCCGTGGCAGATCGGCCAGTCGTCCGGGGGGACCGGCGCGGTGGCCGGCCGGTCGAGCCGGGCGCGCAGCCGCTGCAGCACCTCGGCGTAGAGGGCGCCGGTGCGGGCGAGCACCTCTCCGCCCGCGGCCAGGTTCGCCTCGGGCGAGGGGTCCGCGACCGCCTGGCCGGGCGGTGGGAACTCGCGCGTCGGCACCCCCGGCGCGAGGTAGACGCCCGCGCTCGGGATGCCGAGGCCCTCGGCGACGAGCCGGCTCAGCGGGGCCGGGCCGAACGCGGTGAGCACGAGATCGGTGCCCGCGGCGACGGCGGCGAGCACGCCGTCGCCGAGCTCGTCGAGGAACGCGGCGAAGACCGCGCGGGCCGCCTCCGGCGACGGGGCGGCGGTGCGGGCGCGCACCTGCTCGACCGGGTCTCCGGGGAGGAGCCGGTGCTCCAGCCCGGTCTCGCGAACGAGGCCGGCGAAGCGGGCGTGCGCGGCCAGCGCCACGTCGTGGCCCGCCCGCTGCAGCCGACGGCCGAGGCCCGTGAACGGTGCCACGTCGCCTCGCGAGCCGGCCGTCACGATCAGGATCCGCACGACGTCCCCCGGGTCGCACCGCGTTCGGTAGCCCCGATCCTGGTGGACGGGCGGGCGCGAGCCCGCGGCGGGGAGCTACGCCACGGCCACGCTCCGCGCGAACCCCTCCCGCCAGGAGCGGTACCGCGGCGCCCAGCCGCGCTGCTCGCGCGCCAGCCGGTTGTCCGCCCCGCGGGCCCATCCGGGCCGCGGCGCGGTGGAGACCGGGGGTGGCGGCGCCCCCACCGCGGCGCAGAAGGCGGGCACCCACTCCTGGCCGGTGGCGGGCTCGTCGTCGCACACGTTGACCGCGCCGGACGGCCACCCGAGCGCCGCCACCGCCGCCGCGGCCGCGTCCTCGACGTGCAGGAAGCTCGTGACCGCGGTGTCGGCGACGAGCTCCCCGGCCCGCGCGGCGTCGGCACGCGCGCCGTCGGGGGCGAACCACGTCCCGGGGCCGTAGAACGAGCCGTAGCGCAGTACGACCCACTCGGGCGCCTCCCGCACCGCCGCCTCGAGCGCGGCGACCCCGCGCACCGATGTCCGGCGCGGCTCGGGGGCGTCGAGGTCGAGCGGGACGTCCTCGGTCGCGAGGTCGTCGCCGCCCGCGTAGGCCCAGCAGATGCTCTGCGCGACGATCCGGCGGGAGCCGGCCGCGAGCGCGGCGTCGACCAGGTTGCGGGTGCCGGTGACGCGCAGCGCGGAGTTGGCGGCGAGGTCGGCCGCGGACAGGTCGGTGAGCTGGTGGACCACCACCTCGGGGGCGGCGTCGCGCACGGTGGCGGACAGCGCGCGGGCGTCCTTCACGTCCACGACGGCGGGCTCCGCCCCGGCCGCGCGCAGGGCGGGGACGCGGTCGGGCCGACGGGTGAGCGCGGTGACGTGGTGGCCCTCGGCGACGAGCAGCGGCACGAGCAGGCGACCGACGACCCCGGTGGCCCCGGCGAGCAGGATGCGCACGGTCACGCCACCTCCGGTCGCGGGGCCCGCAGGTGCGCGCGCGCCTCGAGCTCGGCCTCGTCGACGAGGGTGAGCATCGGCGCGCCCGGCTCGTGCAGCATGACCACCACGAAGCGGCTCCACTCGTCGGCCAGCGCGTTGCCGGCCTGGTAGTGGATGACGTCGCCACCCGGCTCCCAGAACGGTTCTCCCGCCCGGATCACCCGCTCCGGCTCGCCCTCCAGCTCCCAGACGATCGCGCCTTCCACGACGAAGCCGTACACGGGGCCCGAGTGCCGGTGCGGTGGGGTGCCCGGATCGCCCGGCGGGACCTCTACGGTCGCCGTCATCACCTCGGCGCCGGCGGGCACCGCCGGCAGCGGTTGGTGGGCGAGCGGGGTGAGGATCGAGTTCGACGACTGCACGGGAGGACGCTATGCCAAAACCGGTGCACCGGGATGAGCCAGTTCCATTCGCAGTTGCTGTACCGGTTCCCGCGACGCGACGCGCTGAGACCCCGACTCGCGCGCACCGAGAGCGCGACTCGCCGGAGGCACCACTGCACCCCGGCAACCCGATCACGACGAAGGAGCAACCACGATGAGCGGGTCCGGTCACTCGATCGCGCGGGTCCGCGGTCGGCAGATCCTCGACTCCAGGGGACGCCCCACCGTCGAGGTCGACGTCCAGCTCGCCGACGGCCGGACGGCGCGGGCGTCGGTGCCGTCCGGCGCGTCGACCGGGAGCCACGAGGCGCACGAGCGCCGCGACGGGGACCCGGAGGAGTACGCGGGCCTGGGTGTCCGGCAGGCGGTGCGCGCGGTCAACACCGAGATCGCCGAGGCCCTGCACGGCAGGCCGGTCACCGAGCAGCGGGAGATCGACACCGTGCTCCGCGAGCTCGACGGGTCGCCCGCGCTGACCCGCCTCGGCGCCAACGCCGTGCTCGGCGCCTCGCTCGCGGTCTGCCGGGCGGGCGCGCTGGCGACCGGGCGACCGCTGTACCGCTACATCGCCGAGCTGGCCGGCACCACGCCCGCGCTGCCGACGCCGGTCGTCAACATCCTCTCCGGCGGCCTGCACGCCGGACGGGGCATGGACGTCCAGGACTTCCTCGCCGTCCCGGCCGCGGCGGCCACGCTCCCCGAGGCGATCCACCTCGTCTCCCGGGTGCGCTCCGCGGCGTCGGACGTGCTCGCCGCCCGCGGCCTGCCCACCCTGCTCGCCGACGAGGGCGGCCTCTCCCCGGGCTGCGCGACCGGCGAGGAGGCGCTCGACCTGGTGGTCGCCGCCATCGAGGGCGCGGGCCTGCGACCCGGCCGCGACGTGCTGATCGCGATCGACGTCGCCGCCCACTCGCTCGTCACCCCGAGCGGTGACTACGCGTTCGCTCGTGAGGGCGTCACCCGCACGAGCGCCGAGATCGTGGAGTTGCTCGAGGGCTGGGTGAACCGCTACCCGGTCGTCTCGATCGAGGACGGCCTCGACGAGGAGGACTGGTCCGGGTGGACCACGCTCACCGAGCGCCTCGGCGGCCGCATCCAGGTGGTCGGGGACGACCTGTTCACGACCAACCCGGACCGGCTCCGCCACGGCATCTCCGTCGGCGCGGCGAACGCCATCCTCATCAAGCTCAACCAGAACGGGACGCTGACCGGCACGCTCGACGTCGTCCGCGACGCCCAGGCGGCCGGCTACGCCCCGATGGTGTCGGCGCGCTCCGGCGAGACCGAGGACGACTTCCTCGCCGACTTCGCGGTGGCCACCGGGGCGGGGCAGATCAAGATCGGTTCCCTGCGCTGCTCCGACCGGCTCGCCAAGTACAACCAGCTCCTGCGGATCGCGGAGGACGAGAGCCTCCCGTTCGCGGGGTGGCCGGTCGCGGGGGCGTCGTGACCGAGGGCGACCGCCAAGCCGCCGCCCGCCGGTTCCTCGTCGGGCAGGGCCTGCACGCCGAGGACGAGCGGTCGTGCTGGACGCCGCTCACCGGCGGGGTGTCCTCCGACCTGTGGCGGGTGGAGCTGCCCGGCCGGACGCTGTGCGTGAAGGCCGCGCTGCCCCGGCTGCGGGTCGCCGACGACTGGTTCGCCCCCGTCGGCCGCAACGCGGTCGAGTACGAGTGGCTCACCTTCGCCCAGGAGCAGGTCCCGGGGTGCTGCCCGCGGGTGCTCGGCCACGACGCCGAGGCCGGCTTCTTCGCCATGGAGTACCTGCCTCCGCAGCACCACCAGCAGTGGAAGGCCGCGCTGCTCGCGGGTGACGTGGACCCCGCGTTCGCGGGCCGGGTCGGCGACGTCGTCGGCAGGCTGCACGCGGCTTCGGCCGCGGACGCGTCGGTCGAGAAGCGGTTCGCGACCGACGCCAACTTCGACGCCCTGCGCATCACGCCGTACCTGCGGGTCAGCGCGGAGCGCAATCCCGCCGTGGCCGACCGGCTGCACGAGCTCGCCGACCGCCTCGCCGGCACCCGGCTCGCCCTGGTGCACGGGGACCTCAGCCCCAAGAACATCCTGACCCACCCGACCACGGCGATCCTGCTGGACGCCGAGTGCGCCTGGTTCGGGGACCCGGCCTTCGACCTGGCCTTCTGCCTGACGCACCTGCTGCTCAAGTCGCGGGTGCGGCCGGATCGGGCAGGGCCGCTGCGCGAGGCGGCCGAGCGGCTCCTCGCCGCGCACCGCAGCCACCTCGACTGGGAGCCCCCGGACCGGGTCGACGAGCGCGTCGCCGGGCTCCTGCCCGCGCTGCTCCTCGCCCGGGTCGACGGGGCGTCGCCGGTCGAGTACCTCACCGAGTCCGGCGACCGGTCCGCGGTCCGGGAGACGGCCCTGTGCCTCCTCGAGGACCGGCCCGGCCGGACCGCCGACGTGCTGGACCGCGGCATGGCCGCGCTCGCCGGGGCGTGAGATCGCGCCCGCCGCCCGGGCCGGTCACCCCAACAGCGACTCCCGGGTGATCGGCAGCTGCCGCACCCGGCGCCCGGTGGCGTTGAAGACGGCGTTGGCGATCGCGGGCGCGACGCCGACGAGCACGATCTCGCCGAGCCCCTTCACGCCGAGCGGGTCGGCCTCGGTGTCCTCGCTGTCGACGTAGATCGCCCGGAGGTCGGGGATGTCGGCGTTGACCGGGACGAGGTAGTCGGCGAGGTTCGCGTTGACGATCCGCCCGTCGCGGTGGTCGGTGTCGGTGTGCTCGAGCAGGGCCTGCCCGATGCCGCCGATCATGCCGCCGTGCGCCTGGCTGTCGGCGAGCCGCGGGTTGATGATCCGGCCCGCGTCGAAGACGCCGAGCATGCGCCGCACCCGCACGGTGCCCAGCCGGGCGTCCACCGCGACCTCGGCGAAGATCGCGCTGTAGGCGTACATGGAGGACGTGGGGTCCGGGGGCTCGTAGGAGCCCATGACCTCCAGGTGGGGGCGGCCCGAGCGGGCCAGCAGCTCCTGGTAGGTCTCCCCGCGCGCGAGGTCGCCCCGCAGGTGCATCCGCCCGTCCCGCACGACCACGTCGTCGGGGTTCGCGCCGTGCAGCGGCGACCGCTCGTCGGAGATCGCGAGCGTGACGGCCTGGCGCCGCAGCTCGTCGCAGGCGATCTGCACCGCCGATCCGACGCTGGCCATCGTCCAGGCCAGGGCCTGGGCCGGGGCGGTCGGCATCGTGGAGTCGCCGAGCCGGAACTCGACGGCCTCCATCGGCAGGCCGAGCGCGTCGGCGGCCACCTGCGCCATCGAGGTGGTGGTGCCGGGGCCGATGTCGGTGGTCGCGGACTGGACGACGGCCCGGCCGTCGGCGCCGAGGATGACGTGGGCCTGCGCGTTCGCCCGCTCGGTCGGGTAGCCGCCCGCGGCCATGCCCATGCCGATCAGCCAGTCGCCGTCGCGGGTGGCGCCGGGCGTGGGGTTTCGCCGGTCCCAGCCGAACTCGCGGGCGCCGATCGCGTAGCAGTCGCGCAGCCGCCGGGTGGAGAACCGCATGCTCGTGGCGAGGTCCGCGCTCGGTTCGTTGCGCATGCGCAGCTCGATCGGGTCGATGCCCAGCTCGTGGGCGAGCTCGTCGAGCGAGCACTCGAGCGTGTACGCGGCGGTCGACCAGCCCGGGCCCCGCATCCACGTGGGCGTGTTCACGTCGAGGGGGACCAGCCGCACGTCCTGGGCGACGTGCGGGGTGGCGTAGAGCATCCGCCCCAGCGCGAGGTCGTCGCTGTGCAGCTCGTAGCGCGACGTCTCACCGCGCACGTCGTGGATCATCGCGGAGACCCGGCCCTGCCGGTCGGCGCCCAGCCGCACCGAGTACTCGTACGCGGGCCGGAACCCGATGCCGGAGTACAGCTGCTTGCGGGTCAGGACCAGCTTCACCGGGCGGCGCAGCTCGCGCGCGGCGAGCGCCGCGATCACCGAGTGCACCCAGGTCCCGCCCGCCGCAGCCGAACGCGCCGCCGACGAAGCGGCAGAAGCAGCGCACCGACTCCTGCGGGATGCCGAACGCCGCGGCGAGCTCGTTGCGCGGGTCGGCCATCCACTGCGTCTTCTCCCACACGGTGAGCCGGTCGCCGTCCCAGCGGGCCACGACGGCGTGCGGCTCCATCGCGTTGTGGTGGTTGCGGGCCAGCCGGTAGGTCGTGTCCAGCCGCACCTCGGCCGCCGCGTACGCCGCCTCGGCGTCGCCCCGGGCGTAGGTCTCCGGATCGCCCGCGGGGCCGGCCAGGTCGGTGACCGGCCGCTCGGCGGCGTAGCGGACCTCGACCAGGCGCGCGGCGTGCCGGGCCTGCTCCAGCGTGTCCGCCACGACGACGGCGACCGGCTGGCCGAAGAAGAGCACCCGGTCGTCCTGGAAGGCGCGCAGCCGCTCGCCCGGCGGGTTGATCGAGTCCGGGAACGGGTTGTCGCGGTAGGGCAGCCGCGGGGCGTTGCCGTGGTGGATCACCCTGATCACGCCGGGCAGCGCCTCGGCGGCCCGGGTGTCGATCCCGGTGATGCGGCCGCGGCCGATCGAGCTCTCGACCAGGACGGCGTGCACCACGTCCGTGAGGCCGTCGTCGGGCCCGTGATCGGCCGCGTACTTCGCCCGGCCGGTGACCTTGAGGTGCCCGTCGACGCGGGGCTGCGGGGTCCCGACCGCGATCTGGGGTTGGTTCGACTGCACGGGGGTGGTCACCGGTCGCCTCCCACGACTCGCAGCTGGCGCTCGACGGTGCGGCGCAGCAGCTCGATCTTGAACGCGTTGTGCTCCAGCGGGCGGGCGCCCTCGGTGGCGGCGGCCGCGGCGTCGACCCACAGGCGAGGGGAGGGGCGGTTGCCGACCAGCCGCCGCTCCACCCCGGGCAGGCGCCAGGGGACGGTGCCGACGCCGCCCGCGGCCACCGCGGCCGAGCGGATCACCCCGGCCTGCACGTGGAGCACGACCGCGGCCGAGGTGAGGGCGAACTCGTAGCTCTGCCGGTCGCGCACCTTGAGGTAGCCGGACGCGAGCGGCCGCGGGTGGGCGGGGACCTCCACGGCGGTGATCAGCTCGCCCGGGCGGATGTCGTGCTCGCGGTCCGGCGTGGTGCCGGGCTGGAGGAGGAAGCCGGTGAGCGGGACGGCGCGCTCCCCGTCCGGCCCGCGCAGGTGGACCACCGCGTCCAGCGCGGCGAGCGCCACGGCGAGGTCGGACGGGTGCGTGGCGACGCAGGCCTCGGAAGCGCCGACGATGGCGTGGGTGCGGTTGACGCCCTCCCGCGCGGCACACCCCGACCCGGGCGCGCGCTTGTTGCAGGCGGCGGTGACGTCGCGGAAGTAGGCGCAGCGGGTGCGCTGCATGGTGTTGCCGCCGATGGTCGCCATGTTGCGCAGCTGCGCCGACGCGCTGAGCTCCAACGCCTCGCTGATCACCGGGTAGGCCTCGCGCACGGCCGGGTGGGCCGCCACGTCGGCCATCCGCGCGAGCGCGCCGATGCGCAGACTGCCGTCGCGGCCCGTGACGACGTCGCCCAGCGGGAGCCCGCTGATGTCGACCAGCTCGCCCGGCCGCTCGACGGTCTCCCGCATGAGGTCGACCAGGGTGGTGCCGCCCGCGATGTAGCGGCCGCCGCGCTGCCCGCGGCGCAGGGCGGCGTCGACGTCGGAGGCGCGGCTGTAGGAGAACGGGAACACGGCGCTCACGCCTCCCGCGCGGCCTGCTCGACCGCCCTGACGATCTTCACGTAGCAGCCGCAGCGGCAGATGTTGCCGCTCATCCACTCCCGGATCTCCTCGGGGGAGCCGGTGTGGCCCTCCCGGATGCAGCCGACCCCGGACATGATCTGGCCGGGCGTGCAGTAGCCGCACTGGAACGCGTCCTACGACGAACGCGCGCTGCAGCGGGTGCAGCTCGCCGTCGCGCGGGGCGAGGCCCTCGATCGTGGTGACCTCCGCGCCCTCCAGCCGGACGGCCAGCGTCAGGCAGGAGTTCACGCGGCGGCCGTCGACGAGCACCGTGCACGCGCCGCAGGCGCCGGCGTCACAGCCCTTCTTCGTCCCGGTCAGGTGCAGGCGTTCGGGCAGCAGGTCGAGCAGCGACGTCCGGTTGTCGACGTCGACGGTCACCGGGGTGCCGTTGACCTGCAACGACACCCGCCCGGATCCCTCCGGGGGCGCGTCGAGCGGGTCGGTCCCGGACCGGGCGAGGTAGGTCGCGGCGACGGCACCACCGGTCGCGACGCCGGTGGCGGCGATGAACGTGCGCCGGGACACGGTCCACGGCGTGCGTGTTTCGGTCACGACTTGAAGAGTATCAAGACCTTGATAAGACGCAAACTCTTGAACTGGGAGCGGGAGGGGGATCGACGCCGCTGATGCCTGGTATCGACAATCATTGCTGTCAGGCGTGCCGCATCCCGCGCGACTACCTCGCCCCCTTCGGCGGCCCGTCGCCGCGGCCCGGCGAGAACGTGACCGTACGCGCTGCGCATTGCACCACCCCGCAGCTCGCCGCCGGTGGAGCCACGTGCCTCGGGGACGCGCTCGTGCACGGCGAGGAGCTGGCGTCGTCGGTCCCGACCGGGCTGCAGGCGTACTCCCACTGCCGGTTCGACCGCTGCCGCTGCGTCGTGGAGACCTCGGTGCAGCTGTCGGCCTGGCAGATCCTGCCGGAGACGCCGGACGAGCAGCAGCGGCAGCTCTTCGGCGAGGCCGTCGGCGTCCTCGCGGACCTCTACTGATCGGCGGGCGGGGCCCAGCCGGGCAGGTGCTCGATCACCCGTCCGAGCAGGGTTGCGAGGCGCTCGTAGTCCTCGTCGCCGAGGCTGCGGCGGAGGTGGAGGTCGAGGTGCTGCATGATCCGGTCGGCGTCGGCCGCCGCCTCCCGCCCGGCGTCGGTGAGGTGCAGCTCCTGGACGTTCGCGTGGCGGGGGTGGGCACGGCGCTCGACCCACCCGCGGTCGACGAGCTTGGCCACCAGCGGCGCGATCGCCTGCGGGGTCACGCCGACGACGCGCGCGAGCTCCGCCCCGGTCAGTCCGGGCGTGACCTGCAGGTTCATCAACACCGAGTACAGCGAGCCGGACACGCCCGCCTTGCGCAGCGGGGGCTCCTTGGCGGCGAGCAGCGCCAGATCGGCCCGTCGGAGCAGCGATGCGACGCGGCCGAGCGCGGCGTCCGCGTCCGCGGCGCCCGTCGCCGCTGCTGAATCGTCGACCACGGCTGACGACATTACCGCAACTTCACAGGAGCACACGTCTTGCTTTCGACCAACCTCTTGATGGACGCTCGCACCTCACTCCGGACGGAGGTCGGCCATGAGGTACGTCGCGCTCGAGGAGGCGTTCGCCGTCCCCGAGCTCGCCTCCCGGCAGCCGGCGACCGAGATGCGGATCCGGATCGGACTCCTACGCCGCGATGTGCGGCCGCAAGCTCGTCGACTTGCATCCAGGCCGACAACGACCCCGCGGCGGCGCGCGACAACGCCCGGTTCGCCAACGACTTCCTCGCCGAGGTCGTCGCCCGTCACCCCACCCGGTTCCAAAGGGTTCGCCGCGCTGCCGACGCAGGACCCGGCCGCCGCGGCCGCGGAGCTGGACCGCGCGGTGACCCAGCTCGGGTTCCGCGGCGCCCTCGTCAACGACCACACGCACGGGCGCTACCTCGACGACCCGGCCTACGCCGAGCTGTGGAGCACCTTGGAGCGGCTGGGGGTGCTTTCTACCTGCACCCCGGCTCGATCCCCGCCGACGACTGGCACGTGCTCGACGGCCGCCCCGAGCCGTACGGCGCGAGCTGGAGCTGGCAGGCCGAGACCGGCGGGCACGCCCTGCGGCTGGTCTACGCCGGGGTCTTCGACCGGCACCCGAACGCCACGGTGATCCTCGGCCACCTCGGCGAGTTCCTGCCGTTGCAGAAGTCGCGGCTCGACAGCCGGTACCGGACGCTGCGGGTCGAGGCGCCGCTCGCGCACCCGCCGTCGACCTACATCGGCCGCAACATCCTGCTCACCACCAGCGGCGTCCTCGGCCCCCGAGGCGGTCGAGGCCGCCGTGCTCACCGCCGGCGAGGACGCGGTGATGTTCTCGATCGACTACCCGTACGAGGACACCGCCGCCGCGGTCGCCTCCGTCGAGAAGGCGAACCCGAGCTCCGAGGTCAAGGAGAAGGTCGCCCACCGCAACGACGGGGGGTGCTCCGGCTGCCCCAGGAGGCGTGAGCCCGCGGTCCGGCGGCCGGGCCCCCTGCGGCCGCCGGACCGCCACCCGGATCGGAAAGCCCCACCCCACCCACCGCAACGACGCGAGGAAGAGGCGCCACGGCCATGCACAGCACGCGACTCGAAAGGCGCGCGAGCCGCGCTCGGCGACGAAGGAGCCGGGCGCAATCAAACACAGTGGAATTACAACAGTGGCTTTCCTGCAACTTCCGCAACCGCCGACAACCGCGACCGGGTTAGCGGAGCAGTACCTCCGGCACGTCCACAACCCGGCTGCGCAGGTACTCGCCCAGCCCCTTGGCCTGCGGGTCGGGCCGGGTGGAGCTGGCCACCCCGTCGCCGAGCAGCCCGTGCACGATCACGTTGACCGCGTTGAGGTTCGGCAGCTCGTGCACCTCGATGTCGAGGTCGGCGGCCTCCGGACCGAGCAGCTCCCGCACCCGGTCCGGGGTGAGGAACCCGCGCAGCCACGGGTACGCGGCGGGGTCGCGGGTCCAGACGCCGATGTTCGCGTCCCCGCCCTTGTCCCCCGACCGCGCACCGCACACGGTGCCGAGCGGGACCCGCCGGGTCGGCCCCGACACCGTTCCCGGCTCCGATTCCGAACGAACGGGCCTTTCGTCCACCCCGACTGGACGAGAGTGCCGTTCGTTGCCCAGCCCGGCGCCCTTCATCCCGGCGCCGTCAGCCGTGGGCGGGTCCGCCACCATCGAGCGCGTGCCGTCGGCGTGCACCACCACATGCTGCACCGCCGAGCGCGGCACGGTCGCGGGCCGGTACACCCCGAACGCGCTCTCCGCGGTGGGCGGCGTGGTGGTGTGGAACCCGGCGTAGCCGCCCAGCGCCAGCTCCATCGTCGCGTTGGAGAAGGCGCGGCCGACCTTGCACGGGTCCGGGTCCTTCACGGTCACCCGCAGGTGCGCGGTGGCCTGCTCGTTGGTCGGGGCGTCGGGCCGGTCGAAGCGCAGCAGCCGTACGTCGACCTCGGCGAAGCGGTCCTTCCCGCCGAGGATGTCGAACAGCAGCGCCTCGGCGTGCGCCGCCTTGGCCTCGATGTCCAGCCCGGTGAGCACCAGCGTCATCGTGTTGCGGTAGCCGCCGGCCTCGTTGAGAGCCACCTTCAGCGTCGGCGGCGGGGCGCTGCCGCGCACCCCGGAGATCCGCACCCGGTGCTCGCCCTCCTGCGTGAGGGTGATCGTGTCGAAGTGCGTGGTGACGTCGGGCCCGAGGTAGGCGGGGCCCTGCAGCTCGTAGAGCAGCTGCGCGGTCACCGTCCCGACCGAGACGAGCCCGCCGGTGCCCGGGTGCTTCGTGATCACCGACGAGCCGTCGGCGGCCACCTCGGCGATCGGGAAGCCCGGGTAGCGGCGGTCGGTGATCTCGTCGAGGAACGCGTAGTTGCCGCCGGTCGCCTGCGGGCCGCACTCGATCACGTGCCCGGCCACGACGGCCCCGGCGAGCGCGTCGAAGTCGTCGCGGGCCCAGCCGTGCCACCACGCCGCCGGCCCGACCACGAGCGACGCGTCGGTGACCCGCCCGGTCACCACGACGTCCGCCCCGGCCGCGAGCGCCTTGGCGATCCCCCACCCGCCGAGGTAGGCGTTGGCGGAGACCGGCTTTCCCTCCACGGGCGGGGTGATCGCGTCGAGGTTGCCGCGCAGGTCGTCCCCCTCGACGTGCGCGACCTTCGCCGGGAGCCCCAGCTTCGCCGAGACGTCGCGGATGGCCGCGGCGAGGCCGGCCGGGTTCAGCCCGCCCGCGTTGGACACGATCTTGATGCCGCGCTCCAGGCAGGTGCCGAGCACCTCCTCGACCTGCCGCAGGAACGTGGTGGCGTAGCCGAGCGCCGGGTCCTTGGCCTGTGCCTTGGCCAGGATGAGCATGGTCAGCTCGGCGAGGTAGTCCCCGCACAGCACGTCGATCGGGCCGCCGTCGACCATCTCCCGCGCGGCGGCGAGGCGGTCGCCGTAGAAGCCCGAGCAGTTGCCGATGATCACCGGTCGCGTCATGCGAACTCCCCCGGCTTGCGGCCGGTCCCGGCGGGACCGGCGAAGGCCTGTGCGATCGCCATCCACTCCGTCGCGACCGGCCCCTTCACGACGAGCGAGACGTCGTCGATGTGGCGGCGCTGGGTGACCACCAGGCAGAAGTCCAGCGCCGGGCCGGTCACGGTGTTCTCCGCGTCTTCCGGCCCCCACGTCCATACGGCACCGGACGGGGCGTGCAGCGTCACGCGGATCGGCGTGGTCGGTGGTTCCTTGCCGTTGACCTGGTAGCTGTAGGCGCGGGCGGCGATGCCGATGTGCGCGACGTGCCGCAGCCGGTCGGTGGGCTCGCGGGTGACGCCGAACGTGTCGGCGACGTCCTGCCCGTGCGCCCAGGTCTCCATGATCCGCGCGGTGAGCGACGAGGCCGCGCTCATGGAGGGCCCGAACCACGGCACGCGCTTGCCCGGGTCGAGCGGCCGGAACGCCTCCAGCAGCCCCGCGCGGGACCGGTCGAACCAGGCCAAGAGCTCGGCACCGGACAGGTGGCGGAACTTCGCCGCGATCGCGTCCGGGTCGATGACGCCGTCGCCGACCAGCTCCTCGACGGTCTTCGCGAAGGCGTCGAGATCGGTGGCCGCCTGGACGGCGACGTCGTCGAAGTACGCCAGGTGCGACACCTGGTCGGCGACCGACCATCCCGCGGCCGGGGTGGGCCGGCGCCAGTCGGCCTCCGGCAGCGGGGCGAGCAGCCCGCGCAGCACCGCGGTCTCGGCCGCCAGGTCGTCGGCCAGTGCCTCCATCGAGACGGCCACTACAGCCCCTTCCAGACGGGCGCGCGCTTCTCCCGGAACGCGGCGGGCCCCTCCTGCGCGTCGGCGGAGCGGTACACCGGCTCCCAGATCTCCTCCGCCCGCTCGTAGACGTCGGGCCGGGACAGGTAGACCGTGGCCTTGGCCGCGCGCACCGACAGCGGCGCGTTCTTCGCGATCCGCTGCGCCAGGCTCTGCGCGTGCTCGCGCAGCTCCGCGGCCGGTACGACGTGGTTGACCAGGCCGAGCGCCTCGGCGCGGCGGGCGTCGATCGGGTCGCCGGTCAGCAGGATCTCCATGGCCAGCCGCGGCGGCACCAGCCACGCCAGCGGTGCCGCCCACGGCGAGCCGCGGCCCACCTTCACCTCGCTCACGGCGAACGTCGCGTGCTCGGCGGCCACCACGAGGTCGCACTGCTGTGCGAGCAGGAACCCGCCGGCGAACGCCACCCCGTTGACCGCCGCGATCGTCGGCTTGATGACCTCGACGTTGCGGCCGAACTGCGGCACGAAGTCCGGCGGCGGCACCTCGAGCGCCGTCTCCGCCATCTCCTTGAGGTCGCCGCCCGCGCAGAACGCCCGGTCCCCGGCGCCGGTCAGCACCAGCACGGCCGCGGAGTCGTCGCGGTTGAAACGGTGCACGCCCTCCCACAGCCCGTCGCGGACCGGCCTGGACAGCGCGTTGCGGGCCTCGGGCCGGTTGATGGTCAGCCACGCGACGCCGTCGACGACCTCGTACGTCACCACTGGATCGCTCATCGGAACCGTTTCTTCAGCTCGGGCCGGTTCAACTTGCCGGAACCGGTGCGCGGCAGCTGGTCGACGATCTCGATCCGCTTGGGCCGGTGCATGCCGCGCAGGTTGGGGTTGGTCGCGCAGTAGGCCTCGATGTCGGCAGCCGTCACCCCGTCGCAGTTGGGGACGACGATCGCGGTCACCTGCTCCACCCAGCGCTCGTGCGGGGTGCCGATCACGGCGACCTCGGCGACGAGCGGGCAGTCGGCCAGGTGCTCCTCGACCATCTGCGGGAAGATGTTCTCCCCGCCGGAGACGATCATGTCGTCGATCCGGTCGACGTAGTGCAGGTAGCCGTCGGCGTCGATCGACATGAGGTCGCCGGTGCGCAGCCAGGTGCCGGAGTCGTCGGTCGCCCACTTCTCGGCCAGGTCGAGGTTCCAGTACCCCGGGGTGACGGCGTCGCCGCGCACCCACAGCTCGCCCACGCCCTCGTCGCCGGGCCGGATGTCGGGGCCGCCGCCCGGCGGCACGAGCCGGGTCTGCACGATCTGCTCCAGCGGGCGGCCCATCGAGTTCGGCCGCCGCGGCTCCTCCGGCGCGTAGGTGACGACGAGCCCGCTCTGCTCGGTCTGGCCGTAGATCTCGGTGCCCTGGATGCCGGTGCCGGCGGCGAGCCGCTCGATCGCGGCCGTCGGCGTGCGGGACCCGCCGAACATGCAGATGCGGAACGAGTCCAGCACCACCGGGTTCTGGGCCGTCCGATTGCCGACGTCGATCATCATCGTGGAGATCAGGCCGCCGAACGTGGGCCGCAGGGTCTGCGCCAGCTCCAGCCAGCGCGTGACGTCCCACTTCGGCATGAACGTGATCTGCCCGCCGCGCAGCAGCGTCGTCAGGCTGGACAGCTGCAGCCCGCCCACGTGGAACAGCGGCATGCAGTTGAGCACGTGGTCGTCGCCGGTCAGCTGGTAGCGGTCGATGACGGCGTCACAGTGGGCGAGGGTGTTGCGGTGGGTCTGCCGCACGCCCTTCGGCACGCCCGTCGACCCGGACGTGTACATGATCAGCGCGTCGTCGCCGTCCAGCCGGGGCACGACGGCGCCGAACGGTTCGTGCGCCGCCACGGCCGCGGCGAAGCTCCCGCCGTCGCCGGTGGTCAGCAGCACCGGGCAGGCGCCGCCGAGCAGCGCCTTCACCCGGGCGGCGTCGGAGGGCTGCACCAGCAGATGCGTCACGCCGGAATCGAGGATCGCGTGCTTGAGCGCCGCCTCCGGGAACAGGTAGTTCAGCGGCACCGCGACGCCGCCCGCCTGCCAGATCCCGAGGAACGAGATCAGGTACTCCAGGCAATTCGGCAGGTAGGCGCCCACCCGCTGCCCGGGCTGCAGACCCTCGGCGCGCAGGTACGAGGCGAACCGCGCCGCCTGGTCGGCGTAACCGGCGTAGCTGATCTCGGTGTCGTCGAGCCGCAGCGCCACGCGGTCGGCGTGGTCCGCGGCGGCCCGCCGCAGCAGGGTGGCGATGTTCATCGGGCCATCTCCCGCCGCGAAGGAACGGGCGTCGTGGTGATCGAAGGACGGGACATCACCGGGCCTCCTTGCCTTCGGTGTCGGTTTCCTCCACCACGGCCAACACCTGGCCGGTGTCGACCTGGGTGCCGGCCTCGACGTCCAGCTGCGCGAGCACACCGGCCACGGGAGCGGCGACGGTGTGCTCCATCTTCATGGCCTCCAGCACGACGAGCGGCTGTCCGAGTTCGACGGTCGCCCCCGGATCGGCCAGCACCCGCACGACCGTGCCGGGCATCGGGGCGACCAGCGAGCCGGCCGCGAGCGTCGTGGTCGGGTCGGGGAAGCGCGGCACCTCGGCCAGCGCGACCGAGCCGTCCGGCCCGTCGACGTACGCCGTGCCGTCCGCGCGCCGGACCGCGTAGCGCCTGCGGATCCCGCCGAGCTCCAGCACCACCTCGTCGGGGGTCGCCGAGACCAGCCGGGCGTCGAGCGGGGTCCCGTTCACCGTCGCGGAGAACGGCCGCACCCGGTAGCGGACGTCGAGCTGCTCCTCGCCGCGGGCGAACGCGATCCGCTGGGACACCCCGCCGACGTTGCGGTAGCCGGACGGGATCGTCGTGAGGACGCGCGCCTCGGCCCGGTTGCGCGCCTGCGCGGCGAGCGCGGCCGCGACGGCGAACGGCGCCGGATCCGGCGCGGCGCAGAGCGCGACGGGATCGTGCCGGGTCAGGTACCCGGTGTCGGTCTTTCCGGCGCGGAACTCCGGTTCGCGCAGGATCCCGACGAGCAGGTCGCGGTTGGTGGTGACCCCGTGGATGCGCGCGGTGGCGAGCGCCCGGGTGAGCGCGCGGACGGCGTCGACGCGGGTGGCGCCGTGCGCGATCACCTTGGCCAGCATGGGGTCGTAGTGCGGGCTCACGACCGAGCCCGAGGTGACACCGGCGTCGACGCGCACGTCCCCGTCGATCGCGAACCTGTGCAGGGTGCCGGTGGCGGGCAGGAACCCCGCCGCGACGTCCTCGGCGTACAGCCGGACCTCGATCGCGTGCCCGTCGATCCGCGCGTCGGTCACCGACGGCGGCAGCGGGGCGCCTTCGGCGATCCGCAGCTGCAGCTCGACCAGGTCCAGCCCGGTGACCAGCTCGGTGACCGGGTGCTCCACCTGCAGGCGGGTGTTGACCTCGAGGAACCCGAACGTGCCGTCCGGGGCGAGCACGAACTCGACGGTGCCGGCGCCGGTGTAGCCGATCGCCTTGGCCGCGGCCACCGCCGCGCTGCCCAGCTCCGCGCGCAGGCCCTCGTCGACGGCCGGGGACGGCGCCTCCTCGACGATCTTCTGGTAGCGGCGCTGGATCGAGCACTCCCGCTCGAACAGGTGCACGACGTTGCCGAAGGTGTCGCCGACGATCTGCACCTCGACGTGGCGGGGATCAACGACGAACCGCTCCAGGAACACCGTGCCGTCGCCGAACGCCGCGGCGGCCTCGCGCCGGGCGCCCTCGACGGCGGCCTGGAGTTCGTCGGGCCCGTGCACCACGCGCATGCCGCGCCCGCCGCCGCCGAACGCCGCCTTCACCAGCAGCGGGTAGCCGATCTCTTCCGCGGTGGCGACCAGGTCGGTGTCGTCGGTGATCGTGGCGCCGGGCAGCACCGGCACCCCGGCGGCCGCCATGCGCGCCTTGGCCTCCGTCTTGGAGCCCATCGCCGCGATCACCTCCGGCGACGGGCCGACGAACGTGATCCCCGCGGCCGCGCAGTCGCGGGCGAACCCGGCGTTCTCGGAGAGGAAGCCGTAGCCGGGGTGGACGGCGTCGGCGCCGGTCAGCCGGGCCGCCTCGATGATCTTGTCGCCGCGCAGGTAGGTCTCCGCGGGCGTGGCGCCGGGCAGCCGGACGGCCTCGTCGGCGAGCGCGATGAACGGCGCGTCGGCGTCGGGATCGGAGAACACCGCGACCGTCGCGATGCCCAGCCGCTGCGCGGTGCGCATGACGCGGGCGGCGATCTCCCCGCGGTTGGCCACGAGCAGCTTGTCGATCATTCGCTCACATCCTGAAGACGCCGAAGCCACGGCGGCCGGCGACGGTCTGGGAGTGGACGGCCGAGAGCGACATGCCCAGCACGGTGCGGGTGTCGCGCGGGTCGACGATCCCGTCGTCGTAGAGCCGTGCGGTGACGGCGAACGCGTGCGACTCCTTCTCGATCTGCGCCTCGATGGCGGCGGTGCGCTTGCGGTCCGCCTCCTCGTCGAACGGCTTGCCCTGGCTCTTCGCCGACGCCCGGCCCACGATCGAGAGCACGCCGGCGAGCTGGGTCGCCCCCATCACGGCGAGCTTCGCGCCGGGCCAGGCGAACATCAGCCGCGGGTCGTAGGCCCGCCCGGACATGCCGTAGTTGCCGGCCCCGAACGAGCTGGCCATGTTGATCGTGATGTGCGGGACGGCGCTGTTGGTGACGGCGTTGATCATCTTGGCGCCGTCCTTGATGATGCCGCCCTGCTCGTACTGCTTGCCGACCATGTAGCCGGTGGTGTTCTGCAGGAACACCAGCGGGGTGTCGGTCTGGTTGGCCAGCAGGATGAACTCGCTGGCCTTCTTCGCCTCCTCGCTGAACAGCACGCCGCGGTGGTTGGCCAGGATGCCGACCGGGTAGCCGTGGATCTGCGCCCAGCCGGTCACCAGCGAGGTGCCGTAGAGCGGCTTGTACTCGTCGAAGTCGGAGTCGTCGACGGTGCGCGCGATGATCTCGCGCGGGTCGAACGGCACCTTCACGTCGCGGGAGACGATGCCGAGGATCTCCTCCGGGTCGTAGCGCGGTTCGCGCACCGGACCGGGCGGCGGCCCGAGCTTGCGCCAGTTGAGCCGCTTGACGATGTTGCGGCCGAGCCGCAGCGCGTCCAGCTCGTCGGTGGCGAAGTAGTCGGAGAGCCCGGAGACGCGGCTGTGCATCTCGGCACCGCCCAGCTCCTCGTCGTCGGCGTCCTCGCCGGTGGCCATCTTGACCAGCGGCGGCCCGCCCAGGAACACCTTGGCGCCCTTGTCGACGAGCACGGCGTAGTCGCACATGCCGGGCACGTATGCGCCGCCTGCGGTGGAGTTGCCGAAGACCAGCGCGATCGTCGGGATCCCCAGCGCCGACAGCTCCGTCAGCTCGTGGAAGATCCGCCCGGCCGGGACGAACAGGTCGAGCTGCGTGGGCAAGTCGGCGCCGCCGGACTCGACGAGGTTGATCACCGGCAACCGGTTGACCCGCGCGATCTCCAGCGCGCGCAGCGTCTTCTTCAGCGAGTACGGGTTCATCGCGCCGCCGCGCACCGTCGGGTCGTGTCCGATGATCATGCACTCGACGCCGCAGACGACGCCGATGCCGGTGAGCACCGACCCGCCGACGGTGAACTCGGTGCCCCACGCGGCGAGCGGGGACAGCTCCAGGAACGGGCCGTCGGGATCGAGCAGCAGCTCCAGCCGCTCGCGCACGGGCAGCTTGCCGCGCTTGCGGTGCCGCTCGGTGTAGACCTCGCCGCCGCCGGCGATCACCTTCTCCAGCTCGGCGTTCAGCTGGTCGATCAGCTCCAGCTGGTAGGCGCGGTTGGCGACGAACTCCTCGTCCGACGTGTCGACCTTCGAGGTAAGGACGGGCATTCAGGCTCCGTAGTGGTTCGCGAAGGTGTCGCGCACGACGTTCTTCTGGATCTTTCCGGTGGAGGTGCGGGGCAGCTCGTCGACGACGATCACCGACTTGGGCACCTTGTACCCGTCCAGCCGGCTCTTCAGCGCGGCGAGCAGCTCCGACTCGTCGATCGCGGCACCGGGCTTGGGCACCACGACAGCGGTGATCGCCTCGCTCCACCGTTCGTGCGGCAGCCCGACCACCACCGCCTCGGCGACCGGGTCGCCGAGCTCCGCGGACGCGGCGTACACGGCCTTCTCGACCTCGATCGAGGCCACGTTCTCGCCGCCGGTCTTGATCACGTCCTTGTAGCGGTCGGCGAACCACAGCACGCCGTCGGCGTCGAAGTGCCCGACGTCGCCGGAGTGGAACCAGCCGTGCGCGAACGCGGCCTCGGTGGCCTCGGGGTTGTCGAGGTAGCCGGTCATCGTCGACGGCCCGCGGTAGACGATCTCGCCCTGCTCGCCCTGCGGGAGCAGGTTCCCGTCGGAGTCCATGATGGCGACCTGCACGCCCGTCATCGGCGTGCCGACCGCGCCGAGGTGGGTGAGCTGGTGCTCGGGCCGAAAGATCGTGGTGATCGGGCTCATCTCGGTCTGGCCGAACAGCAGCGCGAAGTCGCACGTGAAGCCCTCGAGGCAGGCGCGGATCAGCGCGTCCGGCATCGGGGCCATGGCGTAGACGGCGCGGCGCAGGCTGGACAGGTCGCGCGAGGAGAACGACGGGTGCTCCAGCGCCGCCCGGTACATCATCGGCAGCGCGAACACCTGTGTGATGCGCTTCTGCTCGATCGTGTCGAGGAAGACCTGCGGATCGAACCCGCGCAGCACGTGGATCGTCGCGCCGACCATCACCGCGGGCGTGCAGAACGCGTTGAGCTGGGCGGTGTGGAACATCGGCATCATCGCGATGAACCGGTCGCCGGCGTTCCAGCCGGAGTCCAGCGCCGCCGACATCGACTCGAGGTAGACCGCCAGGTGGCTGGTCACCACGCCCTTGGGGAACGACGTGGTGCCGGAGGTGTAGAGGTAGGTGATCGGGTCGCGGTCCTCGACGTGCGCACCGGGCTCGTCCGCGGCGGCACCGGCGGCCAGGTCGTCGAGGGTGGTCCAGGACTCCCCGGCCTCGTACGGGGCGTGCGTGCCGGGCAGGACGATCACGTCGGGCACGTCGGTCTTGCGCAGCGCCTCGGCCATCGCGCCGACCAGCTGCGTCTCGACGGCGATGCCGCGCGACTTCGAGTGGCCGAGCACGTAGGCGACCTCGTCGGCGCGCCAGCCGAGGTTGATCGGCACGCACACCACGCCGAGCTTGGCGCAGGCGTAGTAGACGGCGAGGAACTCGGCGCTGTTGCCGGAGGCGAGAGCGAGCGCGTCGCCGCGGGAGTAGCCGCGCGCGATCAGGCCGTGGCAGATCCGGTTCACCCACGCGTTGAACGCGGCGTAGGTCCACTCCCGGTCGCCGTCGACGATCGCGAGCTGCCCGGGGCGGGCGGCGGCCGAGCGGGTGAGCGAGTCACCGATGTTCACGCGGTGGATCAGGTTCGTGGTCATTGCTGAGCTCCGCTGCTCTGGGAAGGAACCGATCGGATCAGTAGCTGCGCGGCAGGCCTAGGCCGTGCTGGGCGACGTAGTTGAGGATCATTTCCCGGTTGACGGGCGCGATCCGCAGCAAGCGGGCGAGGCCCCAGTAGGGCAGCAGCCCGAACTCGCTGGCCAGGCCGTTGCCGCCGTGGGTCTGCACGGCCGCGTCGACGGCCCCGAGCGCGGCCTCGGCGGCGGCGTACTTCGCCACGTTCGACGCCTCCCCGGCGGGCTCGCCGCGGTCGTGCAGCCACGCGGCCTTGCGGATCATGAGCGCCGCCAGCTCGGTCTCGATGCGGGCCTTGGCCAGGGGATGCGCCACGCCCTGGTGGGTGCCGATCGGGCGGCCCCACACCTGCCGCTCCTGCGCGTACCGCGCGGCCTGGGCGAGCACGTGCCGGGCGACGCCGACGCAGAGCGCGGCACCGGTGATGCGCTCGGGGTTGAGACCGCGGAACACCTGCCGGAAACCGGCGCCTTCCTCCCCCACCAGGGCTGACGCCGGCAGCCGCACGTCGTCGAAGTGCAGGACGAACTGCTTCTCCGGCAGCATCACGTCGACCGGCAGCGGGGTCGCGACCAGGCCGGGGGCGTCGGTCGGCACGACGAACAGCGACAGCGCCGCAGTGCCACTGTCGTCGGTGCCGGTGCGGGCGACGAGCAGCAGCGCCTCCGCCTCGTCGACGCCGGAGATGTAGTGCTTGGTGCCGTTGACGACCCACTCGTCGCCGACGCGGCGGGCGGTGGTCGTGAGCTTGTGGGTGTTCGACCCGGCGTCCGGCTCGGTGATCGCGAAGACCACCTTGGTGGTGCCGTCGGCCAGGCCGGGCAGCCACCGCTTCTTCAGCTCGTCGCTGCCGAAGTCGGCGATCACCTCCGCGGAGATGGCCGCGGACACCAGCAGGAGTAGCAGCGGCGTGCCCTGCGCGGCGATCTCCTCGCAAACCATGGACAGCTCGACGAGACCGCCGCCGCCCCCGCCGTACTCCTCGGGGATCGAGACGCCGATGAACCCGGCCTCACCCAGTGCGCTCCACAGCTCGGTGCACGGGGTTCTGGAGTGCGCGTGCTCCACGTAGTAGTCGGGACCGAAGCGCTTCGCGATCGCGGCGACCGCGGCCCGCAGATCGCGGTGCTCGTCGCTCTCGTGGAAGTCCACCCGCCGTACCTCTCGGTAGTGATTTTGGGTTCACTACGGGCGAGCATAACCGGCGCCTGCGATGATGGCCAGGTGGCACGACCCTCTTCGACGAGACGACGCGATCCCGACCGCCGAGCACGCATCCTCGAGGCGGCCGCCCGGCTGACCGCCGCCCGCGGGTTCCACAACGTCGGCATGGCCGAGATCGGCGCCGAGGCCGGCATCGTCGGCTCGGGCATCTACCGGCACTTCGCCTCGAAGGACGAGATCCTCGTCGTCCTGCTCGAGGAGGGCATGGCCCGGCTCCAGCGCGGGACCGACGAGGTCATCGCGGCCGGCGCCGACGATCACACGACGATGTCCGCCCTGGTCAGGGACCACATCACGGTGGCCATCGAGCAGCGGTCGATGCTCGCGGTCTACCACCGCGAGCAGCAGAACCTGCCCGAGGAGGCGCGGCGAAGACTGCGCCGCGCGCAGCGGCACTACGTCGAGGACTGGGTGCACACCCTCGCCCCGCTGCGCCGCGACCTGACCGATCCCGAGCTGCGGGTCGCCGTGCACGCCGCCATCGGCGCGATCCAGTCGACCCTGTTCTTCCGCAGCGGTCTCCCGCCGGAGCGGCTCGCCTCGCTCCTGGACGCCATGGCGCACGGCTGCCTCGGCATTGAACCCTCCCCAAGTGAATTTCAATTGACTCATGTCTTGTCCGCGTGACTGGTGTCACCCATGCTGTACGGCATGGACAATGCCGTCGGGTTCGACGTCACCACCGTGCGCGGCCGGCGGGCCGTGCACCGTTGGGAACGCACGTCCGTCGGGGACGTGTTCGAGCGCCTCACGTGGAGCTACCCGGACGAGACCGCGATCGCCGGCATGCCCGGGGCTCATGGTGAACCGCAGTTCGCTCGCGTCACCAACCGGCAGGCCGACGCGGTGTGCAACCAGCTCGCCCACGCGCTCGCCGCGCGCGGGCTGGAACCGGGCGACCGGGTGCTGCTGTTCTGCGAGAACTCCGTCGAGGCGTTCCTCGCCAAGATCGGCATCGCGAAGGCCGGGATGGTCGCGGTACCGCTCAACCCGGCGCTCGCCCCGGACGTCGTCACGCACCTGATCGAGCTCACCGAGCCGAAGCTCGCGATCGTCGACGTCGAGCTGTGGCCGCGGGCCGAGCAGACGTTCACCGCCGCCGGACTGGAGGTAGCGGCGTTCGTGCAGGTCGGCGGGGCGCTGACCCCGACGTTCGGCGAGCTGCTCGCCGGGCAGCCGGAGACCGAGCCCGACGTCGAGATCCACGGCGACGACGTCTGGGAACTGCTGTTCACCTCCGGCACCACGTCGATGCCGAAGGGCGCGATGGTCACGCACAGCTCGACGTACCTGGCTGCGCTGAACTTCGCGCTCTCGCTCTCCCGCGGGGTGCGCCACGAGTGCGACCTGAAGGTCGCCACGTTCCTGCCGATGATCTACCACGTCGGCGACCAGATCTTCACCTTCTCCGCCTTCCTGTCCGGCGGGTCGATCGTGCTGGGCCGCCGGCCGGTGCCCGACGCCGTGGCGGAGGCGATCGCCGCAGAACGCGCGACGGCGCTCTGGGCCGGCTCGCCGCAGTTCGTCTCGACGCTCGCGGACACGCTCGACGCGCGGCCGGAGCTGGACGTCTCGTCGCTGACGATGCTCGTCTACGGGTGGGGCGCGCTCGCGCCCGAGCTGCTGACCGGCCTGGAGAAGCGGATCGGGCCGCAGTTCATGACGCTCGGGATCTTCGGCCAGACCGAGGCGATCGCCTGCCACCGGTTCTGGCCCACGAAGTGGCCGGAGGTGCACCGGGCCACCGCCCCCGCCGTCAACTACGTCGGCGTGCCGAGCCCGCTGCTCGCCTCCGACGTGGTCGACGAGACGGGCGAGCCCGTCCGTGGGGTGCCCGGCGAGGCCGTCTACCGCTCGCCGATCATGACCGCCGGCTACTACCGCAACCCGGAGGCCACGGCCGAGGCGTTCCGCGGCGGCTGGTTCCACTCCGGCGACTCCGCCCAGGTCGACGAGCAGGGCCTGCGGATCATGGTCGACCGGTACAAGGACATCGTGAAGACCGGCGGCGAGAACGTTTCGTCCCAGCGCGTCGAGGCCGTGCTCCACCGGCACCCGGCCGTCGGCCGCGCCGCGGTGGTCGGGCTGCCGCACGAGCGGTGGGGCGAGGCCGTCACCGCGGTGGTGGTCCCGGCCGAGGGTGCGTCCGTCACCGAGGAGGACCTGATCGCGCACTGCCGCGAGCACCTCGCGGGCTTCGAGACCCCGAAGTCGGTGGTCTTCACCGACCAGCTCCCGGAGACGGTGGGCGGGAAGGTGCTCAAGTACAAGCTGCGGGAGAAGTACGCCGGGCACTACACGCCATGATCGCGTCGAGATGCGCCTGATCGCGGTTCCAGCCGCGGATTCTGCGACCTCAACGCGATCTTCACCTCGCGGACGATCAGCCACGGCCGGTGCAGCACGTCGGGCAGCTGCTCGTCGCGTTCGCCCTGCGCCGGTTCGACCGGTTCCGGACGCTCGCCCTGCTGTGGGGCGTAGGCGCCGTCGGGGCCTGGGTGGCCGCGGCGCTCTCGCCCGGCTTCGCCGGCCTCCTGGCGCTGGTGTTCCTCCTCGGGCTCGCCCTGCCCGGGGCGAACGGCGCCCTGCAGGCGATCGGGGCGCTGGCCTTCCCGCCGCGCGCCCGCGCCACCGGCATGGGGTGGACCAGGGCCATGGGGCGGGTGGGCACGCTCGCCAGCGGCCTCGCCGGCGGGCTGGTGGTCGGGGTGGGCTGGACGCTGGGGACGATCTTCTTCGCCCTCGGGGGCCCGCAGCCGCGGGGACTCCGACGCGGCGAGTCGAAGGGGGGCGGTCATCGCGCTCGCCCGGGCGCTCGTCCGCGAGCTGGGGCCGGACGGGGTCCGGGTGAACTGCATGGCGCCCGGCTTCACCCTGAGCGAGGGCGTCCTCGACCACGCCGAGAGTTTCCCCCGCGGCCTCGCGGACGCCAACGTCGCGAGCCGGTGCCTGCCCCGGAAACAGACCCCCGACGACCTCACGGGCGTGATGGGCTTCCTGCTGTCGGCCGACAGCGGCTTCGTCACCGACCAGACCCTGGTCGTCGACGGCGGCTCCGTCCTGCACTGATCCGCGGGCCGCTCAGACGGCGATGAAGCCGGTCCACAGGCCGACGACGCCGGTGATCCCGCCGCCCACGATCACGGCGCAGAGCGCGATCTCGGTCGGGGTGAACAGCCGCCTGCCCCGTTCGCTGCGCGCCTTGACGTAGAGCAGCGTGGCGGGGGCGAGGATCACCGTGGACAGCAGCAGGAAGTGCAACCCGGCGGCCTCGAACAGGAACAGCGTGTAGGCGGTCGCGATGCCCGCGATGATCGCCTCCTTGCGGCGGGTCCGCGGGGGCACGTCCTCGTAGGACTCGCCGGTGAGGCCGAGCTTGAGCGCGTAGGCGGCGGCGAGGAAGTAGGGGATCAGCGCGAGGCTGGTGCACAGGTCGAGCATGAAGTTCAGCGCGTCGGTGAGCACCAGCGTCGCGGCGAGCAGCGACTGGACCGCCAGCGAGCTGACGACGAGCGCCGTGATCGGCGTCTTCTGATCGTTCTCGCGGCCGAGGAACGCCGGCATGTCCTCGTTGCGGGCCGGCATGTACATGACCTCGGCGGCCATGAGCGTCCAGGCGAGGTAGGCGCCGAGGACGGAGATGATGACCCCGGCGCTGATGAACCAGCGGCCCCAATCGCCGACGACGTACTCGAACAGCCCGATCATCGAGGGCTGGCGGGTCGCGGCGATCTGGGGCTGCGCCATCACCGAGTAGCTCGCCAGCGTCACCAGGGCGAAGATCGCCAGCACGCTCAGGAAACCCAGGACGGTCGCCTTGCCGACGTCCTCGCGCCGCTTGGCGTAGCGGGAGTAGACGCTCGCTCCCTCGATGCCGAGGAAGACGAACGTCGTGATGATCATGGTGTTGCGGACCTGTTCGTCGAGCGAGCCGAGGTCGCCGTAGCCGGTGGCGATCCAGTTGGCCGCGAACACGCCGGCGTCCAGGGCGAGCAGCAGCACGACGATGAAGACGAGGATCGGCAGGATCTTCAGGACGGTCACGATCCGGTTGATCACCGCCGCGTCGCGGACCCCACGGGCGATCAGGTAGTGGAACAGCCAGACGCCGACGGTGGACACCGCCACCGCGAGGATGGTGTCGCCGTCGCCGAACGCGGGGAAGAACGCGCCGAGGGTCGCGGTGATGAACACCCAGTAGAAGGTGTTCCCGACGATCGCGCTGGCCCAGAAGCCGAATGCGGAGTTGAAGCCGGCGTAGTCGCCGAAGCCCGCCTTGGCGTAGATGAAGACCCCGGAGTCGAGGTCGGGTTTGCGGATGGCGAGGTTCTGGAAGACGAACGCGAGCATCAGCATGCCCGCGCCCGCGATCGCCCACGCGATGAGCGAGCCGAGGATGCCGGTCGCCACGCCGAAGCGCGCCGGAAGCGAGAACACGCCCGCGCCGACCATGCTGCCGACGACCATGCCGGTCAAGGTGGGCAGGCTCATCCTGCCCGGCTCGGTCACCTGGGTGCCGCCCTCCGGGGCGACCGGGGTGGGCGCGATCGAGGGGGCGGCCACCGAGGGGACCGTGTCGGCCATGGTCGGTTCACTCCCGTGGGATCGGTGATCGGTCCGGGATCTGGCTCATCGACACGACCCGCAGGTCGAGGTCGCGACCGTTCTCCCCGCGGCCGCGTCGAGCGGCGTCGACCCGGGCGAGGCCACCGTGCCCAGCCGGCGTCGCCGCCGGATCGTCCGCAGGAGGTGAAGTTCACCCACCGGCCCCGCTCCACCCACCCGCCCGGGGCGCGGGGCGCCCGTCGTCGCGGCGTCCCGGTCGCGGGGCGGCGCTGCGGGATTTCATCTCCTGCGGGGGAGGCGGGGTGCACCGCGCGGGGACGACGGTGGGCCCCCGCCCGCGTGCGCCGCGGGTGGCGGATCACTCGAGGCGAACCCGGGAGGGCGCCGTGTCTCAAGAGGGCGTTGTGTCGTCTCCAGAGGGCGTTGTGTCGCAGCAGGGTGCTGTGTCGGAACAGGGTGCTGTGTCGCAGCAGGGTGCTGTGGCCGGTCCGCATACCACCCCCGCCTCGGCGTCGACCCCGCCGGCCGGCGAGCAGGTCGGCGCCCAGCCGTTCACGCCGTCCGCGGCCCGGCCGGTCCCGGGGTGGCGCCGGATCGCCCTGGTCGGGTTCGGGCTGCTCACCGTCCTCTACGGGCTGCTGGTGATGAGCCTGCGCCCGGCCGCGCTCGTGACCGTCGCGATCCTCATCGGGTTCGCGCTGATCGTCGGCGGGGTGACGCAGCTCGGGCTCGCCCCCGAGGTCGAGCGCGGGTGGCGCTGGCTCGCCTACCTCGGTGGCGCCGTCGGGATCGTCGCGGGCCTCGCCGCGTTGTTCTGGCCCGCGTTGACGCTGTTCGTGCTCGCGGTGGTCACGGCCTGGTCGCTGGTGATCAACGGCGTCGTGCGGATCGTCGACTCGGTCACCGCCCGCGGCCGGGACATGTGGTGGTTGGGGCTGCTGGCCGGCGTGCTGGAGCTCGGGCTGGGCCTGTGGGCCATCGGCTCGCCGGGCCGTGAGCTGCTCCTGCTGGTGAACCTGATCGGCATCTACCTCGTCATCGCGGGCGTCGACGCGATCGTGGCCGCGTCGACCGCCACCAGGAGGAACGCGCCATGACCGACCCGATCCCGCCCGCCGACCCCGCCGCGGCCTACGGTGTCCACTCCGAGGTCGGCCCGCTGCGGAAGGTCCTCGTCTGCGCGCCGGGGCTCGCGCACCTGCGGCTGACCCCGTCGAACTGCGACAAGCTGCTGTTCGACGACGTGATGTGGGTGCAGAACGCCCGCCGGGACCACTTCGACTTCGTGAACAGGATGCGCGAGCGCGGGGTCGAGGTCGTCGAGCTGCACGACGTGCTGGCCCAGACGATGGCCATCCCGGACGCCAAGGCGTGGCTGCTCGACCGCAAGATCGTGCCGAACGAGGTCGGACTGGGCCTGGTCGAGGACACCCGCGCCTACCTCGACGGCCTGGAGGAGCGCAGGCTCGCCGAGCTGCTCATCGGCGGGCTGTCCACCGCCGACCTGCCCGGGGACTTCCGGCCCGGCTACGTCGCGCTCGCCCGGGAGTCCACCGGCGTCCCGGAGTACCTGATGCCGCCGCTTCCCAACATGCTCTACACCCGCGACACCACGTGCTGGATCTACGGCGGCGTCACGCTCAACCCCCTCTACTGGCCCGCCCGCCACGACGAGACGCTGCTCATGAAGGCGATCTACGCATTCCACCCCGACTTCGCCGACGCCCACGTCTGGTGGGGCGACCCGGAACAGGATTGGGGGCTCGCCACGCTCGAGGGCGGCGACGTCATGCCGGTGGGCAACGGGGTCGTCCTCATCGGGATGAGCGAGCGCACCTCGCGACAGGCGATCACGCAGCTCGCCGCCACGCTCTTCGCCGAGGGCGCGGCGGAGCGGGTGATCGTGGCCGGCATGCCGAAGCTGCGCGCCGCCATGCACCTCGACACCGTGTTCACCTTCGCCGACGTCGACTGCGTGACCGTCTACCCGGAGATCACCGAAGGGATCCACACGTTCACGCTGCGGCCGGGCGACAAGGACCCGGTCGAGGTCACCGAGGAGAAGCTCTCCTTCCTCGACGTCGTCACCGAGGCGCTCGACCTCGCGAAGCTGCGCGTCGTCGAGACCGGCGGCGACGCCTACGCGGCCGAACGCGGCCAGTGGGACAGCGGCAACAACCTCGTCGCCCTCTCGCCCGGGGTCGTGGTCGCCTACGACCGCAACACCCACACCAACTCGCAGCTGTGCAAGGCGGGCATCGAGGTCATCACGATCGTCGGCGCCGAGCTCGGCCGCGGGCGCGGCGGTGGCCACTGCATGACCTGCCCGCTGCAGCGCGACCCCGTCGACCGCTGACGGCCGGGACGGCCGGCGGGAGCATGATCGAGCTCCGCGCCCGGCACGGGTGGGTCGACCACCTGCTGCGCGCGGGCGCCCGCTACCACGAGCGGCGCGGCAACCACTTCGCCGCGGCGATCACGTTCTTCAGCGTCCTCAACGCGATCCCGCTGCTGATGATCGCCTACGCGACGGCGGGGTACGTGCTCGCCGGCAACCCCGCGCTGCTCGACGCCCTCGACGCGGCCACGGCCCGTGCGGTCCCGCCCGAGCTGGCCGAGCGGATCGAACCGGTCGTCGCCGCCGCGGTCGAGCAGCGGGGCGCCGTCGCCGGCACCGGCCTCGTCGCCGCGCTGTGGGCGGGCACCTGGTGGATGTTCAACATCCGCGAGGCGATCTCCGCGCAGTGGGAGATCCCGCCGCGCAGCCCGCTGTCGCCGCGGCGCCTGCTCTCCGACGTCGTCGCGCTCGCCGGGCTGTGGGCCGCCGTGCTCGGCTCGCTCGCGGTGAGCGCCGTCGGCACGAGGCTCGGCAGGGTCGTGCTCGACGCGCTCGGGTGGCCGGGCGCCGACTGGTCGCCGCTCACCCGCGTGGTCGCGGCGCTGCTTGTGAGCCTCGCGGCCGACTGGCTGATCCTCGTCTGGATGCTCACCCGCCTGCCGCGAACGCGACGGCGCATCCACGGCGCCGGGCGGGTCGCCCTGCTCGGCGCGGTCGGGCTCGAGGCGCTGAAGCAGGGGCTCGCGATCTACCTGGGCCGGGTCACCGGCACCCCGGGGGGGGGGTGATCTTCGGATCGGTGCTCGGGGTGCTGGTGTTCGCCTACCTCGTGGCCCGGTGCCTGCTCTTCCTCACCGCATGGGCGGCCACCGCGCCCGTCGACCGGGAGCCCGCGCCCTGACGGGCGAGCATCCGGGCGAGCCGGACGGCGAGCGCCGTGGCCGCCGCCAAGGTGGCGGCCGCGAGGCCGATGTAGGCGTGCACGCCCGCTGCCGAGTTCACCGCCACCCCGTCGACGACCACCTGGGTGGAGGCGAGCACGGCCGCGCCCACGAACGCCATGAGCACCGACCCGAGCCCGCCCACGATCGTGACCAGGCTGGCGACCCCGCTCTGGCGGTCGCCGGGGGCGAGCGTGCCGGCCAGGTTGAAGCCGGTGCCGATCAGCGCCCCCATCGTGGTCTGGAGCAGGAACGAGCAGGCGATCGCGCCCGGCAGCCACGACGCCCCGGCGAGCATCCCGGCCGCACCCGCGGTGCCGAGCGCCGTCGCCGCGGCGAGCGTCGCGGCCGGCCCGATCCGGGTGGCGAGCCAGCCGGAGAGCACGCCACCGACGACGATCCCGACGGCGGGGATCCCGAACAGCAGGCCCAACACGCCCTGCGCGTCGAGGCCGTAGCCGAGCCCCTGTTCCGACGAGACCTGCGCGATCAGGCTGAGCAGCTGGTCCATGCTCTGCGTCGCGCCGGTGGCGATCACGATGACGAGCAGCGTGAGCAGGAGCGGGCGGCCGAGTCCGCCCAGGTCGATCACGGGGTCGGCGATCCGGCGGGAGCGCAGGAACCACCAGGTGAGCGCGCCCGACCCGGCGGCGAGGAGGGCGAACGGGATCGGACCCGCCCAACCGATCTCCGGGCCCGCGCTGATGTAGCCGAGCACCAGGGCGAGCCCCGCGCCGAGCAGCACGGCGCCTGCGACGTCGAGCCGGCCCGCCGTCCGGACCGGGGACTCGGGCACGACGGCGCGAACGGACGCGGCGGCGACGGCGCCGAGGGCCGCGGCGGCCACGAAGACGACGCGGAACCCGAACGCGGCCCCCAGCGGCTCGAGGACGAAGGCGGAGCCGAAGTTCACCAGCGCCGCGCCGGTGGTCACGATGCCCACCGCGGGCATCGCGATCCGCGGTGCGCACAGCTCGCGGACGATCGTGGCCGAGAGGAATACCGACGCGGCCACGGCGCCCTGCGCCATGCGACCCAGGACGAAGACGGCGAGGTTGGGGGCCAGCGCGCAGACGACGGACCCGGCGCAGCCGACGAGCAGCGTGGCCACGAGCATCCGGCGCTTTCCGTGGATATCGGCGGCCCGGCCCAGGAGCGGCGCCCACATCGCGCCGGCCAGCAGCGCGCCCGCGCTGATCCAGGCCGCCTGGTCGGTGCGGAAGTGCTCGAGCATCTGGGGGAGGAACAACAGCGGCGCCACGGCCACCGCGTCGGCCGTCAGGTTCCCGACGAGGAGGGCGGCGATCTGGGCGGCGAGGCGCGGGTTCCACCGGTCGTGCGGGGTCGGGCCCGGGCGGGCGATCGGTGTGGTCGTCACGGAGGTCCTTCCGGTGGTGGGGATCAGTTCCCCGCCACCGTCCCGGGCACGGGTGAAGCCCGATCATGGCGCGGGTCGGAATCCGGTAAGAGGCGGCCCGCGCCGACCGTGAACCCGATGACCGCGCCGCCCCCGGGCCGGTTGCGGGCGAACGCGGTGCCGTCGTGGGATTCGGCGATGTCGGCGACGATCGCGAGGCCGAGCCCCGAGCCGGGCAGCGACCGCGCGGAGTCGGCCCGGTAGAACCGGTCGAAGACCCGGTCGACGTCGCCGGGAGCGAGGCCCGGCCCGCGGTCGGCGACCGTGATCGTGCCCCGGCGCACGACCACCTCGATCGGCGCGGTGCCCGCGGTGTCGAACTTCGCGGCGTTCTCCAGCAGGTTCCCGACCGCCCGCTCCAGCGCGTGCCGCCGCCCGCGCAGCCGGGTGCCGTCGGAGTCGACGCGGATCGCCCGCCCGCTGCGGCGCCGGGTCCGGTCGGAGGCGGTCCGCACGACCTCGGTCAGGTCGACGTCGGCCTCCTCCTCGTCGGCGCGGCGGGCCAGCGCGAGGGTGATCAGCTCCTCGACCAGGTGGGACAGCTCCCGGGTCTCGCCTTCGACGTCGGCGAGCAGCCGCTCGCGCGCCCGCGGGTCGAGCCGGTCGAGGCGGCGCAGCACGCTCGTGTTGGTGCGCAGGCTCGTCAGCGGGGTGCGCAGCTCGTGCGCGGCGTCCTGGATCAGCCGCTCCTGCGCCTCCCGGGACTCCGCGAGCCGCCGCAGCATCGTCGTGAACGACGACGCCAGGCGGGCCACCTCGTCGCGCCCCTGCACCGGGACGGCACGGTGGCCGAGCGGGTCGTCCGGCCCGGCCGCGGTGACCCGCTCGGCGACCGCGGCGAGCCGGACCAGCCGCCGGGCGATGCGGTGCGCCAGGAGCCACCCGAGGCCCGCTGCGGCGACCGAGACGAGCACGGCCAGCACGGCGATCTCCTTGGCGAGCCCGCTCAGCACCTCCCGGGAGGCGTTGATGTCGATCCCGACCTGCAGCGCCCCGCGCCCCTCGCCGAGCGCGGTGCTCAGCACGCGGTAGGCGACGCCGCTGGTCTCGTCGCCGACGGCCACCTCGGTGGTGCTCGTCGCGCCGCGGTCGGCGGTGGTCGCGAGCACCCGGTCGGCGTCCCGGACCGGGAGGGTCACCGGCCGCCCGCCGAGCGGGGTGACCGTGCCGTCCGGGGCGATCCGCTGGGCGACCAGGCGCCGCTCGACGAGCCCCGGCGACGGCGCCTCCAGCACGTCCTCCGAGCCGTCGAGGACGGCGGCCGTCGCGGTCTGCAGGGTGTGGTCCACCTCGCCGGTGACCCGCTCGACCGCCGAGTAGAACGCAAGCACCCCGACGGCCGCGGCGACGGTGGCGGCGACCGCGGCGAAGGCCACCGCGAGGCGGGTCGGGAGGGTCACGGCCTGCGCATCGCGTAGCCGACGCCGCGGACGGTGTGGATCACCGGCGGCGCGCCGGCCGCGGCCAGCTTGCGCCGCAGGTACCCGATGTAGACGGCGAGGTTCTTCGAGTCGGCGCCGAAGTCGTAGCCCCAGATCCGCTCGTAGACCCGCGTGTGGTCGAGCACGATCCCCGCGTTGCGCATGAGCAGCTCGAGCAGGTCGAACTCGGTCCTGGTGAGCGAGAGCTCGGTGGCCGCCCACCACGCGCGGCGGGCCGCCGGGTCGAGCCGCAGGTCCCCGACCGAGAGCGCCGGCTCGCGGTCGTCGGCCACGGGGGCGGCGCGGCGCAGCAGCGCCCGCAGCCGGGCGAGCAGCTCGTCCAGCTCGAACGGCTTCGGCAGGTAGTCGTCGGCGCCCGCGTCGAGCCCGGCCACCCGGTCCGGCGTCTCGACCCGCGCCGTGAGCATCAGCACCGGCACCCGGTTGCCGTCCGCGCGCAGGACGCGGCAGACCCCGAGCCCGTCGAGGCCGGGCATCAGCACGTCCAGCACGAGCAGGTCGAACGCGTCGCGGCGGGCGCGGGTGACCGCCTGCACGCCGTCGTCGACCCCGACCACCCGGTACCCCTCGAGCTCCAGCGCGCGGCCCAGCGACTCGCGGATCGCGCGGTCGTCGTCGGCGACGAGCACGGTGTGGGCCATCGTCACGCCTCCAGCCGGGCGGCGAGCCCGGCGAGGACGACGCCGAGGTGGCGTTCGAACCGGGCGTCGCCGTCGTCGCGGACGTGGCCCGCGGCCTTGACCAGCTCGGCGCCCTCGCCCAACCAGGCGTCCCGCCCGTCGACCGAGTAGCGCGGCGAGCCGGACTCCCGTGGCTGGTTGCGCTCCTGCTCCTCGATGACGAAGCCGACCACGAACGCGGTGACGATGTCGAGGGCGTCGTCGGCGGCGGCGAGGGAGAAGCCGGCTTCGGTCAGGCGGGCGAGCCACGCCTCCTTCGCCTTCACCACGTCGGGATCGGATAGCCGGGTGCCGCTGAACATGCGCGCGCCGTCGCGGTGGCGCAGGTACTCCGCGCGCAGGACGCGGGCGTAGGTGGCGAGGTCGTCGCGCCAGGTCTCGCCCGGCGGGAGCGCCGAGAGGGTCTCGGTGACCCGGCGCATGACGACCGTGGCCATCTCGTCGAGCAGCTCCTGCTTGTTGCGCAGGTGCCAGTACAGCGCGGGCGCCTGCACCTCGAGCCGGGCCGCGAGGGCGCGCACGGTGATGCCCTCCATGCCCTTCTCGTCGAGCAGGTCGAGCGCCGCCGCCACGATCCGGTCCCGCGTGATCCCCTTCGCCACGGTTGACACCTTAACAATGTTCAGGCACGGTGGGAAACGATCCAACTGAACTTTGTTAAGGAGTGTGGGATGCGAGCTGCGGTCGTCACCTCGCCGGACGCGTCGCCGGTGTGCGCGGACTTCCCCGCGCCGGAGGGAGGGGAGGGGCGGGCGCCGCTGCACCTCGTCGGCGCGGGCCTGCACCACGTCGTGCGCGGGCTCGCCGCGGGCGCCCACTACGGCAGCGACGGCGCCTACCCGCTCGTGCCGGGCGTGGACGCGGTGGCCCGGACCGACGACGGGCGGCTGGTCTACACCGGCCTCGCCCGCGCGCCGTGGGGCACGATGGCCGAGCGGATGGTGACCCCGTTCGCGGTGGAGCTGCCCCCGGGCGCCGACCCGCTCGCGGTCGCCGCCGGCATGAACCCCGCCCTGGCGGGCTGGATGCCGCTGGTCGCCCACCGCGAGGAGGCGGGCGAGCTCGGCACCGTGCTGGTGCTCGGGGCGACCGGCGCGTCCGGGCGCCTCGCCGTGCGGGCGGCGCTCGCGCTGGGCGCGAAGCAGGTCGTCGCGGCCGGCCGCGACGCCCAGGAGCTGGAGCGGCTGCGGGGCCCCGGCGTCGGCACCGCCTCCCTCGCGGCCGGCGGGGCCGACCTCGCCGCGGCCGTCGCGGAGGCACAGCCGACGCTCGTGCTCGACTTCGTGTGGGGGCCGGTCGCGGAGGCCGCGTTCGCCGCGCTGCTCGGCAGCGGCCCGCGCGCCGCCGTCCCGCCGGTGGGCTACGTGCAGATCGGCTCGCTCGCCGGCGCCGAGGCGGCGCTGCCCGCGGCCCTGCTGCGCAGCAGGCGGATCCGCATCAGCGGCAGCGGCGCGGGGTCGGTGTCGAAGGCGCAGATGATCGCCGAGGTCCCGGAGGTCCTCGCCCGCTTCGGCGACGGCACGTTCGACGCGCCCTACACCGCCTACCCGCTCAGCCGGGTCGGCGAGGCGTGGGCGCACCGGGGGCGGACCCGCGCCGTGGTCGTCCCGGGCTGACACACTCCCCTCCGTGGAGGGGGACTACCCGGTCGAGCTGCTCGCCAGGGCGCTCGCGCCCGCCTACCGCGGCGAACCACCCTTCGCGCTGTGGCACCTCAGCGAGGACCCGACGCTCGAGGTGTTCCACCCCCGGGCGGGCGGGTCGGGGGAGCCGCTGGTGTGGGCGGTGGACTCCCGGCACGCCCCGCTGTTCTGGTTCCCCCGGGACTGCCCGCGGGGCTGCATCTGGCCCGGGCCCGCCACCAGCGACGAGGACTCCGAGCGGTTCTTCGGCCAGAGCGGCGCGCAGCGCGTGCACGTGATCGAGTCGGCGTGGCTCGAGCCGATGCGCACCTGCCGGCTGTACGCCTACCGGTTCCCGGCCGCGCCGTTCCGGCCGCACGAGGTGGGCGGCTACTGGGTCGCGGGGGAGACGGTGGTCGCGTTGGAGCGGGTCGAGGTCGGTGACCTGCTGGTCCGGCACGCGGAAGCCGGGATCGAGCTGCGCGTCACGCCGTCGATCTGGCCGTTCTGGCGCCGGGTGGTCGGGTCGACGGTCGAGTTCAGCGGATCCCGCCTCCGCAACGCCGCACCCCACCCGGAGCAGCTGGCCTGATCGGCCCGGGATCCGGCGCTCTGTCCGACGCCCGCACCGCCACGATTTGCGCGTCCTGCGAAGGCCCGGTTCGGTGGGCAGCAGGCGCAGTGACCTGCCCGTCGGAACCCGCTGGAGGAGCCCGCCATCGGCCGCCGAACCACCCGCCGCCCCGTGGTCGCCGTGCGCCCGGGGACGCGCACCCGCAGGCCGGACACCCTGGCCGTCGAGGAGCCGCTCGAACTGCGGGTGAACGGCGAGCCGCTCGCGGTCACGATGCGGACCCCGGGCGACGACGTCGAGCTCGCCCACGGCTTCCTGCTCACCGAGGGCGTGATCGGCGGGGCGGACGACGTCGTGCTGGCCCGCTACTGCGACTCCCGCGACGCCGCGGGCCGCAACACCTACAACGTCCTCGACGTGCTGCTCGCCCCCGGCGTGCCGGCGCCCGCGGCGCAGGTCGAGCGGCGCTTCTACACCACCTCGTCGTGCGGGGTGTGCGGCAAGGCCTCGCTCGACGCCGTGCGCACCGTCGCCCGCTTCCCGCCGGGCGACGACCCGGTCCGCGTCACCACCGGCACGCTCGTCGCGCTGCCGGACCGGCTGCGGGCCGCGCAGCGGGTGTTCGACACCACCGGCGGGCTGCACGCCGCCGCGATCTTCACCGCCGACGGCGCGCTGCTCGTGGCCCGCGAGGACGTCGGGCGGCACAACGCGGTGGACAAGGCGATCGGCCGGGCGCTGCTCGACGGGCGGTACCCGGCCCGCGGCACGGTGCTGGCGGTGTCGGGGCGCGCGTCGTTCGAGCTGGTGCAGAAGGCGGTGATGGCGGGGATCCCGGTGCTCGCCGCGGTCTCCGCGCCGTCGTCGCTCGCCGTCGACCTCGCCCGCGAGACCGGCACGACGCTGATCGGGTTCCTCCGGGGCGAGACGATGAACGTCTACGCAGGCGCGCAGCGGGTGCTCGACGCCGACCCGCAGGGCGAGCCGGACGCCGCGTCGCGGGCCACTGTGCCGACCCCTGTGCCGACCCCTGTGCCGGCCCCTGTGCCCGCCGCCGGTTCCGCGGCGTCCCGAACCGCGCCGGATCCGCCGCTCGGGGTTTGAGGCGATCGCGGTGCGGGCACGATCGGGTTCGGAGGTGTCCGCGTGGGTGTTCGGCGATGGTTGCAGAGCTGGTCCGTCTACCGGCAGCTGACCGGGGCCGACCCGCTCGGCCGCGGCGCCGCGGCCGTGTCGCCGCGGTACGCCGCGATGCGCCCGCGCACCGAGGAGGCCGACCGCGTCGCGAAGTCCGTCTGCCCCTACTGCGCGGTGGGGTGCGGGCAGCGGGTGTACGTACGCGACGAGCGGGTGACCCAGATCGAGGGCGACCCCGACTCGCCGATCTCCCGCGGCAGGCTGTGCCCGAAGGGGTCGGCGAGCCTGCAGCTCGTGACCGGGCCGCAGCGCCAGGACACGGTCCTCCACCGCGCCCCGTACGCCACCGAGTGGACCGAGCTGGACCTCGCCACGGCGATGGAGATGGTCGCCGACCGGGTCGTGGACGCCCGGCGCCGCGGGTGGCAGGACACCGACGAGCACGGCAACGCGCTGAACCGCACGATGGGCATCGCGAGCCTGGGTGGCGCCACGCTGGACAACGAGGAGAACTACCTCATCAAGAAGTTGTTCACCGCGTTGGGCGCCATCCAGATCGAGAACCAGGCGCGCATTTGACACTCCGCCACCGTCCCCGGTCTGGGGATCTCGTTCGGGCGCGGCGGCGCCACCGACTACCAGCAGGACCTGGCCAACTCCGACTGCATCATCATCATGGGCTCGAACATGGCCGAGGCCCATCCGGTCGGGTTCCAGTGGGTGGTCGAGGCCAAGGCGGCGGGCGCCCGCGTGATCCACATCGATCCGCGGTTCACCCGCACCAGCGCGCTCGCCGACACCTACGTGCCGCTGCGCGCCGGCACCGACATCGCGTTCCTCGGCGGCGTCATCAACCACGTGCTCACCCACGACCTCGACTTCCGCGAGTACGTGCGCGCCTACACGAACGCCTCGTTCCTCGTGGAGGAGGGCTTCGCCGACACCGAGGACCTCGACGGCCTGTTCACCGGCTACGACCCGGAGACCGGCACCTACGCCCGCGACTGCTGGCAGTACGAGTGCGTCGAGGCCGAGCGCACCGAGCACGAGGGCGCAGGGCCCGAGGGTGACCGGGACGGCTCTCCCGGGTCGGGCCACGACTCCGCGATGGACCAGGCCCGTTCCTCGCCGCTGGCGCACGGCGCGTCCGGGGCGCCGCTGCGCGGGGCGGCCGGTGAGATCCGCAACGACCCGACGCTCCAGCACCCGCGCTGCGTCTTCCAGATCCTCAAGCGCCACTACTCGCGCTACACGCCGGAGATGGTCGAGAAGATCTGCGGCACGCCGCGGGAGAAGTTCCTCGCCGTGTGCGAGGCGTGGACGGCCAACTCGAACCGCGAACGCACCACGGCGCTCGTCTACAGCGTCGGCTGGACCCAGCACAGCGTGGGCGCCCAGTACATCCGGGCCGGCTCGATCGTGCAGCTGCTGCTGGGCAACGTCGGCCGCCCGGGCGGCGGGGTGTTCGCGCTGCGCGGGCACGCGAGCATCCAGGGCTCGACGGACGTACCGACGCTGTTCAACCTGCTGCCCGGCTACCTGCCGATGCCGACGGCCGGCTCGCACCCCGACCTCGAGTCCTACCTCGACGACATGCGCAGCCCGACCCAGAAGGGCTACTGGACCGGCGCGGACGCCTACACGGTGTCGCTGCTCAAGGAGTACTTCGGCGAGCACGCCACGGCCGACAACGACTACGGGTTCGGCTGGATCCCGCGCATCAACGGCGACCACGGCACCTACCGCACCGTGATGGACATGGTCGACGGGGGGAAGGTCTTCGGTTACTTCCTGCTCGGGCAGAACCCGGCCGTCGGGTCCGCGCACGGGCGGCTGCAGCGCTTCGGCATGGCGAACCTCGACTGGCTGGTCGTCCGCGACCTGGCGATGATCGAGAGCGCCACGTTCTGGAAGGACGGGCCCGAGATCGAGACCGGCGAGATCGTCCCGGAACGCTGCCGGACCGAGGTGTTCTTCTTCCCCGCGGCGTCCCACGTGGAGAAGTCGGGCACCTTCACCCAGACCCAGCGGATGCTCCAGTGGCGGGAGAAGGCGGTCGAACCGACCGGCGACCGGCGCTCCGAGCTGTGGTTCTTCTACCACCTGGGCCGCCTGGTCCGGGAGCGGCTGGCCGGCTCGGACGACCCCCGCGACACCCCCGTGCGCTGCCTCGACTGGAGCTACGCGACAGAGGGGGACGGCGACTGGGCCGAGCCGTCCGCCGAGGACGTGCTGCGGCGCATCAACGGCTACCGGGTCGAGGACGGGAGCCCCCTGGGCAGCTACCTCGACCTCGCGGCCGACGGTTCCACCGCGTGCGGCTGCTGGATCTACAGCGGCGTCTACGCCGACGGCGTGAACCAGGCGGCGCGGCGGGTCCCGCACGACGAGCAGGGCCCGTACGACAACGAGTGGGGCTGGACGTGGCCGGCCAACCGGCGCGTGCTCTACAACCGCGCCTCGGCCGACCCGGACGGCAGGCCGTGGAGCGAGCGCAAGAAGCTCGTGTGGTGGGACCCGGAGAAGGGGGAGTGGACCGGCAACGACGTCCCCGACTTCCCGAAGAACACCCCGCCCGGCCACGTCCCGCCGCCGGGCGCCGTCGGCCCCGAGGCGCTGCGCGGCGACGACCCGTTCATCATGCAGGCCGACGGCAAGGGTTGGCTGTTCGCGCCGCACGGGCTGCTCGACGGGCCGCTGCCCACGCACTACGAGCCGCACGAGTCGCCGATCCCGAACCTGCTCTACGGGCAGCAGGGCAACCCGACGCGGCGGGTGTACGGGCGCACCGACAACCCGTCGAACCCGGCGCCGCCGGAGCTGCACCGCGAGTGCTACCCGTTCGTCCTGACCGCGGCCCGGCTCACCGAGCACCACACCGCGGGCGGCATGAGCCGCCAGCTGCCCTACCTCGCCGAGCTGCAGCCGGAGCTGTTCATCGAGGTCTCACCGGAGCTCGCCCGCATCCGCGGGCTCGCGCACATGGGGCGCGCGCACGTCGTGACGAGCCGGGCGGCGGTGGAGGCGCGGGTCGTCGTCACCGACCGGCTCGCGCCCCTGCACGTCGACGACCAGGTCGTGCACCAGGTGTGGATGCCCTACCACTTCGGGCACACCGGTCTGGTGTCCGGTGACGTCGTCAACGACCTGCTCGGTGTGGTGACCGACGCCAACGTCTTCATCCAGGAGAGCAAGGTGGCCACCTGCGACGTGCGGCCGGGGCCGCGCCCGCGCGGGGAAGCGCTCACCCGGATGCTCGCCGAGACCCGGGAGCGGGCCGGCATCACGATCGAGACGGGCACGCGGATCGCCACCGCCCACGGGGTGTTCCCGAAGGCGCACGTCGACGACGAGGAGGGCACGACGTGAGCGCAGGGCGCAACCGGCTGGCGGGCCCGCTCGACGACGTCGCGGGCGAGGCGGGCCACCCGGCCGACCACCCGCCGCGCGTCGGGTTCTTCACCGACACCTCGATCTGCATCGGCTGCAAGGCCTGCGAGGTGGCGTGCAAGGAGTGGAACGACGTGCCCGAGGACGGGCTCGACCTGCTCGGCATGTCGTTCGACAACACCGGCATGCTCGGGGCGAACTCGTGGCGGCACGTCGCGTTCGTCGAGCAGCCGCGCCCGCTGGGCCACCAGGACCCGGGGCTCGTCGGCCTGCCGACCGGCCCGACCGGCGACGGGGCGATGACCAAGGCGGTGCAGCCCCGCCTGCGCGCCGCCGAGCGGGGCGGCTCGGAGCTGGGGACGAGCCCGTTGCACGAGCCCGAGCACGCCGGGCGGGTGCAGGACCTCGGCATGCCCGCCTTCACCCGGCCCGGCGAGGCCGCCGGTCCCGACGGTCGGACGGACGTGCGCTGGCTGATGGCCTCCGACGTCTGCAAGCACTGCACCCACGCCGGGTGCCTCGACGTCTGCCCGACCGGCGCGCTGTTCCGCACCGAGTTCGGCACCGTCGTCGTGCAGCAGGACATCTGCAACGGCTGCGGCTACTGCGTCTCCGCCTGCCCGTACGGGGTGATCGACCGGCGCCCGGGCGACGGCCGCGCCCAGAAGTGCACGCTGTGCTACGACCGGCTGCGCGGGGGCCTCGAGCCGGCGTGCGCGAAGGCGTGCCCGACCGACTCCATCCAGTACGGCGAGCTCGACGAGCTGCGCGAGCGCGCCGACCGCAGGCTCGCGCAGCTGCACGAGCTGGGCGTGACCGAGGCCCGGCTCTACGGCCGCGACCCCGACGACGGCGTCGGCGGCGACGGCGCGTTCTTCCTGCTGCTCGACGAGCCGGAGGTCTACGGCCTGCCTCCGGACCCGGTGGTGCCCACCCGCGACGCCGTCGCGATGTGGCGGCGGGCGGGCGCGGCGGCCGCCGCGTTCGCGCTGGCCGGCGTCGCCGCGTTCGCGTCCGCCGCGTTCGGGGGTCGCCGGTGAGCGGGCCGCACGACCCCGTCACCGCGGAGCGGTCCAGCGAGCGCGGCTCCGCGGGCCGGGAAGCGCAGATGTTCCAGGGCTCGATGCGGCGGCGTAGGGGCCGCGGGGGAGAGCCGACCGTCGTGCCCGACGCGGAGTTCCGCTCCTACTACGGTCGGCCGGTCCTGAAGGCGCCGGTGTGGGAGTGGAAGATCGCCGCCTACCTGTTCACGGGCGGGCTCGCCGCCGGCTCGTCGGTCGTGGCCGCGGGCGCCGACCTGACCGGGCGGGAGACGCTGCGCCGCGCGGGGTGGCTCGGGGCGCTCGGCGGGCTGCTGGCGAGCCTCTACCTGCTGGTCAGCGACCTGGGCCGGCCCGAGCGGTTCCACCACATGCTGCGGGTGGCCAAGCCGACCTCCCCGATGAGCGTCGGCACCTGGATCCTCTCCGCCTTCGGCGCCCCGGCGGGCCTCGCGGCGGTCGCCGAGCTCGTGCCGCGGCGCCTGCGGCGGACGTGGCCCGCGCGCCTGCTGCGCCGGCTGGCCCGCCCGGCCGGGCTGGCCGCGGCGGCCACGGCCCCCGGCGTCGCCTCGTACACGGCGGTGCTGCTGTCCCACACCGCCGTGCCCGGCTGGAACGAGGCCCGTGACGAGCTGCCGTTCGTCTTCACCGGCTCCGCCGCGGCGAGCGGCGGCGGGCTCGGGATGCTCTGCGCGCCCGTCGAGGAGGCGGGCCCGGCGCGCGTGTTCGCCGCGGCCGGGGCGACGGCGGAGCTGGCCGCCGCCGCGGTGATGCACCGTCGGCTGGGCGTCGTCGCCGAGGCCCACGACACCGGGCGGGCCGGCCGGCTGCGCCGGGCGTCCGAGGTGGCGACGGCCGCCGGTCTCGCCGGCACGGTGCTGCTGGCCGGGCGCAGCCGGGCCGCGGGCGCGGCGTCGGGGCTCGCCCTGCTCGCGGGCAGCGCGCTGCAGCGCTTCGCGGTGTTCGAGGCCGGCATGGCGTCGACGAAGGACCCGCGCTACGTCGTGGTGCCGCAGCGGGAGCGCGGCGCAACCTCGCGGGGTTCATGAATGTGCCTTTCCGGAACCCCACGTTCGTGAATGTGGCTTTCCTGAACCCGCGAGCAGGAGCAGGCTCGTCGCCGTGACCGCGGCCGCGGTGAGCAGGCCGGCGCGGTAGCCGGCGGCGAGCGCGACCGGGTCGGTCCCGATCGTGGCCGCGGTCGCGACCGCCCCGAGGACGGTGATGCCGACGGCCCCACCGAGCTCCTGCGCGGAGTTCAGCAGCCCGGAGGCGAGCCCCTGGTCGCGGTCGGCGACGCCCGTGGTGCCCGCGATGAAGATCGGGGCGTAGGACAGGCCCGACCCGACGGCGAGCAGCAGCAGCGCAGGCAGCGCGTCGCGCCAGTAGGTGCCCTCGACCGGGACGCGGGCGAGCAGCAGCATCCCGGCGGCGAGCAGCGCGAAGCCGACCGCGATCAACCTGCGCGGGCCGTACCGGGTGGTGAGCGCCCCGGCCCGGGGCGAGATCAGGATGATCAGGAAGGTGACCGGGGCGAACGCTGCGCCCACGGCCAGCGGCGAGTAGCCGAGCACGACCTGCAGGTAGAGCGTGGTGAAGTAGAGCGAGGCGCCGAGCGCCCCGGCGTCGACGAGCAGGAGCGCGCCGGCCCGGGCGACGCCGCCGGTGCGCAGCACCCGGCGGTCGAGGAGCGGGGCGCGGTGCGCGCGCTCGACGGCCACGAGCGCGGCGAAGGCGGCCAGCCCGAGGCCCAGCAGCCCGGTGGCCTGGACGGTGGGACCGCCCTCGGCGTACCGGGTGAGCGACAGGGTGGCGGCGGCGAGCGCCAGGGCGAGCAGCACGGCGCCGGCCACGTCGAGCGCGGGCCGCTCCTCGGCGCGGCTCTCGGGCAGGAGCCGGCGGCCGAGCACGAGCGTCGCGATCCCGATGGGCACGTTGATGAGGAAGACCCAGCGCCACCCGAACAGGTCGGTGATCGCGCCGCCCACGAGCTGGCCGGCGACGGCGCCCCCGGAGCCGACCGCGGCCCAATAGCCCAGCGCCGTGTTGCGGGCCGCGCCCTCGCCGAACGCGGTGGTCAGCAGGGCCAGCGCCGTGGGCGACACCATCGCGGCGCCGACCCCCTGCCCGGCTCGCGCGACGAGGAGCTGCCACTCGGCCTGCGCGAGTCCGGTGGCCAGCGAGGCGACGGTGAACGTGGCGAGCCCGATCAGGAACAGGCGGCGCCTGCCGAACAGGTCGCCGACGCGGCCGAACACGACGAGCAGGCTGCCGAACGCGAGCGTGTAGCCGACCGACACGAGCGGGAGGCGGCCGTCGGGGATCGCGAGGTCGGCGCGGATGGTCGGCAGCGCGACGGTGACCACCACGACGTCGACGATCAGCATGAACTGGGCGGCGCACAGCAGCAGCAACCTGCGCCCGGACGCACCGGCGATCCGACCGCCGCCGGCCGCAGCGGAGGAGGAAGCCATGCGGCCAACTTACTTAATGGTCGTTCATAAAGTAAATGGGTTACGCTGCGTCCATGACCGGTCGCCCTCGCTCCGTGAGCGACGAGGCCGTCTTCGAGGCGGTCGCCGCCGTGGTCACCGACGCCGGCCCGACGGGCCTCACGCTGGCCGCCGTGGCCGACCGCGTCGGCGTGTCCGCGCCCGCGCTCGCCCAGCGGTTCGGTTCCAAGCGCGGCCTGCTCGCGGCGTTCGCGGCCCGGGAGGCCGCCGGCGTCGCCGAGGTCTTCGCCGCGGGCGCCGCGGCCCATCCCGACCCGCTGACGGCGCTCGTCGAGACCCTGGCCGGGCTGCCGAGCGGCATCACCAGCCCCGAGGGGCTGGCCAACAACCTGGCCTTCCTGCAGCTGGACCTGACCGACCCGCAGCTGCGGCCGCACGCGGTCGCGCAGAGCCGGGCGGTGCGCGCCGAGATCGCCGACTTGGTGCGGGCGGCCGTCGGGGCGGCGCAGCTCGCGGAGGACACCCCGCCCGAGACGCTGGCCGCCGACCTCTACGCCACCTACTGCGGGGCGATGCTCACCTGGGCCATCGACGGGGGCGGCGACCTGCGCGGCTGGCTGCGCGAGCACCTCGAACGCGCCCTCGCGCCGCACCGCAGCCGGGCCGGGGACGAGGTCGCCCGGTGAGCGCCGCGCTCAGGCGACCGCCTCGTCCGCCCGCAGCCGCAGGGTGGCGAACCGGGTGTGGCGGCGCAGCGTGAAGCCCATCGACTCGTACAGCCGGATCGCGCCGACGTTCGAGGCCGCCGCGTGCAGCATCGGGGTCTCGCCGCGCGCCCGGATCCCGGCGGCGACGGCCCGCACCAGCCGCGTGGCCAGCCCGCGCCCGCGGAACCGCTGGTCGGTGCAGACGGCGCTGATCTCGGTCCAGCCCGGCGGGTGCAGCCGCTCGCCCGCCATGGCGACGAGCTCGCCGTCGTGCCGGATGCCCAGGTAGGTGCCCATCTCGACGGTGCGCGGCAGGAACGGCCCAGGTCGGGTGCGCTCGACGAGCGCGAGCATCTCCGGCACGTCGGACGGCCCGAGGACCATGGCCCCGGGATCCGGCTCGGCCGCGACCCCGGCGTCGACCAGCTGGACCCCCGGGATCTCGTGGACCACCTCCCACCCCGGCGGCGGCTCGATCCGGGGCGCCGACACCGCCGCCGTCGCGTCCGGCCCGACCAGCGTGGCGAGGTCGGCCCACGCCCCGTCGTCCGGATCGTCGGGCAGCCCGATGAACGGGCAGACGTCGGGCGGGTAGCGCAACACCGAGCCGTGCCGCACCGCCAAGCGCGCGTGCGGGCCGAGCAGGGACGAGCGGATGGGGTTGTCCAGGACGTGCGGCTCGCTCACGGGCGAGGTCCTCCGGGGAGCGGGGTCGGGTACGGGCGACGGCGGGATCCGCCCGGCCTCAGAGCCCCGGTGGTGAGCCGAACCGGTCGAGCCAGCGGCGCTCCACGAGCGGGGCACCGGGCATCTCGACCTGCTTTCGACGACCGCTCGCGCGGTGTGGACCGGCCCCCACGGTAGTCACGAGGCGGTCCCGTCGTCGCCGGGTTCCGCGGGACCCGGCGACGCAGGATGGCCACCTTCGTGCCACGTGGTTGCGTGAAGGTGGCCGTGCCGTCGATCGTTCAGCTCCCCAGCCGCAGCCGCTCGTTGCGCGCCTCGATGTCCTCCCACGTCGCCGGGATCAGGGTCTCCCGCCCCTTGCCGATCGACTCCTGCGCGAAGGTGGCGTACGGCCGCTGCCGGGCCTCGTACCGCTCGAACGCGACGGTGTGGTCGCCTCCGGCCCGGTCGAGCTCCTCGGCGAGGAACCAGGCGCCGGTCAGCGCGAGCGAGGTGCCCCGCCCGGACAGGAACGCCGCGCAGTGGGCGGCGTCCCCGACCAGCGCGACGCGGCCCCGGTGCCACGAGGGCATGTGGATCTGGCTCGCGGAGTCGAAGAACAGCGCGGGGTCGGCGAGCGCCGCGTCGAGCAGCTCGGGGACCCGCCACGACGTGACGTCGGTGAACGCATCGGCGAGCAGCTTCTTCTGGGCCACCAGGTCGTGGTGGTCGTAGTCGAGCCAGTCCGAGCGGAACATGAACGCCGCCAGGGCGCGGTCCTTGAACCGGATGACGCCCGCCATCCGGCCGGGCACGTTGTAGAGCGTGCTGACGCGATCGGGGCGCGACCCCTCCCCGGGGAGGTCGGCGTAGGCGATGTAGACGCCGAGGTGCTTCACGTAGTCGCGCTCGGGGCCGAACACGAGCCTGCGCACCGCGGAGTGCATGCCGTCGGCGCCGATGACGAGGTCGTAGCGGTCGGTGCGCCCGGACCGGAACCGCACGTCGACGCCGTCGCCGTCGTCGGTGAGCTCCTCGACCGAGTCGCCGAAGCGGATCACGTCGGGGTCCGGCACCGCGTCGGCGATGGTGCGCATCAAGTCCTCGCGGGCGATCTCGACGTCGTCCGGGGAGTCGCTCGCCTCCTCGATCGGCGCGGCGGCCACCGGTCGGCCGTCGGCGTCGACGAACTGCGCCAGCTCGGTCGTGTCGATCCGCTGCGCGCGGATGGTCGTGAGCAGGCCCATCCGGTCGGCGATCCCGAGGGCGTCGCCCCGGATGTCGATGGGGGAGCCGCTGAACCGCAGGTCGCGGCCGTACTCGACGACGGTGACGTCGTGACCGCGGGTGCCGAGGTTGATCGCGCTGGCGAGCCCGGCCACGCCGGCTCCGGACACGAGGATCTTCATGGTGGACCTCCACCCGAGCTAAAAACAACGATCTGTTGCTTTAATGACGATACGCCCCTCGGGGTGCCGCGGCAACGCGGGTGACCGGGACGGGCGACAATCACCCGACCCGGGCGGACGGCAGGAGGTGAGCTGCAGGTGGCTGGCACCGCGGGGCGCGCGCCGGCGCGCCGTCCCGGTGGGCGGACCGCGCGCGTGCGCGCGCAGGTCCTCGCGGCGACCGTCGAGCTCGTCGCGCGGGACGGCATCGCCGGCCTCCGCTACGAGGAGGTCGCCGAGCGCGCCGGCGTGAACAAGACCAGCGTCTACCGCAACTGGCCCGACCGGGAGGAGCTGGTGGTCGAGGCCCTGCTGCGGTACATCGACGACCTCGTCTCGATCGGCGACACCGGCGACCTGCGCCGGGACCTGGTGGACTTCCTCGTGGCCATCGCCGACAGCCTCGCCAAGCCCACCGTCCGGGCGGTCGAGCAGGCCACCCAGGCCGCCCACGACAGCCCGGTCGTCCGGCGGGCGGTGGCCCGGGTCTTCGAGGAGCGGGGCGCGGCCGTGCGGCGTCGCGTGGCGCTGGCCGTCGAGCGGGGCGAGCTGCCGCCGGGCGACCACTCCCTGCTCGGGGCGATGGTCACCGGGCCGGTGCACTTCGTCGTGAACCGCGGACTGCGCCCGTTCAGCCGCGCCGACGCGGAGCGCATCGTCGACGTCGTGCTCGCGGGCATCCGCGCCACCGCGCCCCAGCGGTGGTGATCAGGCAGGCGCACCCCTACGCGGAGCGGCGTATCCCCTGCAGCAGCGTGTCGACGTACTCGTCGGCGAGCTCCTCGGGGGAGAGCCTGCCGTCGGCCTCGAACCACAGGTAGGTGTAGTTGAGCATCCCGAGGATGCCCTTCACCAGCAGCGGCGAGACCGGCCGCAGCACGCCCGCCGCCCATGCTGCCGAAGCCGACGAACACCGGCGGCTCGCCCGCGTCGAGGAAGTCGACGAGCTCCGCGGGCGGCGTCCACCCGACCGGGGTCGCAGGCCACCAGTAGCCGACCACCTCGATGCCGGGCCGCCAGTCCGCCGGGCGCGGCGCCACCACCGGGCTGTAGCCGCACAGGATCGGGTGCCGCACGTCGTCCCACATCGCGAACCGGACGGCCGCGGTGCTGCGGACCGGGACGCCGAGGCGGCGCTGCAGGTCGTTGAGGGGTCCGTTCATGGACAGGCTCAGGGCCGGGGCGAGCAGGCGCGTCAGGTTCCGGTTGAGCCAACGGCCCAGGGTCGGGCGGCCGACGCCCAGCGGGGCGAACTCCGCGGTGGGGACGCTCGGCCACAGGTCCAGCGACACACACGGGATGCCCATCGCCTGGGCCGTCACGTACCCGTAGACACTCGCCGCCCGCTGCAGCAGCAGCACGTCGGCGCCCTCGGCGGCGGCGACCACGCCCGAGCCGAGCGCGCGCAGCACCTCCCGGGTGACGGCGAGGTTGGCCCGGATCGCGCGCGGGGACAGCCGCGTGCCGGCCCGCTGCCACTCCTGGCCCGACCGGGACGCGAGCGCCGCCCGCGTGTCGCCGGGTAGGTGCCGGTACTCCAGCCCCACGCCGCGGACGAGCTCGGCGAACGACTCCTCGACGGCCAGCGCGACGTCGTGACCCGCCTCCCGCAGCCGCACGCCGAGCCCGGTCAGGGGAGCGACGTCGCCGCGGCCGCCCACGGCCATGATCACGATCCGCATCTGGTTCCCTTCCAGGATGTCGCGGTGGGCCGGGCAACGCTCCGCGGTGTGGGGCACCGGGGAGCGGCGGTGCCGGTCTTCGCCGCGATCTGCACCGGCGCCTCGGGCGAGCATCATGGCCGACGGGAAGCGACGTCCCGGGTCCGGCCGGGGTCGCGTGGGCCCGGCCGGGTGACGAGCCGGCCAGGACGGAGGCACGCCGTGGCCGAGCCGATCGACGCGATGGTCGACCTGCACCTGGCCGTCTGGAACGGACCGGCAGGCGCCGGCCGGGACACGGCCGTCGCCGAGCTGTACGCACCGGACGTGCTCGTCGCCGAGCCGGATCGGGCCCGCCACGGGCACGCCGGGATGGACGAGGCGGTCTCCGCCCTGCAGGCCCAGTTCCCCGGAACCGTGATCACCCGCACCGGGCCGATCCAGGTGGTGCAGGACCTCGTCACGTACCCGTGGACGCTGGGCACCCCGGGGGAACCGCCGCTCGCGTCCGGCCGTGACGTGCTCCTGGTGCGCGACGGGATGATCGCGAGCCTCTACGTGGTCCTCGACCCCGCCTGAGGCCGGGCCGTGCGGAGCACCCGCATCCGATCCCCGCGCCCGGGCCGCCGCGGAACCGGCTGTCACCGCGAGGCTGCGCGGTGAGCACCGGGGCCTGCGGATCGAGGCGTGGCCCGAGACGAACGACCACACGCCGGAGAACGCCGTCTCGGGCTGGGAGCACCCGTCACGGCGCGAGCAGGACGCGGCCGAAGGGCTGGTCCTCGACGACGTGGCGCTGTGCCTCCGCGGCCCGCTCCAGGGGGAAGACCTCGGCGACCATCGGCGCGATCTGCTTGCCCGCGACGAGCTCGAGCAGCCGCTCGTTCGCCGCCCGGATCCGCTCCGGGCTGAACAGGGTGAACAGGAACCCCTTGATCTGCGCGGTCTTCCAGATCAGGTGCGTGATCTCGAACGTCGCGGTGGTGCCCGCGGTGTAGCCGACCGCGACGAGGGTCCCGCGCGGTGCCAGCGACGCCACGAGGTCGCCCGTCAGCGGGCCGCCGACCCCGTCGACCACCACGTCCAGGCCGTGGCCGTCGGTGAGGCGGCGCACCTCGTCGCGGAGGTCTTCGGTGGACGGGTCGATGATGTGGGCGAGCCCGGACTCGCGGGCGCGGGTCGCGCGCTCCTCACCTCGGGCCGTCGAGATCACCGTGCCCGCACCGAGGACGCGGGCGAGGTCGACCGTCGCCATCGCGACCGCTCCGGCGTAGCCGGGCGACAACAGCCGTGCCCCTGGCCGGACGGGGGCGAGCTCGGTGAGCGAGAGGTAGGCGGTGAGGTAGCCCGATCCCGCGGCCATCGCGGCCGCGGTGTGGTCGTCGACCCCGTCGGGCAGCGCGACGAGGCTGTCGGCCGCGACGGCGACGCGCTCGCGCCACAGGCCGTCCCGGGTCGTGCCGAAGCCCCAGCCGGTGATCAGGACCCGGTCTCCAGTGGCCCAGGACGACGCACCCGCGTCGACGACCTCGCCCACCGCGGTGGCGCCGGGGACCAGGGGCAGCTCCTTGAGCATGCTGTCCGGCAGGACACCGGCCCGCACCTTGTCGTCGAGCGGGCTGACCCCCGCGGCGACCACCCGCACGACGACCTCGCCCTCGCCGGGCTCGGGCTCGGGGACCTCGTCGACGACCAGGCGGTCGAAGCCGCCGTGTGCGTGGAAGCGCACCGCTCTCATCCGCAGTTCTCCTCGATCTCGATGCGGTCCGCCGGGACCGCTAAGGTGTAATCGGCTCGGTTACACCAGGAGGCGGTCATGGCCGCGAACAGCAGGTTGACGGTCGCGGCGCACGCGCTGGCCTGGATGGCGTTGGTGCGACGCAGCAGTGACGAGTTCGTCACCTCGGAGCGGATCGCCGCGAGCGTCAACACCAACCCGGTGGTGATCCGCCGGGCGATCGGCCGGCTGCGCGCCGCGGGCATCGTGGAGGTGCAGCGCGGCGCCGGGGCCGGGTGCCGGCTCGCGCGGCCGCCGGAGTCGATCACGCTGCGCGAGGTGTACGAGGCCGTCGAGCACGAGCCGCTGTTCGGCCTCCACGCCCGCCCGCCCAACCAGGGCTGCCCGGTCGGGCGCGGCATCCAGCCCGCGCTGGCGAAGGTGTACGGCGGCGTCGAGGACGCGTTGCGCGCCGAGCTCGAACGGACGACGGTGGCCGACCTGCTCATCGACGTCCTGGCCTCCGCCTGGCGGACCGCGGTCGAGCCCGCGTCGGACGCGCCGCCGGGCACCCCCGCCTGAGGAGGGCTCGTCCCGAGTCCTTCGACCACCGGCCACCTCGAGGCTCGTCGTTCCGCTTATTGTAACAGTATCTATTACGTCAAGCGCCGGTCTTCTCCGGGAGGCAACTCTTGACGGGGTCAGTCGTAACTGTTTGAGTTCGCGAGCAATCTCCCCGAGGAGGTGGGACCGCCCATGACGACGCCCGACAGCCCGTACGCCCCTCGACCGGGCACGTTCCTGGCGGCGCTGGGGTTCCACGTCGAACGGGTCGTGCCGGCGGGGCTCGGCACCGTCGTCCGAGGCCACCTGGACGTCGACGAACGCCACCACACCCCGTGGGGCCTCGTGCACGGCGGCGTCTGGGCGACGGTGATCGAATCCGCGGCGAGCATCGGGGCCTCCGAGGTCGTCGCCGACCGCGGCCAGTTCGCGGTGGGCGTCGACAACGTCACCGACTTCGTCCGGCCGATGCGGGCCGGTCGGGTCGACGTCGCGGCCACCCCGGTCCACATCGGGCGCTCGCTGCAGCTGTGGCAGGTCCAGCTCACGGACGCCGAGGGCCGGGTCGTCGCCGGCGGTCGGGTGCGGCTCGCGAACCAACAGCTCCCCGGGGTCGACCCGACGAGCCGCTGAACCCGGCCGCTCGGGGGGAGGGCCGCACCGGCCCACCGACCGGAGACGCTCGCGGCCGCCTTCGCGCGGTGGTGGTCGCCGGCTCAGCGGCCGCTGAGCTGCTCCGCGGCGCCGGGCACCGGCTGCGCCGGGTCCGCGCCCAGCGCGACGATCCTGTTGTGCGCGTCGACGTGCACCACCGCGGGCACGTGCTCGGCGACGGCCGATTCCGGGACCTGCTGGAAGGCCATGATGATCGTGAGGTCACCGGGGTGGACCAGGTGCGCGGCGGCGCCGTTCACCCCGATCACGCCGCTGCCGCGCTCTCCGGCGATGGCGTAGGTGGTCAGGCGCGCGCCGTTGGTGACGTCGACCACCTGGACCTGTTCGCCCTCGACCAGGCCGGCCGCGTCCATCAGGTCCTGGTCGATGGTGAGGGAGCCGACGTAGTCCAGGTCCGCCTGGGTGACCGTGGCGCGGTGGATCTTCCCGCTGAGCAGGGTCCGGTATCGCTCCGCGCGGTGGGTGGACATCGACGCGAACTCCCTCGTAGGCGACCTGCGCGATGAGGGTAGCCGCGCTCCGGCGCCACCGGGCCGCGTCGCGATCGTCGTCACGTCGCTCGCGCGGATCGCGCGGTCAGCCGAGCGTGAACGGGTCGCGGGTGCCGCCGGTGAGCTCGACCCACACGGCCTTCTCCTCGAGGTACTCGTCGATCGCGTGCAGGCCGTTCTCGCGGCCGAGGCCGGAGTTGTCGAACCCGCCGAACGGCACCGACGGCGCGACCACGCGGTAGGCGTTGATCCACACCGTGCCCGCCCTGATCCTCGCGGCGACCCGGTGCGCGCGGTGCACGTCCTTGGTCCAGACCGCCCCGGCGAGGCCGTACGGGGTGTCGTTGGCCAGCGTGATCGCCTCGTCCTCCTCGGTGAAGGTCAGGGCGGCGAGCACCGGCCCGAAGACCTCCTCCCGGTAGACGGTGGACCCGGGTGTGACCCCGGTGAGCACCGTCGGCTGGACGAACAGCCCGCCGAGCCCGGGGTCGGCGGCGCCGCCGTGGGCGACGCTCGCCCCCTCCGCCTTGGCCGTCTCCAGGTAGCCGAGGACCTTCTCGTACTGGGGCTGGTTGGCCACCGGGCCCATTTCCGTGTCGGGGGCCGTCGGGTCGCCCAGCTTGATGCGGGAGGCGCGGTCGGCGACGAGGCGGACCAGCTCGTCGTGGACGTCGGCGTGCACGATCAGCCGGGATCCCGCCATGCAGGTCTGCCCGGTCGCGGCGAACACCCCGGCGACGATCCCGTTGCTCGCCGCCTCGAGGTCGGCGTCGGGGAACACGACCTGCGGCGACTTCCCGCCCAGCTCGAGCGTGACCTTGTTGATGTTGTCGGCGGCGGCCCTGGCCACGGCGCGGCCGGTGGCGGTCGAGCCGGTGAACGCGATCTTGTCGACGCCGGGGTGCGCCGCGAGCGCCGCCCCGGTCTCCCGCGACAGCCCGGTCACGACGTTGACCACCCCCGGCGGGAAGCCGGCCCGCTCGACGAGCTCGGCGAACGCCAGCGTCGATACCGGCGCGTGCTCCGACGGCTTGACCACGACCGTGCACCCCGCCGCGAGCGCGGGGGCGAGCTTCCAGGTCATCAACAGCAGCGGCGAGTTCCACGGCGTGATCGCCGCGACCACGCCGACGGGCTCCCGGCGCGTGTACACGAGGTAGTTCGGGTTCGGCGACGGGATCTGGCGGCCCTCGATCTTGTCGGCGAGCCCCGCGTAGTAGTGGTACCAGGCGCCCAGGGCCCCGGTCTGGCCGATCATCTCCCGGTACAGCTTCCCCGAGTCGTTGACCTCCAGCCGGGCCAGCCGCTCGGCGTCGTCCGCGATGAGGTCGCCGAGCCTGCGCAGCAGCGCGGCGCGGGTGAACCCGGTGGTCTGCCCCCACTCGCCCTCGAACGCGGCCCGGGCCGCGGCGACCGCGGCGTCGACGTCCTCGGGCCCGCCGTCGGGGACCACGGCCCACGGCCGGCCGGTGTAGGGGTTCTGCGACTCGAACGTCCGGCCGGACGCGGCGTCGACCGGCTTGCCACCGATCACCATGCGGAACCGCTCGAGCTCGCCAGGCATGGTCGTCCTCCTCGACGTGGGCGTGCCCCGAACGATATGGGCCGCCCGGAGGTGGCACCATCCGCGCCCTGTCCGGACCGTCAGCCGGCGGCCGGGTCCGAGCCGTCCGCTCAGCTCACCCCGTACGCCTGCAGCACCCCCGGCATCAGCAGGCACCGCGCCGCGCCCTCGGCGACGCACGTGAGCGGGTTGGTGGCGCGCTTGACCGGGAAGCCGAACGCGTTCTCGAGGATCGTGTCGAACCCGCGGGTGAGCGACGCCCCGCCGAACAGCAGCACGCCGTCGGCGAGCACGTCCTCGACGGCCTCGGGCGGCAGGTCGTCCAGGCACTTCGCCAGGGACGTGACGATCGTCTGGCTGAGCGGGCGGATGATCTCGGCGATCTCGGCGACCGGGATCGTGGCGAGCTTCGGCCGGCTCGTCGCGGCGTCGCGGCCCTGCACGACGATGCTGGGCTCGAGCTCGCCGTCGGCCTGGATCTTGACCTGCTCGGCCGCCCGGTCACCCACGAGCAGCTGGTGGTGGTCGCGCAGGTGCTGGGCGACGGCCGCGGTCATCTCGTCGCCCGCGATGCGGCACGAGCGCGACGCCAGCACGCCGCCGTAGCAGAAGGCGGTGACCTCCGAGGTCCCGCCGCCGATGTCGACGACCATGTGCACGCGCCGTTCGAGCGGGTCGATCCCGCAGCCGACGGCGCCCGCGATGGGCTCGTCCAACACCGTTGCGCGCCGCAGCCCCGCCTCGTCGGCGGCCTCGACGAGCGCGTGCCGCTCCAGCGGGGTGGCGCCCGCCGGGACGCCGATGACGGCGCGGAGGCGGGCGCGCTGCCACGGCCGCCGCGCGACCCGGCGGACGAGCGCGCGCAGGTAGGTCTCCGCCGACTCGATGTCGACGATCACGCCGTCCTGCACCGGGCGGAGCGCGCTGACCCGGCCGGCCGTGCGCCCGAGCAGGCTCGACGCGTCCCGGCCGACCGTCACGATGCGGCGGCGGCCGCGGGGCGCCTCGGTCTGGAGCAGGACGGAGGGTTCGTCGAGCACGATGCCTGCGTCGGCGTCGCACACGACGGTGTTCGCGGTGCCCAGATCGATCCCGAGCTCGATCACTGGTCTCCCCCAGGTCTCACGGTGACTGCAGCTGGTCGGTGGCGAGCACCTCGCCCTGGTGCTCGAGGTAGTGGCGCAGGCCGGCGGCGACGACCTCCTTCGCGCTGTTGGCGCCGCTGCCATGGCCCTGGACGAGCGCGGTCACGACCACGGCGGGGTCGTCGAAGGGCGCGACGGCGGTCATCCAGTTGTGGTACGCGCCCGCGGGCAGCGCGTCGTCCTGGGCCGTGCCGGTCTTGCCGGCGGCGGGGGCGGGCAGGTCGGCGAGCCGGGTGGCCGTGCCGTCGGTGACCGCCGCGCGCATGCCCTCGCGGACGGGGCCGAGCTCGGCCGCGAACGGCAGCGGGGTCGGCTCCGGGGTGGGCAGCGCGCTGAAGGTGCCCTCGCCGGTGCCGACGGCGAGCCCCAGCCGGGGCGTGACCATGTGCCCGGTGGCGACCCCCGCCGTCCAGCGCGCGACCTGGACCGGCGTGGTCAGCAGGTAGCCCTGGCCGATGCCGAGGATGATCGTCGACCCGCCGTACCAGGTGCCGCCGCGCTCCTGCACCGTCTCCGGCGTGCCGAGGTAGCCGGGCGACTCCCCGGGCAGGTCGATGCCGCTCACCGAGCCCACGCCGAGCTCTTGCGCCTTCTCGATGATCGGCTGCGGGCCCATGGCCTGGGCGAGCTTGTAGAAGTAGACGTCGTTGGACCAGGCGATCGAGTCGACCATGTCCATGGGCCCCATCGGCTTCCAGTTGCGGAAGGTGTGGCCGCCCACGGTGTAGTCGGCGCCCGTCGAGATCACCTGCTCGGGCGGGATGGCGCGGTCGACGGCGTCCGCCGCGGCCACCACCAGCTTGAAGGTGGAGCCGGGCGGCACGGCGGCCTGGACGGCGTTGTTGCGCATGGAGCGGTTCGCATCCGCGATCGCCTGCAGCTCGTCCGGGTTGGGCGGCGGGCCGAACGCGTTGTTGTCGTACGAGGGCGTGCTCGCCATCGCGAGGACCTGGCCGTTGCGCGGGTCCATGGCGATGGCCGCCCCGACCGCCGTCGGGTCGGACTGCGCCCGCATCGCGGCCGCCAGGCTCTCCCCGAGCCGGCGCTGCAGCCCCAGGTCGATCGACAGCCGCAGGTCGGAGCCGGGCACCGGCTCGTAGCGCGGCCCCATCGCGACCGGGACGCCCGTCGGGTCGACGTAGACGCACTGGCGGCCGTTGACCCCGCGCAGCACGGCGTCGTACTGCAGCTCCAGGCCGGCCCGGCCGACGATCTCGCCGGAGGGCAGGTCCGGCCACCGCGTCACCTCCTTCTCGGTGGCGACGCCCGCGAACCCCAGCACCGGGGCGAGCAGGGGCCCCTCCGGGTAGTACCGGCGCAGCTCCGGCACCACGATCACCCCGTTGATGCCCGCCGCGTCCACCTGGTCCCCGACGGCCCGGGGCACCTCGCCCAGCGGCAGCGCGAGGGTGTTCGCGGGGACCGCGTCGAGGTCGGCCTGGACGGAGTCGGCCGGGCGCCCGATCAGCTCGGCGACCCGGGCGACGTCGTCGGGCTGCGAGCGCAGGATCGCCGGCACCGCGACGACCTGGTCGAGGCCGTCGGGCGCGTCGACCGTGCTGTAGGCGAGGGGGGTCCCGTGCCGGTCGGTGATCGCCCCGCGCAACGCGGGGATGCGGATGCACCGCGTCATCTGGTCCTCGGCGGCGGCGAGCAGTTGCGGGCCCTGTTCGGCCTGCAGGTTCGCGGCGTGGATCCCGAACGCGACCAGCGCCGCCGTCATGCCGAGCGCGGTGGCACGCAGCAGCCGCGGCCGGATGCGGCGCCGGATCGCGAGCGCCCACAGCCGCTTGCGGGTCCCGTCGTGGCGGATGCCGAGCGCGACCCCGAGCGCGGCCAGCTTCACCAACAGCGCCGAGCCGCCGAAGCTGAGCAGCGGGAACGGGATGCCCGCGAGGGGCAGCAGGCCGAGGTTGCCCCCGACCGACACGACGGTCTCGGTCCCGAGCAGGACGGCGAGGCCCGCGCACACCAGCGCCCCGTGGGCGTTGCGGGCCTGCCGGGCGGCCAGCGCGATGCGCCACACCAGCACGACCGCGGCCAGGACGACGGCGGCGCCCGCGAGCAGCCCGAACTGCTCGACGGTGCCGGCCAGCGCGAGGTCGGTCTCGCGCTCGGGCAGGTACTGCGCGCGCAGGCCGGCGAGCGGGTTGCCGTACCAGCCGAACAGGCCGCTGGAGCCGAGGGAGATGCGCGCCTGCTCCACCGCGTACCCGGCACCGGTAGGCGACTCCTGCGTCCCGACCAGGAAGCTGCCCAGCCGCTGCATCTGGTGCGGCCGCAAGAGCCCGACGCCCAGCGGGGCGAGCAGCACCGCCGCGCCGAACAGCGGGAGCAGCAGCCTGCCGGGTATCCGGCCCATCACGAGCATCGCGGCGGTCAGGACGATCATCACCAGGGCGGTGCTGAGGTCCGGCTGCAGCAGCGTCAGCGCGATCGGCGCCGCCGCCAGCAGGAGCGCCGCGACCAGCCGCTGCAGGGCGGGGCGGGTCGAGCCGAGCACCCCGGCGAGCGCGACGAGCAGCCCGAGCTTGGCCAGCTCAGAGGGCTGGAAGGTGAACGCCCCGATGTCGATCCAGCGGGTCGCGCCGTTCGCGGTCACCCCCGCGACGAGCACGTAGCCCATCAGCAGGACGGCCAGCAGGTAGCTGATCGCGCCGAGAACGGCCAGCAGCCGCACCCGGAACCGCCAGAACAGCGCCAGCACGACGATCCCCGCCGCGCCGACCGCCGCCTGCCGGGTCGCCATCTCCACCCCGTCCGAGACGACGAGGTTGGCGAGCCCGAATCCGACCAGCACGATCGCCGCGATCACGGCGAGCAGGTCGAAGGCGACGCCGCGGGCGTCCCGTCGCCGGGGCCGGGTGAGGAGGGCGGGCAGCTCGTCGCCGACCGCGAGCACCTTGTTCCGCTTCAACCGCAGCACGATCCGCTCCCCCTCAGCGGACCGGCTCGGTCGGCGTGCAGGTGCCGCCGTCGGCCGGGACCGGAACCGGATCGCTGGCCGCCTCGGCCGGCGTCGCGGTCACGGCCAGCACGGCCGTCGCGGGGCCGGGCGGGAGGGTCACCGTGTCGACCGCGTCGATGCGGTCGCTGCCGGCCGGGGCCGTGAGGGTCCCGCCGGGTAGCCGCGTCGTCGCGCCGGTGCAGCGGTCGACGACGTGGAACGTCCAGCTGACCGGCTGCGCCTCGGGCAGCGGGGTGAGCGACACCCGCAGCCCCACCTCGCAGTCGGCGCCCGGGGTGCACGGCTGCAGCGCGCGCAGGCCGACCGCGGTGACGGGACCCGCGGCGGCCGGGGCGGGCGGGTCCACCGGCGGCAGTTGGGGCTCGGCCGCCGAGGTGTCCACGGTGTCGGTGCGGCCGGCCTCCAGCAGCATCGCGACATCGCGGTTGATCTTGTCCTGCAGGAGGGCGAGCTCGACGGCGAGCACGATGGCCAGCACCGCGAGCGAGACGGCCCAGCGCCAGGTCCGCCCGAGCACGGCGCGGGCGAGTGCGGCCGGGCGCAGCCGCTCGCGCCGGACCGGCCTGTGGGCCGGGACCGGGCGGACCACCTGCACGGGCGCGGCCGGTCGCAGCATCGGCTGACCGGTCGCGGCGGCGACCAGCCGGGCGAGCTCGCGGCGGGCGGCGTCGGCATCCGGGCCCGCCGCCGCCACCAGGGCGGTGGCCGTCTCCGCCCGGTCGGCGGCGTCGGCTTCGCGGAGCGAGCGGGTGGCTCGGTCGAGCGCGGCGAGGTGGGCGACCGCCCCCGGGTGCGGGGCCGCCCGGTGGGCGGCCTCGGCGAGGGCGTCGAGCACGGCCGTGGCGTCCGGGGCCGGGCGCTCGTCGGGCGGCTCCGCGCCGGCCCGGGCGGTCTCCGGGCGGGCCCGGCCGTCCGGGCCGATGCGCACGTGCTCGGGGCGTAGCACGGCGGGCTCGCCGGCCCACCCGGTCAGCACGTCCGCGGCGACGGTCACCGCCTGGAGCGGGGTGAGCCGCCCGAGCTCGAGCAGGCGGGACAGGAGCACGCCGGCGCCGTCGGGCCTGGGGAGCGTCTCGGCGGCCGCGGCCGGGCGCGGTGATCCGGGCGGCTCGGCGTGGAGCTGGGGGCCGTCCCCGGCGGGCGGTTCGGCGACGAGTTCGGGCGGCGTGAGGGACGGGTTCGTCATACAGCAACTCCTGTGAGGACGGTCCGGGGTGGGCGGGCCCCGGGCGCCTCGCGCGCTCGACCGGGGGGAGCGCGCAGGGGGCGGCACGGGTGGCCCGCCGCTCGACGACAGCGGAGGGCAGGAGGGTGGCCGACCCGGGAGCGGGTCGCCGGTCGGTGGCGCCGGCAGCCACCGGTGAAGGCCCGAGAGACGACTCGGGACGTCGGTGTCCCGTAGGGGAACGTCAGCGCAATCGGCGGCCCGCGCCGGGGTGCGCGGGGCTCGCGCCCGCATGCGGGCGCCGGTGGTGCGGATGCGTCGGCTCCGGCACGACGACGGGGCGGTCCGGGCCGAACGCCACGTCGGCGGCGTCGGCGAGGGCGCTCTCGTCGGATGCGACCAGCTTCGCCATGGTGTCCCCTCCACGCTCACGATGACCGCACTTCCAGCCGGATCGGCGCGCGCGACGGGAGCCTGCTCGATCGTGTCGAGCGTCCTCATCGACCTGGCACCCGAGAAGGGCGCGCAGCACGCCCGCCTAGCACTCACCAGTTCCGAGTGCTAGATCCTCATTTAGCACTCGGACCAGGTGAGTGCAAGCGACCTTCGGCCCTGGTCAACGCCGGGGTGTTCGCTCAACGGGGTCGTCAGTCGCCGGAAGGGATCTCGCCGTAGGCGACGACCGACAGGAACCGGATCGGGAGCGTGATGAGCTCCTGGGGGCCGTGGACGCCCTCGCCGTCGAGCTGGAGGGCGTCGCCGGGCCGCATGGGGTAGCTGCTCTCCCCGTGGCTGTAGACCATCTCGCCCTCGAGCATGTAGATCAGCTCGGTGCCGGGGTGCTGGAAGAGCGGGAACTCCTCGCTGCGCTCGGTGAGCGTGACGAGGTGGGCCTCCATCCGCTTGTGCGGGCCGCGCAGCGCGCCGAGCAGCGTGTAGTCGTGGCCGACGCGGGTGCCGCGCGCGACGATGCGGGCGCCGCTGCCGGCCGGGGTGTAGACGGCCTCGCGTTCGGTGTCGGCGCCGCGGAACAGGGAGGTGACGGGGACGTCGAGGGCGTCGGCGAGCCGGGCGAGCGTGGTGAGGCTGCAGGAGGTCTGCGCGTTCTCGATCTTCGACAGCATCGGTTTGGAGATGCCGGCCGCCGCCGCCAGCTCGGCGAGGGTCCGCCCGGACGCCTGGCGCAGGCGGCGCACCTGCGCGGCGATCGCGCGCTCGAGCCTGCCCTCGTTCGGGGCCGGCCGGTCGACCTCGCGCGCCGCGGGCCCGTGCCGGATCTCCTGCTGGTCGGTCATCTCATCTCGCCTGCTCCGACGTAAGGATAGGGACTGCGCAGCAGCGCCCCCTCGGCGAAGCGGGAGAGCCGGAAGTCCGACTCCGGCACGGCCGGGTCGCTGCTCGTGCCGTCCACCACGAGGTCGGCGACGAGCCGCCCGACGGCGGGGGAGATCTTGAAGCCGTGCCCGGAGAACCCGGCGGCGACGACGAGCCCGGCGATCGGGGTCCGCGAGATGGCGGGGTTGAAGTCCGGCGTGACGTCGTAGCAGCCGGCGTAGCTGCCGGCGATGGACGCGTCGCCGAGCCCGGGGAAGCGGTGGCCGACCTTCTCGACGGTGCGCTCCACGAAGTCCTCGGTGGCGTGGTTCGAGTAGCGGTCGGGGTCGGCGGGTTCCAGCTCGGCGAGGTCGCTGTTGCCGAACAGGATCTCGCCCGACACCTCGGGGCGCACGTACTGCAGCGACACCAGGTCGGAGAACACCGGCACCGGCCCGAGGTCCACGCCGGGCTTGACGATCACGATCTGCTCGCGGTGCACGGTGATCGGCAGGTCGATGCCGTGCGCGTCGAGCAGACCCACCGACCAGGGGCCCGCGGCGACGACGACGGCGCCGGCCCGGATCGTCGCGCCGTCGGCGAGGCGGACCCCGGTGGCGCGGTCGCCGTCGACGAGCACCTCGGTGACCGTCGTGCCCTGCCGGATCCGAACGCCGGCGCGGCGGGCGGCTCCGGCGAAGGCCTGTGCGGTCCGGTACGCGTCGCCGTAGCCGCCTCGGGGCTCGAAGGCGAACGCGGCGAAGTCGTCGAGGTCGGCGGCGGGCCACAGTTCCTGCACCTCGGCGCGGTCGACCTCCTCGGTCTGCACACCGACCGCGCGCTGCGCGGCGAGCGACGCGCGCAGGGCCTCGACGTTCCGCTCCCCGACGCCGACGACGTAGCCGGTCTGGTGGAAGCCGACGTCGGTGCCGAGGACCTCCTCGGCGTTCTCGAACACCTCCAGCGCGGCGTTGGCCATCGCGGCGAGCGAGGACACGCCGTAGTGGCAGCGCACGACCCCGCTCGACTTGCCGGTGCCGCCGGAGCCGACGGTGTCGCGCTCGCAGACCACGACGTCGGTGACGCCGCGGCCGGCGAGCGCCCACGCGGTGGCGCACCCCTCGAGGCCGCCGCCGACGACGACCACGTCGGCGGTCCGGTCGCCGCTCACCGGTCGGCTCCCGGGATCCAGTTGGTGCCGGCCAGGGGGACGCGCGCCATCGCCGCGGCCTCGACGGTGAGCGCGACGAGGTCTTCGGGTTCGAGGTGCAGCAGGTGGGCCTTGCCGCAGGCCCGGGCGAGGGTCTGCGCCTCCATGGTGAGCACCCGCAGGTAGTTGGCGATGCGGCGGCCGCCCTCCACCGGGTCGAGCCGGGCGGCGAGCCGCGGGTCCTGCGTGGTGATGCCGGCGGGGTCGCGGCCGTCCTGGTAGTCGTCGTAGAAGCCGGCGGCGGAGCCGAGCTCGCGGTACTCGCGGTCGAGGCGGGGGTCGTTGTCGCCCAGCGCGACGAGCGCGGCGGTGCCGATCGCGACCGCGTCCGCGCCGAGGGCGATCGCCTTGGCCACGTCGGCGCCGGTGCGGATGCCCCCGGAGACGATCAGCTGCACCTTGCGGTGCAGCCCGAGCTCCTGCAGCGCCTGCACCGCCTGCGGGATCGCCGCGAGCGTGGGGATGCCGACGTGCTCGATGAACACGTCCTGGGTGGCCGCGGTGCCGCCCTGCATGCCGTCGACGACCACCACGTCGGCGCCCGCGGCGACGGCGAGCTTCACGTCGTAGTAGGTGCGGGTGGCGCCGACCTTGACGTAGATCGGTTTCTCCCAGTCGGTGATCTCCCGCAGCTCGAGGATCTTGATCGCGAGGTCGTCCGGGCCGGTCCAGTCCGGGTGCCGGCAGGCGGAGCGCTGGTCGATGCCCGCGGGCAGGGCCCGCATGGCGGCCACCCGGTCGGAGATCTTCTGGCCGAGCAGCATCCCGCCGCCGCCCGGCTTGGCGCCCTGGCCGACCACCACCTCGATGGCGTCGGCCTTGCGCAGGTCGGCGGGGTTCATCCCGTAGCGGGAGGGCAGGTACTGGTAGACGAGGTGCTTGGACTGGCCGCGCTCCTCGGGCGTCATGCCGCCGTCGCCGGTGGTGGTGGAGGTGCCGACCTCGCTCGCGCCGCGTCCCAGCGCCTCCTTCGCCTGCGCCGACAGCGCTCCGAAGCTCATCCCGGCGATCGTGATCGGGATGGCGAGGCGCAGCGGGTGCTCGGCGTGGCGGTCGCCCAGGACGACGTCGGTGTCGCAACGCTCACGGTAGCCCTCCAGCGGGTAGCGCGACACCGAGGCGCCGAGGAAGAGCAGGTCGTCGAAGTGCGGCACCCGGCGCTTGGCGCCCCCGCCGCGGATGTCGTAGATCCCGGTGGCGGCGGCGCGCTGGATCTCGGCGATCGTGGCGCGGTCGAACGTCGCCGACTCCCGCAGGGCCGGGTCGGGTGGGGCAGGAAGCGTCACGGCGTGTCCCTCAGTACGTGTTGTGCGCGGCGAAGTGGTAGAGGCGGCGCGCGGAGCCGTAGCGGCGGAACTCGCCCGCGTCGTGGGCGAACCCGGCGGCGGCGAGCAGCTCGGCGAGCTCGGCGCGGTGCTCGTCGCGCATCGGTTTCTCGACGCAGTCGGCGCCGAGGCCCGCGACCTCGCCCCGGACGTAGAGGCGCGCCTCGTAGATCGAGTCGCCGAGCCCGTCGCCCGCGTCGCCGCAGACCACGATCCGCCCCGCCTGCGCCATGAACGCGCTCATCGGGCCGACGTCGCCGCCGACGACGATGTCTGCCCCCTTGAGCGAGATCCCGCACCGCATCGACGCCGACCCCTCGATGACGAGCAGGCCGCCGTGGGCGGTGGCGCCCGCCGACTGGGAGGCGTCGCCGGTGACCCGCACGGTGCCGGACATCATGTTCTCCGCGACGCCGGTGCCGACGTTGCCGTGCACGGTGATCGTGGCGCCGTCGTTCATGCCGGCGCAGTAGTAGCCGGCGTGCCCGCGGACGTCGACGGTGATCTCGGTGTCGATGCCGACGGCGATGGCGTGCGCCCCGTCCGGGTGCAGCACCTCGTAGGCCTTCGCCGCGGGCGCGTGCAGCTCGGCGTTGAGGGCGCGCACCGGCGTGGTGGCGAGGTCGAGCCGCACCACGTCCGTGCTCAGCGCGTCCATGCGTACACCCTTTCCGGCTCGGGCTCGTAGATGCGGGCGCCCTCGATGCCCGGCAGGTCGGCGAGCGCCCGGAACTCCGACGCCATCGCCACCCAGGCCGCGGTCTCGGCGATGATCGCCGGCTTGCACGCGATCGCGTCCCGGACGACGGCGAACCCGTCCGCGCTGGTGACGAGCAGCGTGTAGAAGCCGTCGAACCGCTCGCAGAGCAGCCGCAGCGCCTTGTCCAGGTCGGCGCCCTCGGCGAGCCTGGCCGCGACGAAGCGGGCGCCGACCTCGGAGTCGTTGTCGGAGTCGAACCGCACCCCGTCGAACTCCAGCTCGCGGCGGATCGTGGCGTGGTTGGCGAACGACCCGTTGTGCACCAGGCACTGGTCCGGGCCGACCGAGAACGGGTGGCAGCCTCGCGGGGTGACCGCCGACTCGGTGGCCATGCGGGTGTGCGCGAGGCCCTGCCAGCCCCGGGCGTTCGCGAGGTCGTAGGTGGCGGCGAGCTCCCGCGGGTTCCCGGTGCCCTTGTAGACGGTGAGCTCGGTGCCCGAGCCGACGACCGCGGCGCCGGGGGCGGCCGCCCGCACCGCGTCGACGAGGACGTCGGGCGCGACCGGTGCGGCCAGCACCGTGGTGTCGCCCGCCTCGGTGACCAGGACCCGCGGCGCGCCGGGGAGCGCCGCGCCCACCGCGGCCCCGACGTCGTGCGCGGCGCCGGGCGGCAGCAGCACCGACACCGCGGCGTGGCCCTCGGGGCAGCGGCGGCGGTCGCCGTACACCGCGACGCCCGCGGAGTCGGGGCCGCGCTCGACGACCTGGCAGAGCATGGTTTCCAGCAACCTGCCGAGCTGCGGGTGCAGCGCGGGGTCGCGCAGGTGGAGTCCGACGATCCCGCACACGCGCGGCGTCTCCTTCCGGTGTCAGAAAGCGGTGAGATAGCGGTCGTGCTCCCACGAGCCGACCGTGGAGTGCCACTCGAAGAACTCCGCGCGCTTGATCGCGGCGAAGTACTCCGCCACCCCCGGCCCGACGGCGTCGAGGGCCGACGTGATCACCGGGTCGGCGCCGAGCGCGTCCACCGCGTGCAGCAGCGTCGGGGGCAGCTCGGGCCGGGCGAGCGCGTCCGGGCCGGTGCCCGGCGGGCCCGGGTCGACCTCCCGGTCGATGCCGTCGAGGCCGGCGGCGAGCGTGGCGGCGAGCGCCAGGTACGGGTTGGCCGACCCGTCCGCGCCGCGCAGCTCGACCCGGTCGCCGTCGGGGATGCGGACGAAGTGGGTGCGGTCGTTGCCGCCGTAGCTCGCCTGCCGCGGCGACCACGTGGCCCCGGACCGCGTGGAGGTCGCTCCGGTGCGCTTGTAGGAGTTGACGGTGGGGGCGAGCACGGCCTGCAGCGCGGGGGCGTGGTCGAGGATCCCGCCGAGGAAGCGGTGGGCGAGCTCGGACAGCCCGAAGCTCGAGTCGCCGGGGAACAGCGGGGTGCCATGGCGCCACAGCGACAGGTGCAGGTGCATGCCCGAGCCGGTGCGGTCGGGGAACGGCTTCGGCATGAACGTGGCGGTCATGCCGCGCCGCTCGGCCAGCACCGAGATCAGGTAGCGGGCGGTGATCACCCGGTCGGCGGTGGTGAGGGCGTCGGCGTAGGTGAAGTTCTGCTCGAACTGGCCGTTGGCGTCCTCGTGGTCGTTGGCGTAGTTGCCCCAGCCCAGCGCGTTCATCGCCGCCGACACCCCGGTGAGGTGGTCGTACATCCGGGTGAGCCCGCGGGCGTCGTAGCAGGGCTGGGCCTGCACGTCCTTGCCGTCGGCCGGGCTGATGGTGCCGTCGGGGTTGCGGGTGACGAGGAAGTACTCGACCTCTGCGCCCGCGAACAGCTCCAGCTGCTTCGCCGCGGCGGTGGCCAGCACGTTCTTGAGGATCACCCGGGGCGCGAACCGCCAGGGCTCGCCCTCGACGTACGGGTCGCAGTGCACCAGCGCGAGCCCCTCGCGCACCCACGGCAGCGGCGTGTAGCTCGCGAGGTCCGGGATCGCGATCAGGTCGGGGTCGCTGGGCTGCTGGCCGATCGCGCCGACCGCGTAGCCGGCGAACCCGACGCCGTCGTTCTGCAGCTCCTCGGCCGCTTCGACGGGAACGAGCTTCGCGCACGGTTTGCCGGCGAGGTCGACGAACAGCGCCATCAGGAAACGGACGCCGTCGGCGTGCGCGCGGGCGGCCAGGTCGGGCTCGGCCGCAGGCGCCGCTGGGGGCGGGGACAGGGTCGAGAGCGCTTCAGCCACGCGAGCCTCCTCGAGGAATAAGCGTATGAGACCAAGTCTCTTCACGAGAAACTCGGGCGGGTGAGGAGGGTGTAACGGCCCGTTACCGGTCGGTGAACTGTGCGCCGGGCGTCAGGCTCGGCGCCGCGGGGTGATCCGGGCGTTGGGCAGCGGGGGCGCGGGCAGCCGCTGCACGGCCCCCGAGTAGCCCTCGACGCGGCCGAACTGGTCGGACCCGCGCTCCCACGCCTCCCGGAACGCGACGACCTCCTCGTGGCTGCGTGCCACGAAGTTCCACCACATCACGATGTCCTCGGCGAACGGGAGGCCGCCCAGGACCAGCACCCGCGCCGGCGCGTCGGTCGGGTTGGACAGGTCGAGCGCCTCCGCTCCGGGGGCGAGGTAGCCGAGCTCGGCCCGGGCGAGCCGGGTGCCGGCGAGGTCCACCGCGTCGGTGTCGACGAGGACGCCGTGCTCGTGGGTCGGGTCGACCGCCAGCGCGAGCCGGGCCCCGGGCGCGAGGACGAGCTCGGCGCCCACGAGCGGGGTGGCGGTCGGGACGGGCGAGGTCGCGCCGGCCAGGCTGCCGAGGAACACCCGTGCGGTCGCGCCGGGAAGGTCGACCGGCGGGGGGATGTGGTGGTGGAAGGCACGCGGCGCGTGCCGGTGCGCGTCGGGCAGGGCGATCCACAGCTGCACGCCGTGCAGCACGGGGGCGGCGCCCGCGGTGGACACCTCGGAGTGGCAGATCCCGTGCCCGCCGGTCATCAGGTTCAGCTCGCCCGGCCGCACGAACGCGTGCGTGCCGAGGCTGTCGCGGTGCTCGACCTCGCCCGCGAACAGCCAGGTCGCGGTCTGCAGGCCGGTGTGCGGGTGCGGCGGGACGTCCATCGCGCCCGGTCCGCGGACCTCGTCGGGGCCGTAGTGGTCGGCGAAGCACCACGCGCCGACCAGCGAGCGCTTGCGCTGGGGGAGGGTGCGCCGGACCGTCATCGCCCGCGGGCCGCCGAGCGGCACCTCGCGCGCCCCGAGCACCTCGACGGCGCCGGTGCCGGGGGCGCCGCCGGGGCAGGTGAGCTCGACGGGGCGGGTCTCGGTGTTGCTCATCGGCCGGCTCCGTCCCGCCCCGCGTCCAGCGCGGCCTGCAGCGCCTGGCCGGTCCGGTACAGCTCGACCAGCAGCGGGCGCAGCAGCGCGCCCGCGGGTGTGAGCGCGTAGGTGGTCCGCTGCGGGAAGCCGGGGTGCACGCGGCGCTCGACGAGGCCGCGGTCCTGCAGGTCGCGCAGCCGGTCGGCGAGGACCTTGTCGCTCAGCGTCGGCAGCGCGGCGCGGATCTCGCCGTACGAGCGGGGACCCGCCATGAGGTCGCGCAGCAGCAGCGTGGTCCACCGGCCGGCGACCGCGGCGAGCGCGACCTCCACCGGGCACGTCGGCTCCGGCCGCTGCGTGCGCCCCGCCGGGTCGGGGACGAGCTCGGGGTCCCACCGATCGGCGCTCACCGTTTGGTGAGCCTCGATCGCGCCGGTTTCGCTGTCCGCATGAGCGAGATCGCCACGTGTCACGCGACCAGCATGGACCTCACCCGCGACCCGGCACACCACCCCTCCGTGTTCGCCGCCGCCTTCAACAGCGGCGACCCGGCGGCGGTGGAGCGGGTCTACGAGCCGGGCGGGCTGCTCGTGCCCGTCCCGGGGCAGCCGGTCACCGGCGAGGAGCGGATGCGAGCCAACGCCCGCATCCAGGCCCTCGGCGCGCCGATCGAGGTCCGGCCCCGCCACGTCTACGTCGCCGACGACATCGCGCTGCTGATCGTCGACTGGACGATCCACGGCCCCGGCGCCGACGGCGGCACCGTGCACGTCGAGGGCACCGCGACCGACGTCGCCCGCCGCGGCGCGGACGGCCGCTGGCGCTACGTCATCGACAACCCGTTCGGCGTTGCCGCCGGCCCCCGGTAGCCGCGCGCCCACCCCGTTCCGACCGACGGCGCGTTCGTCGCAACCCATCCGACGAACGCGCCGTTCGTCGGATTCGTGCGCGCGTCAGGCGCCGCGGACGAGGTCCATGACGGGGGCGATCTCGCCGCGCTCCGGCCAGGCGAGCACGGCGTCGGAGACCGCGCGCACCGCGTCCGAGCCGAGCACCGGCTCGGCGTTCAGCCGGAACTTCGCGGCGTGCTCCTCGGGCGTGAGCGGCCGCCCCGGCCCGCCGCGGTTGGCGTCGACGCGCACCTCGAGGCGCCGGCCGTCGGTGAGGCGCACGCGCAGCACGGCCGGGAACTGCTCGGGGAAGATCTCCTCGCAGCGGACGTCGGCGACGCAGGTGACCTTCGCGGCGAGGGCGAGCCGGTCGGGGTCGGCGGCGGCCTCGTCGGTGAAGTCGGCGTGGCCGAGGCCGAGGCCGTGCTCGGGCCCGTCGCCGGCGAGCAGCGCGGCCGCCACCGTGTACGGCCCGCTGAACGCGGCGTGGTAGCCGGACCGGGGGCGGGCCTTCTCCTCGGGCGGCTGGGCGATCGTGCGCAGCACCGGGCCGGGCACGCCCAGCTCGATCTCGGCGATCCGCGCCGGGTCGACCCCGCGGGCCCGCAGCTCGAGCGCGGCGTCGATCCCGGCGTGGGTGAAGTGGTTGCACGGGTAGGGCTTGAAGAAGATCCCCGGCAGCTCCCAGTGCTCGCCGAGACCGGCCACCACCGCGTCGACGTCGGCGTGCTCGCCGCAGAACGCCTGCAGGAACCCGAACCTGCCCTCCACCACCGTGGGCGGGCCGGTGAGGCCGTGCCGGGCGAGGTCGGCGGCCACGACGCCCGCGTGCGCGGCCCAGCCGCAGTGGACCCGCTTGACGGTGCCGCCGGTGCGGTTGGCCTCGAGCAGCCCCGACCCCATGCTGGCCGCGATCGCGGCGGCGTGCGCGATGCCGTCGGCGTCGAGCCCGCGGACCACGGCCGCCGCGACGGCGGCGCCGACGGCCCCGCAGATCGAGGTGGCGTGCTGGCCGCGCTCGAAGAACACGGAGTTGCCCAGCGCGCGGTCGTAGCCGCCCATGCCCAGCCGGACCGCGACCTCGACGCCCACGCCGGCGGCGTCGAGCAGCGCCGGGGCGGGCGCGCCGGTCGCCTCCGCGACGGCCAGCGCCGCGGGCACGACCGGCGAGGACGGGTGCAGCACCGACGGCAGGTGCGTGTCGTCGAAGTCGAGGCTGTGCGCGAGCGTGCCGCCCAGCAGCGCGGCCGAGGGCGCGGGCAGGCGCAGGCCGGTGCCGATCGCGGTCGCGTCGGCCGGTCCGCCCCACTCGCGCACGACCGCGGCGACGGTGCCCGCCGTCGGCTGCCGGGTGGCGGCCAGGCTGTTGCCGAGCACGTCGAGCACGCGCCGCGCGACGTCCGCGCGCAGGTGCGGCGGGAGGCCCCGCCTGCGGACGTCGTCGGCGAGCCGGGCGATGCGCCCGACGACGGTCTCGGTCCGGGTCACGTCGGAGTGGGTCACGGCCCCGGTCACGCCGCCACCGCAGCGAATGGCCGCACCGGCGACCCCGTGCCGCCGACGATCCGCAGCGGGGCCATGACGAACACGAACTCGGTGAGCCCCTCGGCGGCCGCGTGCTCGAGGTTGAGGTGCTCGATGATGTGGATCCCCGACTCGACGAGCAGCACGCGGTGCACCGGCAGCACGCTGTGGCCTGCGCCGGGCTGGATCTGCTCGTACGCGGTGGTGTCCGCGCCGGTGGCCACGGCGCCCGCCTCGGCGATCCAGGACGCGGCCTCCGGCGTCGGGCCCGGCGCGCCGTCGCGTTGCCCGAGGTAGGTGTCGGGGTCGGTGTCGAAGTAGCGGGCCCACCCGGTGCGGACCAGCACGACGTCGCCGCGCCGCGGCTGCACGCCCGCCCGGTCCGCCGCGTCCTGCAGGTCGAGCGCGGTCACGCCGTAGCCCGCGGGCAGCACGTCCACCCCGCGGGTGGCAGCGACGTCGAGCAGCACGCCGCGGGTGAGCAGCGCCGGGGTGTGCTCGGCGCCCAGCTGGGAGAACTTCCCGCCCTTCTGGGCCTCGGCCGCGTCCACCCCGCCGTGCAGGCGCCCGTCGTGGCTGACGTGGGACAGCGCGTCGACGTGGGTGCCGACGTGCCCGCCGGTCACGATGATCTCGTTAGCCGCCGACCCGCCGTCGGGGCGCACCACGTCGCCGTGGCGGCGGGCGAGGTTCATCCGGAACCCGGGGTGGTTGGGGGAGCAGGGCATCCCGGTGAAGTGGGGTTGGCCGAGCTCGACGAGCCGCACACCGGCGCGGACCGCCGCCAGCAGCGGATCCGTGCCGGCGCTCGCGACCGTCGGGGACTGCGCACTCATCGATCTCCTCCTCTGGGGACGGAAGCTGCGAGGCCGAGCACGACGCGCGCCCGCTCGACCACCGCCGGGTCGACGAACCGGCCGTCCTCGTCGAGGACGGCGACCTCGCCCCGGGACCGCGCCCGTTCCGCCGTGCGGACGACGGCGGCGGCCCGGCGGATCTCCTCGGCGGACGGCGTGAAGACGTCGTTCACGACCGGGACCTGCCGCGGGTGCACGACCGAGCGCCCGTGGAAGCCGGTGGCCCGACCGCGTTCGCTGCTCGCGCGCAGCCCGTCGAGGTCGGCGACGTCGGTGTAGACGCTCTGCACGGGGGAGGGCAGGCCGGCCGCGCGGGCGGCGACGACGACGTGGCCACGGGCCCAGTCGAGCCCCGCGTCGGAGGTGAGCCGCAGGTCGGCCACGAGGTCGGCCTCGCCGAGCCCGAGCCCCGCCACGAGCGGGTGCGCGGAGGCGAGTTCGACGGCGCGGGCGAGCCCGGCGGCGGTCTCGATCAACAGCTGGAGCGGGAGCCGGGTGCGGTCGGCGACCTCCCGGACGACCGCGGGGTCGGCGGCGCGGGGGAGCCGCAGCCCGGCGACGCCGGATCCGGTGACCGCGTCGAGGTCGGCCTCCCCCCACGGGCCCGCGGGGTCGTTGACGCGTACCCACACCGGTGGGCCGCCCGCCTCCGCCGCGGCCGCGACGGCGGCGGCGACGCCCGCGCGGGCGTCGGCCTTCCGGTCGGGCGGGACGGCGTCCTCCAGGTCGACGACGACGGCGTCGGCGCCCGCGCGGAGCGCCTTCTGCACCCGGTCGCCGCGGTGGCCGGGCACGTAGAGCCACGAGCGGGCTGTGGTGGTCTCGGGGCCGGTCACGCCGACTCCCGCTCGTCCCCGGTGGGCAGCCCGCCGCGCCACCCGAGCGCGCGGGAGATGCGGTCGGCGGCCTCGGCGAGCAGCGGGACGAACCGCTCGCGCGCCGCATCGTCGACCCGGTCGGCCGGCCCGCACACCGAGATCGCGCCGACCGCGGTGCCGTCGAACCCGAACACCGGCGCGGCGACCGACGCGGCGCCGCTCTGCCGCTCCCCGACCGAGTGGGCGTAGCCGAGCCTGCGGACCTCGGCGATCCGGGCGCGCAGGACCTCCGCGTCGGTGACGGTCCGGTCGGTCAGCGCGGAGAGCTCGCCGGTGAGGATCGCCTCCTGCTCGTGCGGCGGGAGGAACGCGAGGATGCACAGGCTGGAGCTCGCGGCGTGCAGCGGGAAGCGCCGCCCGACCTCGACGGTCATCTTGATCTCCTGCGGGCTCTCCACCTGGTCGAGGTAGACGCGCCCGCCGGGCACCCGGGCCGAGAGCGTCGTGGTCTCGTTCGTGGCGCGCTGCAGCTCGTGCAGCACCGGCATCGCGACGGTGCGCAGCTTCGAGTCGCGCAGCGCCCTGGCCCCGAGCGCGGCAGAGGCGGGGCCGAGCCGGTAGCCGCGGGAGGCGGGGTCGGCGGCCAGCAGGTTCCGGTCGGTGAGCGTCCGCAGGATCCGGTGGACGACGGCCTTGGACAGCCCGAGCTGGCGCGCGATCGCCGAGACCCCGAGCGACTCGGGGCCGTCGGTGAACAGGAGCAGGACGTCGGCGACGCGGGCCGCCGCCTCCGTGCCGTTGATGTCCGCCAACGCCGCCGTCCTTCCCGCTCGAGATGGGTTCGCTTCTGGCGTTCCCGTCAGCGGAACGCATACTCATCCAGGATCCGTGATCGGTCAAGTCCGAGATCGCGCACGTCACTCCGCTTACCGGCCCGTAACGTGCGTGGCTATTGACCACGCTCCCGGTCGAGTGCCAGCATCCTCCGCAATTCAATGTTCCGGCAGCCGGAACAAGAGCCCCAGCGGGCAGGAGCAGACATGAGGAAGACCTGGATCGCCGCCGTGGCGTGCGCCCTCTCTCTCGGCCTGGCGGCCTGCGGCGGATCGGCGCCCAGCGGTGCCGCCGACGACGCGCCCGCGGGCGGCGTCGGCCCGGACGGCACGATCAAGATCGGTTCACTGCACCCGCTGAGCGGGGCGGCCGCCGCGGACGGCCAGCAGATGGACAACGGCGCCCGCCTGGCCGTCGAGGCGATCAACGAGGCGGGCGGGATCAAGTCCCTCGGCGGGGCGAAGCTCGAGCTGCTCAGCGCCGACACCCAGGGCAAGCCCGAGGTCGGCCAGAGCGAGGCGCAGCGGCTGGTGCAGGAGGGCGCGGTCGGCCTCGTCGGCACCTACCAGAGCGCGGTCACCGCGAACGTCTCGGCGGTGGCCGAGCGCAACCGGGTGCCGCTCGTCATCGACGTCTCGACCGCCGACTCGATCCTCCAGCAGGGCTACCAGTACACCTTCCGCGTCCAGCCCAGCTCGACCGTGCTCGGCGCCAAGGGCGCGCAGTACCTGAACGAGGTCGCCACGGCGGGCGGCGCCCCGGTGCGCAGCGTCGCGATCCTGCACGAGCAGGGCCCCTTCGGCTCGGCCATCCGCGACTCGTTCACCGCGGAGGCGGAGCGGCTCGGCATCGCCGTCGGCCCGGTCATCGCCTACGACGCGGCGAGCGTGCCCGACCTCACCACGCAGATGACGCAGGTCAAGGCCGCCGGCGTGGACGTGCTGGTGGTCACCGGCTACTACCGCGACGGCGTGCTCGCCGCCCAGGCCGTGCAGACCGTGCAGCCCGGGGTGGCCGCCGTCTACGGCGTCGCCAACGGCGCGTTCGACCTGCCCCAGTTCCCGGCCGAGGTCGGGCAGGCGGGCGAGGGCTTCTTCGACGCCAATTACCACGCCGACATGACCAAGCCCGAGACCCAGGAGCTGGCGCGGAGGTTCCAGGAGCGCTTCGGCGACCCGATCCGCACCGGCGCCGTGCTCGCCTACGACGCGGTGCGCGTGATCGCGCACGGCCTGGAGACCGCCGGCTCGGCCGATCCGGAGAAGGTCCGCGACGCGATCGCGGGCGCCGAACTCGACACGCTGCTCGCGAGCGGCGGACCGATCGCGTTCGACGAGCGCGGCGAGAACAAGAACGCGATCCCGATCCTCATGCAGGTGCAGGGCGGCGCCGTCCGCCAGGTCCACCCCGGCGAGTTCGCCGAGGCCGAGCCGATCTACCCCGCCCAGCCGGAGCTCGCCACCCGATGAGCCGTCCAGCCGAGGACGTCGCCGCGCCGGACGACGCCGCCGCGACCCCGACCACCGCAGGCGCGGCGCGCGTGCCGTGGGCGCGGGCCACGGCGGTGGTCGGCGTCCTCGTCGTCGCCGTCGCGCTCGCCTACCTGCAGTCCGGCAGCGGCATCGTCGTCTCGCAGGCCGTCGTCACCGGGATCCTCGTCGGCGGGGTCTACGGGCTCGTCGCGATGGGCCTCACGCTGATCTTCGGCGTGCTCGACATCGTCAACTTCGCCCACGGGGCGTTCCTCGCGCTCGCCCTGTTCGGCACGTACTGGCTCGTCACCGCGCTCGGGCTGCACCCGCTCGTGGCGCTGGCCGGGAACATCGTCGCGATGTTCGTACTGGGCGCGCTCGTCCAGCGCGGCGTGCTGGCCGGCGCGATGGACCGGCCCCTGGAGAACCAGCTGCTCATCACGCTCGGCCTGGCGATGATCATCGAGAACGGGCTGCTGCTGTTCTTCGGCGCCGACCCCCGCTCGGTCGCGCTGCCCGGCGACCGCGGGGTGGCGATCCTCGGCGCGGTCGCCGACCTGTCGCGCATCCTCGCGTTCGCCGGGGCGCTCGTGCTGGCCGGGGCGCTGTTCCTGCTGCTGCAGCGCACCAGGCTGGGCACGGCGATCCGGGCGGTGGCCGCGAGCAGCACCGGCGCCGAGCTCGTCGGGATCGACACCCGCCGGATCTACGTGCTCACGTTCGCGATCGGCACCGCGTGCGCGGGCGCGGCAGGCACACTGCTCGCCCCACTGGTGACGATCGAGCCGACCACCGGCGCCCAGTTCACGATCATCGCCTTCGTCGTGGTGGTGCTCGGCGGCATGGGCAACGTCGTCGGGGCCCTGGTCAGCGGGCTCGTCATCGGCCTCGCCGAGCAGCTCGGCGGCCTGCTGCTGCCCGGGCAGAGCCCGCTGCTCGCGGTGTTCATCGTGTTCGTGCTCGTGCTCTTCCTGCGCCCGCAGGGCCTGTTCGGGAGGTCGGGATGAGCGCCCCCGCCGACGCCACGGCCGCCGCCTCGGCGGCCGCCCGCTCCGACGCGTTGCCCCGCCAGCCGTGGAACCGCCCCCTGGCGGTCGTCGCGGTGCTCACGGTGCTGCTCGTGCCGCTGCCGCTCGTGCTGCCGGGCGCGCAGGAGGCCGTCGCCGTCCGCGTGCTGATCTTCGCGCTGCTGTCCATCGGCTGGAACGTCATGAGCGGCTTCGGCGGCATGTTCAGCTTCGGCCACGCCGCCTACTTCGGGCTCGGCGCCTACACCACGGCCTGGCTGCTGGTCGAGCGCGGCGTCTCGCCGTGGATCGGGATGGCGGCCGGGATGGTGATCGCCGCGGCGTTCGCCGTGGTCATCGGCTTCCTCGCGCTGCGCTACCGGCTGCGCGGCGCCTACTTCGCGCTGGCGACGTTCGCGTTCGCCGAGATGCTGCGGCTGTGGGCGATCGGAAGCGACTTCGTCAACCGGGCCGAGGGCTACCACGTCCCGCTGCTGCCGGAGAGCTCCTGGTGGTACCTGCAGTTCGAGCCGGGCTCGCCCAACTACTTCTGGATCGCCCTCGCGCTGACCGTCGCCGCGCTCGTGGTCAGCATCCTGTTCCTGCGCTCCCGGGCGGGCCAGTTCACCCTCGCCGCCCGCGACGACGCCGAGGCCGCGGCGAGCCTCGGCATCCCGGTGATGCGCTACAAGCTCACGACCATGGCGCTCGCCGGGGCCATCAGCTCCGTGGCCGGCGCCTTCTACGTGCAGTACTACCTGTTCGTCGACCCGGACCTCGCCTTCGGCTCGAGCCAGTCGATCCAGGCGATCCTGCCCGCGGTGATCGGGGGCGTCGGCACGATCTGGGGGCCGGTCATCGGGGCGGCCGTGCTCGGGCCGCTGTCCGACGTCACCGCCACGATCCTGCGGAACCCACCGCCGTTCCTGGAGTTCCTGCAGGGCCGCGGCGGCCTCGACGTGATCCTCTACGGCCTGCTGCTGATCGTGATCATCCGGCTCCTGCCGAAGGGCATCTACGGGGCGCTGCAGGAGAGGTGGTCACGCCGATGAGCCTGCTGCGGGTGGAGGGCCTCACCAAGTCGTTCAAGGGGCTGCGCGCCGTCGACGACGTCGGCTTCGAGGTCGAGGAGGGCAGCATCCTCGGCATCATCGGCCCGAACGGCGCCGGCAAGACCACCACGTTCAACCTGGTCGCGGGCGCGCTCACCCCCGACGCGGGCACCGTGCACCTCGACGGCGTCGACATCACCGGGCGCCCGCCGCACCGCGTCCTCGCCGCCGGGATGGCGCGCACGTTCCAGCTGATGCGGCCGTTCTACTCGATGAGCGTGCTGGAGAACGTCACCGTCGCCGTGCTCGCAGGCGGCGGCTCCCGGCGGTCGGCGCGCACGACCGCGGCCGAGCTGATCGAGCGGGTCGGCCTCGGCCGGTGGCGCGACGCCCCGAGCGAGGGCCTGCCGACCGCGGCGCTCAAACGCCTCGAGCTGGCCAGGGCGCTCGCGAGCCGCCCGCGGGTGCTGCTGCTCGACGAGGTGCTGGCCGGGCTGGTACCCGCCGAGCGCGAACCGGTGATGGACGTGCTCGAGGAGCTGCGCACCAACGACGGCGTCACGCTGGTGTTCGTCGAGCACATCATGGCCGCGGTCATGCGGCTGTCGGACTCGGTCCTCGTGCTCGACCTCGGCCGGGTGCTGACCCAAGGCCCGCCGGAGGAGGTCACCCGCGACCCGCGGGTCATCGAGGCCTACCTCGGGGAGGAGCCCGATGCTGCACGTTGAGGGCCTCTGCGCCGGCTACCACCGCCTGCAGATCCTGCACGAGGTCGGGCTGCGGGTCGGCGCGGGCGAGATCGTCGCCGTCGTCGGCGGGAACGGCGCGGGCAAGACGACCACGCTGAAGGCGATCGCCGGCCTGCTGGCACCGACCAGCGGCACCATCACCTTCGACGGCGAGCCCGCCACCGGCGTGCGGCCCAGCGAGCTGGTGCGCCGCGGCCTCGTGCTCGTCCCGGAGGACCGGGCGCTCTTCGGTCCGCTCACCGTGGCGGAGAACCTGCGGATGGGCGGCTGGACGCGGGGGAGACAGCCCCTCGAGGAGGATCTCGAGCAGGTCTTCGAGCTGTTCCCGATCCTCGCCGAGCGCCGCAGGCAACCGGCGGAGACCCTGAGCGGCGGCCAGCAGCAGATGCTCGCGATCGGGCGCGCGATGATGGCCCGCCCCCGGCTGCTGATGCTCGACGAGCCGTCCACCGGGCTCTCGCCCAAGCTCACCTGGGCGGTGCTGGAGGCGGTGCAGCGGATCCGCGAGCGCGGCGTCGCCGTGCTGCTGGTCGAGCAGAACGCCGCGCACGCGCTCGGCATCGCCGACCGCGCCTACGTCCTGGAAAGCGGCAGCATCGTGCTCACCGGGCAGGGCCGAGAGCTGGTGCGCGACGACCGGGTGCGCGCCGCCTACCTGGGGCTGTGACCGTCATGGCCGGCCAGGACGCCGCCCGGAAGGCGATGCTGTTGCTGGGGGAGTGGGCCGCCCGGCTGCGCTGGGAGGACGTCCCGCCGCGCGTGCGCGACCGGCTCTCGCTCGTCCTCCTGGACACCCTCGGGGTCTGCCTCGCGGGCGCGCGCGAGCCGGAGCAGCAGCGGCTGGTCGAGGCGTGGCGCCCGGCGGCAGGGCCTGCGCCGCTGCTGGGCGCGGGCCGCACCGCCGCCGTCGAGGCGTCCGCGTGGCTGAACGCGACCGCCCTCGTGCGCCTGGAGCTCGACGAGGGCAACAAGTACGCGAAGGGCCACCCCGCGGCCCACGCGTTCCCCGCGGTGATCGCGCTCGCGGCCGATCTCCGCGCCCCCGGCCCCGAGACCATGACCGCGCTGCTCGCCGCGTACGAGGTGGCGAGCCGGTTCGGGCGCGCGACCCGGCTCCGCGCGGGCGCCCACCCCCACGGCAGCTGGGGCGTGGCGGGCGCCGCGGCGGGCTGCGCCCGGTTGCTCGGTCTCGGCCCGCGGCAGGTCGCGGCCGCGATCGACGCGGGCTCAGGGATGCCGATCGCAGGCCATTTTGCCAGCGCCCTCGACGGCAACCCCGTGCGCGACGCCTGGATGGGCGCGGCCAACGTGTCCGGGCTCGCCGCCGCCCGGATGGCGCAGGCGGGCACCGCCCGCACCACCGGCACGGCCGCCCATTCGCTCGGCGAGCTGCTCGGCGACTTCGACCCGGACGCGGCGGCCGCCGACCTGGGCGAGCGGTGGGACGTCGAGCTGGGCTACTTCAAGCGCCACGCCTCCTGCTCGTTCACCCACCCCGCCGCCGACGCCGTGCTCGCCCTGCCCGAGGAGATCGCGCCGGATGAGGTCGACGAGGTGCTGGTGGAGACGCACGCCCTCGCCGCGGGGCTCACCCGCACCAGGTGGGACTCCCGCCTCGGCGCGCTCTTCTCGATCCCCTTCGTCGTCGCCGCCGCGCTCGTGCACGGCCACGTCCGACCCGGCGCGTCGAGCGGCGCGGCGCTGCACGACCCGCGGGTCGCGGCGCTCGCCGCCCGCGTCGCCGTGCGCGAGGCGCCCGACCTCACCGCGCGGCTGCCCGACGAGCGCGCCACCCGCGTCACCGTCCGCCGCGCCCGCGGCGACGTGACGGTCGAGGTGCCCAACCCCGTCGGCGACAGCGCCCACCACCCGCTGGACCGCGGCGCCCTGCAGGACCTGCTCACCGACCTGCTCGGCGCCGACACCGCCGCCGAGCTGGTGCGGTGCAGCGCCGCGATCGCCACCGCCCCCGACGTCTCGACCCCGCTCCGGAGGCTCGCCGACCTGTGACCGGAGATCCAGCAGCCGTCCCGCCGTCCCCGAAGGAGCTCGCGTGCGCATCCACGCCGTGACACCCATCCACGTCGACGCGGCCGAGCTCGCCCGCCGCCAGGCGCGCTACGACGCGCTGTGCCCGCCGGGCGTGCACGTCGAGCTGCACGACATCGGCCCGGACGCACCGCGCGCCCTCGACACCGCCGAGGAGGTCCGCGCGTCCGAGCAGCTCGTCGTCGAGGCCCTCCGGGCGGCCCCCGCCGGCTACGACGCGCTGCTGCCCGACTGCGTGCTCGACCCCGGCGTCGACGAGCTGCAGGGCGAGCTGCCGGTCGTCGGCATCCTGCGCCTGGCCCTGGGGTGGCAGGTGCTGCTCGGGCGCCGCTGCGGGGCGGTGGCCCGCAACAAGGCGATCGCCGATGAGCTGGCGGCGAAGGTCGCGGCCTACGGGTGGGCCTGGTCGTTCAGCGGGGTGCGCGTGCTCGACCTCGACGTGGACGCGATCGCGGACCCGCAGCGGTGGAACGACGCCGTCGACGGCGCGCTCGGGTCGCTGGCCGGCGACGGGGCCACGGCCGTCGTCAACGGCTGCTCGGCGGTCGACGTGCCGCGCGGGTCGGCGGCCGGCGTGCGGGTCGTGGACCCGACGGCGCTCGCGCTGCGCCTGCTCGGGGCCGGGGGTGACGATGTCTGAGGCCGGGCCCGACCTCGTCGTCGCCGGCGCGGGCGGCGGGCTGGTGGCCGCCCTGCGCGCCGCCCAGCACGGCCTCGACGTGCTCGTCGTCGAGGCCGACCCGCACCACCGGCGCGGCAACAACACCTCGATGTCCACCGCGATGATCCCCGGCGTCGGCACGCGCTGGCAGCGGGCGGCGGGCGTCGAGGACTCCCCGGACCTGTTCGTCGCCGACGTGCGCCGCAAGACGAAGGGCGCCGGCGACGAGCGGTTGGCCCGGGCGCTGGCGGAGGTGAGCCCGCAGCTGCTCGAGTGGCTGGCCGACACCGGCCTCCCGCTGTCACTGGTCACCGACTTCCGCTACCCGGGCCACTCGGTCGACCGTTGCCACACCGTCGAGGGCAGGCACGGCACGGTGCTGCTCGACCACCTCGCCAAGGCCGTCTCCGCGTCGCCGCGCATCGACGTCCTGGTTCCCGCCCGGCTCGTCGACGTCCTCGCCGACGCCGACGGCGGGGTGCGCGCCGCCGTCGTCGAGACGCCGGACGGCGACCGCGAGGAGATCCCGACCCCCGCGGTGCTGCTCGCCACCAACGGCTACGGCGCCGACCCGGAGCTGGTGGCGCGGCACTGCCCGGAGATCGCGGGCGCCGTCTACCACGGTGGCGAGAACTCCCGCGGGGACGCGCTGCGCATCGGCGCCGCGCTCGGCGCCGCGACCGCCTTCCTCGACGCCTACCAGGGCCACGCGGCGCTCTCCCCGAAGTCGGCGACGCTCGTCAGCTGGGCCACCGTCATGCACGGCGGGGTGCTGCTCGACCTGAGCGGTCGCCGCTTCGGCGACGAGACCACCGGCTACTCCGAGTACGCCGCGACGCTCGCGGCCCGGCCGGGCGCCACCGGGTGGCTCGTGTTCGACCGCCGCGTCCACGACGCCTGCCTCGCGTTCACCGACTTCCGCCAGGCCGTGGACTCCGGCGCGATCGTCTGGGCCGACGATGCCGAGGCGCTCGCGAAGGCCACCGGGCTGCCGGCGGGTGAGGTCGCCGGCGAGCTCACCGTCGCCGCGGCCGTCGCCCGCGGCGAGGGCCTCGACCGGTTCGGGCGCACCGACTTCGAGGCACCGCTCGAACCGCCGTATGCCGCCGCCCGCGTCGTCCCCGCGCTGTTCCACACCCAGGGCGGGCTCGTCGTCGACGGGGCGGCCCGCGTGCTGCGGCCGGACGGCACGCCGATCCGTGGCCTGTACGCCTCCGGCGGCGCGGCCGCGGGCATCTCCGGCCACGGCGCGTCCGGCTACCTCGCCGGCAACGGGCTGCTGCCCGCGCTCGGGCTCGCCCTGCTCGCCGCCGATCACGTCTTCCACCGCACGACCGAAGAGGGACCCCGATGAACACGCTCCAGACCCTGATCAAGAACGTCACCGTGGTGCGGCCAGAGCCCGGCGCCGCGCCGGACGGGGAACGCCTGGACATCGGCATCGCGGGCGGCAAGTTCGCGCGCGTGGAGGCCGACATCCCGGCCGAGGACGCCGAGGTCGTCGTGGACGGGCGCGGTCTCGTCGCCTTCCCCGGGGTCGTCGACGCCCACCAGCACTGGGGCATCTACAACCCGCTCTCCGACGACACCGACACCGAGAGCCGCGCCAGCGCGCAGGGCGGGGTCACCACCGGGCTGACCTACATGCGCACCGGCCAGTACTACCTCAACCGGGGCGGTCCGTACGCCGAGTTCTTCCCGCAGGTGCTCGCCGCCACCGAGGGGCGCTCCTACATCGACTACGCCTTCCACCTCGCCCCGATGTCGCGCCGGCACATCGACGAGATCCCGGCGATCATCGAGGACTTCGGCGTCACCTCGTTCAAGATCTTCATGTTCTACGGCAGCCACGGGCTGCACGGGCGCTCGTCCGACCAGAGCTCGTTCCTCATGATCCCCGAGGACGAGCGTTACGACCTCGCGCACTTCGAGTTCGTCATGCGCGGCATCCAGGAGGCGCGGGAGAAGCTCACCGACGTGGCGCCGCACGTGTCGCTGTCGCTGCACTGCGAGACCGCGGAGATCATGACCGCGTACACGAAGCTCGTCGAGGAGGACCCCACGCTGCAGGGTCTCGCCGCCTACAGCGCGTCGCGCCCGCCGCACTCCGAGGGCCTCGCCGTCACGATCGCGTCGTTCCTCGCCGACGAGACCGGGCTGCCCACGATCAACCTGCTGCACCTGTCGTCCCGCAAGGCGATGCGGGCGGCCATGCTCATGGCGAAGACGTTCCCGCACGTCGACTTCCGCCGCGAGGTGACGATCGGGCACCTGCTCGCCGACGTCGACACCGCGAACGGGCTCGGTGGCAAGGTGAACCCGCCGCTGCGGCCGCGCGAGGACGTCGAGGCGCTGTGGGAGCACGTGCTCGCGGGCGACGTGAGCTGGGTCGTCTCCGACCACGCCTGCTGCAAGGACGAGATGAAGTTCGGCGACCCGCGCGAGGACGTGTTCGCCGCGAAGTCCGGCTTCGGCGGGGCGGAGTACCTGCTGCCGGGCCTGGTCAGCGAGGGCCGCAAGCGCGGGCTGTCCTACCAGCGGATCGCCCAGCTCACCTCGTGGAACCCCGCGCAGCGGTTCGGGCTGCTCGGCAAGGGCACGATCGCGCCCGGCTACGACGCGGACTTCTGCCTCGTCGACCCGTCCTCGACGTGGACCGTGCACGCGCCCGACTCGTTCTCCGCGCAGGAGTACACCCCGTTCGAGGGCTTCGAGCTGGGCGCGCGGGTCACCGACACGTGGGTGCGCGGGCACCACGTGCTCGACCGCGGCACCGTCGTCGGCCAACCGCAGGGGCGGTACGTGCGCCGTCCCCAGGCCCGATGAGCGAGCCGGTGGAGGGGCCGCTCACGGGGATCCGCGTCCTCGACGCGTCGACGATCCTCGCCGGCCCGCTCGCGGCGCAGATCCTCGGCGACTACGGGGCCGACGTCATCAAGGTCGAGCACCCGACCCGCGGCGACGGGATGCGCGGGCACGGGCTCGACAAGGACGGCGAGCCGCTGTGGTGGAAGATGGTCGGCCGCAACAAGCGCACCGTCGGGCTCTACCTCGGCGACCCCGATGGCGCGGAGGTCTTCCGCAAGCTCGCGCGCACGGCCGACGTCGTCATCGAGAACTTCCGACCCGGCACGTTCGAGCGCTGGGGCCTCGGCTACGACGTGCTGTCCGCGGACAACCCGGGGCTGATCCTGCTGCGCGTCACCGGGTTCGGGCAGCACGGCCCGTACGCGACGCGGCCCGCGTTCGGCACGCTCGTGGAGTCGATGAGCGGGTTCGCCCACCTCACCGGCCAGCCCGACGGCCCGCCCACGCTGCCCGCGTTCGGGCTCGCCGACTCCATCGCCGGCGTGGCGGGCGCGGCCGCGGTGTCGATGGCGCTCTACCGGCGGGAACGCGACGGCAAGGGCCAGGAGATCGACCTCGACCTGCTCAGCCCGATCATGACCGCGGTGGGGCCGGGGGTGATCTACGCCGACCAGCTCGGCATCGACCAGCAGCGCACGGGCAACCGCTCGAACAACAACGCCCCGCGCAACACCTACCGCACCAAGGACGGGGAGTGGGTCGCGATCTCCACGAGCGCCGACTCCATCGCCCGGCGCGTCATGCAGCTCGTCGGCCACCCCGAGGTGATCGACGAGCCGTGGTTCGCCACCGGCAGGCAGCGCGCCCAGCACGCCGACCTGCTCGACGCGTACGTGGGGGAGTGGATCGCGCAGCGGACGCGGGACGAGGTGATCGCCGCGTTCGAGGAGGCGGGCGCGGCCGTCGCCCCGATCTACCGGCCGAGCGACCTGCTCGAGGACCCCCAGGTCCGCGCGCTCGACATGATCACCACCGTCGAGGACCCGGCGCTCGGCCCGATGCGCATGCAGAACGTCCTGTGGCGGATGAGCCGCACACCCGGCCGGATCCGCTCCACCGGGCGGCCCCTCGGCGAGGACACCGACCAGGTGCTGGCCGAGATCGGCCTGTCGGAGTCGGAGGTGGCAGCGCTGCGGGAGCGCGGGGTGGTCCGCTGACTCACACCGGGGGCAGGTCGCAGGCGTGGGCGCCGCCGGGGTCGTCGAGCCACACGCGGTGCCGCCCGTCCGGCGTGACGGTGAGGCCGAGCCGATCCCAGCCGGGCCGCCCGAGCGCCTCCCAGTCGCGGTGGGTGGCCTCGAACGCAGCCCAGACGGCCGTCGGACCCTGCTCGCGGACCTCCCGCAGCCCGTCCTCGTCGGGACGCATCCGCACGGCGCACCACGACCCGTCGTCGGCGGTGACGGTAGCCCACTCCGGCCCCGCCGCGGTGAGCCCCAGGTAGCCGACCGCGAAGCGGCGGGGGAGCCGGTGCACCGCGAGGAACCACGGCACGAGCGCCGTCCACGGCCGCGGATCGAGGCGGGTGGCCGAGCGCCGCCCGTCCTCCGGCCGCACCGACATCCCGGGCACCACCAGCGGGGCGGCGTCGGTGTCGCGGACGGCCATGAACGCGGCCCACTTCGCGAGGAACCGGCCCTCCAGCCGGTCGGCGTGCCTGCGCAGCAGCGCGAGGTTGCCCGCGTGGGTGCTGCGCTTCACGTCGACCAGCACCAGCCCGCCCTCGGTGAGCTGCTCCGCCCACGCCCACGGGACGGAGGGCACCGACACCGTCGCGATGATCCGGTCGTACGGGGCGTGCTCCGGCAGGCCACCGGCGCCGTGCACCGCCGCGAGGGTCGGGGCGTGGCCGAGCCCGGCGAGCCGCTCGCGGGCCGCCGCGACGAGGTCGGCGCTGATGTCGACGGAGAACACGCGGTCGCCACCGAGCCGGTGCGAAAGCAGCGCGGCGTTGTAGCCGGTACCGGTGCCGATCTCCAGCACCTTCATGCCGTCGCGCACGTCCAGCGCGGTGAGCATCCGCGCCATGAGCGCCGGCTTCGAGCTGCTGGACACCGCGACGCGGGAGCCGCCCTCGATCTCGGCGAGCGCCGTCGTCAACGGCTCATCGGCGTACACCGCGGGCAGCCAGCCGTCGTCGCCGGCGGTGGTCTCCGCCCACTCCCCGTCCGCCCGCTGGCGGTAGAAGCGCGGCACGAACACGTGCCGGGGCACCGACTCGAACGCCGCCGGCCACGCGGGGTCGTCGAGCACGCCGGCCTGCGCGAGGTGTTCCGCGAGTCGCCGGGTGCGCGGCTGCCACCAGGTGTCGATGGCGGTGAGGCTAGTGGTGCCGCGTCACGATCTTGCGGCGCGGCCCGAAGCGGTGCCACAACGTGATCGGGAGCCACACGAGCAGCCCCCACACCCCGCCGGTGATGATCGTCAGGAACAGGTGCAGCCCGTGCGAGGTGCGCTTGCGCGCCTTCGTCACGGAGACGCTCGGCCCGCGCGGTGCCTCCACCAACTGCGACACCTGCTGGGTGACGTTGACGACGACCGGCTCGCCCGGCAGGGCGTGCCGGGGCGATCGCTGGACGGGGATGGGGCGCTGCACCGGGATGGGGCGGGTGTCGTCGAGGGCCGGGTGGCGGCGCTGCGGGTGGGGAGCCGGTGGCCACTGCTGGGGAACGGTCACGTCCGCCGTGCTCGGTGGGGGCGCCGGGCCCGTTACCCGCGGCCTGCGCGAAAGGAGGGGTTCCGCGGGACTCGATCTTGGGGGAACGCCGGTCGGCGACGAGCCTGCTGCGGTGGGGTCCTACTCGTCTGCGTGTGGTCCCGATGCGCATTCAGGCACACCCCGAATCCCCTCGCCCCCTTCTGGCCGGGTTCCGCGGAACCTGCTTTTCACGCCGCTGCGGGGATCCGCTTGGGTAGCAGGAGAAGGCCGAGGATGTAGTCGATGTCGAGGCTGTCGCCGTCCCATTTCGTCCTGATGGTGGTGTGGTTGATGTGCAGGCCTGCCCTGGTGTTCATTTCCACCAGGCTTTCTGCTTTCCCGGTGAATAGCTCGGCCGCCTCGGGCACGGGGGTTCCGTCGGGGCGGCGGAATTCCCACCGGCCATTCACGCGGTGGATTCGGTAGCCGTGGTTGTGGACGACGGTGTGGTGGTACGTGCAGATCATGATGAGGTTGTCGAGGTCGGTGGGCCCGCCTTGTTCCCAGGGGATGATGTGGTGGGCGTTGAGGTAGCGGGTGTGGGGGCAGTCGGGGAATTGGCAGCGCTGCCCATCACGAGCCTTCAGGGCCCGGATCTGGGTGTCGGTGGCGAGGCGGCGGGAGCGGCCGAGGTGCATGCGGTTGCCTGACCGGTCGTCGAGCGGCAGCTGCACCTCGGCGTCGCAGAGCAGTCGCTGCGCGGTGGCGGGGGCGAGGGTGGGGCCGCCGTCGAGGCGGGCCGTGCCGGTGGAGGCGTCGACGTGGATGATCACCTCGGCGTTGCCCCGCTCGACCACCTTCCCGTCGCCGGTGTGGCCGGTGACCAACGCCATGAGCGCGTCGGCCCGGCGCGCGGCGATCCGCTCCAGGGTGGAGGTGTCGTCGCTGATGACGCGGCTGATGGCCCGCACCGTGGAGTAGGTCAGCTCGTCGGCGGCGAATGCCTGGGTGATCAGTGGGAGGTTGCGGAGGGTGCGGGCGGTGCGGAGGTGTTCGTTGGCGGTGCGGATGTTCATGCCGATCTTCCACGACACCCGGTGCGCACAGGATGTGACCCCGTCGCACACCGCCCACAGCGTGCGGGCATCGAACTCCGCCACGTACTGCAGGAACCGGCATTGGGCGGCGGCGATGTGACCGGCGATCCCGAGTAATCCGACCTCCACGTCGTGATCGCTCCGAGCTGAGAAGGGGGCGGGGAAGGGGACGACGGCCCGGGTTTGCGCCTGCTGATCTTTCTTGGGTGTTCTCCGCGGTGGGTGCGGTCGATCACAGGGGCGACCACGCCGTGGTTCCCGGCACGGGACGGCGGTCATGACCTGCGCGACCGGCGCCACCACGGGTGCTGCCCGGCTCACCAGTGCCCGGTTCATGCCGCCGCGGTGCACGGTGGGGAGGCCCACCCGGATCGAGTCAGCGCGTGGATCGGCGTCGAGCAGGTCCCGCGGAACCAAATCCTTGTCATAGTACGCATGGATCCGGTAGGAACGGCCCATGGCGGTGCCCTCGATCGGGACGTGGCTGACCTCCGCCGCGTCCCGGGCGCGCAGCGACGCGGGCGCGCTCGTCGCGGGGGAGCGCATCACCTGGCGGGACCTCGATGCCCTCGCCGACCGCGCGGCCGCGGGCTTCCGGGCGCTCGGCCTGCCGGCCGGGTCGCCGGTGTGCGTGCTGATGCGCACGAGCGTGGCGACGCTCGGCGTCTGGTTCGGGCTGGCGCGGGCCGGGTTGCTCGAGGTCCCGCTGAACGTGGCGACGGGGAGCACGCTGCTGCGGCACCTGCTGGAGCACTCGGGTGCGTCCGTCGTGGTGTGCGACGCGGAGTTCGAGGCGCTGGTGCGCGAGTGCGCGCCGGACGCCGTGCGCCACCTCGTCGTGCACGGGCCCGCGGAGGAGCCGCCGCGGGGCGGGCCCGCCCGCCACGACCTGGCCGACCTGCTGGGCGCGGCGACGGGGCCGCTGCCCGAGGTCGATCCGTGCGCGCCCGCCGTCGTGCTCTACACCTCCGGCACCACCGGCCCGCCGAAGGGCGCGCTCCTGTCGCACCGGGCGAACGTCAACCTCACCCGCCACACCGTCTCGCTGCTCGGCTACACGCCCGACGACCGGCTCTACAGCGTGTTCCCGCTGTTCCACTCGAACGCCCGGTACTGCAGCGTGATGGCCGCGGCCGAGGCGGGCGCCGACCTGGTGCTCGACCGCGGGTTCTCGGCCAGCCGGTTCTGGGACACCTGCCGGGCGCACGGCATCACGGCGTTCAACTACCAGGGCGCGATGCTGTCGATCCTGCACAAGCGCCCGCCGCGGCCCGACGACGCGGACAACCCGGTGCGGCTGGCGTTCGACGCGCCGTGCCCGCCGGAGATCTTCACGTCGTTCGAGCGGCGGTTCGGGCTGCAGCTCACCGAGATCTACGGCAGCACCGAGGTCTCGATCGTCACCGAGATGCCGCCCCATCGGCGCCGGATCGGCTCGGCGGGCACCGAGTCGCCCAACTACCACGTCGCCGTCGTCGACGAGCGGGACGAGCCGCTGTCGGCGGGGACGCCCGGCGAGATCGTCGCCCGGCCGAAGGCGCCGGGCTGGATGTTCGACGGCTACCACGGCGACCCGGCCGCGACCGTGCGCGCCTGGCGCGGCCTGTGGTTCCACACCGGCGACCGCGGCTACCTCGACGCCGACGGCTACCTGCACTTCCTGGACCGGATGAAGGACACGATCCGCCGCCGTGGCGAGAACGTCTCCTCGTGGGAGGTCGAGCGGGTGCTCGCCGAGCACCCCGCCGTCGCGCAGGTGGCGGCGTACGGGGTGCCGTCGGAGCTGTCGGAGGAGGAGGTGGCGGTGGCCGTCGTCGCGGCGCCGGGCGCGCACGTCGACCCGGCGGAGCTGGTCGAGCACTGCCGCGGCGCCCTCACGGCATTCGCGGTGCCCCGCTACGTCCGCGTGGTCGCCGCGCTGCCGCTCACCCCGAGCCAGCGCGTGGAGAAGTACAAGCTGCGCGCCGAGGGCCTGACCCCGGACACGTGGGACCGGGACGCCCACCGGTGACCCGCTTCGCCCGCAGCGAGCCCGCCCCCGGCGTCGTGCAGCTCGCGATGTGCCGCCCGGAGAAGCTGAACGCGATGGACCGGGCGTTCTTCGCCGAGCTCACCGAGCTGATGTCCGGGTTCGGCGGGGACGATCGCGTGCGCGCCGTGGTGCTCACCGGCGCGGGCCGCGCGTTCTCCGCGGGCGGGGACATCGACATGTTCGCCGACCTGGACGGCGACGTCGCCCGCGTCCGCCCGCACCTGCGGGCCGTCTACGACGCCTTCCACGCCGTCGAGCGCTGCGCCGTGCCGGTGATCGCCGCGGTCAACGGGCTCGCCTTCGGCGGCGGCACCGAGCTCGCCCTCGCCTGCGACGTCGTGCTGGCCGCGGAGTCGGCCCGGTTCGCGTTCAAGGAGCCGACCGTGGGACTCGCCCCCGGCTACGGGGTCGTGCGCGGGCCCGAGGTGCTCGGCAGGCACTGGACCCGCTACCTCGCCCTGAGCGGCCGGGAGATCGACGCCGCGCGGGCCGAACGGGCCGGCCTGGTGCAGGAGGTGCACCCCGACGCCGACCTGCTCCCCGCCGCCGTCGCGCTGGCCGCGGAGATCGCCGCCCTCCCACCGCTCGCCGTCCAGGTCGGCAAGGCCTTCGTCAACCGCGACGCGGTGGGAGGGTTCAACGAGTCGGTCGAGGCCACGGCGCTGCTCTTCGCGACCGAGGAGCACCGCGCGGCCGTGGCGGCGTTCCGCGCGCGCCGCGGCCGGGACCGGGGTTAGACGACCGTCTCCGCCTCGTAGGTGACGATCGAGACGCCGGCCTGGGCGAAGTTCGCGAGGTCCGCGGTGCCCTCCTGACCGGCCGGGGAGGCGAGCGCGGCCTGCGCGTCCTCCTTGGACGGCCAGTCGAGGGTCGCGGTGAGGAAGAACTCGGGCTTGGAGCCGTCGAGGCTCTCGCAGCGGCCGTAGGTGTAGGACACGAGACCCGGCATGCGCTTGGCCAGCGGCGCGTGCACCGACCGGTAGTGCTCCATGAACGCGTCGGGGTCGGCGGGGTGGTGGTAGTTGACGACGAGCCGGTACATGCGGATCTCCTTCAGGGGTGGTAGGTATCCCAGGTCGGGGCGGTCTCGGGGTGGTCGGCGGGTTCGGGTGGCGTGCGCGGCCAGCGGATCCGGTCGGTGCCGAGGACGTCGGTGGCGAACCGGTCGGCGGGCACGGCGTAGGTGAATGTGATGGATCGCCGGGCGAAGCGCCAGCGCCCGTCCACGCGGCGGTAGTCGTCCTCGTACCGGTAGGCGGCGAGCACCAGGCTGCTGCGGGTGGCGAGCTCGGCGTGGCCGTGCGACCAGCCGCTCGCCGTGCCGTCGCCGTGCAGCAGCACGACGCCGGGGTGCGGGGTGTGCAGCATCGTGCGGTAGGTGTCGAAGCTCGCGACGTACGCCGCGCGCACCGCGTCGGCCCCGACCGCGGCCACGCCTCGCCGCTCGAACACCCCGTCGTCGGTGAACATGGCGACCAGGGCGTCGATGTCGTGGTCGTCGACGGCGCGCGCGTAGAGCGCACACAGGTCGTGGATGGCCTGCCGGTCGGCCTGGGCGCGCACGGCCGCCGCGAGCGCCGAGGGGTCGCCGTCGGGCAGCGCGGGCACGGTGGTGAGCGCGGCAGCCACGGCGGGCAGGTCGAGCCTCACGCCGCCACCCGCTCCGGCAGCGTGCCCAGGAGATCGCGCAGCCGCTGCGGGATCTCGGCCTTGCCGGTGCCGTCCGGGGTGCGGCAGACGAACGTCATGGCGCCGTGCGTGACGACCTCCTCGCCCCGCACGAAGTCGAAGCCGACGGTGTAGGAGCTCGTGCCGATGCGGTCGAGCACGAGCCGGATCGCGAGCTCGTCGAACACCCGCACCATGCGCCGGTAGGTGCACTCGGAGTGCACCCCGACGGTCAGGACGCCGAGCGAGTCGACCAGCTCGCCCGAGCGCAGCCCGTGCTCGTAGAGCCAGCTCGAGTACGCCCGTTCCATCCAGGGGTAGTAGATGGCGAAGTAGGCGATGCCGACCGCGTCGCAGTCGCCGTAGGACAGGCGGAACGACAGCTGCTCGCTCACGGCAGCACCACCGTCGCCGTCCCGGTGACGGCCGGTTCGCCGCCGTCGACCTCGAGCGCGACGTCGCAGTCCGCGAGCCGCACCCCGTCCTCCTCCCGCACCGCGGTGACCGTGCCGCGCACCCGGACGCGGTCGCCCGCGAACACCGGGCCGCGGAAGCGGACCCGCAGCCTGCGCAGCCGGTCCGGCCCGCCCGCCCAGGCGGTGACCGCGTTCATGACGTAGCCCATGTTCAGCGGGCCCTGGTTGACCGGGCGGTCGCCCATGCCGAGCGCGCGCACCGCGTCGACGTCGAAGTGGATCGGGGTCGGGTCGGCGAGCAGGGCGGCGGTCGTCTTCATCTTCTCCGCGCTGACCGACCCCACCTCCCACACCGGCAGCTCGGTGCCCACCTTCATGTGGTCCTCCGCGGGAAGACGATCGAGTTCCAACACCTCGCGACGTGGGTGCCGTCCGGGTCGAGGTGCAGGTCGAGCTCGTAGCCGACGACGTCGAACGGGCCGGTGCGCCGGCCCACCTTGCGCTCGGCCGAGACGACCCGCCCGCTGACCCGGTAGGTCGCCCCGATCCGCAGCGGCCGGTGCAGCGTGGTCTCGTGCTCGCCGAACACCGGCCCGTCCGCCGCGGTCGCGCCGAACCAGGAGAACAGCTCGTCCCAGCCGATGCCCATCGCGCCGGTCGCGGCGATCCAGGCGAAGAGCGGGTGGGCCACCTCGCCCGCGGCCTTCTGCACGGGTGGTGGCTCGGCCAGGACCGCGTCGGCGACGAGCCACGCGCGCCACGGCTCGATCGTGTAGGTGCCGCCGGGGAACCGGCGGCCCACCTGGGCCGCCAGCTCCTCCTCCGAGAACGCCATTCAGACGTTCCGCTCCGCGTCCGCCCAGTACGGCGCGCGCAGCTCCCGCTTGAGGATCTTCCCGGTGGGCGCCTTGGGCAGGGCGGCGACGAAGTCGACCGACCGCGGCTTCTGGTAGCTCGCGAGGTGCTTGCGCGCCTCGTCGATGATCTCCTGCTCGGTGGCGGTCCGGCCGGGCTTGAGCACGACCACGGCCTTCACCGACTCGCCCCACTCCGGGTCGGGGACCCCGATCACCGCGCACTCCAGCACGGCGGGGTGCTGGTTGATCGCCTCCTCGACCTGGACGCTGTAGATGTTCTCGCCGCCCGAGATGATCATGTCCTTGGCGCGGTCGACGATGAACACGTAGCGGTCCTCGTCCCAGGTGGCGATGTCACCGGTCCACATCCAGCCGTCGCGCAGCGTCTGCGCGGTGAGCTCGGGCTGGTTGAGGTAGCCGAGCATGTTCGCCTCGGAGCGCACGACGATCTCCCCGGGCGTGCGTCCGTCGCGCGGGACGTCGTGGCCGTCGGGGTCGACCACCCGCACGGTGGTCACGAAGCCCTCCCGGCCGCACGAGCGGAGCCGGTGCGCGTCGATGCCGCGGACGGCCTTCGCGTGGTCCTCCTGGGACAGGAAGGTCATCGTGGTGCCCTCGGTCTGCCCGTAGCCCTGGATGAGCGTGCACGGGAACGAGTCGAGCGCCGCCCGCACCACCGAGGAGGGCATGGGGCCGCCGCCGTACTGGATGTTGCGCAGGCTGGACAGGTCGTAGGAGGAGAAGTTCGGCACGGCCATCATCCAGTTGAGCATCGTGGTGATGCCGAGGAACGCCGAGACCTTCTCGGCCTCGATGATCTCCAGCGCCTGCTTCGCCTCGAAGTTGACCAGCACGAGCGGGCAGCCGTGCTTCATGTAGTTCATCGCCAGCACGATCGGGATGTGGTACATCTGCCCGGTCAGCATGTACACATCCGTCGGCACGATCCGCTCGGCCACGGTCTGGTTGAGCATCCCGGCAGCCGCGCTGCGGTGCGAGTGCACGGCGCCCTTCGACCGGCCCGTGGTCCCGCCGGTGTAGAGGATGAAGAACGGGTCGTCGTCGCGGACCCGCTGCGCCCACCCGGGTTCCTCGTCCGACGACGACTCGAGCAGCCGCTCGAGGCTGCCGTCGCCCTTCTCGCCGAACTGCAGCCAGTGCGGCACGTCGACCGCGCGCTGCAGCTGCTCGACCGTGTCCGCCCACTCGGCGCTGCTGATCACCACGCGGGGCGCGGCGTCGGTCACGATGGCGGCGAGCTCCGGCTCGGCGAGGCGCCAGTTGAGCGGCTGCAGCACCAGCCCGGCGCGGCCGGCGGCGAAGTAGAGCGCCTGGTACTCCACGCAGTTGCGCGACAGCACGGCGAGCCGGTCGCCCGACTCCAGTCCGAGGCCGCGCAGCCCGTTGGCCGCCCTGCGCACCATGGCGTCGAAGTCCGCCCAGTTCACCCGGCGGTCGTTCGGCACGTCGTACACCGCCTGGGCGCGCGGGGTGAGCGCGGCCCACTTGGCGGGGATGAGGCCCTGGTTCATGTCAGTAGGGCAGGTCCAGCTGGATGTGGCGCTTGGTGAACCGCCACTCGCCGTCGTCGCAGCGGCGCAGCTCGTCGTCGTAGCGCGCGGTGGACAGCAGCTTCGCCGCGCCGTTCTCCACCGAGATCAGCGTGAGGTAGGAGCTCACGCTCGCGGTCTTGTCGTCGGCGTGGCGCACCGCCAGGTTCGTGGTGACGTGCCTGCGCTGGTCGGTCTGCGACGCGTGCGAGTCGACCATCAGCTTCATGATCGCTTCCTTGCCCTCGAACGGGCCGATGAGGTCGCCGTCGGCGATCCGCATCGTGAACACGGCGTCGTCGGTGAACGTGTCGGCCATCTCGGCCATGTCGTTCTCGTCGTAGGCGATGGAGTAGCGGTTCAGGGTGTTCTCGATGGCGCCGCGATCGAAGACGGCCTGGTCGGGCATGGGGACTCCTGGGGGTTACTTGACGTGGGCGCCCGCGTCGACCGGGAAGGTCACCCCGGTGACGTAGCGCGCCTCGTCGCTGGCGAGGAACAGCACCGCGTTGCTGATGTCGCGCGGCTCGACCCACGGCACCGGGAGCGCGTTCAGGGACATGAACCCGGGCATGGCCTTCTCGACCGTGGGCTCCGGGTCGCCGGGGGAGAACATCCCCCACGTGCCCGGGTTCTGGATCATGATCGTGTCGACGTTGGTGGGGTGGATCGTGTTGACCCGGATCGAGTACGGCGCGAGCTCGTTGGCCAGCGTGCGCATCAACCCGACGATGCCGTGCTTGGCGGTCACGTAGTGGGCGACGTGCTGGACGCCCTTGAGCCCGCCGATCGAGCTCGTGAACAGGATCGAGCCGCCCCGGCCGGCGTCGATCATCGTGGGGATCGCGACCTTGGCCGTGTGGAACACCCCCGTGAGGTTCACGTCGATCATGTCGCGCCACTGCTCGGCGGTGAGCTCCCAGGCCCGGCCGTAGGTGGCGATGCCGGCGTTGGCGACCACCGTGTCGACCCGGCCCAGCTCGGCGACGCCTTCGTCGAAGGCGGCCTGCAGGGCGTCGAGGTCGCGCACGTCGGCGCGGCGGGCGACGATCCGCCGGTCGAGCGCCTCCACCGCGCGCACCGTCTCGGCCAGCTCCTCCGCGGTGGCGAGCCGGTAGTACGGGGTGACGGTGTCGATGTCGGCGCAGATGTCGACCGCGATGATGTCGGCGCCCTCCTCGGCCAGGCGGACCGCGTGGCTGCGGCCCTGGCCCCTGGCGGCGCCGGTGATGAAGGCGACCTTGCCTTCCATCCGTCCGGACACGGGTGTGCTCCCTTTCAGACGTGGGATGCCGCGGTCACGCCCTCGGGGACGGCACCGGGCGGGAGCCTGCGCTCACCGGGGGTGAACGTGGCAGGGATGCGCTGCCAGCCCTTGTTGACGCCCTGGCGGGGGTAGCGCACGAGCGCGTCCAGGTCGACGACGTAGTCGGGCATGCGCTCGAGCACCTGGCCGAGCATGGTCAGGGCCATCCGCTTGCCCAGGTGCGAGCCGGCGCAGCGGTGGATGCCCACGCCGAAGGCCAGGTGCCGGTTGGGCCAGCGGTGGATGTCGATCTCGTCGGGGTTCTCGAAGGCCTCCTCGTCGCGGTTGGCCGACGCCCAGGCGAGCAGCGCCCGGTCGCCCACCCTGAACGGGCAGCCGTGGAACTCGGTCTCCTTGAGCACGGTGCGCGCGAGCGCCTGCGTGGGGGAGAAGTAACGCAGGAACTCCTCGAGGGCGCGCGGCAGCAGCGACGGGTCGTCGATCAGCTCCCGGCGCACGTCGGGGTGCTCGTAGAGCCACACCAGCGTCTGGCTCACCAGCGACGCGGTGGTGCCCACCCCGCCCGCGATGAGCAGCTCGACGATCGAGAAGACCTCCTCCTGCGTGATCGGCCGCCCGTCCACTTCCTGCTGGACGAGGTAGCTGATCACGTCGTCGCGCGGCTCCTCGGCGCGGGCGGCGATCACCTCCCGCATCTGCCGGCTGCACCACGGCAGGTCGACCTGCACGGCCCGCTGGTAGGCCGGGCTGCCGATCTCCTCGGCGAGGGTGGCGTGGTGGGCGCTCGAGTAGCGGTGCCAGTCCTGGACCGGCAGGCCGAGCCAGTCGATGGTGACGATCGAGGGCACCCCGATCACCTGGGCGAGGTCGGCCTGCCCGGACTCGATGATCTCGTCGATGAACCAGGTGGTCCACAGCTCGATCCGGGGCGCGACCTTCTCGACGGCGGCGGGTGACGCGATCGGGTTGATGATCTTGCGGTAGCTGCGGAACCGCGGCGGGTCGAGCTCGATCGGGATGTGCTCGTGCATCGGCGTCTTCGGGATGACGACCGACAGCCCCGGACCGCCGTACTGGTCGAGCCGCCGGGAGGAGAAGACGTCGTCGTCCCGGGCCGCTTCGAACACCGACTCGTAGTCCGACAGCAGCCAGAAGCCGCCGTGCGCCTCCGTCCACGCGACGGGGTGCTTCTTGCGCACCGCCCGGTAAGCGGCGACGGTGTCCTCGGCGTGCGCTTGCGAGTGGTGGTCGAAGTGGACGACGGGGCAACGCTGCTCCGCGCTCATGCGGTCTCCTCGACTTTCTCCCGGGCGGCCTAGATGTGATAATGCTGATCCTGGTTTGTGTCTGTCAATGGTGCCCGGAGGGAGAACGATGCGCGTCAACGTCGACCTGGGGGCGTGTCAGGGCCACGGGGTCTGCCACATGAGCGCCCCTGACGTGTTCGACCTCGCCGAGGAAGACGGGCACTCGATCGTCCGGACCGACCCGGTGCCGCCGGAGCTGGAGGCCGACGCGCGGCTCGGGGCGGACAGCTGCCCGGAACGCGCGATCACGGTGTCCCGGTAGCTGACCCGTTGGCCGTGCGTTCGGCGCCTGCGCCCGGCTCGGGGAGCGGCTCGGAGAAGCCGCCCGCCAGCGCGCGCAGCGCGGCGTCGAGGTAGACCGAGAGGTCGGCGTCGGCGCGGGCGGCCCAGCGCTCGTAGGCCGCGCGGCACGCGGCGAGCGTGGCGCGGCCGACCGCGTGCGGGAACAGCGCGTCCGGGGGCTGTCCCACGCGCCTGCCGACGAACTCGCTGATCGCCCGCTCCCACGCGTCGTAGCGGACGGTCGCGCTCGCGGCGATCTCGGGCACCGTGGCGACCAGGTTCATCCGCATCCGCAGCTCGGGCACGTCCGCGGCGCGGTAGTGGTTGGCCGCGAGCACCGCGTGGCGCACCGCGTCCATCAGGGGGAGGTCGTCCGGCGCCGAGGCCAGCGCCGAGCGGATCGCCTCGACCTCGTTGTCGAACGTGTGCCACAGGACGCTCGCCTTGGCGTCGAAGTAGCGGAAGAACGTCCGGGTGCTCACGCCCGCCGCGGCGGCGATCTGCTCGATCGTCGTCTCGTGGAACCCCTGCTCGGTGAACAGTCGCAGCGCGATCAGCTCGAGCTCGCGCGTGCTCGTGCCGCGGGGGCGTCCGCGCCGGGCGGGTCTTGTTCGCGTCACGGCCGCGACGCTATCGTCCCCCTATATTTGTCACAGCATGCCGAAAAGGCTGTGGAGGGCTGATCATGGGCGGCGGCTGGTTCGAGACGGTGGCGGAGGCGCAACGGCGGGCGCGCAAGCGGCTGCCCAAGTCGGTGTACGGCGCGCTGGTGGCGGGCTCGGAGAAGGGGCTGACCCTCCGCGACAACCAGGCCGCCTTCGACGAGATCGGCTTCGCGCCGCGCACCGCGGGCCAGTCGGCCAAGCGCGAGCTCGGCACCACCGTCCTGGGTCAGCACATCGCGCTGCCGGTGATCATCTCGCCGACGGGCGTGCAGGCCGTCCACCCCGACGGTGAGGTGGCCGTCGCGCGGGCGGCCGCCAACCGCGGCACCGCGATGGGCCTGTCGTCGTTCGCCAGCAAGCCGGTGGAGGAGGTCGTCGCGGCCAACCCGAAGACCTTCTTCCAGATGTACTGGTGCGGCACCCGCGACGACATGCTGCGCCGGATCGAGCGGGTCCGCGCGGCCGGCGTGGTGGGGCTGATCCTCACCCTCGACTGGTCGTTCTCGCACGGCCGCGACTGGGGCAGCCCGCACATCCCGGAGCGGCTCACCCTGCGCGAGTTGGTCCGCTTCGCGCCGGAGGGCATCACCCGTCCCGCCTGGCTGCTGGACTGGGTCCGCACCCGGCGGCTGCCCGACCTCACCGTGCCCAACATGGCCGACCCGGGCTCGCCCGCCCCGACGTTCTTCGGCGCCTACGGGCAGTGGATGCAGACCCCGCCCCCGAGCTGGGAGGACGTGCGCTGGCTGCGCGAGCAGTGGGGCGGTCCGTTCCTGCTCAAGGGCGTGTTCCGGGTGGACGAGGCCAAGCGGGCCGTCGACGCGGGGGTCAGCGCGATCTCGGTGTCCAACCACGGCGGCAACAACCTCGACGGCACCCCCGCCTCGATCCGCGCCCTGCCGCTCATCGCCGACGCGGTCGGCGACCAGGTCGAGGTGCTGCTCGACGGCGGCATCCGGCGCGGCAGCGACGTCGTCAAGGCGCTCGCGCTCGGCGCCCGCGCCGTGCTGATCGGCCGCGCCTACCTGTGGGGCCTCGCCGCGAACGGGCAGGCGGGGGTGGAGAACGTCCTCGACATCCTGCGCGGCGGCATCGACTCGGCCCTGCTCGGGCTCGGCCGCAGCTCGGTCGAGGAGCTCTCGCGCGAGGACGTGCTCGTCCCGGAGGACTTCTCCGCTCGCGTCGCGCCGCGTTCCCGAGTTCGCGGCGGCTGAGCTCAGGCGGTGCTGAGCAGCAGCACGCCCGCCAGCACCACGGCGGCCGCCGCGGCGCGCCGGTGGCCGAGCGGCTCGTGCAGGAACAGCGCGCCGATGAGCGCGCCGAACACGATGCTGCTCTCGCGCAGCGCCGCGACGGGGGCGAGTGCGCCGGAGGTCTGGGCCGACAGCACGATCGAGTAGGCCGCGAGCGAGATCGCCCCGCCGGTGAGCCCGGGCAGGGCGTGGCGGCGCAGGGCCGGGGTGAGGTGGCGACCGCGGCGCAGCACCGCCAGCGCAGGGAGCGCGGGCCCCTGCAACAGGAACATCCAGCCGATGTAGGCGAGCAGCGGTCCCCGGGTCACACCGACGCCGTCGATCACCGTGTACAGGGCGATCAGCAGGCCGGTGGCGACCGCCGCGGCCACCGCGGGGAGCTCCTCGCGCCCGGGCAGGCCGCCGGCGAGGACCAGCGCCACGAGGCCCGCCGAGACGGCGAGGACGCCCGCGAGCTCGTGGGCGGTCAGCGGCTTGTGCAGGACCAACACGGACGCGGGTGCGACGACGAGCGGCGCGGTCCCGCGCGCGAGGGGATAGGCCTGGCTGAACTCGCCGAGCTGGTAGCTGGCGAGCAGCAGCAGGTTGTAGCCGATGTGCGCCACGGCGGAGCCCACGATGTACGGCCACGCGCCGGGCGCGGGCCACCCCGCGACGGCGACGAGCGCACCGCCGCCGACCACGTCGGCGACCCCGATCATCCCGAACCCGACGAGGCGGTCGCCGATGCCGTGGGCGATGGAGTTCCAGGCGGCGTGCAGCAGCGCGGCGGCGAGCACCGCGGCGATCACGAGGGGACCGAACGAGGGGGCAGGCGCCAGGGGGTTCAAATCGATCCAGCACGTTACCGGTCTTGTTCCGGGCCCGCCGGGCGGCGTAGCGTGCGTCGTCGAATCGATTCGACGGCTCCGCCGGGGGAGGTGCCGGATGCAGACCCGTCCGGTCGTCGAGGGCCTGCTGCTCTACGCCGCGATCGCGCTCGCCCCCACCGTGGTCGTCTGGTTGGTCGTGCGGCTCGTGCCCGCGGCCGTCACCTCGTGGTGGGAGCGCAGGCGCCGCCCCGCCCCCGTCACCCCCACCTGCGCGCCCTTCGAGGAGGTGGTCGCGAACCTGCGCAGGCTGCACCGGCAGGTGCGCGACTGCCGCCCGCCCACCCGCGTGCGCACGGTGGCGCTGCTCGCCGCCTACGACGACACGCTGCTCGAGGCCTGCGCGATGGTCGGCGTCGACGCCCCGCTGGCCACCGCCCGCGGCAGCGACCGCGCCTTCGCCCGGATGCTCACCGAGGCCGCGCTGGAGAACGCGGGCATCGCCCTCGACCCGTAGGCCCGGCTCAGCGCGCGAGCCACCCGCCGTCGACCGCGAGGACGTGCCCGTGCACGTACGACGCGGCGGGGGAGGCGAGGAAGACCACCACGTTGCCCACGTCCTCCGGTGTGCCCCAGCGCCCGGCCGGGATGCGCACCGAGATCTGCTCGCGCCGCACCGGGTCGGCGAGCAGCGCGGCGTTCAGGTCGGTGTCCATGTAGCCCGGCGCGACCGCGTTGACGTTGACCCCGCGGCCCGCCCACTCGTTGCAGAGCGCCTTGGTCAGCTGGGCCACCCCGCCCTTGCTGGCGGCGTAGGCGGGCACGGTGATCCCGCCCTGGAACGACAGCAGGGACGCGACGTTGACGATCGCGCCCGAGCCGCGCTCGAGCATGGGCGTGCCGAACAGCCGGCAGAGCTGGAAGACCGCGCGCAGGTTGACCTCGACGACGCGGTCCCACGCCTCGAGCGGGAACTCGGCGGCCGGGTGCCGCTCCTGCACGCCCGCGTTGTTGACCAGGATGTCGACCCGGTGGTCGGCGAGCACCGCTTCCGCGGTCGCGGTGATCGCGGCGCTGTCGGCGAGGTCGAGCGTGCGGGCCGACAGGTGCCGGCCCAGCGCGGCGGCGGCGTCGGTGAGGTCGGCGGGCAGCGGCGAGCGGCCGAGCGACACGACGTCGGCGCCCGCCTCGAGGAGCGCGAGCGTGATCCCGCGGCCGAGGCCGCGGCCCCCGCCGGTGACGACCGCCGTCTTCCCGCTGAGGTCGAACGGGTGGGTTCTCCGATCACCAGGCACGCGCCGAGTATGGCCCGGGGGCAGACTGTGCCCGACCGTGATCGAAGGAGAGGGATGCGCATGCGCCACGACGCCGTGCTCGCCGAGACGATCGGCATCAGGGGAGCGGACGACGACGAGATCGAGGCCTACACCGCGCGCCCGATGGACGGTGGGCACCGCGGCGGGGTGGTGGTGATCCACCACATGCCCGGCTACGACTGGGCCACCAAGGAGATCGTCCGCCGGTTCGCGGTCTGGGGCTACAACGCGATCTGCATGAACCTCTACAGCCGGGAGGCGCCCGGCGCGGACCCCGACGACGCCGCCGCCACCGCCAGGGCGCGCGGCGGGGTGCCCGACGCCCGCTTCGTCGGCGACGCCGCGGGCGCGGCGCGGTGGCTGCGGTCGCTGCCCACGTCGAACGGGAAGGTCGGCACGATCGGCTTCTGCTCCGGCGGGCGGCAGGCCTTCCTGTCCGCCGTCGAGCTCGACATCCAGGCCGCCGTCGACTGCTACGGCGCGTTCGTCGTCGGCAGCCCGCCCGAGGGGTTCCCCCTGCAGGTGCAGCCGCTCGCCGACCGCGTGCCCGAGCTGCGCGCCCCGCTGCTCGGGCTGTTCGGCAACGAGGACGCCCACCCCTCGCCGGCCCAGGTCGACGAGCTGGAGAAGCTGCTGCAGGAGCACGGCAAGACCTACGAGTTCCATCGCTACGACGACGCGGGCCACGCCTTCTTCGCCGTCGACCGCCCCTCCTACCGGGTGGCGGCCGCCCAGGACGGGTGGCAGAAGGTCAAGGCCTTCTTCGCCAAGCACCTGGACGGGGAGGCCTGAGCGGCATGTGCACCTACAGCACCGAGACGATCGAGGTGACGGCGAGCAGCGGCAAGGGTCCGCAGGGCTGGTTCCCGCTGCGCACGGCCACGGTCTACTACGACCACCCGGTGCACGCGCCGCACGACCACACCGTCAACATCGACTTCCTGAACCCCGAGCAGGGCCCCGGCGCCCGGGTCGCGGTCGAGCTGTCCCTCGACTCCGCCCGCGCGCTGCTGGCGGCGCTGCAGACGACCGTCGAACGCGCCGCCCACCACTGATCGGCCGTTCGCAGCGAGGAGGCATCGTGGAACGGAAACCGATCAACCCGTGGGACTGGTCGCTGCGCTTCGGCTTCAACCAGGCCGAGCTCGTCGAGGGCGGGCGCAGGCAGCTGATCTGCTCCGGCCAGACGTCCGTGGACGCCGAGGGGCGCCCGCAGCACGCGGGGGACATGCGCGCGCAGGTCGCCCTCGCCATGGACAACCTCGAGGCCGTGCTCGCGGCCGCGGGCATGACGCTTCGCGACGTGGTGCGGCTCAACGTCTACACCACCGACGTCGATGCGTACCTGAGCTGTTTCGACGTCGTCTCCGAGCGGTGCAGCGCGGCGCGCGTGCGCCCCGCGAGCACGCTGCTCGGCGTGACCCGCCTGGCCGCCCCCGAGCTCATGGTGGAGCTGGAGGCGACCGCGATCGCGTGAGCGGACGGGGGCTCAGCGCCCGTCCTCGGGGAGCACGACCCCGGCGGCCGCGGTGAGCCCCCCGTCCACCCGCATCTCGCTGCCCGTGACGAACGACGACCGCGGGCTGGCGAGGAACGCGCACATCTCCGCCACCTCCTCCGGTCGCGCCGTGCGGCCCATCGGGTGGGAGCGGCCCCACTCGGCGAGCAGCTCGGCCGGGTCGCGGTCGCCCGCGAACCGCTGCGCGCTCGCGCGCAGCATCGGCGTGTCCACCGAGCCGGGGCACACGGCGTTGCAGCGGATCTGCTCGTGGGCGTGGTCGACGGCGATCGCGCGGGTGAGCGCGTTGATCGCGCCCTTGCTCGCGGCGTAGGCCACCACGTCGGTCTGCGTCACGAACGCCTGCACCGACGAGACGTTGACGATCGACCCGCCGCCCGCCTGGCGCATGAGCGGGACGAGGTGCTTGGCGAACAGGAAGATGCTGGTGACGTTCACCGCGAGCACCTCGTTCCACGTCGCCTCGTCGGTGGTCTCCACGGTGCCGTAACGCTGGATGCCCGCCGCGTTCACGAGGATCTCCGCACCCCCGAACTCCTCGCGGGCGACCTGCGCCGCGCGCTCGGCCGTCGCGGCGCTGCTGACGTCGCCCACCACCTCGGCGACCCGGGCGCCGTCCGCGCGCAGCCGCTCGGCGTGCTCGGTCAGGGCGTCGGCGTCGACGTCGCAGGCGACGATCGCGGCGCCCGCGCCGGCCAACCGCGCGGCGACGGCGGCCCCGATGCCCTTCGCCGCCCCCGTGACCACTGCCGTCCGGCCCGCGAACTCCGGCGTGTTGTTCATGGGCACACGGTGCGCCGAGCTCGTCTGATGAGCAAGATCTGGCGCGATGACCGCACCGGGGCCGACCCGCCGGCCGCGGTGGGGTCAGGTCGCCCAGCCGGTGGGGATGTCCCGCAGTTTCCGAGCGACGTACGCGACGTAGTACAGGGGGTCACCCCGGACCGACAGCCGGTGTCGGTAGTGCTCCTCGGCGATGACGCTGATCACCTCTTCGGCGAGCATCCGCCGGATCAAGCTGCTGAAGCCGGTGGTGTCGTGGTCGGTGACGAAGTCCTCCTTGATCGTGAAGGCGATCAGCCCCGAGGCCTCGACGAGGTTGAACGCGGCGGTGAACGCCGCCGGCGGGATGTCGCCGAACCCGAGCGCCGCGACCGTCGTCATCGCGTTGAACCGGCGGGCGGCGAGCTCCTCCCGTTGGTCGGGGGTGAGCGCCGTGAGGTCGGCGACCAGGTAGCCGTCGTAGACACCGGGCCGGTCGCGCGCGGCCGCCCGCGCCGCCTCCTCGATGATGTCGACGCCGTAGACGGTGCCCGCGCCGAGGGTGCGGAGCTCCTCACCGACCATCCCGTTGCCGGCGCCGACGTCGAGCACGCGCAGCTCGGCCGGGTCGATGCCCTGCTCCGCCACCGCGCGGCCGAGCAGGCGGCGGACCACCCGCGGGGACGTGCACCGGAGCAGATCGTAGAAGAGCTGCTCGTACAGGCCGGGGTGCTCGTAGATGACGTGGTAGTCGTGGAAACGGATCCGGATGTGCTCCCCGTCGAGCCGGGCATCGCACCACTCCTCGTCCTGGTCGAGAACCAGGTCGGCGGGGAGGGAGATCTCCCAGCGCCGGGGTGCCCGCACCGTGACCCGACCCGCATCGCACGCAGTGATGGTCGCTCACCTCCGCATCGGCGCACGCGGCGCGGCGGTGCCGGCCGCAATGATCATTTCGAGGGTAGGTGCCGGTATTTCCGCGTGGTACTGCCCTTTCCTCGAGGTGGACCGCGAATTTCGGTGAATCGGGTCACACGTGTGCGTATTGCGAGATGAATTGCGTCAACCGGAACAAATGGCGGTCGGTGCTCCCCGCGCACCTCGCGCCGCGACCCGGCACGTCGCCGAGGGGCGCGTTGCGCCGCTCTCGTCCGACACTGGAAGATCTGGCGCGATGACTGAGACCCGATCCGCCGTCGCCGACCTCCTGACCCGCCTGGGCTACCCGGCCACGGACGCCGGTGAGCTGCCCGACTCGCCACTGCGGTTCCCGGACGGCGCGCAGTACCGCACCGAGATCCCCAGCGTCGAGGGCCCGGCCGCGCTGGAGGCCGTGTTCGACGAGGCCGACAAGCGCGGCGTGCGCGTGCACCGCGTCTCGTCCGGCAGCGGGATCATGCTCGCCACCGACGCCGAGATCACCGACATGGTGCGGGCGTGCGCGGCCCGCCGCGTGGAGCTGTCGCTGTTCGTCGGCCCGCGGGCGGCGTGGGACATCGGCGCCCAGGCCCGCACCCCGGCGGGCGGGGCGATCGGCTGCCGCCACGAGGGCGCCGACCAGCTGGCCTACGCGATGGAGGACCTCGTGCGCGCCAACGCCCTCGGCGTGCGCGGGGCGCTCGTCGCCGACGAGGGCCTGCTGCTGATGACCAAGCACATGAAGGAGGCCGGCCTGATCGCGCCGGACTTCGTCGTGAAGGTCTCGGTGCAGATGATGGCGTCGAACCCGGTGAGCGTGCGGCTCATGCAGGACCTCGGCGCCGACACCTACAACGTGCCGCCCGGCCTGTCCCTGCCGCGGCTGGCCTCCATCCGCGCCGCCACGCAGATCCCGATCGACATGTACGTCGAGTCGCCCGACACGCTCGGCGGCTTCGTCCGCCACCACGAGATCGCCGAGCTGGTGCGGGTGCTCGCCCCGATCTACGTCAAGTTCGGGCTGCGCAACCACCCCGACGTCTACCCGAGCGGCGCCCAGCACGAGGCGCTGAACGTCGCGCTGTCGCGGGAGCGGGTGCGCCGCGCCGAGATCGGACTGGAGTTCCTCCGCCGGGCCGCCCCCGACCTGGTGACCTCGGAGCTGGGCGCCGAGGGGCTGGCCGTCCCCGTGGCCTGAGCCCCTCCCGACGAGGCATGGGTACCGCGCTGCGGGTGGCCGTCGCCGTCGTCGTGGTGGCGGCGGTGGTGGTCGCCCTGGCGTGGGTGTTCCAGCGGCGGCTGATCTACCTGCCCTTCGGCGCCCCGGGCGCGCCCGCGAGCGCGTACCTCTCGGGCGGCCGCGACGTGGTGCTGCGCACCGAGGACGGGCTCGAGCTCACCGCGTGGTGGGCGCCCGCCACCGGGCCGGCGCGGGACCGCACGGTGCTGGTCGCGCCCGGCAACGGCGGCTCGCGCGTGCTGCGGGTGCCGCTCGTGCGGGCCCTCGCCGCGGAGGGGTTCGACGTGCTGCTGGTCGACTACCGCGGCTACGGCGGCAACCCCGGCTCGCCCAGCGAGGAGGGCCTCGCCGCGGACGTCGCCGCGGCGTACCGCCACCTCGTCGAGGACCGCGGCGTGCCGCCCGAGCGGATCGTCCTGTTCGGCGAGAGCCTCGGCGGGGCGCCGCTGACCCGGCTCGCCACCGAGCGCCCGGTCGGCGCGCTCGTGCTGCGCAGCCCGTTCACCTCGCTCGCCGACGTCGGGGCGCGCGCCTACCCGTTCCTGCCGGTACGGGCCCTGCTGCGGGACCGGTTCCCGCTGCTGGAGCAGGTGCGATCGGTGCGGGCGCCGGTCGCGGTGGTCGCGGGCGGGGCCGACGAGATCGTGCCGGTCGAGCAGAGCCGGGCGGTCGCCGACGCCGCGGGCGCGGCGTACGTCGAGGTGTCGGGGGCGGGGCACAACGACGGGGAGCTGACCAGCGGGCCGGTGGTCGTCGACACGGTGGTGCGGGTGGTCGGTGGGTAGCGGTCCGGGGTCTGTGAGGTCGAGGTGATCGGCGTCCGGTCCGCCGCTGAGCGGTCGGGCTCTACGGTGGGGGCGTGATCAGACTCGACCGGCACCCGTGGCGTGAGGTGCGGGCCGCGGGGGAGCGCGGCGCGATCGCCGTGCTCCCCGTCGGCTCGCAGGAGCAGCACTCCGAGCACCTGCCGATGGGCACGGACACGATGCTCGCCGAGGCGGTCGTCGACGCGGCCTCCGACCTGATCGGCGACGACGGGCCGGAGCTGGTCCGGCTGCCCGCGCTGCCGTACGGGCACAGCCCGCACCACCTGTTCGCGGCCGCGGTGTCGCTGTCGGCCACGACGCTGCTCGCCGTCCTCGACGACGCGCTCGACTCGCTGGTGCGCAGCGGGTTCCGCCGCGTGCTGCTGGTCAACGGGCACGGGGGCAACGACGAGGTGGTGCGCCTCGCGGTGAAGACCTACGCCGAGCGCGCGGACGTCGCGCTGGGCGCCTGCTCGTACTGGACGATCGCCGGCCCGGAGGACCCGCCGCAGGCGCCGGGCCACGCCGGCTGGTTCGAGACCTCACTGCTGCTCGCCGTCCACCCGGATCTGGTCCGCCCCGCCGGTCCGTGGCGGGAGCCGGAGGCCCCGCCGCTGTTCCACCGCCCGCCCGCCCCCGGGCTGACGGTGGCGCGGCACGGGGAGTGGGCGCGGGTCGGCGGGGTGACCGACGACGCCGGCACCGCGGACCCCGAGGCCGGTGAGCGCCTGCTCGCCGGGCGGGCGCGGGCGCTCGCCGCCGCGATCCGGGCGTTCGACTCCGCTACCGCGACGAGCCACGGTCACCAGCGGTAGTCGAGGAACTTCCCGTCGAAGGTCACGACCACCCGGTCCCCCTCCGGGTCGGGCCGGCGGGAGATGTCGACCCGGAAGTTGATCGCGCTCATGATCCCGTCGCCGAACTCCTCGTGGATCAGCTCCTTCAGCGCCGGGCCGTAGACCGACAGCGCCTCGGTGAAGCGGTAGATCGTCGGGTCGGCCATCACGGCGGGGTCGGTGCCGCGGGTGGGCTGCAGCTGCAGGCTCTCGGCCACGGCCTCGTCGAGCCCGAGCAGCTCGCACGCCTTCGCGGCCTGCTCGGCCGTCATCGGGTGCTGGCCGAGCAGGGCCGCGGTCGTCCACACCAGCGGGGTGCCGAGCTCCTCGGCGATCCGCGCCCAGGTGAGGCCCTTGCGTTTCCGGGCGGCGACGACGAGGTCGGCCGCTTCGGACTTGCTCATGATGGGGTTGATCGTCGGCTCCTTCGCGTCGGTCGGTGGGCGGCCCCAGGCTCGCGGGCGCGTATTGCACCCGCGTTACGGCCGTGTGACGCCCACCTGCTGCGGCGGTGCGAGCGGGTGTGAGCCGAGCGTGACGCGATGATCCTCGCGCCGTAACGGCACGGAAAAGCCCGCTCCGAAGACTCGGTTCGCCCCGTCGACAACCGAGGAGTCCCCGCATGTCCTATCTGAACCCGTCGGAGTTCGTCGGAAAGATGATCGACGTGGGCGAGGCGAAGGTCTTCATGTCCACCCGCGACACCGTGATCCGGGCCTACATGGCCGGAGCGATCCTCGCCCTCGCCGCCGCGTTCGCCGTCACGATCAGCGTGCAGACCGGGTCGGCTCTGGTCGGAGCGCTGTTGTTCCCGGTGGGCTTCTGCATGCTCTACCTGCTGGGCTTCGACCTGCTCACCGGGGTGTTCACGCTGGTGCCGCTGGCCTGGATCGACCGGCGGCCGGGTGTGACGATGAAGGGCGTCCTGCGCAACTGGGCGCTGGTGTTCGTCGGCAACTTCGCCGGCGCCCTCACCGTCGCGCTCATGATGGCGGTGATCCTCACGTTCGCGTTCACCGTCGAGCCGAACGACGTCGGGCAGCGGCTCGGCGAGATCGGCGCGGCGCGGACCGTCGGGTACGCCGAACACGGCGCGGCCGGGATGCTGACGCTGTTCCTGCGCGGCGTGCTGTGCAACTGGATGGTCTCCACCGGCGTCGTCGCCGCGATGATCTCGACCTCGGTGTCCGGGAAGGTCATCGGGATGTGGATGCCCATCCTGGTGTTCTTCTACATGGGCTTCGAGCACTCGATCGTCAACATGTTCCTGTTCCCGTCCGGCCTGATGCTCGGCGGCGACTTCTCGATCGCCGACTACCTGCTGTGGAACGAGTTCCCGACGGTGGTCGGCAACCTCGTCGGCGGGCTGACGTTCGTCGGGCTCACGCTCTACGCCACGCACGCCCGGACCGGGACGGGCCGCACGCGCCCGGTGCACGAGACCGTGCGGCCGGCCGAGGTGGTCGCGCGCTGATCGCGGCGCGCGGCTTCACCAGTCGTGCACGGTCCCGTCGATGAGCCGGTTCACCGGCAGGTAGGCCGGGCGGTACTCGAACCTCGCCGCCGCCTCCTTGTCGACCGTGACGCCGATCCCGGGGGCCTCGCCCGGGTGCAGGTGGCCGTCGGTGAAGGTGTACGAGCGCCGGAACACCTCGTAGGTCTCGGGGGTGTGCGGCGCGAACTCCTGGATCCCGAAGTTGTGGATCGCGAGGTCGAGGTGCAGCCCGGCCGCCATGCCGACGGGGGAGATGTCGGTGGGGCCGTGGATACCGGACTTCACCTGGTACAGGGCGGCGTAGTCGAACAGCTTGCGCATCGCCGTGACCCCGCCGGTGTGGGTGACGGCGGGGCGGACGTAGTCGATGAGCTGCTCGCGGATCAGCGTCTGGTAGTCGAAGACGGTGTTGAACACCTCACCGATGGCGAGCGGGGTGGTGGTGTGGCTGCGCACCAGCCGCAGGCCCTCCTGGTTCTCGGCGGGTGTGCAGTCCTCCAGCCAGAACAGCCGGTACGGCTCGAGGGCCTTGCCCAGCTGCGCCGCCTGGATCGGGGTGAGCCGGTGGTGCACGTCGTGCAGCAGCGGCAGCTCGGGGCCGAACTCGGCGCGCACCGCCTCGAACACCGTCGGCAGGTGCCGCAGGTAGGCGGCGGTGTCCCAGACCTCCTCGGCGGGCAGGCCGGTCCGCTCCAGGGGGTTGCCGATGCCGTAGATGGTGCCGAGGCCGGGTACGCCGGTCTGCACGCGGATCGCGCGGAACCCCTCCTCGCGGCGGGCGCGGATCGAGTCGAACAGCTCCGGCAGGTCGCGCCCGCTCGCGTGCCCGTAGGCCAGGATCCCGGTACGGCTCGCGCCACCGAGCAGCTGGTAGAGCGGCATGCCCGCGGCCTTGGCCTTGATGTCCCACAGCGCCACGTCGACGGCGGCGATCGCGGCCATCGTCACCGGCCCGCGCCGCCAGTAGGCGCCGCGGTACAGGTACTGCCAGGTGTCCTCGATCCGGTGGGCATCGCGGCCGACGAGCAGCGGGACGACGTGGTCGCGCAGGTAGCTCGCCACCGCGAGCTCACGCCCGTTCAAGGTGGCGTCGCCGTAGCCGACGAGGCCGTCGTCGGTGGTGATCTCCAGCGTGACGAAGTTGCGTCCCGGGCAGGTGACGATGACGTCGGCGCCGGTGATCAGCACGGAGGTCCTCCCCGTCGAGTGGGCAGTCGCGATCTTCGGACCCTACGGCAGGGCCCGGTTCACCCGGCCCAGCGGTAGCGGCGCTCGGGGCGGCCGGTCCCGCCGTAGCGCAGTCGCACGGTCGCCGCCCCGGTGGCGACGAAGTGCTCGAGGTAGCGGCGGGCGCTCACCCGCGACAGCTGCGTGAGCTCGGCGCACTCGGCGGCGGACAGGTCGCCGTCGTGGCCGCGCAGCACCTGCTCCACCAGCCGGGCGGTGGGCTCGGTGAGGCCCTTGGGCAGCCGGGTCGTGGCGCCGTGGCCGCCGCCGAAGACGCTGTCGATGTCGTCCTGCGCCGCCCGCTGCAGCCCGGCGAGCCGCCCGCGCACCCGCATCACCCGCTCCACGTGCTCGCGCAGGGCGGCCGCGTCGAACGGCTTCACGAGGTAGTGGGTGGCGCCGCCGTGCAGGGCGGCGGTGACGGTCCGGGGGTCGTCGGCCGCGGTGATCACGAGCACGAACGGGTCGTCGGCCGATCCGGTGCGCAGCTCGCGCAGCACCTCGATCCCGGACCGGTCGGGCAGGTAGACGTCCAGCAGCACGAGGTCGGGGCGCAGCTCGCGGGCCAGCCGCACGGCGTCGGCCCCGCTGTGGGCGACGCCGACCACCTCACAGCCGGGGATCCGCGCGACGTAGCCGCTGTGCACGCGGGCGACCATGAAGTCGTCGTCGACGACGAGCACTCGCATGCTCATCGAGCGGGCCCCCGGGCCGGGGCGAGCGGGAGGTGGGCGGTGAACACGGCGCCGCCGTCGTTGTGCAGGGTGATCGTGCCGCCCCGGCGCAGGCAGGTCTGGCGGGCCAGCGCGAGCCCGAGCCCGCGGCCACCGGTGTCGTTCTCGGCTGCCTTGGTGCTGAAGCCGTGCCGGAACACCTCTTCGACCAGCTCGGAGGCCACACCGGGCCCGGAGTCGCGCACGGTCACGCGCACCGCGTCCGGTTCCGTGGCGAGCCCGATCTCCACCCAGCCGCGGCCCGCGGCGTCGAGCGCGTTGTCGACGAGGTTGCCCAGCACCGTGACCAGGTCGGCCGAGAGGGCCGGGTCGCGCGCCGGGTCGACCGCCTCGAGCCGGCTGCCGGGGGCGAGTCGCAGCTCGGCGCCCCGCTCGGTCGCGAGGCTCGCCTTGGCCACCAGCAGCGCGGCCACGGCGGCGTCCCCGACGCTCGCGGTGACCTCGCGGCGCCACTGGTCGGACCCGGCGACGATCCCCGCCACGAATCGGCGCACCTCCTCGTACTCGCCCAGCTCGGTGAGCCCGGCGATCGTATGCAGGCGGTTGGTGAACTCGTGCGCCTGCGCCCGCAGCGTGTCGGTGACGTTGCGGGAGGCGTCGAGGCGGTCCTCGAGGGCAGCGAGCTCCGTGCGGTCCCGCAGCGTGACGACGGCGCCGATGGTGGCCCCGTCCACCACCACCGGCATCCGGTTGAGCACCAGGACGCGGGTGCCGTGCAGCACCACCTGGTCGGCGCCGACCGCGGCGCCGGTGAGGACGTCGCGCAGCCGGTCGTCCAGGTCGAGCTCGTCCACGCGGGCGCCGACGGCGTCGAGCGAGAGCAGCTCCTTCGCCGCGGCGTTGAGCAGCGTGATCCGGTTGGCTCGGTCGAGGCCGAGCACGCCCTCCTTGACGCCGAGCAGCATGGCCTCGCGCCGCTGCACCAGCTCCACGATCTCGGCCGGCTCCAGCCCGAGGGTCTGGCGGCGCACCCGGCGGGCGAGCAGCAGCGAGCCGGCCACCCCGAGCACGACCGCGACCCCCACCAGCGCCACGGCCGGGCCGGGGGCGGCGAGCAGCCCGGTGAGCAGCGGCGGCGCCTCCACGCGGGCGGCGACCAGCCCGACGGTGCGCCCGTCGTCGTCGAGCACCGGCACGTGCGCCACGACCGTGCGCCCGTCCGGGTTGCCCACCCACGCCCGCCCGGCGAGCGCGGTGCTCTCCCCGATCGGGAACGGCTCACCGACCTCCGCGGGATCGGCGGCGCTGCGCACCACGAGGTCGGCGTCGACGATCACGATCTCGTCCGCGCCGGACAGGTTGCGCGCGCTGGTCCCGAGCGCGGGCAGCGGCCCGAAGTTGCGGGTGGCGAGGCTCTCCCGCACGCCGGCGGTGGCCGCCACGTCCTCGGCGACCGACAGCATCCGCCGCCCCTGCGTCTCGCGGAACGCGGCGTCGGACTGCACCACCGCGAGCGCGGTGACGGCGACCAGCAGCAGGCCGACGATCCCCAGCTGCCACCCCAGGAACTGCCGAGCGAGGGTCCGCGCCACGCCGGGGAGCGTCTCACGACCACGGCGCCCCATGACCACAACGACCACAACGACCGATGTGGAAGCAAGGCAGACAGGCTCCGGCGGGCGGCCCACGATGTGCGCCACACGAACCTCGACGAAGAGGAGGACGATGCGGACCCGAAGCGTGGTCGCGGTGCTCGTGGCGCTGGCCGCGGCGCTGTTGGTACCGCCCGTGGTCGGCGGGCTCACCGGCGGCGGCGACGGCACGCAGCTGCGCGGCCTGCGGTTCCTGGTGCCCAACGCGCCCGGTGGCGGGTACGACATCACCGCCCGCACCGCGGCCAAGGCGATGGAGGACGCCGGCATCACCGGCGCCGTGGAGGTGTTCAACCTCCCCGGGGCGGGCGGCACGGTCGGCCTCGGCCGCACCGTCAACGAGAGCGGCAACGATCGGCTCGTCATGTCGATGGGGCTCGGCGTGGTCGGCTCGGTCTACACCAACGAGTCGCCGGCGACGCTCACCGACACCACGCCGATCGCGCGGCTCACCCAGGAGACCGAGATCGTCGTCGTCGGCAAGGACTCGCCGCTGCGGACGTTCGACGACCTCGCCGCGGCGTGGCGCGCCGAGCCCGCCGCGGTGCCGGTCGGCGGCGGGTCGAGCCCCGGCGGGCCGGACCACCTCGCGCCGATGCTCATGGCCGAGGGCATGGGGATCGACCCGCGGACGGTCAACTACGTCTCCTACGACGGCGGCGGCGAGCTGCTCGCCGCGGTGCTGGGCGGCAAGGTCGCGTTCGGCGTCTCGGGCCTGTCGGAGTACGCCGACCAGATCGAGGCCGGCGAGCTGCGCGTGCTCGCGGTGACCGCGGCGCAGCGGGTGCCCGGCGTCGACGCGCCGACGCTCCAGGAGGTGGGCGTGGACGTGAAGTTCACCAACTGGCGCGGCATCGTCGCTCCGCCGGGGCTCGACGAGGACGGCCGCGCCGAGCTGGTGGCGGCGTTCACCGCGCTGCGCGGGTCGCCGGAGTGGGCGGCCGCGCTCGAGCGCAACGGCTGGCAGGACGCGTTCCTGCCGGGGGAGGAGTTCGGCGCGTTCCTGCGGTCGGAGAACGAGCGCGTCGCGGGTGTCCTGCGCAACCTGGGGCTGGTCGCATGAGCACCTGGCTTCGCGAACGCTCCGAGCTGGGAGTGGCCGCCCTGCTGCTCGCCACCGGGCTGCTCGTGCTCGCCGACGTGGCGCTCGCGCCGCGCGCGGGCAACGCCGCCGACCCGCTCGGCCCGAACGCCGTGCCGGTCCTCTTGGGCCTGTTGCTCCTGCTGCTGGCCGCGCTGCTGGCCGTCGACGTGCTGCGCGGCGGCCACGGGGAGGCCGAGGCAGGTGAGGACGTCGACCTCGCCGTGCCCGCCGACAAGCGCACCGTGCTGCTGCTCGCGGGCGTGATCGTCGCGACCGCGGCGCTGATCCCGCTGCTCGGGTGGCCGATCGCGGGCACCGTCCTGTTCTGGGGCGCGACCTACGCCCTCGGCTCACGCGCGTTCCCACGCGACCTGCTCATCGCCGCGGGCGTGTCGCTCGCGACCTGGATCGTGTTCGACGCGCTGCTCGGTGTGGACCTGCCCGGTGGACCGCTGATGGGGCTGATCTGACGTGCTGGACAACCTCACCCTCCTGTTCGAGGGCTTCGCGGGCGCGCTGACGCCGGCCAACCTGCTGTTCTCCGCGATCGGGGTGCTGCTCGGCACCGCGATCGGCGTGCTGCCCGGGATCGGCCCTGCCATGGCGGTCGCCCTGCTGCTGCCCGTCACGTACGCGCTGGACCCGACCGGGGCGTTCATCCTGTTCGCCGGTATCTACTTCGGGGCGATGTTCGGCGGGTCGACCACGTCGATCCTGCTCAATACCCCCGGCGAGAGCGCCTCGGTCATGGCGGCGGTCGAAGGCAACCCGATGGCGCGCTCCGGCCGGGGCGCCCAGGCGCTCGCCGCCGCCGCGATCGGCCACTTCATCGGCGGCGTCGCGGGCGCGATCGGGCTCGTGCTGCTGGCCCCGCTCGTGGCCTCGGTCGCCGTCGACATCGGCGCCCCGGACTACTTCGCGATCATGGTGCTGGCGTTCGTCGCCGTCACCGGCGTGCTGGGCCGCTCCCGGGTGCGCGGCTTCGCCGCGCTCGCCATCGGCCTCGTGATCGGGCTCGTCGGGCTCGACCCGCTCTCCGGGCAGCCCCGCCTGACGTTCGGCGTCCCGCAGCTCGCGGACGGCATCGACGTCGTGATCGTTGCCGTTGGGCTCTTCGCCGTCGGCGAGGCGCTGTGGGTCGCGGCGCACCTGCGCCGGACCGTGCAGCGGCCGATCCCGGTCGGCAGGCCCTGGCTCTCGCGCGACGACCTGCGCCGCACGTGGAAGCCGTGGCTGCGCGGCCCGGTCATCGGGTTCACGTTCGGCTCCATCCCGGCGGGCGGGGCGGAGATGAGCACGTTCATGTCGTACGTGACCGAGCGGCGGCTCTCCCGGCGGCGTGACGAGTTCGGGACCGGCGCGATCGAGGGCGTCGCGGGCCCGGAGGCGGCGGCGAGCGCGTCGTCGGCGGGCACGCTCGCCACGATGCTGACGCTCGGCCTGCCGACCACCGCGATCGCGGCGGTGATGCTCGCGGCGTTCCAGCAGTTCGGCATCCAGCCCGGGCCGCTGCTGTTCGAGAACGAGCCGGACCTGGTCTGGACGCTCATCGCGAGCTTGTTCATCGGCCTGGTGCTGCTGCTGGTGCTGAACCTGCCGCTCGCGCCGGTGTGGGCGAAGCTGCTGCGGATCCCGCGGCCGTACCTGTACGCGGGCATCCTGTTCTTCGCCTGCGTCGGCGCGTACGCGGTGAGCGGCCAGCCCGTCGACCTGCTGGTGCTGCTCGCGATCGGCGCCGTCGGGTTCCTGATGCGGCGCTACGGCCTCCCGGTGCTGCCGGCGATCATCGGCGTGATCCTCGGGCCGGACGCGGAGCTGCAGCTGCGCCGCGCCCTGCAGCTCGCCAACGGCGACGTGACGACGCTGGTCTCCACACCCCTGTCGGTGGTGGTGTACCTGCTGATCGCGGCGCTGCTTGCGTTCCCGCTGGTCCGGCGGCTGCGGTCGGGCAGGAGACCCGCCCCGCCGACCCCGCCCGAGCCGCCGCGGGAGCGCGTGGGCGTCTGAGCCGCCCGGGCCGCAGCGCCCGAGTCGCGGCGCGGCCACCTCCACGCAATCCCCTTGCGTGGAGGTGGCCCCACCTGCCAGGACTGGTCCGGTGCTGATCACGTCCCGCTCGGCCGCGGAGTACCGGGCGATGTTCGACCTCACCCCCGAAGACCTGACCGGTTCGGTGCTCGACTGCTGCGCGGGCGGCTCCAGCTTCGCCGCCGAGACCGGCGGCCGTGTGGTCGCCGTCGACCCCGCGTACGCCCTCGGCCACGCCAGCTCGCCGCCCGCGCGCAGGAGGGCCTCGACGAGGGCGACCGGATGATCCACCGCAACGCCGGCCGGTTCGAGGGGGGGCTGGTACGGCAGCCCGGCCCGGCGCACGCGGATGCGCCGGGCCGCGGCCGGGCTGTTCCTCGCCGACCTGCGGCGGCGGCCGGGCCGCTACGTCGCGGGCGCCCTGCCCCGGCCGCCGCTGGCCACCGGGAGCGTCGACCTCGTGCTGTGCTCCCACCTGCTGTTCACGTGGGCCGACCAGCTCGGCGCGGACCGGCACCGCGCCGCCCTCGCCGAGCTGGTCCGCGTGGCCCGCCGCGAGGTGCGGGTCTTCCCGGTCGTCGTGCAGGGCACCGGGGAGCCGGTGGCGTTCCTCGACGACCTGCGCGCCGAGCTCGCCGCGCACGGCCACCGCGCCCGGCTCGCCGACGTGCCCTACCGGTTCCAGCGGGGCGGCACGCGGATGCTGCGGATCGGCGTGGGCGGCTGAGCTACCGGCGGTGGCCCTCGCCCCCGCCGAACGCGGCGTGGAACTGCGCGCGGAAGGTGTCCATCCGCCACACCGGGGCGTGCGGGCCCGGGCGCATGCCGTCCTGCCAGCGCCAGCCGGAGATCTTCTCGATCACACCCGGGTCCTTCGCGACGATCGTGATCGGCACGTCGCGGTTCTCCGTGGGCCCGGTGACGATCGGGGAGGGCTGGTGGTCGCCCAGCAGCACCAGCACCAGGTCGTCGTCGCCGTAGGTCTGCACGTAGGACACGAGGCTGGTGAGCGAGTACCGAACGGCCCGGGCGTAGTCCTCGCGCACCTGCTGCGGGTCGCGGGTCAGGATCGCCTCCGGCTGCTCGGTCTGCCCGTCGAGGTAGTCGTAGACCGAGCCGTCGCCGACCTGCGACCAGGGCAGGAACGGCGGGAGCGGGGTCCACGGGGCGTGGCTGGTGACGAGCGGGATCTCCGCCATCAGCGGGCCGCGGTCGGCGCGCGAGCGCTCCAGCTCCTCGAACGCCTTCAGCGTGTACTGGTCGGGCATGGTCGCGAAGCTCATCCGCGGGCCCTGGTAGCCGAGCTGGGAGAAGTCGTAGATCCGGTCGTAGCCGTACCAGGCGCCCTCCGGCCAGTCGAGGAACACCCCGGGCATCACGCCGACGGTGCGCCAGCCCGCGCGGTCGAAGTCGGTGATGAGGGTGTGCCGGTCGGTGTGCTCGAGGGCGTCGTGGCGGTGCTGGCTGTCCACCCACAGCCCGGACAGGAACGTGGCGTGGGCGAGCCAGCTGCCCGCGCCCGTGGTCGGCGAGGTCAGGTACGCGCTGCGGGCGGCGAACCCGGCGTCGCGCAGCGCCGCGGTGGCGTCGTCGAGCAGGGCACGGGTCGCCGGGCCCAGCTGCGGGTCCTCCAGCGCGACCCGCCCGTAGCTCTCGACGAACGCGAAGACCACGTCCTTGCCCCGCAGGTCGGCCAGCAGCTCGTCCGCCGGGGCGTCCCGGATCGGGTCGACCGGGACCTCCTCGGCGAACCGGCGCAGGTCGGCCACGTCGCGGCGGACCTCGAGCGCCCGGTAGAGGGCGAGGGTCGCGGTGCTGTCGGAGGCGAGCTCGACGTCGGGCACCAGCCGCGCGTCGGCGGTGAAGCACGCGGTCCACGCGACGGTGCCCACCGCGACGGTGGCGAGCGCCGTCTGCCGGTGCGGCACGACGACGTGGCGGACCAGCCGCCCGACGGCCCAGCCGGTGAGCGCGATGACGGCGATCGCGAGCCCGACCGCCGCGACGGCCGCGCCGATCGCGCCCGCCTCGCCCGCCGCCCGCTCGACGAAGACCGCGGCGTTGGCGAGGTTGCGCCAGTCCGACAGCGGGTCGAACGGCCGGTTGAGCGCGGCGAAGAAGCCCATGTCGAGGGCCTTCAGCACCGTCATCGCGCCGAGGCCCGCGCCGATCAGCCCGGTGAGCGCCGGGCGGACGCGGGCGGGCACCGCGAGCACGAGGGTGGCGGCGAGCAGCGCCTCGGCGGGGATGGCGAGGAACGCCCCCAGGTGGATCAGGTCGAGGTCGTTGGGCAGCAGCAGCGCGCCGAACACGATCGCGGCGGCGAGCGCGGTGCGCACCCGCCCGGCGGCGGGCTGCGGCGGTGCGCCGGCGACGAACGACAAGCGGGCCTCCCTGAGCGTCAGCGTGGGATCTGATCCCGGGAGGACACACGGGGACCGGCTGCGTGTGGTTCAGCGTCGCCGGGTCCAGCGCGCTCGGCCCGTCCGACCGTTCCCGCCGGCGCTTGCGGACGGGTGTGTCCCGGAGCACACTGGCGGATCTCCCACCACGGAGATGCCGATGGCCCGTCCCAACACCGGGGGCGAGCGGCGATCGGCGGCCGGACTCTTCGCACGACGCACGCCACCGGGGCGGGCGCTCGCGCAGGACGCCGGCCGGGTCGCCACCGCCTGCCACGCGATGGCGGTGCGCCTGCACCGCGGCGGCAAGGTGCTCGTGTTCGGCACGGGGGCCGCGGCCACGGACGCCCAGCACATCGCCGTGGAGTTCGTGCACCCGGTGATCGTCGGCAAGCGGGCGCTGCCTGCCACGTCGTTGACCAACGACGTCGCCACGGTGACCGGCCTCGCGACCGAACGCGGGGCCGACGAGGTGTTCGCCCACCAGATCCGCCACCTGGCGCGCCCGGACGACGTCGCGCTCGGCGTCTCCGACGACGACCGCTGCCCCGCGGTGCTGCGTGGGCTGCAGGAGGGCGCCGACCGCGGCCTGCTGACCGTCGCCCTGGTGGGTGGTTCCGCCGCGCTGGACGGGCCGATCGCGACGAGCCCGTTCGTCGACCACGTCGTGCCCGCGCGCAGCGACGACCCGCGGATCGTCAAGGAGCTGCAGGTCACGACCTACCACGTGCTGTGGGAGCTGGTGCACGTGTTCTTCGAGCAGCCCGGGGTGCTCGAGCCGGCGGTCGTGCGATGAGCGACTGCCACGACGAGGTCTGCATCACCTGCTCCGACCAGGCGGTGCCGGTGGTCGTGGTCGAGCTGCGCGACCACGCGCTCGCGCTCGTCGACACCGGGCGCGGCCTCGAGGAGGTCAGCGTCGCGCTCGTCGACGCGCGAGTGGGCGACACCGTGCTCGTGCACGCGGGAGAAGCGCTCGCGACGACGTGGTGAACCCGAACCGGGAGCGAGAGGAGGTAGCGGTGGACGAGCCAGGAGGCGTCGAGTCCCTGTACCCCTTCCTCTACTCCGGCGGTTCCGACGTCGAGGCCGTGCTGGAGCAGGTGCGCCGCTCCACCGAGGCCAAGGCCGAGGAGATCGTGCAGCTGCGCGAGCAGGTCGCCGCGCGCGACGGGGAGCGCCTCGAGGCATGCGCGCGGGCCGTGGCGGACTCGTTCACCGCGGGCGGGCAGCTGCTGGCGTTCGGCAACGGGGGCAGCAGCACCGACGCCCAGGACCTCGCCGGCACGTTCCTGCACCCCGGCGGCGGGGCCCGGTCGCTCCCCGCGCTGTCGCTGACGGCGGACATCGCCGTCGTCACCGCGCTCTCCAACGACATCGGCTTCGACGTCGTGTACGCGCGGCAGATCGCCGCGTTCGGCCGCCCCGGCGATGTCGCCGTCGGGCTGTCGACCAGCGGGAACTCGGCGAACCTGATCCGCGCCTTCGAGGAGGCGGCCCGGATCGGCATGGTGACCGTCGGGCTGGCCGGCTACGACGGCGGGCGGATGGCCGAGGTCGACACGATCGAGCACCTGTTCGTCGTGCCGTCGTCCTCGGTGCACCGCATCCAGGAGGCCCAGACCTCGATCTACCACGTGTTGTGGGAGCTCGTGCAGCACGAGCTGGGAGCACGGGGCAGAGCAGCGGGCGCGGGGCTGTAGCCCGCGCGACCCCGCCGCGCACCGGGAGGCGTCCGCCGCCTCGCCACCTCCTCCTCGTCTGCCGCCGATCCGCCCCGGGTCGGCTGGTCCCGACCCCACCGTGACGCCGAAAGCGGTCCCCCATGACGGCATCGGAAGCCCACGACGCGCAACCGGACGAGCCGGTCGTCCACATCCTCTGGATCAACGCGGGCCTGAGCTGCGACGGCGACTCCGTCGCGCTGACCGCGGCGACGCAGCCCAGCATCGAGGACATCGTGCTGGGCGCGTTGCCCGGCCTGCCGAAGATCGCGGTCCACTGGCCGTTGATCGACTTCGAGTGCGGCCCCGAGCAGGGCGCCGACACGTTCATCGAGTGGTTCCACAAGGCCGACCGCGGCGAGCTGGAGCCGTTCGTGCTGGTGGTGGAGGGCTCGATCCCGAACGAGGCGATCAAGCCGGAGGGCTACTGGTGCGGGTTCGGCAACAACCCCGCCACCGGCCAGCCGATGACCACCAGCGAGTGGCTCGACCGGCTGGCGCCCAAGGCCACGGCCGTGCTGGCGGTGGGCACCTGCGCCACCTACGGCGGCATCCACGCGATGGCGGGCAACCCGACCGGCGCCATGGGGGTGCGCGACTACCTCGGGTGGGACTGGACGTCCAAGGCCGGGCTGCCGATCGTCAACGTGCCCGGCTGCCCGATCACCCCGGACAACCTGTCGGAGACGATCCTCTACCTGCTCTACCAGGTGGCGGGCCAGGCCCCGATGATCCCGCTCGACGACGCCGGGCGCCCGGAGTGGCTGTTCGGCAAGACCGTGCACGAGGGCTGCGACCGCGCCGGCTACTACGAGCAGGGCGAGTTCGCCACCGAGTACGGCTCGCCGCTGTGCCTGGTGAAGCTGGGCTGCTGGGGCCCGGTCGTGAAGTGCAACGTGCCCAAGCGCGGCTGGATGAACGGGCTCGGCGGCTGCCCGAACGTGGGCGGCATCTGCATCGGCTGCACGATGCCCGGCTTCCCCGACAAGTTCATGCCCTTCATGGACGAGCCGCCCGGCGCGAAGTTCTCGACGACCGCGAGCGGGCTGTACGGCGGCGTCATCCGCACCCTGCGGCGCATCACCGTGAAGACGACCGACACCGAGCCGAAGTGGCGCAGGCCCGGCCGCGAGCTGACCACCGGCTACCGGCCCAGTTGGTGAGGGGATCCGACATGACCACGACCGCGAAGCCCGACAAGACGGGGCGCGACGGCGAGGCCGCCAACCTCACCGAGATGGCCTGGGACCCGATCACCCGGATCGTCGGGAGCCTCGGCATCTACACGAAGATCGACTTCTCGAACCGGCGCGTGGCCGAGTGCTACAGCACGTCGTCGATCTTCCGCGGCTACTCGATCTTCATGAAGGGCAAGGACCCCCGCGACGCGCACTTCATCACGAGCCGCATCTGCGGGATCTGCGGGGACAACCACGCGACCTGCTCGGTCTACAACCAGAACATGGCCTACGGCGTGCGGCCGCCGCACATCGCCGAATGGATGATCAACCTCGGTGAGGCCGCCGAGTACATGTTCGACCACAACATCTTCCAGGAGAACCTGGTCGGGGTCGACTACTGCGAGAAGATGGTCCGCGAGACCAACCCGGGCGTGCTCGAGCAGGCCAACCGCACCGAGGCCGCGCACGCGGCCGACCACGGGTACCGCACCATCGGCGACATCATGCGCTCGCTCAACCCGCTCGAGGGCGAGTTCTACCGCGAGGCGCTGCAGGTGAGCCGCTACACGCGGGAGATGTTCTGCCTCATGGAGGGGCGCCACGTGCACCCGTCCACGCTGTACCCGGGCGGGATCGGGGCGGTGGCCACCATCCAGCTCTTCACCGACTACCTGACGCGCCTGGTGAAGTACGTCGAGTTCATGAAGCGCGTCGTCCCGATGCACGACGACTTGTTCGACTTCTTCTACGAGGCGCTCCCGGGCTACGAGAAGGTCGGCTACCGCCGGACGCTGCTCGGCTGCTGGGGCAGCCTCAACGACCCCGAGCACTGCGACTTCAGCTACGAGCGCATGGCCGACTGGGGCCGCAAGATGTTCGTCACCCCCGGCGTGGTGGTCGACGGGAGGCTCATCACCACCGACCTCGTCGACATCAACCTGGGCATCCGGATCCTGCTCGGCTCCTCGTTCTACGAGGACTGGACCGACCAGGAGCGGTTCGTCACGCACGACCCGTTGGGCAACCCGGTCGACGCGCGGCACCCGTGGAACCAGCACACGATCCCGCGGCCGGCCAGGCGCGACTTCGACGACAAGTACAGCTGGGTGATGTCGCCGCGCTGGTTCGACGGCACCGACCACCTGGCGCTCGACACCGGTGGCGGCCCGCTCGCGCGGCTGTGGGCGACCGCGCTCGCCGGCCTCGTCGAGCACGACTACGTGCGCGCCACCGGCGGCAGCGTCGTGATCAACCTGCCGCGCACGGCGCTGAAGCCGGAGACGACGTTCGAGTGGCGCATCCCGCAGTGGTCCAACGCGATCGAGCGCAACCGGGCCCGGACCTACTTCCAGGCCTACGCCGCGGCCTCGGCGCTGCACTTCGTGGAGAAGGCGCTCGCCGAGCTGCGCGCGGGCAACACGAAGACCTGGGAGAGCTTCACGGTGCCCGACGAGGCCGTGAGCTGCGGCTTCACCGAGGCCGTCCGCGGCGTGCTGTCGCACCACATGGTGATCCGCGGCGGCAAGATCGCCAACTACCACCCGTACCCGCCGACGCCGTGGAACGGCAGCGTGCGCGACACGTACGGCACGCCCGGCCCGTACGAGGACGCCGTCCAGAACACCCCGATCTTCGAGGAGAACCCGCCCGAGAACTTCAAGGGGATCGACATCATGCGCGCGGTGCGCAGCTTCGACCCGTGCCTGCCGTGCGGCGTGCACATGTACGTCGGAGGAGGCAAGACGGTGAAGCGGATGCACTCGCCGATGGCCTTCGGCGGCGGGGTCTAGTCGGTGCTCGGCGCGGGAACCACCGAGGCCGGTGCGGCCCGGGAGACCGGGGCCCGCATCGAGCGGCTCCTCGACGAGCTCCGGTCCGCGGCGTCGCCCCGGGTCGCCGACACGGCCGAGGAGCTGGTGGCGCTGCTGGTGCAGCTGTACGGGGAGGGCCTGCAGCGCATCGCGGCCGTCCTCGCCGGACGGCCCGGCGGCGAGGCGCTGCTGCGCGAGCTCGCCGCCGACGACCTCGTCGCGAGCCTGCTCGTGCTGCACGACGTGCACCCCGACGACACCGAGACGCGGGTGCGCGCCGCCCTCGACCAGGTGCGCCCGTACCTGGGCTCGCACGCGGGCGGCGTCGAGTACCTCGGGCTCTCCGGCGGCGTGGTCCGGTTGCGGCTGCGGGGCAGCTGCGACGGCTGCCCGTCGTCGCTGGTGACGGTCCGGACCGCGATCGAGACGGCGATCGCCGAGGCGGCGCCGGAGGTCGAGGAGGTCGAGGTGGAGGGCGTCGCCCCGGCCGCCCGCGGTGGGGCGCAGCTGCTCGCCCTCGCGCCCCCACCCCCGCGTGCGGACGCCGAGTGGACCCCGCTGCCTCCGCTCGCCCTCGCCGAGGGCGCCTCGACCGGGATCGAGCTGGACGGCACCGCGGTCGCCGTGTGCCGGCTCGACGGGCGCCTGTACGCCTACCTCGACCGGTGTCCGCGCTGCGAGTCCCGCCTCGCAGGCGCGGGCGTGGTGGGCGGCCGCATCGGCTGCGCGGGCTGCGGCGCGCGCTACGACGTCCGGCTCGCCGGCCGGGGGAGCGAGGACGGGCTCCACCTGGACCCGCTCCCGCTGCTCGGTGACGCCGACGCGGACGGGACGAAGGTGCGGGTCGCCGTGCCCAGGACGGTGCCGTGACCAGCGGGCTGCGGCGCTTCGCCCGGTCGGCGGCGACCCGGCGGGAGGTCGCCGCCGAGCGGTGCGAGCTGTGCGGGCAGCCGTGCGGCCCGGAGGGCACCGTGGCCCGCCCGGGACACCCGCACGTCGCCGACGTCGAGGAGCGCACGATCCGCTGCGCCTGCCGCCCCTGCTGGCTGCTGTTCACCCGGCGCGGGCGCCTGGTCGCGGTGCCCGAGCGGTTCGCGCACGTGCCGCGGCCGCGGCTCACCCCGGCGCAGTGGGACGCGGTGCAGATCCCGGTGCGCATCGCGTTCCTGTTCCGCAGCGGCGAGACCCGGGAGTGGAGCGCGTTCTACCCGAGCCCGGCCGGGGCGACGCAGTCGCTGCTGGCGTTGGACGCCTGGGCGGAGGTCGTCGCCGCCAACCCGGTGTTCGACCAGGCGGAACCCGACGTCGAGGCGGTGCTCGTGCAGCGCACCGAGGCCGGGTCGGAGGTTGCGTTCGAGGCCGCGTTCGAGGCCGCGTTCGAGGCCTATGTCGTGCCGATCACCGCCTGCTACGAGCTGGTTGCGCGGGTGCGGATGACGTGGACGGGATTCGACGGTGGCGACGCGGCCCGCGCGGAGATCACGGGGTTCTTCGCCGCGCTGCGGGAACGGGCGGCGATCGGATGAGCGACCTCGCGATCACGTGCGTCGACGCCCGCGCCGACCGGTACGCGGCGGCGCCGACGCTGCTGTTCCGGCTGCGGATCACCGAGTCCACCGGGGTGCGCGTGCACGCGATCGCGCTGCGCTGCCAGATCCGGATCGAGCCCGCCCGCCGCCGCTACGCCGCCGGGGAGGCCGAGCGGCTGCTGGAGCTGTTCGGGGAGACCCCGCAGTGGGGCGAGAGCCTGAAGCCGATGCAGTTCGCGGCGGTCGGGGTGGTCGTGCCGAGCTTCACGGGGGCCACCGAGATCGACGTCCCGGTGCCGTGCACCTACGACTTCGAGGTCGGCGCGGCGAAGTACGTCCACGCCCTCTCGGGCGGCGAGATCCCGATGCTCGTGCTGTTCAGCGGCACGATCTTCCGGCGCACCGACGACGGCCGGTTCGAGGTGCAGCAGGTCCCGTGGAGCCTCGAGTCGCGCCTGCGCGTCCCGGTGGGCGTCTGGCGGGAGCTGATGGACCGGTTCTTCCCGGGCGAGGGCTGGATCCGGCTGCGCCGCGACACCCTCGACGCGGTGGCGCGGTTCAAGGCCCGCAGGGCGCTGCCGACGTGGGAGGACGCCTTCGCGGTGCTGCTCGAGCAGGCGGAGGAGGGGGACGCATGAGTAGCCCTGTGTCAAGCCGTCGCGTGTTGATCTCGGTTGAGGGCTTGTGCGGCGCCGTGTCGGGCGGGGTGGTAGGGGGTGTTGGTCTGCCAGCATTTCCAGATCACGTGCAGCCAG